>ERZ840057.275-NODE-275-length-57303-cov-4.087531_pt1 | contig 57303 bp, 41 predicted proteins | sample MGYA00519907_ERZ840057 | MGnify/ENA primary metagenome ERZ840057 (study PRJEB31850, sample SAMEA3708862) | human gut metagenome | biome: human gut; feature: human-associated habitat; material: faeces | place: China | collected 2014 ...
AAATCGTTCTTGACGGTGTGTTTAATCACGTAGGACGCGGCTTCTGGGCATTTAAGGATGTACAGGAAAAGAAATGGGACTCTCCATACAAGGACTGGTTCTGCATCAATTTTGACGGTAATTCCTGCTACAATGACGGATTCTGGTATGAGGGATGGGAAGGACATTATGAATTAGTTAAATTAAATTTAGATTATCCAGATGTTCAAAATTATTTATTAAGTGCTGTTGATTATTGGATTGATGCCTTTGATATTGATGGTATTCGTTTAGATGTTGCCTATAGTTTACCAAGATGGTTTATGGCAATGTTAAAAGATCATTGTAGACAAAAAAAGGCGGATTTTTTCTTGTTAGGTGAAGTTTTAGGTGATAATGCAGGATATATGTTTAGTGAAGCACATTTAGATAGTATTACTGATTATCCTGGTTTTAAAGGACTTTGGTCTTCGTTTAATTCATTAAATATGTTTGAAATGGCTCATACAATAAAACGTAATTATGGAGAAATGTATAGAGGACAAACATTATTTAGTTTTGTTGATAATCATGATGTAGAAAGAATTGCAAGTCAGTTAGAGGACAAAGAACATTTACCATTGATCTATGCAATGGAGTTTGCAATGCCAGGGGTTCCCGGAGTGTATTATGGAAGTGAATGGGGAATGGAAGGAAAGAAAGAGCAAGGAAGCGATGACAGCCTTCGTCCAAGAATCCACAAAGAAGACTTAGTGGAAAATGAACTGACAGATTATATTGCAAAGCTTGCAAAGGTAAGAGAGGGGTCACCAGCATTAAAATACGGAGATTATTTACAGTTAGCGATCGCACCAGATGTTCTTGTTTTCCAGAGAAGAACAAATGAAGACCGTATCATATTTGCAATGAACTGTGGAGATAATGAATTTACAGCACATTTTGATGCACAGGCCGGATGCGGAACAGATCTGATCACAGGAGAATCTGTAGATTTTGGAGGAGGACTTGTGATCAAAGGAAAAACAGCAATGATAATTCGAACAGAAGAGGTATCCCTTCCTTGACTTTTATGTTGAAAACATATAGAATTAGATAAGTGTGAATACACAAAAAATTGAATAAGGAGGAAACCTGTGGTTGGTATTATTATAGCCATTATCGCAACTCTGGTTATCGCTGTACCGGTATCTGTCTATATTGCTAATACAAGAAGCAAGAAGGCGATGGAGATCACAATCGGTAATGCAGAAGATAAAGCAAGAGAGATTATAGATGAAGCAATCAAAGCAGCGGATGCGAAGAAACGTGAAGCTTCTTTGGAAGTAAAAGAAGAAACTATAAAAGCGAGACATGACTTTGAAAAAGAGACAAAAGAACGCAGGGCAGAACTGCAGAAGTATGAGCAGAGAGTTCTCTCTAAAGAAGAGACTGTAGAGAAGAAAGCTACAACATTAGAGCGCAAAGAACAGTCATTAGCATCGAAAGAGAAGAACATTGAAACAGAGAAAGCTCAGTTGCAGGAACTGCAGGCAAAACATCTACAGGAACTGGAAAGAATTTCCGGATTGACCTCTGATCAGGCAAAAGAGCAATTATTATCAGCAGTAAAAGAAGATGTGAAACACGAGACAGCAATGTATGTCAAAGAGATGGAGACAAGAGCGAAAGAAGATGCCAGAAAGAAAGCCAAAGAATATGTGGTAACTGCGATTCAGAAGTGTGCAGTTGATCATGTGGCTGAGACAACGATTTCGTTGGTACAGCTCCCAAACGATGAGATGAAGGGAAGAATCATCGGTCGTGAAGGACGTAATATCCGTTCCATTGAGAACGCTACTGGGGTTGAATTGATTATCGATGATACACCGGAAGCAGTTGTACTGTCAAGCTTTAATCCGGTTCGACGAGAGATCGCAAGAATCGCCTTAGAGAAACTGATCGTGGATGGAAGAATTCATCCAGCACGCATCGAGGAGATGGTTGAGAAAGCGACAAAAGAAGTCGAAACTATGATGCGCGAAGAAGGAGAAGCAGCAACATTAGAACTTGGGGTTCATGGAATCCATCCAGAGCTTGTAAGACTTCTTGGAAGAATGAAGTTCCGTACAAGCTATGGACAGAATGCATTAAAACATTCCATGGAAGTTGCACAGTTATCCGGACTTTTAGCAGCAGAGATCGGTGTCGATGTAAGAATGGCCAAGAGAGCAGGTCTGCTTCATGACATCGGTAAATCAATCGATCACGAAGTAGAAGGTTCTCACGTAGAACTCGGTGTGAATCTGTGTAAGAAGTATAAGGAGAATCCAATTGTCATCAATGCAGTGGCATCTCATCATGGTGATGAGGAGCCAGAATCATTGATCGCATGTCTGGTACAGGCAGCTGATGCAATCTCAGCAGCACGTCCAGGTGCAAGAAGCGAGACACTGGAAAGTTATACAACAAGATTAAAACAGCTGGAAGAGATTGCAGACTCCTTCCAGGGTGTTGATAAAACTTTTGCAATTCAGGCAGGTCGAGAAATTCGAGTTATGGTAGTTCCTGAACAAATCAGTGACGATGATATGATCTTACTGGCGAGAGATATTTCAAATCAGATCGAAGAGAATCTGGATTATCCAGGACAGATCAAGGTTAATGTGATCAGAGAGTCACGAGTTGTTGACTATGCGAAATAACAAGAAGCGATAGAGAAATCTATCGCTTTTTCCAATTAATAGGAATATTAACAGTAGAGAATGGATAGAAAAGGAGATAGAATCATGAAAGGATACGAGAAATTAGAACAGCGCCTGATGCATCAAGGAAAAGTTGTTGGATTTTACGAAGATATTGTGAAACTTCCAAGTGGGAAAGTAGTCACATGGGATCTTGTAAAACATAAAGGTGCGGCAGCAGTTGTTCCAGTCACCGACAAAGGAACGATCCTACTTGTAAGACAATACCGCAATGCACTTGATCAGGAAACACTTGAAATTCCAGCTGGAGGAATTGAACCAGGGGAGACACCACTTGAATGTGTCACAAGAGAGATTGAAGAGGAAACAGGATACATTGCAGGACATATGCAACATCTGATGACTGTGATCACAGCGATAGGTTTTTGTGATGAAAAGATACCAATTTATGTTGCAACGGATCTAAAGCCATCGAAGCAGCATCTTGATGAAGATGAGTTTATTGACGTAGAAGAATATACAACAGATGAGATCAAAGATATGATCTTTTCAGGAAAGATCATCGATGCAAAGACGATATCAGGAGTTCTTGGATATCTTAATATGGAGAAGTAAATTTATACATCAGAGAAGCATCTAATAAAATAGAATATAAAAGACAGGCACTGCATATGATATAATGAGGCAGGGAGGGGAAATGTGTGGATAAAGAGAAATTTTTTTCAGGATTATGGATCATAGCAGGTCTGATCCTAGGAAGTTTGTTTACGAATTTTATATATCAGGATTATCTTGCATATGGAGGGCAGGTGCAATATCTGGTATTTCATAATCAGAAATTATATAGTGCAAGCATGAGCTTATTTTTTTATATTCTATTTAAACGTGTGAAACAGTATGCAATGATCTATCTGGCAGGATATTTATTAAAACCATGGATTTTTTTGTACGGATTTACGTTTAGTATGGCATTTTTTCTAGGTTCGATGTTATCACTTCAGATCATACAGATGGGAATGAGAGGATTATTTCTTGTGCTTTTGAGTTTGTTTCCGCAGTTTATTTTATATGGAATGAGCCTTATTTTGCTCATAAAACGAAATTTTCAAGAAGAAAAAAAGGAAGAAATGCTTTATGAAACAAGCAGTTCCTTCCTTCTACGTTATAGTATTCTGTTTGAAATAATATTTATGATACTGGGATGCATTCTGGAAAGTTTCATAAATCCATCGATAATGTCAGGAATGCTGAAACTTTGGAAGTAATGTACCTAGAATCTTGTATTTATTCTATACATAATCTGCCATACGATAAAGCAGGGCAGCAGATTTGTCCCATCCAAGACAAGGGTCAGTGATAGACTGTCCATAAACACCATTACCGATAGACTGGTTACCATCTTCGATGTAACTTTCGATCATGATACCTTTGACAAGATTTTTGATCTCAGGTAAGAAACTTCTGCTGTGGAGAACTTCCTGTACGATACGAGGCTGCTGATCCCACTGTTTACCTGAATTAGAGTGATTTGCATCAACGATAACTGCAGGGTTCTTAAGCTGGAATTTCTCGTACATATAAGCAACACGAGTCAGATCTTCATAATGATAGTTTGGAATATTATTTCCATGACGATTCACGGAACCACGTAAAATGGCATGTGTCAGAGGGTTACCATCTGTTTTGACCTCGTATCCATTGGCAATGAAATCATGCTGGTGCTGTCCAGCAGTGATAGAGTTCATCATAACTGTCAGGTCTCCACCAGTAGGGTTCTTCATTCCAGCAGGGATATCAAATCCGCTGACTGTCAGGCGGTGCTGCTGGTTCTCTACAGAACGGGCTCCAACGGCAACGTAGGATAAAAGGTCATCCATATATGGCCAGTTTCCTGGATAGAGCATCTCGTCTGCGGCAGGCATATGGAATTCTTCTAATGCTTCCATATGAAGTTTACGAACAGAACGAAGACCACTTGCCATATCTGGTGCTTTCTCTGGGTCTGGCTGATGAACCATGCCTTTGTATCCATCACCTGTTGTACGAGGCTTGTTAGTGTAGATACGAGGGATAATCAGTAACTTGTCAGCAAGATCTTTCTGAACTCTTGCCAGACGTCCAAGATAATCCATAACAGCAGTTTCATTATCAGCAGAACAAGGCCCGATGATGACTAAGAATTTATCAGATTTACCTGTAAATACATCACGGATCTCTTTGTCTCTTGCAGCTTTGATTTGTTTTGCTTCTTCACTCAGAGGCATCTCTTCTTTTAATTCCTCTGGAGAAGGCATCTTCGCAATTTTGTGCATTCCCATAGTTGTTTTCTCCTTAACAATTCATACAATAAAGCATTTTGCTTGTGTATATTTTAACAAATAATAATCTTTGTGTAAAGATAAGGAAATATGAAATGATACTTTACAAATAAAACAGAAGTTATTATAATAGAAAATGTGAACAGAAAACACTTTCATTTTCTGGTAATTGAATATTGAAGTAGAGAAGATTGATTCTCCAACTTCAGGGCAGAGTGAGATATCGAAGATATCAATTCTCGACTGGTGGTGATACTCTAAGAGAGATAAGTCCACGAGCGTAAAGCCGATCAGGTTAGAATCCTGAACCAACAGTATAGTCTGGATGAAAGAAGTAGTTGGATGACATGTCTTAAGATATTACGAAGATATAAGATATGTGATCAAGTCAGAAGCCCTGTCGTTTATGTAGATAAATGGACAGGATTTTTTCTTGTATAAAACAATTATAAAATTTTGCAAGAACTTCTGGCGGACAAATTTAAAATCTTTAGATAAGAAAGGGAGAATTATCATGTCAGGAGACACAATGACAATGAAAAGAACAAAGTTCAATATCAGAACGATCGCAGTAACAGGTATGTTGGGAGCATTGGCAACAGTGCTGATGTTTTTGGAATTTCCAATTCCTATGTTAATACCACCATTTATCAAGTTTGATTTTTCAGAACTTCCAGCATTATTAGCAGCATATGCGATGGGACCGGTATCTGGAATTGCAGTATGCTTTATCAAGAATGCGATCAACCTTCTTCATACACAGACAGGTGGAGTTGGAGAGCTTTCTAACTTTATCTTAGGCGTATGCTTTGTATTACCAGCAGGACTTATTTATAAGAAAAAGAAAACACAGAAGAGTGCAATGATCGGAGCATTAGCAGGGGCAGTCCTTATGTCAGTCGTCAGCGTATTTTCAAACTACTTTGTTGTATATCCAGTATACACAAACTTTATGCCAATGCAGGCGATTCTTGGTGCATATCAGGCAATCAACAAGAACGTGAAGACATTATGGGATGCACTGATCTGGTTTAATATGCCATTCACATTTATCAAAGGAATGTGCAGTGTAGTGATTACATTCTTTATTTATAAGAAGATTTCCCCAATCTTAAAGGGAACAAGCAGATAAAAATATAATAAAAATGGTGTCGGGATTAAATCCTGACACCATTTTTTTGTACATAGAGTTAAAAATTAATCTTCTAATTTCTTAGCAGCTTTTTCCATAAATGGTTCATCAGCAACGATGAATCTTTCATGAGTACCGATTCCAACACGTCCTTTGTTATCATTTACCTCGATATGGAATACCAGACGTTTGCGGTCAATCTCAGATAATGTGCAGTGACATTTGATCGTTCCATTGACTGGTGTTGCGGAAACATGTGCAATGTTTAAATTTGTTCCAACACTTGTCTGACCTTCTTCAAGTTTGCCATCTAATAATTTAACAGCGGCTTTCTCAATTAATAAGATCATAGCAGGTGTTGCATAAACAGGAAGGCTTCCACTTCCCCATTCCTTTGCAGTGTTTTCTGGAACTACTTGTTCTGTTAATTCAATCTCGTCTCCAACATGAATGTTCATAATTTTTCTCTCCTAAAATTTCAGTTTATATGTATAATCTTAGTATAGCAAAGTTTGATAAAAATTCCATAGTTTTTTACATTTTAGTGAAAAAATGCACAATGAAGAAGGACTAGACTCAATCAAAAAAATAAGGTATGCTATTGTTAAATTGGAGGTAAAATGTTTTGAAGTTATATTTGATCCGGCATGGAGAAACTGACTGGAATAAAGTACATAGAATTCAGGGAAGTTCAGATATAGAGTTGAATGAATATGGAAGAGAACTTGCATTTATGACAAGAGAAGGACTTCGTCATGTACCATTTGATATAGGATATACCAGTCCATTAAAGAGAGCAAAAGAAACAGGGGAGATCATTTTAGGTGGAAGAAATGTTCCGTTATATGAGGACGAAAGGGTGAAAGAAGCTTGTTTTGGAACGTTTGAAGGAATGACATTAAAAGAATTGGAAGACAGGAATGATCCATTTCTTGATTTTTTTAATGATCCAGTACATTTTGAAACGACTAATGGTTGTGAGACACATAGAGAAGTTATAGGAAGGGCAGTAGAATTTTTGGAAGATATGATTCTGCCGAATGAGAGAAAATATCAGCACGTTGCTGTTTTTTCCCATGGAGCCTGGATACATAGTTTGCTGACTCATATATACGGAAGAGATATCGAGGAATTCTGGCATGCACCAAGACAGGAGAATTGTGGAGTGACAACGATCGAAGTAAAAGACGGAACCTGTCACGTATTAAAGGAGTCAGAGATTTTCTATAATAAGGATGGAGAATAAATTTATGACAAGAAAACAATTTATGGGGGAGTTAAGATCTTCACTAGAGGGAATAGTATCGCCGATGGTGGTACAACAAAATATTGACTATTATGAGAATTATATCAATGAACAGATCAGAAGTGGAAAGACAGAAGCAGAAATTTTAAACGAATTAGGTAGTCCAAGACTGATCGCAAGGTCGATCATTGACGCAGCAGGTGTGGACGATAGTTATGCACAGACAGAATATTATGAGGATGAACAGGAGGAAACTCCAGAGGATATGTTTGGTGGAAATACACATATTTTCACGATGAATTCTACAAAATTTAAACTCGGATGTCTTTTATCCGTGATCATTTTTATTTTCATTATTTACTTACTGTTTCATATATTTAATGCAATGATGATCGTGCTGGGACCAGTGATCATTGTTGGGTTGATCGTTGCCTTAATCATGAATCTTACAGGAAGGTAGTCAGCAAAGAAAGGAAGCAATATGGACATAAACCAGGAAGCATATGCAATTGAACAAGAAGTCGTAGAATTTCGCCGGGCACTGCATCGATGTCCGGAAACAGCATTTCATGAGACTATGACGATGGAATATATCAGAGAACATCTGGAAGAATGGGAGATCTCGTATAAGATTTTTGATCCCTCAGGAATTATTGCAGTTGTTGGTAATGGAAGGAAAGACAGTATTGCACTTAGAGCAGATATGGATGCTCTTGAAGTGGAAGAAGAAACAGGACTTGATTTTGCATCATTAAATCATGGTTGTATGCATGCGTGTGGACATGATGGGCACACAGCGATTCTTATGGCAACAGCGAAGATTTTAAAGATGCATGAGGCAGAATTAAATCGTAGAGTTTATCTTGTGTTTCAGCCAGCAGAAGAAACTGCGGAAGGTGCCAGGTTTATGTTAAAAACAGGAATCCTGGACAGTGTAAAGCGAATTTATGGAGTTCACATTTTCAATGGAATTCCATCCGGAAAGATTTCTCTGGAGGCAGGACCAAGAATGGCGGCGACAAACTGGCTGGCAGTTCATTTATATGGAAAGTCTGGTCATGCAGGAAAGCCACATGAAGGAATTGATACCGCGGTGGCAGTATCATCGATGGTAATGAATATGCAAACCATCGTAAGTAGAAATCTAAATCCATTAGATCCCGCAGTATTAACGATCGGGAAGATTGAAGCAGGAACAGCAAGAAATGTGATCGCGGGAGAAGCTAAGATCGAAGGAACAGCAAGAACATTTTCAAAGCAGGCACAGGAAATGATCGAAGAGAGAGTCAAAGATATTGCAAAAGCCCATGAACAGATGTATGGGATCGATGTCACAGTTGATTTTCAGCCATCAAGTCATGGAGCACTGATCAATGATCCAGAGATTGTAGAAAATGTAATGGAGAAGGCAGGAGAAGTGTTCGATCCGTCAGAATTTACGCATGTTCCTGCGATGATGTTAGGAGAGGATTTTGCTAATTACTTAGAGGAAATCGATGGATGTTTTGCGTTTATCGGAGGTGGAGACCACCCTGCAAATCATCATGGAAAGTTCGATTTTGATGAGAAAGCTTTGATCAGCGGTGTCCGTCTCATGCTGACATTTGTAATTGTATAAGATATAGTTCATGAAAATCTGTTGTAGATGGATACAACATATGTTATAATCAGAAACCAACAGAAACACGCATATTTGATAGAAGAAAAGGTAGGGAAATATGAATTTAGTATACCACAGCACAAGAAACAGTGAAGAAACAGCAACCGCCTCTGAAGCTATTTTAAAAGGATTAACAAGCGATGGAGGATTATTCGTACCAGACAGTATTCCAAAGTTAAACGTAGCATTGGAAGATCTGACAAAGATGTCCTATCAGGAAATTGCTTATGCAGTCATGAAAGAATTCCTTACAGACTTTACAGAAGAAGAATTAAAGACTTGTATTAATAATGCATACGACAGCAAGTTTGACACAGAAGAAATTGCAGTAACAAAGAAAGTAGACGGAGCATATTATCTGGAATTGTTCCACGGGGCAACAATTGCATTTAAAGATATGGCATTATCTATTCTTCCACATTTACTCGTAACATCTGCAAGAAAGAATAACGTTAAGAATGAAATCGTAATCTTAACTGCAACATCTGGAGATACAGGAAAGGCAGCTCTGGCAGGATTTGCTGATGTACCAGGAACCAAGATCATTGTCTTTTATCCTAAGTCTGGAGTTAGTCCAATTCAGGAAAAACAGATGGTAACACAGAAGGGTAACAATACATATGTGATCGGAATCAAAGGAAACTTTGACGATGCCCAGACAGGTGTTAAAAAAATGTTCTCTAACAAAGAGTTAGCGAAAGTTATGAATGATAATGGATTCCAGTTCTCATCTGCGAACTCTATCAATATCGGACGTTTAGTGCCACAGATCGTATATTATGTAAAAGCTTATGCAGATTTATTAAAACAGGGTGCCCTGAAAGCAGGAGAACCTATGAATGTTGTAGTTCCAACAGGAAACTTTGGTAACATCTTAGCTTCTTACTATGCAAAACAGATGGGTATTCCAATCAATAAGTTTGTCTGTGCATCTAATAAGAACAAAGTATTATTTGATTTCTTTGAGACAGGGAAATATGATCGTAACAGAGAATTCTATGTTACAACATCTCCATCTATGGATATCCTGATCTCAAGCAACTTAGAGCGTATGATCTACAGAATCGCAGGAAATGATCCAAAACAGTGTGCAGAATTTATGGCAGCACTTACAAAAGACGGAGAATATGTGATCACAGATGCAATGAAAGCAGAATTATCTGAGTTCTTTGGAGCTTTTGGAAGTGAAGAAGAAACAGCAGTGAAGATCAAAGAAGTATATGATAAAGAAGGATATGTAATGGATACACATACAGCAGTAGCAGCCGTTGCATATGACAAATACAAAGCAGCAACTGGAGATGACAAAACTCCAACAATCATTGCTTCAACAGCCAGTCCATACAAATTTACAAGAAGTGTTATGGATGCGATCGATCCAGCATACGATGCAGAAGATGATTTTGAATTAGTTGATGAACTTAACAAAGTATCAAAGACAGAAATTCCAAAAGCGATCGAAGAGATCAGAACAGCACCAGTACTTCATGACACAGTGTGCGAAACAGTAGCAATGGAAGATGAAGTGAAAAAGATTCTTGGAATCTAAGGAATACATTCTTGTATAATAGAATAAATAAAAGTAAAAAAGCAATTCATAAAAATATGGGTTGCTTTTTTTATGTGAAAATGTTATGATGAACCAAGATAGGGAATAAATGGAAGAGAATACAATATCAGAAAATTCTAAAAACAAATCAAAATGATGATTGATCAATCAAATCAGATAATCCATTCACGACAAGACGATCAAATGATGAATCCAAGGGAAGTTTTGACAACTGAATAAGACCATTTTCTAGTACAGTCCGAAGAGGACATATCCCGCCATGATCTGGAGACAGGGAGCGAACAAGGATATGATAATGAGACTTCTGCATGGTCATGGAGGTGAGTGCAGCCTGTCATAAGAATGAGGGGAGCTGAGATGCTATGAGACAATTCTGTCTGCTGGAGAATGAGGGAAAGAAAAGGCAATAATAAGGAGGGCAGTATTCATGAAGAAAGCAAGAAGAACTCTTATGGCATTGGGTGTTGTAGTATTTTCATTATCAGTAGCACTGACAGCAAAAATAAAGGAAAAATCCGTACTGGCTCAGCTTAATTGTAGCAAAGCAAAGCCAATTACAAGCAGTTGGGGAGATGACAAACATATTTTTTCATCATTTGATGATCAGAAAGCATTAAGTGTGGATGCATCCTATGGATTTAAGATGCATCCAACGGATCAGACGAAGACGATCATTACCAAAGGAAAAGATACCAAGAAACTCCCGGACATTTCTATGCCTGGATTTTTAAAACAATATCTATGGTTTGATACTTCAGAAAACACAGCTGGAAATATACAGATCAAGAAAACGAATATGGAGATTTATCAGTGTGACAAGGATGGAAGCCATGGTAGATGGCAGACATTTGATCTGGTTATGACGATCACGGGAATCGAAAAATATAAGAACATGGAAGGATATGTGGCAGTAGGAGGTGATCTTAGTGGCTGCTCTTATATCGGAATTGAAGAGATGACAATGAAAAGTCAGTTTTTTAAAGCTGGAACGAATATTCCTGTAACGATCAAAAGTAATATGACATTACAGGATATTGATACACACCAGTATATCGGGGTAAAAGCAGATGACATCCATGGAGAATATGTTTCTAAAAACACAAAATTAAGTTATAACAAAGATGGAAATAAGAGTATTTATTATGCTGATTTTTCTGAAAATTATGACAGTGAAGACTTTACATGTGTGGGATTTACATTTGCTTCAGATACGTTTGAATATACGTTTGGAAGAATTATGGATGATGGACCAACAAATCAGGAACAATATGTTGGATATGGACAGAACATGGTAAAATTTGATCCACCAGCTCCAAAAAAAGAGATCATAACGTCGAATGGAGAATCAACAGAGCATTACAATTGTCCAGATCTTGCAAAGACATGGACTTATGAAGTAAGCCAGACAATTGCCGGAGATATTCCGAAAGCCCATTATTTCAGCGGATTTGCATTCGAGGACAATGTAGAAGAATGTCAGAAGATTCTTGATATCAAAGTATATGGAGACAATAAAGATGTCAGTAGTGAATTTGATATCTCACAAAACGGAAATCTTGTAAAAGCCAGATTAAAAGATCCGAATGATCCTGAATTTTATAAGCGTGGTATATATGTATTAAAGATCAAGATCAAGATGAACATTATGAAAGATGCAACGAAAGAGCAGCTTATGGAGTTAAGGAATCTTTGGGAAAAGCATGGACATTATAATGAAAATAAAACAGTTCTTACACAAAATAATAAGGCAAAGACGATCATTGATGGCAAAAACACAATGACGAATGAAGTCAGGGTTGACATAGAACTGCCCAAAAAAGATGAGAGTAATCCGGGCCTTTTGCTTACAAAAGAGACAAAGCAGTATGAATATCAGGCAAAAGATGAGGTTACCTACAAGGTTACTGTGAAAAATAAAAATCCAAAAGCAGGAACAGCATACTTTACGATTCAGGATAGATCATTTGCAGATAATTCCAGAGTTTTGCTAAAGGATATAAAAGTATCAGGAATTCCAGAAGACTGCTACACAATGCAGAAAGAAGGAAACAGCTGGATCTTAAAGTCAAAAGGTGATTATGTTCTTCCGTATGAAAATGAAATCCAGATTGTATACACAATGAAAACATCAGTGGCAGCAAATGGCCAGTTGATCGATAATGAAGCATCTGCATGGGCAGCGGGAATTCCGGAGACAAAAGATCAGGCACAGATATATATCAATTCTCCTAAAAATGATGTTATAAAATCAGCTCCGGTACAGATTTATAAAAAAGGTGATCATGTGGCATATAAGGCAGTGATAACGAATCCAAATCCTGGAACATTTATGAGAGATATAAGAATCGAGGATGAAATCAAAGCAGAAGGGATCCGTATTATACCTGGAACATTATCAGTGATGGCAGATGGTAAAAATATAACATCAAAATGTCAGGCTGAATTTGATGATAACGAAAGAAGTTATACGATACAGACTCCGATCGCATTAAAGAACGGAGTAATACCGGTATTCGCTTCTGAATGTGGAAAAAAAGATACAAATTACAATGATCTGTGGATGACGGACAAGATTGAGATCAGCTATCAGGCAGTGATCGAGCAGGATGGACTAGAGGGAAAAGACATAAAAAATGTAATGAAAGTTCCAGCAACAAGAAGCAGTAACAAAGAACTGATCCGTGAAGATGCAGATATTCCTTCAGGAGGTGGTGTGGCAGAAGAGATGATCATGATCAAGGCACCTAAACTTCAGATTCTTAAACAGTCCGATAAAAAGATTTACAGTGTGGGAGAAACAGGAAGTTATAAACTTCATATTACACAGGGGAAGGAAGGCGTAAAAGCAAAAAATATAATAGTTACAGATGAATTTGAAAAAGAAGGAATGAAGATTTCTGATATTCAAGTCATGTATAACAAACAAGATATTACAGATGAATGTAAAATAGAAGCAAGAGATGGAAATTTTGTTGTAGAAACAGGAAAAGATCTTGGAGACAGTGATTCTATTGATATCATATATAAAGTATTATTTGAAAAAAGAATTGATGGTGCTATAAAAAATACAGCGATCGTACAAAGTGATAACACAGAGCCAGCGCAGGATGAAAATACAATTGTTGTAAAACCTCCAATGTTAAAAATCGAGAAAACATCAGATCATAAGATATATAAAGAAGGTCAGACTGGGTCATATAAGATTCGTGTGACACAGAAAAATGACGGGATGACAGCACATAAAGTTATCATAGAAGATTCATTTGAGAAGAAAGGAATGGATATTGGTATGATCCGTGTAAAATATAATGGGGAAGATATCACAAATCAGTGTGAGATCAGCAGAGATGATACCAGTAGAAAGTTTAAGATCGCCACAGGAAGAGATTTAAGTGATAAGGATGAGCTTCTTGTAATTTATGATACAGCATTTCTTTCAATGATCGATGGAGATATTAAAAATACAGCATTTGCGTACAGTGAGGATGCAGATAAAGTAAGAGATGATATTGTTGTAACGATGGAGGAGAATATTCCACAGCTTTTGATCACAAAGAGAAGCGATAAGACAGTATATAAAGCTGGCGGTATTTGTGAATATCAGATTTTCGTATCACAGATTGTGAAAGATGCAGTTGCAAAGAACATTGTGATCGAAGATAAGATCGATCATAAATATGCAAAGATCATAAAGGAAAGTGTTCATGTTTTTTCACCAGATGAAGCAGATATCACTTCGAAATGCAGGATTGTTGTATCAGATAACAGTTTCAGGATTGAAACAAAAGAAAATCTTACAAATGACCAGAAAATAAAAGTAATCTATCAGGTAAAGTTAAATAACAAAATAATGAAAGATCGAACGATAAAAAATACGGCAAAAGCAAAGGCCGATAACGCAAAAGAAGTGACAGCAGTTCGTGAGATCAAAGTAAAAAAACAGAAAATACCTGAAAATATAACTTATACGAAAAACAAGGGAAATGATTTTCAAAATACAGATACTTCTCCTGGACCAAAAACAGGAGACGAAAGTGATCTTCGATGGATATTCGCTATGGCAGCTGCAGCATTTTCAGGGATTTTACTATTATATCGTAAGAAGAAACATTAAGTCTTGAAAGGCGCTTTTAGGCTGGACGAAAGCAGCTGAATAAGGTACAATGAAAGAAAAACGTTGGGAGTGAGCGTATATGGCAAAAGATTTTTTCGGACGTCTGGAAGAAACTATTTCAACAACAGGAAAAGCAGCTGCACAGAAGGCGAAGGAAGTGGCAGATTCTGCGAAGAGACATAATGATCTGCGAGTGGCGAAAAGAGATTTGAATGATTTGTATCGTCAGGTGGGAGAGAAATATTTTGAAGAACATATGGACTACCCACAGGCAGAATATATTGATCTGTTCAATCTCATCGAGAAACTTAGAGGAGATATTGAGATTCTCAAACAGGAGATTGAAGGCGAAGAAGATGAATTCGAGGATGGCGAAGACATCGAAGAATAATGAAACAAACAAGAACAGCAGAGAAAGCTTGTAAAGAATAATCTTTACAGGCTTTTTTCTATTATGAAGAATTTTTTGGAGGAACATATGATAGATACGATTGGAATGACGGATATTGGAAACGGAAGACCGTCGAATCAGGATGCTTATTTATTAAGGCAGCAGGAAAAGAATGGGAAGCTTTATCTTCTGGCTGTTGTGTGTGATGGAATGGGTGGTTTGAAGAAAGGAGAGATCGCAAGCCGTTATATTGTAGAAGTATTGAAACAGTGGTTTGATGAAACTTTATTTGAAGGATTATATGAAATGGGAATTAATATGATCGAACAAAATCTGATCGATTTGATCCGAAAGATCAATCAGAACCTTTTGTTGATGAGCAGAAAAATGGAAGAAGTCAAATCAATGGGAAGTACGTTAACATTATTATTTGTGGAAGATCACGAATTTTTTGTATTAAATGTTGGAGATTCCAGAACATACTGGTTTGACAGAAATAGAAAATTTGTGACAACAGATCATACGCTGGTAGAACTTGAACTTCGGGCAGGACATTTGACGAAAGAACAGGCAAGAAAAGATCCGAGACGACATATTCTTCTGCAGTGTGTTGGTGTGACGAAGGACGTCAGAGTAGATTGCTATAAGGGAAGACTGCATCCGGGAATGGAATTTTTGCTTTGTACAGATGGATTTTATGGATTACTTGAAGAGGAAGAGATCTATCAGGTGGAAGCGTCCAGGGAACAAATGAAAGAATGGGTAGAAAGATGTTTTCGAAAAGTAAAAAAACGTGGAGAACTAGACAATCTATCCTGTGTGATCGTCAAAGTTCCGAAAGAGAGATAGCTCAAATATACCATAACCGTTATCAGACTCAGAAGCTTTTGGGTGCGGGTGGAATGGGGAAAGTATTTCTTGCAAAAGATTTAAAGACAGGGAAAAAGGTTGCAGTGAAAATACTTAAAGATGAAAATCAGTGGAAACGGGAGAAAGAGATATTAAATCAATTAAAAAATATCAAGGGTATTCCCAAATTATTTCTTGCAGAAAACACCAAAGATCATTTCCTGGTTATGGAATATATTAAAGGACAATCTCTAAAAACATATAAAACAGTCCATGGAAAAATTTCAGAAAAAACATTGATACTACTTATGTATAAGGTCTGCAAGGTATTGGAACAGGTTCATAAGAGAGGTGTTGTACATATGGATCTTAAACCAGAGAATATCATACTTCATCCATCAGGACGTCTGTATTTGATCGATTTTGGAGCATCTTCAATGAAAGGAGATTTTCTGACTGGGTATGGAACGAGGATTTATGCTTCCAAACGACAGACAAAAGCAGGAGAAAGAGCTGAATTTTTTATGGATGTCTACAGTATAGGAAAGATCATTCAGCTAAATACAGAACAGAATAAAAAGTATCCTATAGAGAATATCATACAGAAATGTCTTTGTGAGGATGAGAAAAAGAATTATCAGAGCGCCAGAGATATCAAGAGAGATCTTAGAAAAATTGTCTGGAAAAGCAGATCAGAAAAAAGTGTCGTTTTTTTAGCCTGCATTGGCATGATCGGTATTTTTGGTTTTACAGACAGCCACAAAGAAGAAAAATTGAAAGTACAGTCAGTGAAAACATACGAGGATTTCTACAAAAAAGGTATGGTTTATTTTTATGGAAACGAAAGGACAGAGAAAGATCTGACACTGGCCAGTCAATATTTTAAGAAGGAAGAAACAAATAAAAAGAAAACAGAAGCATATTTTCTGCTGATAGAAGTATTGAATGATCCTGAAAAGGAGGTGAAACAAGATGAGCTGGTGTCAGCATTAGAAATTTGTCAAAAGGACGTACATGATTTCTGGTCAGCATATTTTTTTATTGATCATTATATTTTGTGGCAGGAAAAACTTCCAGAGTTTGTTGTAAAGAAGGCAGAAAAACTGCTTTATAAGACAGAAAAGTTCAGACTTAAGGAAGAACAAAAAAAGATGCTGGAAAAACAAAAGATCAATCTGTATGAGATTAAGGCAAAAAGAGGAGATGATAAGCTTTTTTTTCAAGAGACTGACAGAGTGTTCCATGAGAAATTAGAGAAAAATGAAGCATGGGAAATATATGAGAGAAAGTTATCGTATCTTAGAGAAAAATCTGTGAATATTGAAAATGAGTATGAACGTTTTATAAAACATTATCCAAAAGTCATGGAAGCTTATATTGAATATGGAATTTATCTATGCCAGAAAAACCAGATAGAGAAGGCAAAGGATGTTTATCTGCAGGGACTAAAACAGACAGGAATGACAAGTAACAGAGCAAAAGCGTTGAGGAGGAAACTTGGATTATGAAGAGAAAACATAAAATACTGATGACCATGACAGCCATACTATTTCTCCTTTTATCTGCAATACCTGCTGATACCAAAGGAATGGAAGAGACAGCAGTCTGGGATATTACATGGAAAGGAACTGGGGAAGAACCATTTTTTCGAAGCAGCGTGGTAATGGAAGTAGATCTGAAAGGATCCTGTACAAAAGATGATATTATGATTTTTGTAAACCGGCAGAAGTGGGAAGGAGAATGGGATTATGAACAAACTTTGAAGATGACATTTTATGAAGAAGGAAATTATGAGATTCATCTGATTCATAGAAATGGATATGAGGAAACAAGAAAAATCACGATAGAACTGAGTAATCCAACGATACCAAAAGTTGACAGTGGATCATACACAGCAGGAAAATGGACCAATCAGGATATTTTACTTGAAGCACATGGTTCAAAAGCAGTTTCGAAAATTTCTCACTATGAATATAAGACTGGTAATAATGAGTGGAGATCAATGAAATATGGCAGACTAGAGTTGAAACGTGATATGGATGATCTTGTTTTGATCAGAGCAGTTTCTAATGCAGGAAGATATAGTGAAATTCAAAAAATCTGGTGCCGTTTATGGAAAAAGAAGCCGCAGTTATTTAAAATAACGTGCAGTGAGAGATCTCTAAATGGATGGTATGGAAAGATTCCTGAATTTACATATGAATCAGAACAGGCGGAAGGACCTCTGGTACACGTTTATGCACAATTAACTCAGCTTCAGACAGGTCAAATACAGACAGAAACAGATCAGATTCCACAGATTAAAAAAGATGGAAAGTATCAGCTGAAAATATGGACAAAGGATGAAGCAGGAAATAGATCTGAAAATAGTTTCCATACAGTTTGTTTTTTGGATACAAAGAAGCCAGAAATATTGATACGATCTCAAAATGAATTTCAAAAAGTCAGCAGATATCAGAAAGTAAAGATAAGGATCAAGGATGAAAATCTTCAAAAAAATGCTGTAAAAGTTATAACTTCTGGGAAGCAGAAGAAAGGTTTTGTTCAAAAAGGAGAATATTATGAGAGTGAAGTAGTATTTGACCGGAATGGTAAGCATAATCTTTTGGTTCAAGTGGAAGATATGGCAGGAAATGCGTCGATCAGTGAGGAAAAAGTATTTAAGATTGATATGAAAAAACCTGAAATTTATATTAGTGGGATAAAAAATAATAAGTCCTATAAAACATTTGTAAACGTAAAACTACATGTAAAAGATGAAAATCTGGATGAAAAGCAGACAAGAATTTATCTGAATGGAAAAAGATGGATACCGGATAAGATAAAAGACGATGGGTATTATGTATTACGAGTGGAAGCTTTAGATCTGGCAGGAAATCAAAATGTTGTGACAAAGAAATTTACGATCAACAAAAAGGGCGTTCATATTTATTTTTTGCAGAAAATACTTGCAGGAAAGAATATTTCAGAGAAAAGTTTTAGACCGGGATTTCAAGTTGTAAGTTTAGAGCCTGTACAGGTAACAGAATTTCTTATGAATGGGCAGAAGGTTTCATATGAATGGGAAAAAGATAAAGTTTATATAAAACAGCCAATTACAGAGAATGGAAATTATAGGATAAGTCTTAATGCGGTAGATGCAAATGGAGAACGGGTATCAAGTAAAAAGATTACATTTTTTTATGATACAAAAAAACCAGTGATCCAGATGAGTGGTCTTAATGAAAAGAGTGAATGTGATTATGGAACAATTGTTGCAGTATCTCTGGAAAATAAGAAAGATTATTGGACAAAGGTAAAGCTGGATGAAAAAGAAATAAAAAATTTAACAAACAAAATATCTTTTAAGAAGCTGGAACCAGGGATTCATGTGCTAAAACTTCAAGCAAAAGATGCAGCTGGAAATGTAACAAACAAAAGAATAAAGTTTGCGGTAACCAAAATCCTGCCACATCCGGTCAAGCAAATGGTAGAAAAAGATCAGAAAAAGGAGACAAAAGTCAAGGACAAAAGAGAAAAGTCGATGCTTGGTTTATGGATAGCTGCAGGCATGGCTGGTGTTATATCAGCAGCATGGCTGTTTTACAGAAAATATTCAAAATAACAAGGAATATCAGCGTTCTTGAATCTTTCTTATTCTATGTTATAATATGAAATAAATGTTTAAGAAAATAAAGCGGAGGAAGATTATTATGGCAGAAGAAGTAAAAGAAACAATGGAACAATTCGAAACTCAGTTAGAAGAATCTTTAAATAAAGCAGCAACAAATGAAGATGCAGTATGGAATCATTTAGAAGAGCTTAAAGAAAGTGGAGAAGTGCTTGCACTGACTGTTGGTGGAGTCGTTAATGGTGGAGTTATTGTTTATGTTGAAGGAATCCGTGGATTTATTCCAGCATCTTTATTATCAACAAAATATGTTGAAGATTTAAATGTATGGTTACAGAAAGATGTAGAAGCAAAGATCATTACAGTGGAACCAGAAGAGCAGAGACTTGTTTTATCAGCAAAAGCAGTAGAGCAGGAGAAAGCAAGAAAAGAACGTGAAAATAAGATCAATGAGTTAAAAGTTGGAACAGTTGTAGAAGGAACTGTAGAAAATATCATGCCTTATGGAGCGTTTGTTGATATTGGAGATGGAATCAGCGGATTAGTTCATATTTCACAGTTAAGCCAGAAGAGAGTAAAATCTCCAGAAGATGTTGTGAAAGAAGGAGAACAGGTAACAGTTAAGATCATAAAAGTTGCAAATGGTAAAGTAAGCTTAAGCATCAAAGCATTAGAAGATGACAAAGAAGCAGCCAAGAAAGCAGAAGAAACTGGAGTAGAGTATACAGAAGATGCTGCAGGAACGAGTCTTGGAGATTTACTGGCAAATATCAAATTATAGGAAGGAAGTCATATGGCAGGATCAGGTTTTGGTACAAATTTCCGCATTACAACATGGGGAGAGACACATGGTGCTGGTGTTGGAGTAGTTGTGGATGGATGTCCAGCAGGGCTATCATTAGATAGAGAAGATGTTCAGAAATATCTGGATCGCAGGAAACCGGGACAGTCTAAGTATACAACACAGAGAAAGGAAGGAGATCAGGTAGAGATTCTTTCTGGAGTATTTGAAGGGAAGACAACAGGAACACCGATTTCCATGGTTGTATATAATAAGGATCAGAGATCTAAGGATTATAGTAATATTAAGGATGTTTACCGTCCAGGACATGCAGATTTTACATTTGATATGAAATATGGTTTCAGAGATTATCGTGGTGGTGGAAGATCATCAGGACGAGAGACGATCGGACGTGTTGCTGCAGGTGCAGTTGCAGCGAAAGTGCTTGAAGAACTAGAAATTTCTGTAAAGGCATATGCAAAGGCAATCGCAGGTATTGAGATTTCAGAGGATAGATTTGATCTTAATGAGATGAATAACAATCCGTTTAATATGCCAGATAAGGAAGCAGCAGATCTTGTAGCCAAGAAAGCAGATCAGATGATCAAAGAACAGGATTCGATCGGTGGAATTATAGAATGCCAGATCACAGGGATGCCAGTTGGTATTGGAGAAACTGTATTTGATAAGCTGGATGCAGAACTTTCGAAGGCAATTATGTCTATTGGAGCTGTTAAAGGGTTTGAGATCGGAGATGGATTTGCAGCTGCAAACCTTAGAGGATCAGAGAATAATGATAATTTTATCAGTATGGATGGCAAAGCAGTGAAAGAAACGAATCATTCTGGCGGAGTTCTTGGAGGAATGAGTGACGGAAGTACGATCGTATTCCGTGCAGCGGTCAAACCAACTCCATCCATTGCGAGAACACAGAAGACGATCAACCGTGATCTTGACAATGTAGAGATTGAAATTCATGGGCGTCATGATCCAATGATTGTGCCAAGGGCTGTAGTTGTGGTAGAATCAATGGCAGCCGTTACGATTCTTGATGGTGTGTTAAAGAATCTAGGTGCAACAATGGATAATATTAAAAAGATTTATGGTGAGTAAGAATGTATGAATTAATTAAAAAAGACGGAAGAGCAAAAAGAGGAAGGTTAACAACCGTCCATGGAGTGATTGAGACACCGGTATTTATGAATGTCGGAACAGTCGCAGCGATCAAAGGTGCAGTCAGCACAGATGATCTTAGGGAGATCGGAACTCAGGTAGAGTTATCAAACACATATCATCTGCATGTAAGAACAGGTGATAAATTGATCAAAGAATTTGGTGGACTTCATAAATTTATGAACTGGGATCGCCCAATTCTTACAGATTCTGGCGGATTTCAGGTATTTTCTCTGGCAAAACTCCGCAAGATCAAAGAAGAAGGAGTATCTTTCTCCTCTCATATCGATGGAAGAAAGATCTTTATGGGACCAGAAGAAAGTATGCAGATTCAGTCCAATCTTGGGTCTACGATTGCGATGGCATTTGATGAGTGTCCGCCACATCCTGCAACAAGAGAATATATGCAGAATTCTGTAGATCGTACAACAAGATGGTTAGTAAGATGTAAGAAAGAGATGGATCGTTTGAACTCTTTGGAAGACACGGTCAATCCACATCAGATGTTATTTGGAATCAATCAAGGTGGAACATTTGAAGATATCCGTATTGAACACGCCAAAGAAATTTCAAAACTGAATCTTGATGGATATGCTCTTGGCGGTCTGGCAGTAGGAGAAACACATGATGAGATGTATCATATCATCGAAGAAACAGTTCCATATCTGCCTGAAGATAAACCAACGTATCTGATGGGAGTTGGTACACCAGTGAATATTCTTGAGGCTGTAGACCGTGGAGTTGATTTCTTTGACTGTGTATATCCAACAAGAAATGGCCGCCATGGACATGTATATACTAATCAGGGGAAATTAAACATGTTCAACAAAAAATATGAACTTGATCATCGCCCAATTGAAGAAGGATGCCAGTGTCCAGCTTGCAGAAGTTACAGCAGAGCTTACATCAGACACCTTCTGAAAGCAAAAGAAATGCTTGGAATGAGATTATGTGTCTTGCATAACTTGTATTTTTATAATACAATGATGAGTGAGATTCGTCAGGCAATCGAAGAAGGAAACTATAAAGAATACAAGAAACGTAAGATTGATGGCATGATGAATCAGTAATCTTATTAGAAAGATGGAGGAAGAAAATGGATCAGGTTACAATGACAATTCTGATGCTGGTCATTTGTTTTGCATTAATGTACTTTTTAACAATCAGACCACAGAAGAAGAAAGATGAAGAGTTAAAACAGATGATGGAAGCTCTGGAAGTTGGAGACAGTGTGTTAACAACAAGTGGATTTTACGGAGTTGTTGTGGATAAAGTTGATGAAACTACGATCATTGTTGAATTTGGTAACGACAAACATTGTCGTATTCCAATGGAAAAATCAGCGATTCAGGCAATGGAGAAAGCAAACGGATCATCTGACGACGAGTAAGATAATTCATGAATAAAAAGAATCTGGAAAATATGAGAATAGAGCTCATATTTCATCCAGATTCTTTTTTTATCTAAGAAGTTCATCAAGAAGATGATCTGGTACATAAAGTGTCCCACGGCCAGTACCAATATCTATATCAGGTTTATTTGTTCCGTGAAAATCAGAACCACCAGAGGCTAAAAGATGATATTCTTTTTGCCATTCTCTTAATTTTGCGATTTGTCCCTTATGGTGGGAAGAATGGTAAACTTCAATTCCAGCAAGACCATAATCTTTCAGATCATGGATAAGCTGTTTTGTATCCTTATTAGAAAATTTATATAAAAAAGGATGAGCAAGAATTGGAATGCCACCTGCATCAAGAATTAATTTGAGGCAGTCTTTCGGATCAAAAAATGATTTTGGAATATAGTATTTACATTTTTCACCGAGATATTTGGAAAAAGCCTGTTCCCTGGAAGTGCAGATGCCCTCTTCCACAAGAACTCTTGAAAAATGAGCACGTGTAATAACTGTATCAGGGTCTCCGTGTTGTAATTTCTCAAGAGTAACAGGAAATCCATCTTTTTGGAATAATTCGATCATATCGAGATTACGTTTCATTCTTTTGTCTCTCAGATCATTTAATGTGGTATTTAAATCCTTGTTCTTGCAATCAATTCCATAACCTAAGATATGAATCTCACGATGAAGTGTATCACATGAAATTTCAATTCCAGGAATGAATTTTAAATCTTTAGGAAGATTCATTGCCAAGATTTCTGAAATACCATCAACTGTATCATGATCAGTAAGAGAAAAACCATATAAATTCTTTTCAATTACTTTATGGACAATTTCTTTCGGAGTAAAAGTCCCATCAGAACAAGTAGAATGTATATGAAGATCAATCATTTTAAAACTCCTTTCACATATTTAATGTTAGTTTATCACAAAAAGACATAGAAGCAAAACAACAGACATATATTAAATGAAAGAAAGGAGTATTTGCTATGGGGCCAGAAAAGAAAGTGTTATATATTGTGCAAAGTCTGGTTGCTGCTTATATTGTTACCGGACTATTGTTGTGTCTTCTTGCATTTATTGTTTATCAGAGCAATACAGGGACGAAGATGGCGAATCTTGGCATTACACTTACATACATTTTTGCTTCAATCCTTGCAGGAATGATCATTGGAAAAAAGATTGGAAAACGGAAGTTCTTATGGGGATTTTTTGTTGGAGTATTATATTTCGCAATATTAACTTTAATATCTGTTGTGTTTCAGGAAAATACAGTTATTTTTTCAACAGAACGCATCACAGCATTGTTCTTATGTATTGCTGGAGGAACTTTAGGTGGAATGCTTGCTATTTGACTTAGGATATGATACAATATAGCAAGTTATTTTATGAGAATCAGGAGGACGATAAGATGAAACATATTAAAACTCTGACAAATAAAACATTACAGAACACAGTAAAAAAAGGTGGATGTGGTGAATGCCAGACATCTTGCCAGTCAGCATGTAAAACATCTTGTACAGTAGGTAACCAGACCTGCGAACACAGCAAATAGTCAAATAAAACAAAGACTCTATGCTTGAGGCGTTCCTTGTGGGCCGCCTCATTTTTTACATGAAAGAAAATAAATAACAGATAAAGGGAGAAAGAAACAATGGTTCATCAGTATAAGAACAATGGATATAACATGGTCCTTGACGTAGCAAGTGGATCTGTTCATGTTGTAGATGATCTGACTTATGAAGTGATCGCTTTATATGAAGACCATACATTAGAAGAGATCATCAAAGAATTATCATCTTGGGATGAAAAAGATGTAAGAGAATCTTATGAGGAAGTTACAGAATTAAAAGATGCAGGTGTATTATTTACAGAAGATTGTTATGAAGAATACATTTGCGGATTCAAAGACAGACCAACAGTTGTAAAGGCACTTTGTCTTCACATTGCACATGATTGTAACCTTGCCTGTCGATATTGCTTCGCAGAAGAAGGAGAATACAAAGGAAGACGTGCTTTAATGAGTGCTGAAGTTGGTAAGAAAGCTTTAGATTTTCTTGTAGAGAACTCTGGAAATCGTAGAAATCTGGAAGTAGATTTCTTTGGTGGAGAGCCTTTGATGAACTTTGATGTAGTGAAAGAGATCGTTGCATATGGACGTTCTTTGGAAGAAACACATGATAAGAAGTTCCGTTTTACACTGACAACAAATGGTGTATTATTAAACGACGATATCATGGAATTTGCGAATAAAGAGATGGATAACGTTGTATTAAGTGTTGATGGTAGAAAAGAAGTTCATGATTTTATGAGACCATTTCGAAATGGAAAAGGAAGTTATGACTTTATTATTGATAAATTTAAGAAATTTGCAGACAGTAGAAATCAGCAGAAATATTATGTAAGGGGAACTTTTACACATCATAATCTGGATTTTTCGAAAGATGTTATGCATTTAGCAGATGAAGGATTCGAACAGATTTCCGTAGAGCCTGTTGTGGCACCAGATACAGCAGATTATGCGATCAAAGAAGAAGATCTTCCAAAGATCATGGAAGAATATGATCTTCTGGCAAAAGAGATGATCAAGAGAGAGAAAGAAGGAAAAGGATTTACATTCTTCCACTTTATGATCGACTTAACAGGAGGACCATGTGTAGCGAAACGTTTATCTGGATGCGGTTCTGGAACAGAATATCTTGCAGTAACACCATGGGGAGATTTATATCCATGTCACCAGTTTGTAGGAGAAGAAGATTTCTTAATGGGTAATGTCTTCGAAGGTATTAAGAAAGATGAGATCGTCAAAGAATTCAAAGCATGTAATGTATACTCCAAAGAAGAATGTAAAAAATGTTTTGCAAGATTCTATTGCAGCGGTGGATGCAGCGCAAACTCTTATAACTTTAATGGTACGATCAATGGAACTTATGAGATCGGATGTAAATTAGAACGCAAGAGAGTTGAATGTGCACTTATGGTAAAAGCAGCATTAGCGTTAGAAGAGGAGACGGAGAATGAAGAGGCGTAATAGCAGCGGCAAGTATATTGCAGGGCTTATTTTACTGATTGCGTTGTGTGTATTTGGAGTATTTATTACAACAAAAGGAATCACAAAGAACAAGATTGGACGAACAAGCAACATTGAACTTGGATTGGATCTTGCAGGTGGAGTCAGTATCACATATGAAGTTGATGGTAAGAACGTATCTGACAGTGATATGAAGGATACCGTATACAAACTTCAGAAACGTGTGGAAGGTTACAGCACAGAAGCAGAAGTTTATCAGGAAGGAAAAGATCGTATCAACATCGAAATCCCCGGAGTAACAGATGCAAACAAGATCTTAGATGAACTTGGTAAACCAGGAACACTTTCTTTTGCAGTTCAGAAACAGGTAAAAGTAAAGCAGAATGGAAAAACAACAACACAGACTACTTTAGATACCATTTTAACAGGACAGAATGTTAAGAAAGCAAAAGCTGTCACAAATCAGAATCAGACAACTGGTAAGAAAGAATATTTAGTTGCCCTTGAATTTGACTCCAAAGGAACAAAAGCTTTTGCCAAAGCTACAAAAGCAAACATCGGGAAACCAATTTATATCATCTATGATAACCAGATGATCAGTGCACCAAATGTACAGGAAGCGATCACAAAAGGTGAATGTACGATCGATGGTATGGAAAGTTATGAAGCAGCCGAGAATCTTGCTTCATCTATTCGAATTGGTTCCTTACCAGTCAAATTAAAAGAACTTCGTTCTAACGTAGTGTCTGCTAAGTTAGGCGTTAATGCGATCCAGACAACGATTAAGGCTGGAATCATCGGATTTGCCTTGGTATGCTTGATTATGATCGCATTTTATGCAGTGCCAGGTATCATTGCATGTGTAGCACTTGCAATTTATATGCTAATGATGTTACTTGCACTGAATGGATTTAATGCAACGTTGACATTGCCGGGACTTGCGGGTATCATCCTCGGTATCGGTATGGCGGTCGATGCCAATGTAATCATTTATGCAAGAATTCAGGAAGAAATCGGAGCAGGTAAGAGTACAGGAGCTGCGATCAAGTCTGGATTTGGAAAAGCAGCTTCAGCTATTATTGATGGTAACGTTACAACACTGATCGCAGTTTTAGTACTGTGGTTTAAAGGATCTGGAACGGTCAAAGGATTTGCTCAGACATTAGGGATGAGTGTACTGATTTCCATGTTTACAGCACTTGTGATCAGCCGATTCCTTGTATATGCAGCATATCACTTTGGACTTCGTGATAAGAAATGGTATGGAAAACCAAGAACGATCAAGACAAGAGATTTTGTCCGTGCTGGTAAGAAATACGTTGCAGTCGCAGGTGTGATCATTTTAGTCGGACTTGCAGCACTGCCTATGAACAGAAGTAAGATTGGTACGATCTTAAATTATGATCTTGAATTCTCAGGAGGAACAGCATCTACGATCACATTTAAAGATGATCAGAAAGTAAATGATTCTTTAGAAAAACAGATTGTGAAAGCCTATGAGAAAGTCAGCAAATCAACATCTGTCCAGAGTCAGAAAGTAAAAGCGAATAACCAGATGGTCGTTAAGAGTGTAGAACTTAACCTGAATCAGAGAAAACAGATTGAAAAGACATTAAAGAAAGATTATAAAGTAAAATCTGTAACAACAGAGAATATCAGTTCAACGATCAGTAATGAAATGCAGAGAGATGCATTTATCTCAGTTATCATTTCAGCAATCTGTATGTTGATCTATATTGCAATCCGATTTAAAGATGTTAAGTTTGGATCTAGTGCGATCATCGCATTGTTAAATGATGTGTTAGTTGTATTTGCGGCATATTCTATCGGAAGATTATCTGTGGGTGGAACATTTATCGCATGTATGCTAACGATCATCGGATACTCTATCAACTCAACGATCGTTATCTTTGACCGTATCCGTGAGAATCTGAAACTTCAGACGATCCGTACAAGAGATGATATCAAAGCACTTGTAAATCAGAGTATTTCAAGTACACTGGTTCGTACGATCAATACAAGTTTAACAACATTTGTTATGGTATTGGCGTTATTTATCTGCGGAGTATCATCTTTAAGAGAATTTGCCCTGGCATTGATCGTTGGTGTTATTGGTGGAGCATTCTCTTCTGTATTCTTGACAGGACCATTATGGTATATGATGAAGACTCGTATGGGCTCTGATGCTATAAAAGAAAGTAATGGACAGACATCTGTACAGCCAGAGAAGATCACAGCGAATCCAAACCGCAAGAAAAAGAAGAAAAAGAAAAGAAAATAAGACAAGTAAAAAGAGTATTCAGTAAAGACTGAATGCTCTTTTTCTAGAAGATGGAGAAACATGATGGAACAGTGGTATCTGTATAAGAAAAAAGCCGATTTTACAAAGATTGGTGAGAAATTTCAGATTGATCCCGTGATCGCAAGACTGATCAGAAACAGAGATGTGATCGGGGATGAAGAAATACATAAATATTTATATGGAAATCTTTCGGATATTTCAGATCCATTTCTGATGAAGGGAGTCAGAGAAGGTGTGGATATCATAAGAGAGAAGATCAGAGACAGAAAAACAATCCGCATTATCTCAGATTATGATGTAGACGGAGTTGTTTCTAACTATATTTTATGGAAAGCAATCTATGATCTTGGTGGAATGATTGATTTTCAGATTCCAGACCGTATGAAAGATGGTTACGGGATCAATGAAAATATCATTGAGAAGGCAGTAGAGGATCAGATTGATACGATCCTTACATGTGATAATGGAATTGCAGCTAGTGAAGCAATCAGATTTGGAAAAGAACATGGTCTTACAATGATCATTACAGATCACCACGATGTACCATTTATTTTAAATGAAGATGGAAGTAAAGAAGAAATTCTTCCATCAGCTGATGTTGTCATTAATCCCAAACAAAAAGAATGTAAATATCCATATCCGCTTCTTTGTGGAGCAGGAGTTGCATTTCAGTTTGTGAGAGCATTGTATAAATCTATGGGCGAGGATGAAAACAAACTGGAAGATCTGTTATCTATGCTTGCGATTGCGACTGTATGTGATGTTGTAGATCTTACAGGAGAGAACAGGATTTTTGTGAAAGAAGGATTAAAGAGGATTAAAGAGACAAGAAATGTGGGTCTTAGAGCATTATTGGATGTTCATGATCTTATGGAGAAACAGATACAGTCTTATGCTCTTGGCTTTATTATTGGACCATGCATTAATGCAAGTGGCCGGCTGGAATCTGCAGAAAAAGCATTGAATCTGTTCCTGGAAGAAGATAAAAAGAAAGCAATGCAGACAGCAAAAGAATTAAAAGAGCTGAATGATCTTAGAAAAAGTATGACAGAGAATGGTGTAAAAGCAGCATTAGATCAGGCAATGAAATATGAAGCAAAAGGCGATAAAGTACTTGTTTTATATTTACCAGATTGTCATGAAAGTATTGCTGGGATTATTGCTGGAAGAATTAAGGATCGTCTAAACCATCCAGTCTTTGTACTTACTGATGCAAAAGATGGAATTAAGGGATCAGGACGTTCTATCGAAGAATATTCCATGTTTGAAGAGATGATGAAAGTTAAAGAGGTGTTTACTAAATTTGGCGGGCATCCGATGGCAGCGGGATGTTCTCTTGAGAAGGAGAACCTTAAAGCATTTCGTAAAAAGATCAATGAAAATTGTACATTGGATGAAAAAGATTTCGCAAAGAAGGTGCAGATCGACATCGATATGCCGGTTGATTATATCACAATGGATCTGATTCATCAGTTGTCAGTACTGGAACCTTTCGGGAAAGAAAATAAAAAGCCCCTATTTGCACACCGTAAATTAAAGATTGAACGTGTCAATGTGTTTGGAAAAAATAAAAATGTAATTAAATTAGCATTAAAGAGTAGTCAGGGAACACGGATTGATGGTATGATTTTTGAGGATGAAACAGAATTTAGAGAAAAAATGGGGACAAACAAGTATATTACATGCACTTATTATCCTGTGATCAATGAATATCAGGGATATAAGAGTCTTCAGATCAATATTCAAAATTATTTTTTTGCGGAGGGATAACATGAGTAAGATAAAACTGGTTGCAATGGATCTTGATAATACATTATTAGACAGTAATAAACAAATATCAGAACATACAAAAGAAGTGTTAAAAGAGGCGATCAGACAGGGAGTTTATATTGTACCTGCTACAGGACGTATTTTCAAAGCGATTCCGGAGTTTTTGAGAAATATTGAAGGTGTTCGTTATGCAGTTTGTTGTAATGGAGCAACAGTATATGATCAGTATGAAGAAAAGATTATTTATACGAATCATTTATCCGTGGATGTGACATTGGAGTTATTTAGAATACTTGAAAAATATCATTCCACACATGATATTTATCAAAATGGACAGGGATATATGGAAAAACGTTATTTGGATCACCTTTCAGAATATAATGTATCAGGACATTTACTGAAACTGGTAAATGATACAAGGCTGCCAGTGGATGATCTTAAAAAGCATCTCAAAGAAAATCCATTAGGAATTGAGAAGATCAATGCATTTTTTGATAATATGAAAGAAAGATCAGCAGCAATAAAAGAATTGACTGAAAAAAATATTGCTAGTGTATCAAGTGCACTTGATAATAATATTGAGCTTAATCAGTTTGGCTGTGATAAAGGGGATGGATTAAAACATCTTGCCAAATGTCTTGGCTTAACAATGGATGAAGTTATGGCATGTGGAGATGCTGGAAATGACATCATGATGATCAAGGCAGCAGGAACAGGTGTTGTTATGGGAAATGGACGAGAAGAATTAAAAGCAATTGCTGATTTTGTTACAAAGACAAATGATGAAGACGGAGTGGCATATGCGATTGAGAAATTAGTTCTTAATTCTTGACGATGTTATTTGAAGTGATATAATAAGTATGTTTAAATAGTTAGGGGGAAATATAAGAATGAGAAAAACGCGTAAAACAGCGGCTGTATTGGCTCTGTATGCGGTTTTGATGCTTAGTTCAGCGTCTGTAGTAAGTGCAGATCAGGTAAATGATAAGACATTTGCAAGAGAACAGACAAATGAGCAGACTGACACTAGCAAAGATAATTCTGCCCAGACGACAGAAGCTTCGACAACTGAGGCAACGACAGAAAAGAAAACAGAAGCTAAGCCAACGACAGAAAAGAAAGATAAGACAAATACAAGTCATAAGAAGAAAGCAACAACTAAGAAGACAGAGCGTAATACAATAAAGAAACATAAGAAGAAAAAGAAAGATACCAAAGACAAGAAGAAAGATAAAAAGAAAGACAAAAAAGATAAGAAAGTGATCATTCCAAAAGTCTATAATGACCATAGCATTGAGATGAAAGGAAAGAAAGAATCTATTCAAGGATTTATTTATTTTAATCAGGCAGATGCAGCATGGAATGATAATGGTTACCAGATTCATAGCAGTGGATGCGGACCAACAGCAATGGCTGTCTGCATCAGTTCATTAACTGGTAAATGGGTTACACCAGTAGATACGACAGTTTGGGCATATAAGCATGGATATTATACAAGTGCGGGTGCAAGTCATGAGATGGTACCGGCATTGGCAAAGCAGTATAAACTTTCATGTAATGGACTAGGAACAGATATTAATAAAGTACGTAGTGCCTTGAAGAAGAAACATCCGGTAGTAGCACTGATGGGACCTGGTTATTTTACAAAGAAAGGACATTTTATTGTTCTTGTAGCGATTGATAACAATGATCAGGTAACAGTAGCTGATGTTGGAAGCAGAGAACGTACACAATATAAATATCTATTAAAAGATGTAGTAGCCCAGACAAAAGCTGCTTCAGCAGGAGGACCTTGCTGGGAGATTTACTCTAAAGATAAGAAAGCAAAGAAGACAACCGATACAAAGACTAAGACAATTCAGGCGAAGAAAGAATTTAAAGATACATCTAAGATGTATGCAGAGATCAAAGCAGTCTTACAGAAGAACTATCATCTGAGTGTACCGCTTAAGAAAGGAACTTTGGTCAATAAAGATCAGTTTGTCACAGTTAGCTCTTTAACGATCAATGATAAAGTTACAGTTATGGATGTGTCTAAGAAACTTACAACAGATGTTGATCTTCAGCAAGTAGTATCTGAGATTAAGACAGATGCAGTCAAAGGTTCTTTTTGGAATACAGTAACGATTGAACCTAATAAAACAAGTGTAACAGAATAATTTTAAATTACATAGTAAGAGATAAGAAGCACAGAGAATGTAAAAGTTTTCTGTGCTTTTTTTACTTCATAGGAAATTTCAGGAGGAAAACATTATGAATATTAAAAAAATGATAACAAAAATTACAGCGGGAGCATTATGTATGTTAATGTTTGCAGCAACTGTTGGACAGACAATAAGTTCAGTACATGCAGCACAGAGTGATGTGATCGATACATCAAGAACGGCATCCTTAACAATCCACAAATACGACATGACAGCAGCACAGAAAGGTGGCGTTGATTTAAGTCAGTTTACAGCTACAGGAAAACAGGATGCAAAAGCAGAAGAAGCTTTAAAGAAGTATCCGATCAAAGGTGTTGAATTCAGCTATCTGCGTGTCGGTGATGTAGAGCAGCAGAGTGAAGCTGGTAAAGTTCAGATGATCTATGAACTGCCAGATGCATTACAGAAGATCTTAGGATTAGCAGATTCAGATGCGGCAAAGACAGAAGGAAGTAAAGATTACTTTACAAGCCAGATCATCAATGATAAGTTAGCTTCTGCATTAGAAGATAACACTGCATCCAAAGACAAACTGGAAGATTACATGAAGACAAACAACGGAACTGCCATGGATCTTACAGATGCACAGGGTGTGACAAAGAAAGACAAGCTGCCACTTGGTCTTTATCTGATCGTAGAGACAAAAGTTCCAGAAGATGTCACTTATACAACAAACCCTTGGTTCGTGCAGTTACCATCCACTGATTCCGAAGGGGATGACTGGTTCTATGATGTTGTATGCTATCCAAAAAATGAAACTGGTATCCCAACCCTTGATAAAAGAGTTCGAAACAATCCAGATCAGGATAATGTAACAACAGCAGAACAGAGTGCTTTAGCAGATTTCACAAATGCAAGAGAAGAATACAAATACCAGAGCACAGTTACAGCATCCAAAGCAGAAAAGCTTGATTATCAGTTTATCTCAAAATTACCACACATCACATCAAGAACAACATACCTTTCAACATACGCGTTCGATGATAAGATGGCAAAAGGTATGACATACAACAAAAATGCAGTGATCGCGATCTATGACAACAAAGATGCAGCAGATACAACAAACGTTAACAACGTTGACAAAAGTGGTGCGATCGCAGTATGGAAATCATCTGATACAGATCCTAAGTTTGCAGTAACATATGGTAAATCTGGAGATGATTCTACAATGAAAGTAGAAATGACAAAATCCGGATTAAACGAGATCAATAAGAAATACTCTGACAAATATATCGTTGTTTATTATACAGCAGATGTAAACACAGATGATACAGTCGTTCTTGGTGACAAAGGTAACCCTAACGATGTGTCCTTAACATGGAAGAGAACATCTACAGATTACTGGGATATCTTAAAAGATAAATGTATCGTATATAGCTTTGGTTACAACTTCACAAAGAAATTCTCTGATAACAAAGGAGATGCAACAAAAGTTAAATTCGTGATCCAGAACAAATCTGACAATTACTATTTAGTAGCAAGAGCAGACAGTGACGGAGTTTATCAGGTAACTGGAAAATCTGCAACAGAAGAGGGTGCAACACAGTTCAGCCCTGCATCCAGCGGAAAACTGATCATCAATGGTATCGAAGGTGATGAGTATGGATTTACAGAAACACATTCCGATGCTGGATATACATTACTGAAAAAAGAGATCATCGTAAAGATCAATTCAACAAAAGCAGATATCACACCAACACAAGCAAACATCACAGGAATCCAGTCTAAGAACGAAAATGATTCCACAGCAAACGATGGTGTAAAAAATGGTACAGAACTCGCGAATGATGTAGCAGTCCAGACAACAGGTGCATCTGCAACGGTTGACAGCAAAAAAGCAACAATGAGTGCAAATGGAGAATCCGTAAACGCATTTGTTGATATGGAAGTTACAAACCAGAAACAGTTCTTACTGCCAATGACAGGTGGTGCAGGAAGCTATGCACTGATCATCGCAGGTGTCGTTATTGCCGGATGCGGATTTATGATCGTTAAAAAGAACCAGAAACGTAAAGAAGTTCAGTAAGAGTTAGAAACTTAAAAATGTTTTGATAAACCCTGTCAGGCAACTGGCAGGGTGATCTTAAAAATATGAGACAAAAAATCATTCCAATACTGATCATATTGTTTGGTTTTGCCTTGTTGTCTTATCCGTTCATCAGTAACTACATGTTTGAAAAAAGTGCTGGTTCAACGATCAAGTCCTATGAAAAACAGGCAAAAACCTATGATCAGAAGCAAAAAGAACAGGCATTTCGGAAAGCGGAAGAATATAACAAAGACCTGATCAAGACAGTGGTACAATTGACGGACCCGTTCAAAGTCAAAAAAAGCAATGGAGAGACACTGATCTATAATAATATCTTAAATATCGATCATTCAGGAGTGATGGGATATCTGGAAATTCCCTGTATCTCAGTCAATCTCCCAATCTATCACGGTACAGATGCAGAAATACTGGAACGTGGAGTTGGGCATCTTGCAGCATCTTCGATTCCGGTAGGTGGAAAAAGTACCCATAGTGTATTAACTGGACATACCGGACTTAGTTCCGCAAAGTTATTTACAGATCTGACGGAAATGAAAAAAGAGGATTTGTTCTTTATTCATGTACTGGATCGAACCTTAGCTTATAAAGTGGATCAGATCTCTGTGGTAAGACCAGAGGATACAAGAAAACTCCAGATCGTCAAAGGAAAAGATTATGTGACACTGGTAACATGTACCCCATATGGAGTCAATGACCATCGTTTACTGGTACGGGGTGTCAGAACCAAATATGTAAAGAAACAACGATCATCGATACGGCCAAGAAATCAGGATTCCCAGTGGATGAGAACTTATAAAAAAGCGATCGCCATAGGGCTTATGATCGTTACAGCCCTGATCTTATTAGGAAAAGTATTTCAAAAGCTTCATCGAAAGAAAACAGAACATAGACAAATCAACAGAAAGAAAGGGAGAGAGGAATGAAAAGGAATCTGATCAATTTATTAGGCATTATCTTAATGGGGATCGGAACCTTTTTGTTCCTTTCTCCCGATTTTTCTGCGTATAGACAACAAAAAAATGCAGATCAGGAGATCAAAGCCTTTCAAAAGGAAAAGAAGATTCCGAAGGAAAAAGATCCTTTCTATCAGGAGGCCTTACAGTATGATCAAAAGATCTATAAAGAAGGCCAGAAAGATCTAAAGGATGTCTGGAGTTATCGCACGTCACCGATCCGGTTGAAAGATGGCAGGAGCAACTTTGGATATATCAGGATCAAAAAGATGCATGTCAAACTTCCACTGTATCTTGGAGCAACCTTAGAAAACATGAGGAAAGGTGCTGCGATCATGGGAGAGACATCTCTGCCGATTGGCACAAAAAACAGCAACTGTGTGATTGCTGCACACCGTGGATATCAGGGAATCCCTTATTTCAGAGAGATTGAAAAACTGAACGTTGGAGACAAAGTCACCATTCAAAACCCATGGGAAAAACTTTCTTATCGGGTCGAAAAGATCAAGATCATAAAACCGGATGATTCCGATCAGATCCGTATTCAAAAAGGCAAAGATATGGTAACGCTTCTTACCTGTCACCCATACCGAAGTCATGGTAAATTTCGATATGTGGTCTACTGCGTTAGAGATAAAGGACAGAAGATTTCAAAACAAACGATCCGTACCATGGATGATACTTTTTTTGAATCATCTGAATGGGATATCAAAAGAGAAAAGATCGTCCGATATGCAGGGTTAGGAATCTTGATCTTTTTTGGAATGGAACTTATAAAAACAAGCAAAAGGAAAGGAAGGTGAAAAAGATGCATAAGATGAAAAGCAAAAAAGGATATGCGATATTGGCACTTGTGATTGCCATAGGTTTTATTACCGTCCTTACATGGAACAATTTGGTACAGGCATCCTATAAGACGAAAGAAAATGCGGGAAGTACATCATTCCCAAACAATGATAAATATACCTATGTTGAAGTAAAAGGTCCATCGGGAACTTCCACATTAAAACTACAGGTAACCCATTCTGGATCAGCCTGTAAAAACTATTCATTCGATAATGCAAGCCGGACACTGAATATCAAACAGGTCTCTGCAAGCAATCCGAATCCATATGGTTTGAAACTTTCTACAACGTCAGTTAAAACAACAAAATCCAATTCTGGATCGTATTCATGGATCAGCGTAAAAGTAAAATATACGGTTCCGGCTCATCAAAAATATAACAATGTGACATATGATACACCATCCAGCCAGTCGCATAAACTGACAAAAACACCCGATCACAGCACGAAAGAACAAACGGATTTTGAAACTACGATCGGACTGAGTGCTTATGACACCGGTGTTGCACCGTATAAAAAACCAAGTGACCAGAAATATTACAGATACTATGATTGTAAAGTTACGATCAACCTAAATAAGACACAATACAAAGTGACTTATAAAGGGAACAATGGAACGATCGCATCCGCAGATTCAACAAAAAGTTTTGCCTGTGGAAGTAAACTGACATTTCCAGTGGCAAATCGAACAGGATACACCCTTACCGGATGGAAGGATACGGCAAACAGTACAGGGATGTCTTATACGACAAACAGTACGATCTGCGGGAAAGCATTAACTTTATATGCCCAGTGGAAAGCAAATCAGTATAAGATCCATTACAATTCCAATGGTGGAAGCGGAACAATGAATGACAGTACCGTGACATATGATGGTTCGTTCACACTTCCAAAAAATACATTTACAAATAACGGCTATCAGTTCCTTGGATGGAGTAAGACAAAGGATGGAGATGTTGCAGCTTACGAAGATCAGGAAGCGATCAAATATCAGACGGCTTCTGACCTTACCTTATATGCGATATGGGGAAATGGCCAGTATAAGATCAGCTTCATGCCAAATGGCGCACAGGCAGATGCAAAGATCATACCGGTAAAGACAGGAGAATCTTATACCATACCATCCGGTCTGTTTACCAGAAAAGGATATACGTTTGTAGGATGGGCAAAGACTCCGGATGCAGTCAGGGCAGATTATACGAATGGAACAGCTGTCTCTGATCTTACAGATGCCGGAAAGACCATCAAGCTGTATGCGATATGGAAAAAGAATGATGGAAGCATCAATAAAACAAACATCATCCATGATGAAGGCATGTTTACCGGAGACATTGAGATCGAAGGGCAGAATGGAACAGGATATAGTCATGCTCATACAGACTCCGAATATGCAAACATTGATAAGACAGATGCTCCCGGATATTTTACAGATCGGTATTGATAAAGATAACAGCAGGAAGTCCTCTTTCTGCTGTTACGATAAAAATGGATAAGATCAAATGAATCAGGAGGGAACTATGAAATACAAGTTGAAAAGAAAACTGAAAAAGATCGGGACGTTCTTCCTGGCCTTGTTAACACTTTTTTCTTCGTTGTTTGGAGGAATGGCCGGAATGCCAGCACCAGTCGTCAATGTTGCGGCGAAAGAAGGAACAGCGACCGTTGGTATGAGTCAGGTCATGGATTGTAATAAGATCAGTGCGTTAAACCGGCCGGCAAGTGAAGGACTATGGAAGATCACTGCAAATGGAAAAGGAACCTTTTGCCTAAATTCCGGAAAATCCATGTGTAATGGTGACACTGTAAAGTATAAGACACACAACGCTGTGACTTATAAGAATCAGGGAGTTGCAAAAGCTCTGACTTATTATTACTGGAAGAGTTCCAAAAATACAAAGGCATTTGCATTAACACAGGCCTATATCTGGGCATGTGGAGCAGGTGTCAGCAAAAAGACAACGGTTTATCAGGCAGGAAAAAATCTGGATGACAAGTTTTCAAGCAGTGATGCAAAGGCTTTCTGCGATAAGATCAAGAAAACAGATCCAAAAGGTACGATCTATTACTATACAGTGACACACTGTGTAAAAGGAAAGAAGCATGATAAACATCAGATGTTATATCGTATGACGAAAGATGTAACTCCGGCGAAGACCGGTTCATATACATATTCAGACAGTACATCGGAAAGTGATCAAACGGAAGTGAAGATCACAAAACGTGATCAGGCAACAGCTGTTGTATTATCCGGCGTCAAGTTCCAGTTTTTCAGGGATGGAAAATCCGTTGGTACAGCAGTGACAGATGAAAAAGGTGTTGCCAGTCTTACATATAATGAGACGATTTCTTCTGGAACAAAAAAGGTAACCAAAAAATACATTAAGAACTGGAAAGAATTATCGAAAGATGATCAGGAATCGTATACGGAAAAAGGATACTATGATTCCAAAGCCAAGGCCAAAGCTGCGGCGGAAGAAGAAGTCGCCAAATTACTGCAGGGGATCATTGAGGATAAGAGATCCAAGACACATACGTGGACGGCAAAAGAGATCGAAGCAGATGCAAGGCATAATAAAAACACAACAACAAAAACAAAAAAAGCAACGGGAAAAACGGCAAAGGTCGATCTTGGAAGTATGTATGATACAGAAAAAACGATCGATCTGGAACTGAACAAAAGAAGTATCCTGGAAGACTTTGGGACAGATGCAACCTATGCAAATGCAGAATATGGAGTTTATGCCAGATCTGATATTCTCGCATCCGATAACAAAACTGTCAGATATAAAAAAGACAGTGAAGTCGCAACGATTATTACCGATGCGACGGGTTATGGATGTGCAAAGAAACTGCCGGTCGGAGAGTACTATGTCAAAGAAAAGAATCCACCGAAAGGATTTGAACTGAACAAAGACAGTACAAATATCACACTGAACAAAGATCAGCTCATTACTGTATATGAAACACCAGTCAAAGGAAAACTGCAGATCCACAAAACCTATGATAATGATAAAAAGGCGGAATCCGGAGCGGTATTTGAAATATATGACAGTAAAAATCAGCTGGTCGATACGATCACAACCGGAAGTGATGGAATGGCAACGAGTAAAGAGCTTCCATATGGTTCTTACCGCTTACATCAGACAAAAGGAACGGATGGATTCTCCAAGATTCCAGATATGATAAAAGTGATCGATGGGTCCATAAAAACTTATCAGATCGAAGCGAACAACCCAAGAGAAGATGCCGCGATCTCCATTTCAAAAACAAAGGTCATCACGGATACACAGACATCCACAAACACAGAGAGACCAGAAGCCGGAGCCAAATTTGAAATCATCAGAAAATCAGATCAGAAGGTCGTTGAGACACTAACAACCGATGAAAATGGATATGCTTCATCCAGACAGTTGGATCCTGGGACTTACACGGTACATCAGATCAAAGGATCAGATAATTATGCATTTGTAAAAGATTTCGATGTCACATTAAAAGACGGAGATAAAACAAACCATATGTATGATCTTAAGAATCCATGGATCGGAAAGAAACTCATGATCAAGAAAACAATGGAAAAAAATAAGGTGGAAGAAGCCGAAGTATCCGCAGAATTTACCATCTTAGATGCATCCAAAGCAGATGGATATAAAAATACAGATCTTGATACAGAAGAAAACAGAAAAGATTATATCTATTCCCTGGCGAAAGATGCCGTGATCGGAACGATAACAACAGATGCAAAGGGAATCGCAAGCCTTCTTCTGGAAGACCTGAAAGCAGATCATGATTTTATTGTCGTTCAGACAAAAGGAGCCGAAGGATATGACTTGGCCCCTGTCTATGATTCCAGAGATCATAAACCAAAAGAAGTCGATGGCATGAAAGTTTATGAATTTACTGCAAAAGATGTATATTCCGATTCCGCATCAATTCAGATCAAAAAGGAAAAGAAAGTATCCGATACAAAAACGGAAGCTGAAACAGGAGCAGTCTTTGAACTAATCGATCAGGATGGAAAAGTCGTAACAACGCTGACCACAGGAGAAGATGGGACTGCAACAGCAAGTGGTATCGCTCTTGGAATGTACACATTACATCAGAAGAGTGGTTCGAACAAACATGCATTCTTAGAAGATCAGGTCATTGTGCTGACCAAGAAAGATAAAGGAAAAACGATCAAATACAGTTATGCGGATCAGGAAAATGAGATCGATTTCGTCCTTGTGAAACGATCCAGAGAAACAAAGAAGCTGTTAAATGATGCAGAGTACGTCATTTATGATGATGATGGAAAGGAAGTTGCAAGACTGACTTCCGGAACGATGAAAGATGGATATGCGACATGCAAGCTGCCTTATGGACATTATACGATCAAAGAAGTATCCGCACCAAATGGTTATAACAAAAATGATGCAGCAAAAGAATTTACCTTAGATCTTCAAAGTGTGGACTACGACAGCGATGGAAATGGTACTTACACCTATGAAGATACCGATGAACCAGTGTATGGATCTGTTTCACTAAAAAAGACAGGTGAAACATTAAGTGGATTTGAAGATGCCAGCTTTGTTTATGAAAATGACCAGATCAGCGGAGCTGTATATGGACTGTATGCCAAAGAGGACATCCAAAAAGACGATGGAACGGTTGTCTGGAAAGCCGGAACTCTGATCGATCAGAAAACGACATTGAAAGACAAAGCCGTACAGTTTACCAAAAAAGGAGACGATGGAAAGGACACGACGGAATTTTATCAGGGAACTTATTATGTGAAAGAGATATCCGGTCCAAATGGATATTGTATTGATACAGAAGAACATGAGGTTGTGATCAACTGGGATACGAAACCGGGAACGATGAATGATATTCGAGATACCGAGGATGTTCCGGATGTGGAAGAACCACATGGAAACAATACACCTTCTCCAAACGGCGGGATCTATGTGCTGGAAACAGGGGAAGCATTGAATCAGGAGATCCAGGATGCAGAAAGTATTACATTTACATGGGAAAATGCTCCGGATGGAACAGATACCAAAGACGTTTCACAGGACAAAGACGGAAGTATCGTCTTATGGAACGATGGAAATGATTATTATATTTCCTCCCAGAAAGCAGATCAGGTCATTTACATGAACACGATCTCCAGTAAGATGTTCTCAGGGTGCAAGAGTCTGACAAAGATCAATTTTAAGAACATTGATACATCCAAAGTCGCAGATATGTCTGAAATGTTTGCCAACTGTACCGGATTAAAAGAATTAGATCTTTCCAGTTTTAATACTTCAAATGTGGAAGATGTCCGAAAGATGTTCTATGGCTGTACAAGCTTAAAGACGACCTATGCACAGGATCAGATGGTAAAGGCAGACGATGATTACAAAGATGCCCAGGTTACAGGTATCAGTGCAGTTGCAAAAACAGATTTTACAAAAGGGGATACCTATCATGCCGATGATTTCACGTTTTCCGGCAATTACGATGATGATGGACAACAGGAACTTACTGATGTAACGGATGATGATGTGACTTTTTCACCAGAGACAGCGGAAGCTGCAGGAAAGCAGAAAGTAACGATCTCCTTTAAAGATACAGGAAAGTATAAAGGATATGATCCGATCGAAACGACGGTTAATGTGATCGATCCGGAAGATAGAGAGGTATCTCTTGAGACAGACAAACACATCAATATCAATCTGGAGTGTAATGATCTGCTACAGAAATATACGATCCATTTCATTAAGACGGATGAAAAAGGAAACTTCCTGCCGGGTGCAACATTTGCATTAAAGGCAGCATGTGAGATCGTTGATAAAAATGGAAAGACGATCTTTCACAAAGGAGATACGATCACAACAACGGTTTCACAGGACGACCAGTTTGGTTATGTCGAATTCTTTGGACTGCCAACAGGCATCTATGCAAAAGATGGAGTTGGAAAACAGATGTATACCGTCGAAGAGATTACACCACCTGTTGGATATGAAAAAACAGACAAAGTCTTAACATTCAGTGGCGAAGTTTTAAATGATAAAACGGAAAACCTGATCCATGACGTGGCATCCGAAGGAAACACGAACGATGAGGAAAATACCTATCAGCATGATTCCGATACGTTTGTAAACAAGAAGTCTGATTATGTTCAGGTGAAGAAGTACTGGATCGATGATGATAATTCCATGAATACCAGACCTGTATCCGTAACGATCAAAGCCGAACATAAGACAACACATGAAGTAAAAACTTATGTTCTGAACAAGGATAATAACTGGGCAATGCAGACAGATATCAAGCGTGGCGAGGAAGGAAACTATACGTTTAGCGAGGTTTGCAATGCAGCAGGTTACGAAAGAGTTGATAAGTATTCTACGGGAACATGGGATGGAAAAACCTATACTTTATCTTATACAAATCAGTATAAAGTAAATGATAAAGTACGAATTGTTGTCAAGAAAAACTGGAATGACAGCAATAACAGTGATGGTATCCGCCCAGATTCTGTTGTTGTGAGAGTTTATCAAAATGGTACAGATACAAAATTAAAAGCAACTTTAGATGCAAGCAATAACTGGACTGCAGAGTTTAATGATCTTCCAAAACAGGATGATGTTGGAGAAGATTACGAATATGAAGTGAAAGAGGAATCTACTTCTGTGATCAATGGAAATGCAAAGACAGGCTATGAAGTCGCATATGAGGTCAAAGAATTCACGGATAAATCCAGTGATATCACAACGATCACAACCAATATCACAAACACACATAAACCAAAGACCGTACAGAAAACGCTCCGAAAGACATGGGATGATGAATATAATAAAGATAAGATCCGTCCGGATTCTGTAAGGTTCAATCTGTTAGCAAACGGTAAGGATGTGGTAGATACAGTAACGTTAAATTCCGAAAATGGATGGAAAGCAAAATCCAAAGTCCTTCCAAAATGCGAGAATGGAAATGAGATCGAGTATACATGGGAAGAAGTAAAAGAAGGTGTTGTGACAGGAAATGAACAGATCGGATACAAGGTTTCTTATGATGAAAACAGTGATGATCCGGATACAACAGTTGCAACCAACTCTCATACACCGGGAAGAGGAAGTATTACCATCACAAAGGAACTTGATCCATCCAATCTGAACATGGATGTTGGAGATGCTGTATTTACATTCGGCCTGACAGGAACCGATGTTTACGGAAAGAAGCATGCTTATAAAAAAGATGTGAAATTTACGAAAAATGAAGTGGAAAACTTCACAAAAGAAAACCCTGGAAAGATGATCAGCCTTTCAACAACATTTGATGATCTGTACTATGGAACTTATACATGCAGTGAAAGCGGCATGAAAGAATACTTTAAGCTGAATCATCTCTCAACGACAAGTACCAATGGAAGAGTGAATCAGAAAGCAGGAACGGTCACGTTTGACATCGGACCGGAAGAAAGCAGTGCATCTGCAAAAATCACAGGAGAAGCAACCTTCCGAAACCAGATGATCAAAGGAAGCATTAAGCTAAAGAAGAAAGACTCCAAAGGAAAAGTCTTAAAAGGTGTTCGGTTTACGATCAAGGATTCTGATGGAAAAGAAGTTGCAACCAAGGAAACGGATGAAAAAGGAGAACTTCTGTTTGATGATCTGCTGCCAGATACTTACACGATCACGGAAACCAAAACAGCCAGCGGCAAGAATCTGCTAAAAGAACCTCTGGTCGTAACTCTTCCGTTATCTGTAACACAGGCAGAAGTAGACAAGGGAAATGTAGATACCTCCAATGCCATCAAGCAGGGAGATACTTATTATTTCTATCATCCAACGTATGAGATCACAAATGATGCAAACCTAAAACTGCCAACAACTGGTGGATTTAAGACATATCTTCCTTTGATCGGTGGATTTGCATTGATCTTAGCAGCGGTATTTTACTACTTCAAAAAGAAAAAGGGAATCCTGATCTTTAAGAAGAAAAAATGATAACTAAGGATGATCTCACAGTCTTCGGACTGTGGGATTTTTTTAAATTCATATTTGAAAAAATGACATTAACTTGTGGCTTCATTTTCTTTATGAAATTTACTAAAATATTTTATAAGGAAGTAAATTAATTTCAGATAATAATAATCACGAACTTCCTGTTTTGAAAACTCATTTTTTATATGTGAAAAATGAAAATTTAAAAATCTTTCATATTTAAAGAAAAATATAAAAGGAGGAAAGATTATGAGTAAAGTAAGAAAAGGAAAACAGATAGCAGCGGTTGTGATGGCGGTTGCGTTATCTGCTGCTATGGTAACAACGGGTGTGTTACCGAACACGGAAGTTCATGTTCATGCAGAAGAAGATGGAAGTGTATATAAAAAGATTGCTGATTCAAGCGTAGATGGATTCTATTACGAGCAAAATGTATGGGGATATATACAATGTACAACAGACAAAACATTGGAATATTCTTCTTATGATGAAATGATAAAAAAACTTTCAGCAATTACAAAAAAAATCGTTCAGGAAAATGCTTATGATCGGTATAGTTTTAGTTTTCCTATAAAGATCAGTTCTGCTGCAAAGGATGAAAGATTTGAAAATGATCAAGTTAATAAAGATTTGGAGGATGAAGTATATAAAGAAGAAACGGGTGATCCGAAAGGCGGACATACAATGGCTTCTATGGGTGGTGGATTAACTAATATTTATGATATAACCTATTCAGAGTCTGAAAAAGCATATATAGGTGAAGTCACTGGAAGTGGCGGATATGGTTCCAAAAAAGATCGATATGATCAAACCGTTAAGAAGCTGAATGAAGTTATTAAAAATCTGAATTTAGACGGAAAATCTGATTATGAAAAATTTAAAGCAGTTACAAACTGGATTGTTTCAAATGTGACGTATGATTCACATTATAATGGAAAACCTAATATCCCAGCTGGTACAGAATATCCACATGACATGACAGGAGCGGTGCTTGATGGTTATGCTGTTTGTGATGGGTATGCGGGGACTTTTTATTATATGGCCAATGCAGTAGGAATCAAAGCATTATATGAAGATGGTATATCAATCGCAGAAAGAAAAGGACATGCATGGAATCTGGTTCAGATTGATGGAACATACTACTATGTAGATCCTACAAATGCTTATTTTAAAGAGGATGGAGAACCGGGAAGAGAACTGTTACTTGGTCAAAAATATCTATTCAGTCTTTATACTCCAGATAATACTACAATAGAGGATACCTATAAAAATATATCACAGGATGACTACTTGAAAGAACATTCTATATGTAAAGGAAAACATAAACTTGGCACTGCTGAAAAAAGCAAGGGAGCAACATGCACAACAGCAGGATATACAAGTCATAAATGTACTGTACCAGGATGTAACTATGAAGAATATGAATGGATTGAACCGTTAGGACATGAATGGAGTAAGAAAGGGACTGTAACACAGGAACAATCCTGCGAAAATCCTGAAATTACAACATATAAATGTGAGAGAACAGATATATGGCCAGCATGTAAGGCAACAAAGCAAGTAGAAACCAAACCCGCCCTAGGTCATACCTGGGATGAAGGAAAGGTTACAAAAGAAGCTACCTGTTCCGAAACAGGAGTTAAGACTTATACCTGTACTCGCTGTGGTGGAACAAAAACCGAAGAGATCCCAAAAACAAAACATAACTATGAAGAGCATGTCGAAACTCCGGCAACCTGTACATCCAGAGGCGTCAGTTACTATGTATGTAAAAATTGCGGACTTACAACATCAAAAAAACAGACACCTGCGACTGGTCATATCCATACAGAAGTCCGTAACAAAAAGGATGCAACTTATACAGACGATGGTTATACCGGAGATACTTACTGTAAAGATTGTGGTAAGAAACTGGAAACAGGAACCATGATTCCAAAATTGGTAGAAAAAGAACATGACTACGGAGAATGGGTTCTTGATCAGGCTCCAACATGCAAAAAATACGGAGTAAGACACAGGATCTGTAAGAACTGCGGAGATCGAGAGGTCGATGTGCTTGATAAAGTCGATCATTCATGGGAACTTGTCTCAACAACACCTGCTACATGCACCATTGGAGAAATCCAACATTATAAGTGCAGCGTTTGTGGAGAGACAAAAGATGTGACATTAAGTAATCCATTAGGAGAGCATTCCTGGGATAACGGAAAAGTAACAAAAGAAGCTACCTGTACGGAAGATGGAGAAAAGACTTATACCTGTACTGTCTGCAATACGACAAAGACAGAAGTCATTCCTGCTACCGGACATCAGCACAAAGAAGTAAGAAACGCAAAGAAAGCTACCTGTACCGAAGATGGTTATAGCGGAGATGTATATTGCAAAGACTGTGGAGAGTTGATCAAAAAAGGTTCTGCGACAGAAAAAGCCAATCATAACTGGCAGTTAACAAAAGAAGAAAAGGTTACTTGTGAAAAAGATGGTTCTAAGACATACACTTGTGCAGACTGCAAAGGAACAAAGACAGAGACGATTCCAGCGACTGGGCACAAGTTTGATTCCTGGAAGACTGTAAAAGCCCAGAGTATCTACAGCGGAGCTGTACAGAAACGTACCTGTAATGCTTGCGGTAAAAAAGAAACAAGGATTGTTGGAGACAAACTAAAACCAGTCTTAAAGGTCAATGCACCAAAACTACAGTTAAAACGTAGACAGAAAACACAGAAATTCACATTAACTGATATAGCAAAAGGAGATTCTGTTAAGTCATGGGTAAGCAGCAACAAGAAGATCGTAACTGTTTCAGGGAAACCAAATGGAACATGTATCATCAAAGCCGGTAAGAAAACTGGAAGTGCAAAGATCACGATCACAATGAGATCAAACCTGAAAAAGACAATCGGTGTTAAAGTACAGAAAAAAGCAGTAGCCTGTACATTCATTAAAAATGTACCAAAGAAGCTGACACTAAAACGCAAGAGATCTTATCAGTTAAAACCAGTGATCAATCCGATCACATGTACTTATAAAGCAAAATACAAGACTTCCAACAAGAAGATCGTAAAAGTAACATCCAAAGGAAAGATTACAGCAGTAAAGAAAGGAAAAGCAAAGATCACAGTGATGGTAGGCAAGAAGAAGTTTGGCTGCATGGTAACTTTCGATAATATAAAAAAAACAACACACAACAAAGCTCGTAAATAAGCCATTTTTACGAGCTTTTTAAAAAATTAAAAAAACTTTCAAAAAAGTGTTGACATTTATCGAAAATGAGAGTATATTATTATTTGTCGTCAGGCAAGAGAGCTTGAAAGACACAAGGGATCATAGCTCAGCTGGGAGAGCATCTGCCTTACAAGCAGAGGGTCATAGGTTCGAGTCCTATTGGTCCCACTTATATGCCAGATATTTAAGGTATGTATATGCCGCAGTGGCGGAACTGGCAGACGCGCAGGACTTAAAATCCTGTTCGAGTTAAATCGAGTACCGGTTCGATTCCGGTCTGCGGCATTTAGATGTGAATAACATCTAAGTTGTCAAATATGACAATTAAATATGTGGGCGTAGCTCAGCTGGATAGAGCGTCTGGCTACGGACCAGAAGGCCGGGAGTTCGAATCTTCTCGCCCACGCTGAAGAGATCTGATTTATCAGGTCTCTTTTTGTATTATTAGAAATAATAAATTTTACAATTATTGCATTTATTCATTACAAAAATTAAAACAATACGTTATTTTCTTTACATTTGTATTAGCTTATGTTAGACTTGTCAAGTATGTAACAGAAGTGTAACAATTGAAAGGGATTTGAATGAAATCACGATTAAAGAAAATAACAATTTTCTCATTAGTCTTTTTATTTATATTTAGTACAACATTAACAACAGCACCTAAGAAAGAAGTAAAAGCTGCAGAAGGCTATAGTGGGAAAATCTTCAGACATTGGACAAGATTAAGAACAGGAAAGTCAAAGAAAGCAAAAGTATTAAAAACATTAAAAGTTGGAACTGCGGTTACAGTATATGGAACAAGCGGAAGCTGGAGAAAAGTTTCTGTAGCAGGGAAGACAGGATATGTACCAAAACAGTATGTATATGTTGGTACAAAAGCTCCTTCATTAACAGGAAGTACATATAAGAAGGGACAGACAGTAGCTGAATTTGCACAGCGCTTTGTTGGGAATCCTTATGTATGGGGTGGAACTGATTTAAATCGTGGAGCAGATTGCTCTGGATTTATTGGTTCTATATACCGTTCATTTGGATATAAGCTTCCAAGATCTTCATCTGAATTAAGAAGCGCAGGAAGAAAAGTATCTTACAGCCAGAAACAGCCAGGAGATATCATCTGTTATAATGGACATGTTGCTATGTACATTGGAAATGGAAAGATTGTACATGCAAGCAGCAGAAAAACAGGAATTAAGATTTCTCAAAGAGCAAATTACCGCAGTATTGTTTGTGTAAGAAGAATTGTAAAATAAGAAAGTATATAGAAGAATCTTTGCATCAGATATATGATGTAAGGATTCTTTTTTTGATATTAGAGTTGATTAATTGTATAATAAGAATAATTTCAAAAATAAAAAGATTTTAGCAAAATCATAGATAGGAAGGAAAAGAAAAATGAAAAAATATAAAGGAATCATATTTGATCTTGATGGAACATTACTAGATACCATAGAAGATTTGACAGATAGTGTAAATGATGTGATGCAGCTATATCATTTTCCACAACATGATACAAAAAAATGTAAAATGATGGTAGGAAATGGATTCCGTAAGTTGATCACAAGAGCATTGCCAGAGGAAAGACAAAAGGATGAACAGTTTGTCGATGAAGTACTAGCACAATTTGCCAAAGCATATCATAAAAGATATTTGAATAAAACGGTTCCATATGAAGGTATTTTACAAATGGTCAATGAACTGCATAAGAATGGAATACAGACAGCTGTCAATTCAAATAAGCGAAGTGACTATACAGAAGCTTTGGTTAACAAATTTTTTGCACAAACACCTATGGTAGCAGTATATGGAGAACGTGAAAGTAAAGGCATTCCAAAGAAACCAGATCCAGCAGCTGCATTAGAAATTGCAGATAAAATGAAATTATCACCAGCTGAGATTTTGTATATCGGAGATTCAGAAACAGACATGAAGACAGGACAAAATGCTGGAATGGACACAATTGGAGTTGCATGGGGGTTTAGAGGAGCAGAAGAACTTAAAGCAAACCATGCAACTTATATTGCAGAAAATCCAGAAGATATCTTGAAATACATTTTATAAACATAGAATATAATATGAATCAATTACACCCTTAGAGTGAAATATAGCACCATAACAGGTGCTATATTTGAACTGAAAATCATTTCAGTAGAAAAAGATTGTATGCTAAAATAAACATAGATAAGATAAGTACAATATTAATTTAAAGAGGTGTAAATTATGTCAAGTTTTAAAAATGCAGAAGCTGGAGTTATCGTAGATCAGTTGATCAAGACAATCCAGAAAGAAAGAGATTATTTAAGTGAGATCGATGGTAAGATCGGAGACGGTGATCATGGAATTAACATGAACAAAGGTTTCACAATGTGTGAGAAGAAATTAGAAGGAACTACATATAATCTGTCAGAAGGATTGACAACACTTGGAGAGACACTGTTAGAAGATATCGGTGGGTCAATGGGACCTCTCTATGGAATGCTATTTGATGAGATGGCTCAGGCATGTGAAGATGCAGATGATATCACAGTAGATGTATTTGCAGATATGATCACAGGAGCTGTAGAAGGAATTCAGGATATTAGTCCTGCTCAGGTAGGAGATAAATCTTTAATCGATACATTAGTACCAGCGAAGGAAGCATTTGTAGAAGCAAAAGAAGCTGGAAAAGATTTTGCAGAATGTTTAGATGCAATGAATGAAGCAGCAGAGAAAGGATGGCAGTCAACAAAAGATCTTGTAGCGAAAATCGGTCGTGCAAGTCGTCTGGGAGAACGTTCAAGAGGTGTTCTTGATGCAGGAGCAACAAGCTGCTACTTTATCATCACAACAATTGGGAATGCTGCAAAAGAATTATTAGCCTAAGAAAACAGTTAAGAGCAGAACAATCAGTTTTCTCTCATCGCGAAAGTGATGAACCTCTATATATTCATACAATTCGTTTGGAGAAGGACTTTGAAGTTTCAATTAAGAAGCTTTAGGGTCTTTTTCTTTTTTTGTATAAAAATAAAAAACAGATTGACAAATAAATAAAAAGTGTATATGATAACTGTATCACATGAAGTGATACAGTTAGTACAGTTAGTAATACAGTGCGATAAGATAAAAACAATAAGGAGGTGCCAATGTGTTTCGAATTAACCCGGCAAGCGGGAAAGCAATCTATGAACAGATCATGGAACAGGTAAAAGAAGCAGCATGGAAGGGCTACTTAAAACCAGGAGATGGACTGCCATCGGTCAGGAAACTTGCGTTACAGCTGAGTGTGACACCGAATACTGTAGCGAAAGCATATCAGTTACTTGAGAAAGAGAAAGTAATCGTAACAATCAGAGGAAAGGGAGCATTTTTAGCAGAAAATGCTTCACAAGAGGTGGATAAAGGAAAGATGCAGGAAATTAAAACAAGTCTGAAGGAGATATTAAGTGAACTTCGTTATGAAGGATATGACGAAGAGAGGATTGCAAATCTGATACATGAGATTTATCAGGATCTGGAGGGATAGGATATGAAAGTGATCGAACTAAAGGACGTAAAAAAATCATATGGAAAACAGGAGATTCTTCATGGAATCAATCTTGATGTAGAAGAAGGGAGCATTCATGGGCTGGTAGGACGAAATGGATGTGGAAAGACAACACTGATCAAGTGTATCACAGGAATCTACGAACAAGATCAGGGGCAGATATTAATCTGCGGTGAAGAAGTTTTTGAGAATCCAAAAGTAAAAGCAAAGGTAGGATATGTTGCAGACAGCAACCAGTATTTTGACGGGTACCACATTGACGAGATGATTGAATTTTATAAACAGATGTACCCGACATTCGAGGAGAAAGCATTTAAAGACTACAATCAGAGTATCGGATTAGATGTAAGTAAAAGGATCAGGGAATTATCAAAAGGGCAGGCAATGTCATTAGCTGCGATGTTGAACTTGTCTATTCATCCACAAGTCATGATCATGGATGAACCAATGTCAGGGCTTGATGTGATCGTACAAAAACAGATTAAAGACTTTATTGTCAATGAAGTTGATATGAACGGAATGAGTGTGTTTATATCTTCTCATGATCTGAAAGATTTAGAAAGTTTCTGTGATTCCGCAAGCATGATGAAGGAAGGAAAGATCCTTTATCATGGGACGATGGATCAGATGAAAGAAAGATTTACAAAATTACAGGTCGTATTTGGAGAAGCAAGAAGTGAGATCTTCAAAGAACTTCCTGGAGTGATCACATATTCCAATCTTGGAAGCGTGTACACAGTTGTGTTAGAAGGGTATGGACAGCCAATTTCCGAGGCATTAAAACAAGCAGGAGCTATTGTGGTAGAAGAGATTCCATTAAGTTTAGAGGAAGTATTCGTCTACAGCAATCGCTAAGAGGGAGATGAGGAGATGAAATTTTTTAAGAAATATTATCTGGTGCTTCCGCCAGTGGCATTGATCTATGGAATTTATATATTAAATATAAAATATCCTTATGATGGATTTCCACAGATATTAATGGATTCCATAATTAATGGATGGTTATTGATATGGGTTTTATTTGCAGCATTATCTGGAGGAATCATATATCAGCTGCAGCAAAGTAAGAAGCAGCAGTATATATACAGTCTGCCATGGACAAAAAAAGATATTTATAAAAAAAGTGCGTCATGGCTTCTTATATCACTGATGATCGCAGAGATCATTTATGGAATTTTCTTTGCAGCAAAACTTACAATGATCCCAAGTAAAGAATCACTTACAAATATCATTGTATGTACATTGTTAAATGCAGCATTCTGTTTTGCACTCTGTGCGGTTACACATCTTGTAGTTGTTGTGACAGCTTATATCTGGCAGGGGTTGATTCTGGCAGTAATCAGCATTTATGTGATGCTTCCAATCATTATTCAGAATACAGCATTTTTAATTCAGATGGTATTTAAAATCAAAACATATAAATATGCAATCTTTGAATGGGTAATCTATTCGGTGTATGATCGTCGATTCTTGATTCCATTAAATTATCAGCTGGATATAAGTATAATGGACACAAACTTAATCTGGAAAGCTCAATATATGAATACATCATTGATCTGCATTGCAGCATTTATAGCAGCAGGGGTTTTATGCCTGTGGTTTGCAAAGCGTAAATTTATAAGACAGAACCTGGCACAGAATCGAATGCTGACAAGACTGTCAAGGATAGAAAATAAGCTGATCATGACGGTCGGACTGTCATTTGTAATTTTCAATGCAGTAAGCAATCATGAAATAAATCAACAGATATTTAATTATGAAAGAACTCTGTACAACAGGATTTATGAGCTGATAGCATGGAATAAAGACATCATGGGAAATGGGGACAGCTATAGAATGATCATGCAGAAGTTAAGCGGAATGCATCTGTTGATATATTTTGCAGTGATCTTTGCAGGATGCTATGTTGCAGTCTCATTGGTTCAGACAATAAGGAGGAAACATTATGAGAGGGCTTGTTAAGCATGAAAAAAGAAATATGCTGATCATAACATTGGGGTTTACGATCGTGGTATGGTTTGTGTTACAAGGCGTGATCGCAAATGATATTGCAGGAAATGGAAATCAGATCAATAACTTTGATGGATATATTTATAACAACTATGGAAATCTATTTTTGGGAACGCTCAATCAGTATTATGAATTATTTATTATGATACTGATGATACCGATCAGTTTTGTTGCGGTCATGCAGTATCGGGAAAGCAGTATTTCAAAATGCGGTGAATTTTTAATGCAGCTGCCAGTAAAAAGAGGCCAGATCTTTCTGGTCAGAACGATTATAGGAATGATGATATATACGATTCCGTGGCTGTTTTTTTCCTTTGGAATGGTCATGATGAGAATTCAGGCAGAGTCATGGTATGAGATGAAATTATCGTCATGTACAAATGGAGAATTATTGCTTGGGAATGATAATGTCTTCCACTTGTGTGTATATCTTTTATTTATGTGGATTTCATTGACATTGATCTATGCCGTTGCAGTATTTTTTCAGAATATCTGTAAAAGACCATGGATCGCAGGAGCTATTGGAGTGGGAGCAATGTATTTTCCCGTATTTATGGACTATGTTATGCCGAAAGTGAAGCTGCTTCCAGGTGGGATGCTTAACGGATGGTGGATGGCAGCATTTTTTGAAAATGGACCAATATCAGAAGAATACGTGTGGGATGAGGGTGTACACCAGACTGTAACAATGGCATCGTTTGATCATTTTGTACAGATCCTTTTAATTCAGATTCTGCTTATACTGGTATTTTTCGCAGTTGCGTTCTATGTATTTAAAAAGGCAGATATGGCAAAACGAAATAATTTCATGTATTTTCCATGGATGGAGAAACTGTTTTTATGGATTTTCCCATTTTGCGTTTCATTGTTCATAGTAGTAATAGGATTTAAGATTCAGTCATATAAAGGCGGCGTTATCGCAGTAGCTATTGCAAGTATCGTATTTTATATGATAAGAAGACATAGAAAAAGGAGGGAAGCATAATGTATATGAGCTTATCATTGGGAATGATCATTATCTTATTGCCACTGCTTCTTTTAGCATTTCTGATCGCAGTGGGAGTTGTGCTTTACCGACATCCATCAAAACTACAGAAAAAATGGTATCAGGTATCGTTGAAAAAAAGAAGAAGAGTAAAACAGGCAGGAATCTTTCTTGGATTTTGTGCAGCAGCCGCATTATTCATCTATCCTTTAGTGAATGGAGAAAAATTTGTATCAACGATCCGTCTTTCTGCGAAGGAAAGAAATCTTATCACAAAAAATAAAATTAAAAAGACAGCAGATGAATCCTCAAAAGCAGGAACAGCGAAAAATGATAAATGGCTGAAATCATTATATAAGATCATAAGATCAGATGATACGATTGCAGCACAGTTTTTAAGTAACAGTAGCAGTTATGATGAATGGGCATCAAATATTGGCATTGAGTCAACTGGAGAATATGAAATGCGGTTGCAGAAAATGTTGTAGCTGACAAGTTCGCTGAAAAGAAATCCGATGAGGACATTGATTCTGATAAAGATTTTGATAGCTATGATGACACAGGATTTTATAAGATCATCCAAAGACCAGATAATACATTGGAAGAAAATTATCAAAAACTGACAGATTCAGAGAAACAAGATGTCAGAGCTCTGAAATGGCATTATAAGGATGGACTTTTATATGCAACAGATGATGAGCATAAAGTATGCATCAATGGAACAGCCCAGATTTCCATGAAGGATACCAAACTGATCAATATGATGGAAAAATCCGGATACAAGGGTATTAAAAAGTGGATGGAACAATGTGAAAATGATCAGGCAGGAATCAAAGTAAAAGCAGGAAATAAAACATATTTGCTTCATAATACAGATAAATGGCATAAATTTGAGAAAAATGGTTTGTCAATTTTCTATAATTACAAGCGTTTTATCATTCGTTTTGATGTAAACAAAATACTTGGTATAAAGAGTAATCTCTCAGAACTTCCACAAAGCGGAAGGGCATTGTGGACAGTCATAGCAGATCAAAGTGGAGCATCTTCAAAGGAAATTATTCTTCGTTCCTATAATGATGAGGGTCTGTATGCCAAGAAAAATGTCCAGATCTTTATGAAGGATCACAAGATCAAGCAGTTATTGATTTACTGGGACAAGGCAGATGAATTAAAAGGATTTACAAAAGAAGAAAATATATTTATGAAAGCATGCTTTGAGAAAATGGGTATTGCATCTGAAGATGCACAAAAATGGTTAGAAGAATTTAATTTTGTATCTTTGTCAAAGAAGAATGCCCAGAATGGAGAACTTGGGAACTGGACATATAGCTATGGAAATAGTGAAAATCAGATCGTTTCTTTAGTTGATAGTGATCATGATGATAATTATGTAAATTTTTACAAAAAAAGTAAAGGAAATAATTGACAAAAATAAAATGATATGGTAAATTATGGGTAGAAAGTGCTTGTAGCACATAACTCCCCTATAATAAACAGATCGAGATCTTAGGTTTTCCTGCGATGATTCATCGCCCATACCCCGAAGAATCTCATATATTTGTATTTTAATCATCATCAACAATCATTTTATTTATCTACAATCCTCTATCTAGATAATGTGATACAGGCACTTTCTCTTTTGCATGATGACAACAATGGTTCTGATTCTTTTATAGTTTAAAAGGATCAGAACCATTTTTCTGCATTTTTAAGAAATCACAATGACAAATGAAAAATAATATGATATGATATTGTTTTGAATGGAATAATATAAGAAAGTAGTAGTAATTCACATATAGGAGGAAAAAACATGCCAGTAAAGTACGTATTTGTCACAGGAGGAGTTGTATCTGGATTAGGTAAAGGAATCACAGCAGCTTCTCTGGGACGATTACTAAAAGCCAGAGGCTATCATGTCACAAGCCAGAAGTTTGATCCATACATCAACATTGACCCAGGAACAATGAATCCAATCCAGCACGGAGAGGTTTTCGTAACAGATGATGGAGCAGAGACAGACTTAGACCTTGGACATTATGAAAGATTTATCGATGAAGGACTGAACAAGAAATCAAACGTTACAACAGGTAAAGTATACTGGAGTATCTTATCTAAAGAACGTCGTGGAGATTACGGTGGTAACACAGTACAGGTAATCCCACATGTAACAAATGAGATCAAGAGCCGTTTTTACAGAAGCGAAGATCCAAGTGATCAGGAAGTAGCGATCATCGAGATCGGAGGAACAGTCGGAGATATCGAGAGTCAACCATTCTTAGAGGCATTAAGACAGTTCCAGCATGAAGTAGGACATGAAAACTGCATTTTGATTCATGTAACATTAATTCCATACTTAAAGAGTTCAGGAGAATTAAAGACAAAACCAACACAGGCAAGTGTGAAAGATTTACAGGGAATGGGAATCCAGCCAGATATCCTTGTTTGTCGTTCAGATTATCCATTAGATGACGGGATCAAGAGAAAGATTGCTCAGTTCTGTAATGTAGACCGTTCAAGAGTCATTCAGAACTTAGATGCAGAAGTACTATATGAAGTACCTCTGATGATGGAGAAAGAACATCTGGCACACGAAGTATGTGAATGTTTAAATATGCCATGCCCAGATCCAGATCTTGATGATTGGAAGAAGATGATCGATGCTTGGAAACATCCAAAACATCAGGTAGAAATTGCCTTAGTTGGTAAATATGTATCTTTACATGATGCATACATCAGTGTTGTTGAATCATTAGAGCATGCAGGAGTTGCTAATTCTGCCAATGTTAAGATCCGTTGGGTAGATTCAGAGAGAATCAGCTCTTACAATGTAGATGAGATGTTAGGTGGGGTTCACGGAATCTTAGTTCCAGGTGGATTCGGAGATCGTGGTATTGAAGGAATGATCTGTGCGATCAAATATGCAAGAGAAAATAAGATTCCATATCTTGGAATTTGTTTAGGAATGCAGCTTACATTAGTAGAATTCGGACGCCATGTCTTAGGATTTGCAGATGCACACAGCCAGGAATTTAATCCAGAGACAACACATCCAATGGTTCATATTATGGCAGATCAGGATGGAGTTACAGATCTTGGAGGAACTTTACGTTTAGGATCTTATCCATGTGTATTAACAGAAGGATCCAAGGCATATGAATTATATGGAGAAAAAGAAATCCATGAAAGACACCGTCACAGATATGAAGTAAATAACAAATATCGTGATGTTCTTCAGGAGAATGGAATGATGTTATCTGGATGTTCACCAGATGGAAGAATCGTAGAGATGGTAGAGATTCCAGAACATCCATGGTTTGTGGCAACACAGGCACATCCTGAATTCAAATCTAGACCTAATAAGGCACATCCTTTATTTAAGGGATTTGTTGAGGCAGCATTGAAACATCAGGGGAAATAAATTTGTGTGTTGGCCAACTGTAGATTTCGAGTATATGATAAAAAATAAATAAGCAACTGAAAGTGCTGCGGTGGAATTTTGTTCAAAATATGGCAAAATTCCACCGCAGCACTTTCAGT
>ERZ840057.292-NODE-292-length-55307-cov-3.946282_pt1 | contig 55307 bp, 52 predicted proteins | sample MGYA00519907_ERZ840057 | MGnify/ENA primary metagenome ERZ840057 (study PRJEB31850, sample SAMEA3708862) | human gut metagenome | biome: human gut; feature: human-associated habitat; material: faeces | place: China | collected 2014 ...
TTTTCCCAGATAAAACCTGCCAAAACAAACCTGTCCCTTTTTGGTAGGTTTTTGCCTTGGGAGCGGTACCATACAGGCAATGTTTAAACGAGAAAGGTGGGCTCCCATGGAACCTAAGCAGTACTACATCGGCATCGACGTCGGCGGCACCTCGGTTAAGGAGGGCCTGTTCGACGAGGACGGCAACCTGCTTGCCAAGGCCAGCGTGCCCACGCCTCCCATCGTTGACGCTGCGGGCTTTGCCGCGGTGACCGAGGCTATCGACCAGGTGGTCGCCAAGGCGCAGATTCCGCGTGCCTTTGTGGCGGGCATTGGCCTGGCCGTTCCGTGCCCCATCCCGGCATCGGGCGATGCCAAGGTCAAGGCCAACATTGCCATTAACCTGCCCGAGCTGAGGATCGCCATTCAAAAGCACTGCCCCGACGCGGTCGTTAAGTACGAGAACGATGCCAACGCCGCTGCCATGGGCGAGGCCTGGCTCGGTTCTGCCAAGGGCGTGCAGAACGTCGTGATGGTCACCATCGGTACCGGCGTGGGCGGCGGCGTAATCGTCAACGGCGACGTGGTATCGGGCGTTGTGGGTGCCGGCGGCGAGATTGGCCACATGTGCCTGAACCCGGCCGAGGAGCGCACCTGCGGCTGTGGCGGCCATGGCCACCTGGAGCAGTATTCCAGCGCCACCGGCGTGGTGAGCAATTACCTGGCCGAGTGCAAGAAGGCGGGCGTCGAGCCCATCGAGCTCACCGGCCCCTCCGATTCCAAGGACGTGTTCCAGGCCTGCCGCGAGGGCGACAAGCTCGCGCTGGCAGCTGCTGATACCATGGCTGACTATCTCGGTCGTGCTCTGGCACTTATCGCCAACGTGGTCGACCCCGAGATGTTCCTGATCGGTGGCGGCGCGTCCGCTTCGGCCGATGTCTACCTCGATAAGGTTCGCGAGCACTTCCAGCGCTACGCGCTTTCCGCCTCGCGCGAGACGCCCATTAAGGTCGCTTCGCTCGGAAACGACGCCGGCATCATCGGTGCCGCCTACGTAGCCCTGCGCGCCGCCGGTAAATAGCTGGTGCAAGGGGGTCAGGTTACTTTGCACCAACATGGTGCAAAAGGGACAGCCTTGGCCCCCATACCTGCCACAAAATATGCCGTGGCCCTTCCGTCTGCGAAGGCTCGGCATCGGCGTGCTACCATAGCTACGTCCAAGTACACATATCAAGTGGAGGATATCCATGGCAAACGTTCTTGTCTTTGGTCACCAGAACCCCGATAACGACGCCATCATGAGCGCCGTCGTCCTGTCCCAGCTGCTTAACCAGGTTGAGTATGCCGGCAACACCTACGAGGCTTGCGCTCTGGGCCAGCTTCCGGCCGAGTCCGCCAAGCTGCTCGCCGATGCCGGCATTGCCGAGCCCCGCGTGATCGAGTCCGTCGAGGCCGGTCAGCTCGTCGTCCTCACCGACCACAACGAGTCCGCCCAGTCCGTCGCCGGCCTTAAGGACGCCACGGTCTTTGGTGTTGTCGACCATCACCGCATCGGCGACTTCGAGACCGCCGGCCCGCTGCACTACATCTGCCTGCCCTGGGGCTCCAGCTGCACCATCGTCACCAAGCTCGCCGACGTGCTCGGCGTTGAGCTTTCCGACGTCCAGGCCAAGCTGCTGCTCTCGGCCATGATGACCGACACGCTCATGCTCAAGAGTCCCACCACCACCGATGTCGACCGCGCTGTCGCCGCCAAGCTCGGCGAGCAGGTGGGTGTCGACCCGGTCAAGTTTGGCATGGAGGTCTTCCTCACCCGTCCGTCCGGCTCCTTCACCGCAGCCGAGATGGTCGGCAACGACATCAAGATGTTCGAGCCCGCCGGCAAGAAGCTGCTCATCGGCCAGTACGAGACCGTCGACAAGAGTCGTGCTCTCGGCATGATCGACGAGATTCGCGAGGCCATGCGTGCCTACGCCGCCGAGAAGGGTGCCGATGGCATTGTCCTGTGCATCACCGACATCATGGAGGAGGGCTCGCAGGTCCTGCTCGAGGGCGAGACCGAGGCCGCTCAGAAGGGCCTGGGCATTGCCGACGAGCACGACGGCGTCTGGATGCCGGGTGTCCTCTCCCGTAAGAAGCAGGTCGCTGCCCCCATCATGGCTGCCTGCTAGGTTTAGTTGACCAAACGCCACGACCGGATCGCGGACGTCCCGCGCTCCGGTCGTTTTTTGTGCACGGCGCCGCGTCGTCTCTTGGACAGGCGTGCCCGTGCCGTTGAGCAAATAATGTTCAACCTGTGGTTCCGCTTTTCGGCCACGCCTGCGTGCTTGTCGTGCAGGGTAGGCTAGATGCAAGCGTAATACGTTAGAGCGCGGCACCGCCACTTGGGCGGGCCGTGCTTTTTTAAGACGGGAGCTTTCCCGTGAAAGGAGCCGCCCATGGCAGCAACTGAGCAGCTGTTCAACGTTCGTGAGCGCAAGCGCTTTGAACGTCACGACATCTGGGAGCGCATCGCCGAGAACGGTACGATTTCCGCCGCCGTCATGGTCTTCGCCGCCATCGCCGCCGTCATTTGCGCCAATACCGATGCCTACGAGGCCATCCATCACTTTTTGGAGACCCCGCTGTATGTGGGTCTGGGCAACCTTACGGCCGGTCTCACCGTTGAGCTTTTCGTCAACGACTTCCTCATGGCGATTTTCTTTTTGTTGGTGGGCATCGAGCTTAAGTACGAGATGACGGTCGGTGAGCTCAAGAATCCGCGTCAGGCCATGCTTCCCATGCTGGCGGCCGTGGGCGGCGTTGTCGTTCCCGCCTGCATCTACCTGATCTTTAACCATGCCGGCGCCCGCAACGGTTGGGCCATCCCCATGGCAACCGATATTGCCTTTGCGCTGGGCGTGCTGTCGCTTTTGGGCAATCGCGTGCCCAACGGCGTGCGCGTGTTCTTCTCGACGCTCGCCATCGCCGACGACCTCATCTCCATCGCCGCCATTGCCATCTTCTACGGTCAGAGCCCCAATCCGTTTTGGTTGGGCGCCGCCGCGCTTGTGACCTGCGCGCTCGTGTGGCTCAACAAGACGCAGCACTACCGCCTTGCCCCGTATTCGGTACTGGGTCTGCTGTTGTGGTTTTGCATGTTCAAGAGCGGCGTGCACGCTACGCTTGCTGGCGTCATCTTGGCCTTTACCATCCCGGCCAAGTGCGGTGTCAAGCTCGATAGCCTCACCGATTGGCTGGGCGAGTGCCTGCCGCTGCTCGATGATCGCTACGACGACGAGGCGCACATCCTGGGCCAGCATGACTTTACCGTCTCGACCACCAAGGTCGAGCGCGTCATGCACCGCGTAACCCCGCCGCTCATCCGCATGGAGCGTCTGATCTCCACGCCGGTCAACTTCGTGATCCTGCCGATCTTTGCGTTCGTGAACGCGCAGGTTCGCCTGGTGGGCGTGGACATGAGCACGCTGCTCACCGACCCGGTGACGCTCGGCGTGTACTTTGGCATGCTGCTGGGCAAGCCGATCGGTATCTTTGGCATGACGTTTGCCCTGGTTAAACTCAAGATTTCCGAGTTGCCGCATAATGTCAACTGGCACATGATCGCCGGTGTGGGCATTTTGGGCGGTATCGGCTTTACCATGTCGATCCTCATCAGCGGCCTCGCCTTCCCGACGGCCCAGTTTGAGGTTCTTGCAGCCAAGGCCGCTATTCTCGCCGGTTCGGTCACCGCAGCCGTGCTCGGCATGATCTACATGAGCGTGGTCTGCAAGCATCCCTCGCCCAAAGACGAGTAAGAGCGCGAAAACCGGCTCCAGAACCGATTCGGGCGCGTTCAAAATGCGGATTCGGGCGGTGCTTGCCGCCTGCCAGACACGCCAGTGGTCAAAAAACGCCGTTTGTGAGTACTGTCACAAACGGCGTATCATTTTAGGTGCGGAAAATAATGAACAAAGTTATAAGAACTGTACGTTAATGAGTGACCATCGACTTCCAATTTGGCGCTAGCTGACGGTGATTAGGAAGTTTCAAGTCGAGTTTTGCCGATTTCGACCAAGAATCGCTGCTACTAAAAAGGTAACAGTACTCATATTTGCCCTTTTTTGGCCACAAGCCCTAAAACAAGCCTCGCCAAGGTCGGGAAGCGGGCCAAATCGCCGGCCTCGAGGCTTATTCCACCGTTCCGTAGACGGCGCCCCAGCCGTGGGCGGCCAAGGCGGAGTTGAGCTGGTCGCAAAGTGACTGGCGGTCGTAGTAGCCGGGCGGCAAAAGGTTCACGATCTCCATGAGGTCGGGCGCCAGGTCCAAGATTTCGGCCTGTACGATCAGATCCAGGCGGTCGATGGCGTGGCGGTCGTAAAACAGTCCGTCGACCAGGCGCTGCAAGTCGCCGAATTCCTCGGCCTGAAACGATCCGTACTCCATAGTGCCTCCTTGGGCGCCCCACGCCGGCATGCGCGGCGATTCGTAATTGATTGCGATGAACTTAATCTATCACGGCTTCATAACGTTGCGACGATGGCGGTCTATACTTAGACGAACTGCAACGTACCGCTTCGCGAAAGGTCGCACCCCATGCAGACGATCTACCAGAAGATGGAAACCACCGAACTCGATGCCGCCATCGAGGCGCTCAAAGCCGAGGTCGCCGAGGTCAAGGCCAAGGGCCTGGCGCTCGACATGGCCCGCGGCAAGCCGTCGCCCTCCCAGGTGGACATCTCTCGACCCATGCTCGATATCCTCAATGCCGATGCCGATCTGCACGACGGCAATGTCGACTGCTCCAACTACGGCTGCTTCGAGGGCATTCCCTCGGCTCGCAAGCTGGCAGGGGAGTTCCTGGGCTGCCCCGCCGAGCAGACGCTCGTGCTGGGCTCATCGAGCCTCCTGATCGAGCATGACATCGCCGGCATGTTCTGGCGCTGCGGCTCGTGCGGCAGCGAGCCCTGGGATGCCTACGAGGCCGCGCACGACGGCAAGAAGGTCAAGTTCCTGTGCCCCGTCCCCGGCTACGACCGTCATTTTGGCATCACCGCCGACCTGGGCATCGAGAACGTTCCCGTCGCGATGACCGACAACGGCCCCGATATGGACGAGATTGAGCGCCTCGTTGCCGCCGATGATTCCATCAAGGGTATCTGGTGCGTGCCCAAGTATTCCAACCCCACGGGCATCACCTTTAGCGAGGACACCGTGCGTCGCCTGGTCGAGATGCCCACGGCCGCGCCCGATTTTCGCATCTTCTGGGACAACGCCTACTGCGTGCACGACCTGTACGACGAGACCGACGAGCTCGCAAACATCTTTGACCTCGCTCGCGCGGCGGGCACCGAGGACCGTGTGGTGGCCTTTGCCTCGACGTCCAAGATCACCTTCCCGGGCGCCGGCATCGGCTTTATCGGTGCGAGCCCCGCGGTTATCGCGGAGTTCTCCAAGCGCCTGAAGGCTGGCCTCATCAGCGCCGACAAGCTCAACCAGCTGCGTCACGTGCGCTTCCTTCCCACCATCGAGGCGGTTAAGGAGCACATGAAAAAGCATGCCGAGTTCCTGCGCCCGCGCTTTGAGGCCGTCGAGCGCAAGCTCACCGAGGGCCTGGGCGACACGGGCTGCGCCACCTGGACGCACCCCCGCGGCGGCTACTTTGTAAGCTTCGATGGTCCCGAGGGCTCGGCCCAAAAGGTCGCCGCGCTTTGCGCCGACCTGGGCGTCAAGCTCACGCCGGCCGGTGCCACTTGGCCCTATGGCAAGGACCCGCGCGACACCAACATCCGCATCGCGCCGAGCTATCCCACGGTCGAGGACCTGGAGGCCGCGCTCGATGTGCTGGTGCTGGCCGTTAAGCTTGTCGCTGCCGAGCTTGCGCGTGCCGAGCGCGCCTAACGCGTAGGGCCCCGCAAGTCCGCGCCTAGTACTATCCGCACTTTCGATACGTAAAGGAGCGTATACATGGATTTGGGTATTTCCACAAACCCCACGCCAGAGCTCTACACCATTAAGGTGACCGGTGAGATCGATATCTCTAACGCCGATAGCCTGCGCAATGCCATCGACCTGGCGCTCGAGCAGCCCACTGAGGCCGTTGAGCTCGATTTTGCCCAGGTGAGCTACATCGATTCGACGGGCATTGGCGTGCTTGTGGGCGCCGCACACCACGCAGCTGATCATGGTAAGCGTTTTAGCTGCGTCAACGTGCAGCCCCCGGTGATGCGCGTGGTTCAGCTGTTGGGCGTCGACCAGGAGATTTCGATCACCGCTGCATAATCTTTGCCCCCAAAAGGGCGTGCCGTTTGGCATATGTTTGTGATGCGCTCGGACGTTTTGGCGTCCGGGCGCTATACTTGACCGAATGAATAGACGAGTTCCGGCCGAATGGCGCGGTGCGGGCTCGAATCACATCGAGCCTTGGAGGTATGTGTGTTTGGTATTGGAGAAGGTGAGCTGGCAATCATCGTGGTCTTCGGCTTTTTGCTGTTTGGCCCGGATAAGCTCCCGCAGATGGGCCGTACGATCGGCCGTGCCATCCGTCAGTTCCGCGAGACGCAGGAAAAGATGACGGCGGTTGTCCAGTCCGAGATCATCGATCCGGTAAGCGAGGCCGCTTCGGCTCCGGTCAAGCCCAAGAAGGCTGCCGTCGATGACGATTCCGATGCGGACGAGGATGCCGCCGAGACGGTAGCGCCCGCCAAGAAGGAGACCTTTGCCGAGCGTCGTGCCCGCCTTGCTGCCGAGAAGGCCGCGAGCGAGGCTGCCGCCGAGGGCGAGGGTGCTGCTGAGGAGTCCGAGGCCGAGGGTGCCGAGGCCGAGCCTGCCGCTGCCGCCGAGCCTGCCGTCGAGCCCGAGCCTGCTGCAGAGCCCGAGCCCGAGCCGGCAGAGCCCACGACGGCTGACCTCTACGCCCGTCGTCCCCGCAAGCGCAAGGCCGTCGTCGACCAGCTCGCTCGCGAGCTCGAGGCCGAGGACGCTGCCGAGACTGCTGCCGCCGACGCCCCGAAGGGAGGCGATGAGTAATGCCTATCGGACCTGCTCGTATGCCGCTCTTCGATCACTTGGGAGAGCTCCGTCGCCGCCTGACCATCGTGGTCGTGTCGGTGTTTGCCGCCGCCATCGTGCTGTACTTTGCCACGCCCGTGGTGCTCGATATCCTGGAAGACCCCATCCGCTCGTTTGTGCCGGACGGTAAGTTCTACATCACCACCACACTCGGCGGCTTTGGCCTGCGCTTCTCGCTGGCCATCAAGATGGCCGTGGTCATGTGCACGCCCATGATCATCTGGCAGATTCTGGCATTTTTCCTGCCGGCACTGCGCCCCAACGAGCGCAAGTGGGTTGTGCCCACGGTGCTCGCCTCGACGGTGCTGTTCTTCCTGGGTGCCATCTTCTGCTACTTCATCATCATCCCGGCGGGCTTTGAGTGGCTCATCGGCGAGACCTCGGCTGTCGCTACGGCGTTGCCCGATCTGGAGAACTACGTCAACATGGAGCTGCTCTTTATGATCGGCTTTGGTGTGGCGTTTGAGCTGCCGCTCATCATCTTCTACCTGTCCGTTTTCCACATCGTGTCCTATGCGGCCTTCCGCAGCGCCTGGCGCTACGTGTACGTAGGCCTGCTCGTGGGTTCGGCTGTGATTACGCCCGACGGCTCGCCCGTTACGCTGGGTCTCATGTATGGCGCCCTGCTCTCGCTCTACGAGATTTCGCTCGCCATCGCTCGCGTGGTCATTACCGCGCGCGAGGGCAAGGAGGGCCTGTTCGTGAGCCGTCTGGACCTGTTCTCGGACGACGAGGACGACGAGGAGTAAATCGGTATGCACGAGGTTGGCATTGTCAACGGCATACTCGATACAGTGATTCGCGCGGCGCGTGGGGCGGGGGCCTCGCGCGCCGTTTTGGTAACGCTTCGTATCGGGGATATGACCGAGGTCGTGCGCGAGGCACTCGACTTTGCGTGGGAGACGTTTCGCGATGAGGACCCGCTCACGCGCGGCTGCGAGCTTGCCGTGGAGGAGGTCCATCCACAAAGCGAGTGCCTGGACTGCGGCGAGGTCTTTGAGCACGACCGTTTCCATTGTCGCTGCCCCCAGTGTGGCGGCGCCAACGTGCGCCTGCTGCACGGCCGCGAGCTCGATATCGCAAGTATCGAAATCGAAACCCCCGACGATTAGCCCGCTAGCCATCTAATGATGGGGTATAAAGGGGCCAAAGTAAGGAGCGCTAAGTATGGCCGAGAAAACGATTGATATCGCGTCGCCGATCCTGTCGCGCAACGAGCGCCTGGCAGATCAGCTGCGTCAGCGATTTAATGAGGCAGGCACCTACGTGATCAATGTGCTGTCGAGCCCCGGCTCGGGTAAGACCACCACGATTCTGGGCACCAACGAGCGCCTGCGTGACAAGGCCGGCCTACGCTGTGCCGTCATCGAGGGCGATATCGCCTCGGATGTCGACGCCATCACCATGAAGGAAGCCGGCATGCCCGCCATCCAGATCAACACGGGCGGTCTGTGCCACCTCGAGGGCAACATGATCATGGAGGCTGTCGATGCCTTCGACCAGGCTGTGGGTCTGGAGAACATCGACGTCATCTTTATCGAAAACGTGGGTAACCTGGTCTGCCCGGTCGACTTTGACCTGGGCGAGAACCTGTCCATCATGATTCTCTCGGTGCCCGAGGGCGACGACAAGCCCATCAAGTATCCGGGCATCTTCCAGCACGCCGGCGCGCAGCTGCTCAACAAGGTCGACGTGGCCCCGGCTTTCGATTTTGACATGGATAGGTATACTAAGACACTCGATGACCTCAATCCGCAAGCGCCGCGGTTTGCCGTGAGCGCGCGCAAGGGCGAGGGCATGGATGCCTGGTGCGATTGGCTCATCGGGCAGATTGAGCAAGCAAGGGCGTAAGTCGGCCGCCATACGGGCGGGCGTAGCCGCAGAGATACGAGATAGGAGCCTCTTTTGAAGCTCATCATCGCCGAGAAAAACGATGCCGCGCGTCAAATCGCCGAGCGGCTGTCCACGGGTAAGCCCAAAAAGGACAAGGTGTACAACACCGCCATCTACCGTTTTGAGTGGAAGGGCGAGGAGTGCGTGACCATCGGCCTTGCCGGTCACATCCTGGCACCCGATTTTTGCGACAGTGTGCTGTTCGATAAAAAGCTGGGTTGGTATTCGGTCACCGAGGACGGCGAGATGTTGCCGGCCGATATGCCCGATGGCCTGGCCCGCCCGCCGTACGACACCAAGCGCAAGCCGTTCCTTGCCGATGGTATCTCCATCAAGGGCTGGAAGCTTGAGAGCCTGCCTTACCTTACCTGGGCGCCCGTCATTAAGCTGCCGGCCGAGAAGGAGCTCATTCGTTCGCTCAAGAACCTTGCCAAGAAGTCCGACAGCGTCATCATCGCCACGGACTTCGATCGCGAGGGTGAGCTGATCGGCTCGGACGCCCTCAACAAGGTGCTCGAGGTCGCGCCGGACTTGCCGGTCGCCCGCGCTCAGTATTCTTCGTTTACCAAGGCCGAGATTACGCAGGCCTTCGATAATCTTGTCTCGCTCGACCAGAATCTGGCCGACGCCGGCGAGAGCCGCCAGCACATCGACCTCATTTGGGGTGCGGTGCTCACGCGCTACCTGACGCTCGCCAAGTTTGGCGGCTTTGGCAACGTGCGCTCCGCCGGCCGCGTGCAGACGCCGACGCTTGCCCTGGTGGTCGAGCGCGAGCGCGAGCGCATGGCGTTTGTGCCCGAGGACTATTGGCAGATTCGCGGCATGGGTGCCGCTCAGGGTGCTGCCGAGGATGACCGCTTTAAGATTGCGCACAAGACGGCACGTTTTACCGATAAAGATGCTGCCGAGACGGCGTACGGCCACGTCGACGGCGCTACGACGGCAACCGTCGCCGCGGTGACCAAGCGCTCCCGCAAGCAGCAGCCGCCCACGCCGTTTGCGACGACCTCGCTGCAGGCTGCCGCCGCGGCCGAGGGCATCTCGCCTGCGCGTACGATGCGCATCGCCGAGTCCCTCTACATGGCGGGCCTCATCAGCTATCCGCGTGTCGACAACACCGTGTACCCCGCGACGCTCGATCTGGGCGCCGTGGTGAGCGACCTGGCAAAGATCAACCCGGCGCTGGCGCCCGTGTGCAAAAAGGTACTCGCCGGCCCCATGAAGCCCACGCGCGGCAAAGTCGAGACCACCGACCACCCGCCCATCTACCCCACGGGCGAAGGCGATCCGTCCACGCTCGATGGCGGCCAGCGCAAGCTCTACGACCTCATCGCCCGCCGCTTCCTGGCGACGCTTATGGGTCCCGCGACCATCGAGAATACCAAGCTCGAGCTCGACGTGAACGGTGAGCCGTTCGTGGCTTCGGGCGATGTGCTCGTGACCCCGGGTTTCCGCGAGGCGTACCCGTACGGACTCAAGCGCGACGAGCAGATGCCGCCGCTAGAGCAGGGCGACACGGTCGACGTGTTCGACATTAAGCTTGAGGCCAAGCAGACCGAGCCGCCCGCGCGCTACAGCCAGGGCAAGCTCGTGCAGGAGATGGAAAAGCGCGGCCTGGGCACCAAGTCCACGCGCGCGAGCATCATCGAGCGCCTGTATGCCGTGCGCTATCTCAAAAACGATCCCGTTGAGCCGAGCCAGCTGGGCATCGCCATCATCGACGCGCTGACGCAGTTTGCCCCGCGCATAACGAGCCCCGATATGACCAGCGAGCTCGACGGCGACATGACTCGCGTCGAGCGCGGCGAGGACACCGAAGAGCATGTCGTGACGCACTCGCGTGCGCTGCTGGCCGGCGTGCTCGACGAGCTGCTCAAGCATACGCAGGAGCTCGGCGACGCCATCAGCGACGCCGTCACGGCTGATGCGCGCGTGGGCGCCTGCCCCAAGTGCGGCAAGGACCTGGTTATGAAGACGAGCGCCAAGACCCGTGGCAGCTTCATTGGCTGCATGGGCTGGCCCGACTGCGACGTGACCTATCCGGTCCCGAGCGGCGTCAAGGTGAGCCCGCTCGAGGGCGAGGCCGCCGTGTGCCCCGAATGCGGTGCGCCGCGCATCAAGTGTCAGCCGTTCCGCCAGAAGGCTTTCGAGATCTGCGTGAACCCGACGTGCCCCACCAACTACGAGCCCGACCTTAAAGTGGGCGAGTGCAAGGTGTGTGCCGAGGCCGGACGCCATGGCGACCTGATCGCGCACAAGAGCGAGAAGAGCGGCAAGCGCTTTATCCGCTGCACCAACTACGATGACTGCGGCGTGAGCTATCCGCTGCCGGCGCGTGGCAAGCTCGAGGCGACGGGCGAGACCTGTCCCGAGTGCGGCGCCCCCATCGTGGTGGTCAACACGGCGCGCGGTCCGTGGCGTATCTGCGTCAACATGGACTGCCCGACCAAGGAGAAGAAGCCCGCCCGCGGTCGCAAGACCACAACCAAGGCGAGCACGGCAAAGAAGACGACGGCGGCCAAGAAGACGACGGCTAAGAAAGCCACTGCCGCCAAGAAGACGACCGCGAAGAAGTCGACTGCCAAGAAAACAGCCGCCGACAAGTAACGGCGCAGTCGAAACATTGCCCAAAAAAACGAGCGAGGACCCCGCGATCCTCGCTCGTTTTTTTGACCGGCAGTTAGGGATGTTCTTTTTCTGCCGGCAGTTTAGGAACGTCCCTAACTGCCGGCTCGGGAACGACAAAGCGCTAGTTCACCTCGACAGGCTTGGCGCCGGGATAGCGCTCCTCAAAGTCTAGGCGGTACTTATTGTCATTGGTGCCCGCCACGTTGTCGCGCGACAGCGGCGCCACGATCTCATTCTTGTGGTCCGCAGGCTTGGCGTATTTCAGGCTGATCTCCCAGGCATCACAGATTGCGTCAATGCGGTGATCCAGGTCGTCGTACAGGGCGATGATGTCCTTCCAGGAGCTGTAGTTCTTGGAGCTCGTCGGGACGTCCAGGTCCTCGACGATGTCGTAATACTGCTCGATGGTGTCCTCCGTGCGCTCGGCGACGTCGGCGAGATTTTGACGGGTGGTTCGATCCTCTTCCAGATAGTTGCCGTTGAAGTTCTGCGCGCAGCCACGGACCTGGCTGTCGAGATCTTCGAGCAGGTCGTAGTATTCGCTCAGTCGGCGGTAGAGGTTCTGCTCAGAGAGCGTTGCTTCGCCGCCATCCTCGTCGTCATCATCGTCATCGTCGTAAAGGCTATTGGGATCGCCGAGAGGCTCAAGGTCATCATCGTCAACATCGTGGTGCAGCTTGGTAACCTCGGCGGTCGTCTGCGTACCGGCGTTGTCGAAAGGCTTGATCACAAAGAAAATGACCAGGGCGATGATGATCGCCACCAGCACAACGATAACGGCGATAAGCGGCCCGGTGCCGCTCTTTTTGGAAGCGGGGGTCTGTGGCGAAGCGGGCGCGTATGCGGGAGCCGGCTGCTGTTGGGGCGAGCCGCTCGCGACGGGTATGCGCTGCGTGGTCTCGACGGCCTCGGTCCTTGCGGCGGGGTCGGGGCTATAGGCGAGGGGGTCGTCCGCCTTGGCTTGCGGCGCATCAAGGGAGCCGGTCTGCTCAAAAGCGGGCTGGCTATCGCTCGCGGCTGTTTGCTCAACGGGTGCACCGCACGAGGTGCAGAACTTGGCATCATCTGCAAGACGCTTGCCGCACGAGGCGCAATACCGAGACATTGCCACTCCTTTCGCCACATTTCAATGCAATACGACGATTATACCCAGCGTACAAAAAAGCCGGCAGTTGGGGACGTTCCTTTTCTGCCGGCAGTTTAGGAACGTCCCCAACTGCCGCCCCAAACGACTAGGTCGGATTTGGGGTGCACCGGACGCTGGGGTATCATGGCTTGGTTGATATATCTGCATTTACGCGCCTTGTAGGAAGGGGCTGCGCCCATGGCTTTTGAGCCCGCTCAACATAGCTTCATTACGCTCGAGGGCGTCGATGGCGCCGGCAAGTCCACGCAGGCGCGCCTGCTTGCCCGCGCGCTCGAACTCGCTGGCTATCAGGTTGTGAGCCTGCGCGAGCCGGGCGGCACTGCCATCAGCGAAAAGATTCGCGCCCTGCTGCTCGACCCTGCCAACACGACGATGGGCGATACCTGCGAGCTGTTGCTCTACGAGGCTGCGCGTGCCCAGCTGGTGCACGAGGTCATCGCGCCCGCCCTCGCTGCCGGCAAGGTGGTCCTGTGCGATCGCTTCTACGATTCCACGACCTGCTACCAGGCATTTGCCGATGGGCTCGACCGCCAGATGGTGCGCGACGCCAACAACCTGGCCGTCGCGGGAACGCACCCGGCGCTCACACTCGTCTACCACATCACGCCCGAGCAGGCGGCGCTGCGCATGGCAGCCCGTGGCGCGGCAGATCGCATGGAGGCTAAGGGCATGGCATTCCAGGAGCGTGTGTACCAGGGATTTTGTGCCATTGCTGCCGAGGAGCCAAACCGCGTAAAGCTCATCGACGCCACTACGACCGTCGAGGAAGTCTTCGAGAAGACGGTCGAGCAGGTTCGCGCGTACGGTCTCGACATTCCGCAGGAAGCCGTCGCCGCCGCGCTTGCCAAGGAGGCCGAGTAACATGGCCCCTGCTCAGGCAAGCCTGCTGACCAAGCTCGACACCCAAGAGCGCGTGCGTGACTTTTTGACCAATGCCGTCGCTAGCGGTCGCGCATCGCACGCCTACCTGTTTTTGGGCGCTCCCGGCGCGGGCAAGCTCGACGCCGCGTGGGCGCTCGCCCAAGCCTTCCTGTGCGAGCAGGATGGCTGCGGCTCATGCGATAGCTGCGTGCGCGTCGCCCGCCATACGCACCCCGACGTGCACTATTACACGCCCGAGAGCGCCACGGGTTACCTCATTGCCCAGACCCGCGAGCTGCTCGATGACGTGCCTCTGGCGCCCATTCGCGCCAAGGCCAAGGTCTACATCATCGACCGTGCCGAGCAGCTGCGCGCTAACACCGCCAACGCACTGCTCAAAACACTCGAGGAGCCGCCCGATGGCGTTATGTTTATCTTGCTGGGCACCTCGGCAGACGTGATGTTGCCCACCATCGTGAGCCGCTGCCAGTGCGTGCCGTTTCGGCTGGTATCGCCCGCCGTCGCCGCGCAGGCCGTGAGCCGCGCCACCGGTCAGGACCCTGCGCGTTGCCGCATGGCGGTCGCCGTGGCGGGAAGCCCCACACGCGGCATCGAGTTTCTTAAGAGCGCCGAGCGCCAGGACGCCCGTCGTCAGATGGTCCGTGCCATCGACTCACTCATTGCCGCCGACGAGGCCGACGTGCTCAGTCGCGCCAAGTCGCTCATCGTCGCCGTCAAGGCGCCGCTTGCCGAGGTCAAGTCCACGCAGGAAAAGGTACTCGAGCAAAACGCCGACTACCTGTCGCGTGGAGCATTGAAGCAGCTTGAGGACCGCAACAAGCGCGAACTCAACGCGCGCGAGCGTTCGGGTATCATGGAAGCGCTGGCGAGCGCGCGGACGCTCATGCGCGACGTGCTGCTGACACTTCAGGACGAGGCAGCCGACGTGGTGAACGAGGACGTGCGCGACACGATCGGTCGGCTTGCCGCCGCGACCAATGTTGCGGGTGCCACCCAGGCGCTCGAGGCGGTCGCGACCGCCGAGCGCAACATCGCCAGAAACGTTACTCCCCAGCTGGCCATCGAGGTCATGCTGTTCGATATCAGGAAGGCACTGAAATGCCGTTAGTCGTACCCGTTAAGTTTACCTACGCCTCGCGCGACCTGTGGTTTGACCCGCAGGACCTGGATATCCTCGAGGCCGATTATGCCATTTGCTCCACCGAGCGCGGAACCGAGATCGGCTTGGTTACGGCCGATCCCTTCGAGGTGCCGCAAGACGAGATCGGTCAGCCGCTCAAGCCCGTACTGCGCGTGGCGAGCGACATTGACCTGCAGCTCGCCGACGATCTTGCCATCCAGGGCGACGAGGCCATGGTCGATTTCCGCCGTCTGGTCAAAGAACTCGACCTCGAGATGAAGCCGGTCGGCGTCGAGTACCTGTTTGGCGGCGAGAAGGCCGTGTTCTACTTTGCGGCCGAGGAGCGCGTCGATTTTCGCCAGCTCGTCAAGGACCTGTCCTCGACGCTGCACATTCGCGTCGACATGCGCCAGATCGGCGTGCGCGACGAGACCCGCCTGGTGGGCGGCTATGCCCAGTGCGGACAGGAGCTCTGCTGCACGCGCTTTGGCGGACAGTTTGAGCCCGTCTCGATCCGCATGGCAAAAGAGCAGGACCTGCCGCTCAATTCCTCCAAGATCAGCGGCGTGTGTGGCCGCCTGATGTGCTGCCTGCGCTACGAGTTCGAGGCCTACAAGGACTTTAAGAGCCGCGCGCCCAAAAAGAAGACGCTCATCGATACGCCGCTCGGCAAGGCGCGTATTCAGGAATATGACACGCCGCGCGAGCAGCTGGTGCTGCGCCTGGAGAACGGCAAGGTCTTTAAGGTCAACCTGGCCGATATGACCTGCTCGGAGGGCTGCAAGAAGAAGGCTGCCGAGCAGGGCTGCAATTGCCGCCCCGACTGCGTGACGCGCGATGTGCTCGAGCGCATCGAGTCGCCCGAGATGCGCCTGGCGCTCATGGAACTCGATCGCGAGAACGGCGTCGACGTGGGCGATGGCCTGTCGAGTGCCGACCGTCTGGCCGGTACGTCGATGCCCAAGCGCCGTCGTCGCGATGCTGAATCCGATGCCCGTGCCGGTCAGGGGCAGGGCGAGGGTCGTGGCCGCGGAAAGGGCCGTGGCAATGCCGCAACGCCTGAGGCCGAGGAGGCCGCTGGCGGCCGTCGCCGCCGCAAGCGTGCGGGCTCTGCCGATGCCGGCGAGGCCGCAGCCGCCGGCAAGAACGGCGCTCGCGAGCGCGAGGTTCAACAGCCCCAGCAGCAGAATCGCGGCGGTGGCATGAATCCCACGCGCCGTCGTCGCCGTCATCTGTCGAGCGAGGAGCGCGAGGACGCCTTCCGCGCCGCAGCTGCTCGCGAGGCTGGTGCCGCTTCCAAGGGCCCCTCGGCCTCCGATGCGCCTGCCGACAAGGGCGGCAAGTCACGTGGCGAGGAGGAGCGCGCGCCGCGTCCGCGCCGTCGCCATTCCTCGGGCGCACAGCAGAAGCCTTCAGTGCCCTCCGTGGCCGATCAGGTCTCGGATGGCGAGGTCAAGGTCACGCGCCGTCGTCCCGGAGATGGCGGGGGGGCTGCTGCCAAGGCTTCGCGTGGCGCCGCTCGCGACGAGCGCGAGCCGCGCGAGGATCGCGGTGGCGAGGGCTCGGCCGACCAGGGTCAAAAGCGCCGTCGCCGTCGCCGTTCCCGCAAGCCGCGCCAGGATGGTGGCGAGGGCTCGACCCTGTCTTCGTCTGCACCACAACCGCCCGCCGGCGAATAACGCCCGCGAGCGGATTTAGCTCGCCTTGCCCCGAGCGCATCGGGGTATCATAGCGCTGAATCAACAACCCTCCCTGCGACCGAACGTAGGGAGGGTTGTGTCTTGAAGAGCCATCTGAACATATTGAGCCGTCTGCAGGGTGCCGGCGCCCTACCGTTTGCGGACGAATTGCTACCGTTTGCCGAGCGGGTGGCACGCGAGGCGCTCGAGGCATTGTCGCCAACACGATGTGCCGGCTGCGAGCGCGCCGGTGCGCTTATTTGCCAAGACTGCCTGGCTGCGCTCACGCTCATCGACCCACGTCATAGCTGCACCCGATGCGGCGCCCCGTTTGGGGATTTGCTGTGCACTGAATGTTCGGTCGAGGGCACGTCCTCGGCAATGTCGGAGGCGCTCGACCGCTGCCTGGCGTGCGCCGTCTACGCGCATCCGCTGCCGCGCATCATTAAAGCGTACAAGGATGCGGGCGAGCGACGTCTGGCTCCGTATCTGGCGGAGCTGCTTTACGACACCGCCCTGCATGCCCAGGTCGTAGCGCCCGAACGCTTAGGAGGTGTGCTGTCCGGTGCGGATGCGGTGGTGTTTGTGCCTGCGACGGCGGCAGCGTTTCGGCGGCGTGGTTTTGATCATATGGAGGCTATTGCGCGCCCATTTTGCGAGCTGTCGGGTGTTCCCCTGCTCGATGCTCTCGTCAAGTACGGGCATGGCGACCAGCGCGAACTCGGTCGTGAGGAGCGCCGCGAGCGTGCCCAAGGCATGTACGAGACGGTTGAGGACGTGCACGGCCGCCGCCTGCTGCTGATCGATGACGTTATCACCACGGGCGCGACGATGGCCACGGCTTCGGCGGAACTCAAGCGCGCCGGCGCTGCGGCAGTCGATGGCCTCGCTATCGCACGTGTTTGGTAGGGGTGGTTTTGTGGCAGTGAAGATTGAGCGGCGCAACGAGCCGACAGGCGAACAGCTAGCGGCTTCCGTAATCCTAACAGGTGCCTCGGCGCTTCGCATGATGCGCGCCGAGCGCCGGCAGATGGGCTATATCAGCTGGAAGGACCTTAATCCCGATGAAGAGCGCCGTGTGCTGCGCACGTCGTCGCCCTCGACCGAGGATATCTATCTTCCTGACTTGGTGCGAATTGGAGCCAAAAGTGGCGAGGTGCAGGAAGATCTGTGCTTGTTGGTGGGATCTGCGGCGCAGCGCCGCCGCATGCCTGGCGTAGGCTGGTCCGTGTGTTCCGGGTTGCCCGCCGGCTCGATTCTAGAGGTGGAACCGGGGGTGTACAGCCTATCTCCCGAGGCCCTTTGTGTTGCCGTTGCGCGTGAGGTCGGCTGCATCCAGGCGTTTGCCCTGGCCCAGGAGCTGTGCTCTAAGATTTCACTGAGCGACCGCGGGAAGTATCTGCCTCCCTACACCTCGCCTGTTACGAATAAACTTGCAAAGGACAAGGACCAGCCAGCAGACGTGGGCTACTTTGAAGTCGAGCCGGTGCTGATGCCCGATCGTCTGGCAGATTACCTTGCGGCATGCAAGGGGAATGTGGCCAAACAGCTGCTGCGTCTGTGTCCCTATCTTTCGGAAAACCTGCTCTCGCCCATGGAGTGCATCATGCTCGCCCTGTTTTCGCTTCCGTTTTCCTATGGCGGGTTTGCCTGCGGACCTTTTAAGACCGACTACAAGATCGAGTTCGATGACCGTGCGCAGGCAATCTCGGGGATGCCCCATGCAGTTTGCGATGCATATCAGGAGGCAGCCCGGTTTGACCTGGAATACAACGGTGAGCTGGGCCATTCCTCTCGGAGGGGACGTATCCATGATGAAAAGCGCAACACGGGCTTGATTACTATGGGAATCGAGGTCGCGACGGTCAACAACGAAATGCTCTGTGACATGGAAGCGATGGAAGCGCTCGCATGGCGCATGCACCAGCGTATGCGAAAGCGGTACCGGAATCGTGTCGATGCCCGCAGGAAGAAGCAAGAGGCGTTGCTTAACACGCTGCGGGCGTGTTTTGGGCTTAAGCCGGTCTAATTCACGTCGAAAATAGGGGGTTAATCATATGCCCTGGCCAAAATATGGCAAATATGAGTACTGTCACTAAATCAGTAACAGCAAAATCAAGGAATTTAGGACTCGGAGGCGTCATAAAGTAAGAAGATAATAAACAAATGTAGAATAACTAAGCATCAGGTTGGCGACACTGAGCGCAAAATCTGTCCGAGAGGCTAAAACTGCCTGTTACTAAATTGGTGACAGTACTCATATTTGCCATTTTTTGGCCACAGCACCCTAGGAAGGGTGCCCCGGAGCTCCCCATAGGGGAGCTCCGGGCTTCACAGGGGCACGAATAGCCCACTCCGACCTGCGAAATCTGTACTCGCGATGCGAATGACGCCCCTAACCTTAAACTTTAGCTTGAACTTAGCTATAATGCGCTACGTTCCTACCAGGCTGTGGTTGCGGACGGACGAAATGCCCGTCCTAGTCCAAGACAGACGCGGTCAAAGGGATCCACGTAAGCGACCGCGTGCGCGCGGCGCGATCATGGCGCGTCCTAGATGTAAGCCGCACCGTCCGTTCTACTTTCTTTGGGGCAATACCGCCTCGCGGGCGAGCGGGCCAGTCGTGAAGGTGGCTGCGGCCTCCCGAGCAAACACCCCGGTGCGCAAGTGTGGGGTCAAATACCAGGTCAGCTGGTGGGAACAATCTGATATTCCGCGCATCGCACGGATCGTATACGACACAGAAGGCAGGGTAGTGGACATGGTGAGGGGCAGCTTGATGCACGCGGCTCGGTTAGGTGCTGGGACCGCAGCGGTCATCGCCGTTTTGGGTCTGAGCGGATGCGCGTTCAACCCGCTGTCTACGTTCACGACTCCCACGATCGACCAGATCGAGTACGAGACCGTCACGCCCACGGTGTCGGATGATGCCCTGTTCACCCCCGGTACCCTGACGGTCGCCCTCGATACTTCCGATGCGCCGCAGGCCATGCAGGACGCCGACGGCGAGCTCACGGGGTATGCGGTTGACGCCGCCCGCGCCCTTGCAAGCCGCATGGGCCTTAAGGTCGCCTTTGTCGATGCGTCTTCGGCAGGTTCCGCGCTCGGCGACAAAAAGGCTGATATCTTTATCGGCGAGATCAACTCCACGGACGGGGACGTTAGCTCGCTCGGCACCTGCCTGTACGATGCCGCTTCCGTGTTCGGTAAAACCAGCGATGGTGGGTCGCTAAGCGTTTCCACCGATACCCTTAACACGTCTACTCTGGGTGTCCAGATGTCCTCGGCCTCGCAGGAGGCGCTTGCTAAGCAGAGCATCGCCGCCAACCAAAAGACTTACTCCAACATCAACGAGTGCTTTGAGGCACTCGAGTCCGGCGAGGTCGACTATGTAATCTGCGACTCCACGGCCGGCGGCTACCTTGCACGCCTGATGAGCGAGGTCTCCTATGCCGGTTCGCTCGAGGCGCCCTCGACGCTTGGTGTTGCGGGCCTCTCGTCCAATGACGAACTGTGCCGTGCCGTGAGCGATGCCCTCGACGGTATTACGGCCGACGGCACGCTCGAGGCGGTCCACTCTGTCTGGTATGGCAGGATGCCCTACGACCTCACCACTAAGACGGTTTCGGGCGCTAACGTGCAGCCGGGTGACTCTGAGTCCAGTGAGACCACGTCTTCCGGCAGCGAGTCCTCCGATTCCAACAATGAGACCGCATCCTCCGAGGACAAATCGTCCAGCCAGGAAGGCACCATCACCGACGACGACATTAACAAACTTAATAGCTAGTTATTGCTAGGGGTGGTGTCTCCTATACGTTGGAAAGGACGCCTCTTCACGGTTTCAACACGCACTGCCGGGCTTCCCCAATAGGGGAGCCCGGCTTTTTCATCCCTATAAAACCAGCAGGTCAAAGCCAATTTTCGGGACCAAATACAAAGCCGTCGGCTCCCTTCCATAGCGCACTTTGCCACAGAAAAGTGCGAGACTTCGGTATGCGGTATCAAGCAGTCGTTATTCGGGTCTTTAGGAATCCGCGTGATTAAATGCACGGCAATGGGTACATAGCCAGTACAGTAAGTCCCCGAGGCAGATTGGAGCCACGTATGGATATCAAGGTTTCTGGACGCAAGACGACGGTAACCGATGCTCTGCGTGCGCATGTGGATGAGAAGATCGGCGAGGCGCTCAAGGTTTTCGATATCGAGCCCATGACGGTCGACGTTGTACTTCGTTATGAGAAGAACCCCTCGAACCCCAACCCGGCAATCGTCGAGGTTACGGTTCGTGCCCGCGGTTCGGTAATTCGCGTTGCCGAGCACGGTGCAGATATGTACGCCGCCATCGACCTCTCTGCCGATAAGGTCACCCGCCAGCTGCGTAAGTTCAAGACCAAGGTCGTGGACAACCGCCAGGGCGGTGCCAGCGCCGCGGATGTCGCGCCGGTCGAGCGCGTCGAGGATCTGGCCGACCTGCTGCTGCCCGAGGAGGAGGACGACCTGCTCGTCCGCGAGAAGGTTATCGACGTCACCCCGATGACTGAGGAGCAGGCGCTGGTGCAGACCGATTTGCTGGGCCACGACTTCTACGTGTTCGAGAACGCGACGACCGGTCTCATCAATGTGGTGTATCACCGTAAGAATGGTGGATATGGCATCATCAAGCCCCGCATCGAAACACTTGACGAGTAAAATACGTTAACTTGCATGAGTTAACGGTTGGCGGCCATCCCATGCGGGTGGCCGCCTTTTTACGTAAGGAGTCGCTTTGATGGACAAGGCCGCATCCGCCGGTCATTCGGACCGTTGCCGCATCGTCGTCGATACCTGCTGCGACTTTAGCCCCGAGGTCGCCGCGAACCTCGATGTCGATATCCTGGGTTTCCCCTTCATTATCGATGGCGAGGAGCGTACGGACGACATCTGGTCGAGCATGAGCCCTAAGGAGTTCTACGACCGCATGCGCGCCGGTGCCCGCGTGTCCACCTCGGCTGTGTCGCTCGGTCGCTATATCGAGTTCTTTACCGAGTGCGCCAAAGAGGGTACGCCCACGGTCTACCTGTGCTTTACCTCGGCGCTGTCGTCGAGCTACAACTCCGCGTGCCAGGCGGCGGACGCCGTGCGCGCCGAGTATCCCAACTTTGAGCTGTACGTGGTCGACAACGCTCTGCCCTGCGCGACCGGCGAGCTCCTGGCGCTCGAGGCCGTGCGCCAGCGCTCGGCGGGACTGACTGCTAAGCAGCTGGTCGATTGGGCAAACGAGGCCAAGACCTACGTGCACGGTTACTTTACGCTCGAGAGCTTTGACGCGCTGGCTGCCGGCGGCCGCATTCCGCCCGCGGCGGCACAGCTCACGGCAAAGCTCGACGTCAAACCCGAGCTGTCCTACGACCTGGCCGGCTCGCTGTCGCTGATCGGCGTCAACCGCGGTCGCAAGAAGGCGCTCAAGTCCATCCTCAAGTCGTTCCGCGAGAACTATGTGCCCGATCGCACCATGCCCATCGCCATTATGACGGCCGATGCCGAGAAGGACGGCGACTGGCTCGAAGCCGCCATCCGCAAGGAGGAGGGTTGCGCCGACGTCACGATCATTCGCAGCTCCGTCGGTCCTACCATCGGCTCGCACGTGGGCCCCGGCATGGTGGCCTGCGCGTTTTGGGGTAAGAACCGCGCCGACAAGGCGTCGCTTTCCGACCGCATCGCCCGCCGCGTGCGCGGCCAGTAGGCAAGCGCTGCGTCCGTAATCGCCCTCGACTCACAGCCCAACGCTGGCACCGAGTATTCAACCTGGTAATAACACCCAACCCAAAAGGAAAGGTTTCATGGCAAACAAGCTCTCCGTCGCATTCATCGGCACCGGAATCATGGGTGCCCCCATTGCCGGCCACATCCTGGATGCCGGCTATCCCGTCACGGTCAACAACCGCACTAAGTCCAAGGCCGCCGCGCTTATCGAGCGCGGTGCCGTTTGGGCCGATACGCCGGCAGATGCCGTGGCGAACGCCGACGTCGTCTTTACCATGGTGGGTTATCCCTCCGAGGTCGAGGAGCTCTACCTGGCGGGCGACGGCCTGCTCGCGTGCACTAAGCCCGGCGCGGTGCTGATCGACCTCACCACGAGCTCGCCCGAGCTCGCCCGTGACATTGCCGAGGCCGCCCAGGTTTCCGGCCGCATGGCGTTTGACTGCCCCGTCACCGGCGGCGAGTCTGGTGCTATCGCCGGCACGCTCACGGCTATCGTGGGCGCCACCGAGAACGATATCGCCCCAGTCCGCGACATCCTTGCCACCTTTGCGGCCAACATCTGCTGCTTCGACGGCGCTGGCAAGGGCCAGGCTGCCAAGCTCGCCAACCAGGTGTCGCTGGGCGCCTGCATGGTCGGCATGGCAGACGCCATGGCATTTGCCGAGCTGAGCGGCCTTGACCTGGAGAAGACCCGCCAGATGATCTTGGGCGGTACCGGCAAGTCCGGCGCCATGGAGAGCCTGGCTCCCAAGGCGCTCGACGGCGACTACAAGCCCGGTTTTATGGTCGAGCACTTCATTAAGGACCTGCGCCTGGCCCTTGCTTACGCCGACGACCGCGAGCTCGCGCTGCCCGGCGCCGACGTGGCCTTTACGCTCTACGACATGCTCGACGCTATCGGTGGCGCCAAGCTGGGCACCCAGGCCATCACGGTCCTCTACAAGGAGGAGGCCGACGCCATCGCCGCCGGTCTGGACTGGTCGCAGTATCGTCCCGAGGAGCATGGCGCTCACGAGGAAGGTTGCGGTTGCGGCGAGCGCGGCGAGGACCATGAGTGCGGTTGTGGCCATCACCATGGCGAGGACCACGAGTGCTGCGGTGGCCACGGCCATGACGACGGCCACGAGTGCTGCTGCGGCCACCATCACGGGGAGTAGCGCCTATGAGCTGGACGTTCGTGGTGCTTGCGCTGGTGCTCTTTATCTTTGCAATCTACATTGGCTTTTTGTGCGGCCAGTGGGCCTGCGAAAAGCGCGTGATCACCAAGCGCGACTACTGGATTGCCAACTTTGCGGGTGCGGCGGCAGTCGTCCTGCTGACCTGGGTGTTCTCGCTGTTCCCGCTGGTGCAGTTTGCGCCGATCGGCTGGCTCGGCGGCTTTATCGCAGGCCTTAAGATGAGCTTTGGCGAGTCCGTCGGTCCGTGGCGCAAGCACGACGAGGTCTTTAACGTCAACAAGGCTCATCGCGCCGCCGCCGACGCGGGCGACGCCGAGGAGCGCCGCCGCGCACGTCGCAATGGCGCGGCCGACCGACAGCTCATCTCGGTCACCGATGAGAGCAAGGGTGCTGGCAAGCACGCTAAGAAATAGTAAGAAGAGGTAACTATGGCAGAAAATAAAGACGAACAGCTCACCGACGAGGAGCTGGCACAGCTCCAGCTGGCAGAGGAGAACGAGAACGCCGTCGACCGTCTGGTCCAGGAGCTCGGCTGCCCCACGCGCCGCATCCGCCAGTTTGCCGCCCGCGTGCTGCATCTGCTTGCCGAGCGCGATCCGCAGCGCGTCGTGTCCTGCGTGCCCGCGCTGATCGAGGCGCTCGACCGCCCCGAGGCGCAGACCCGCTGGGAGGCCCTCGATGCCCTGACGGCGCTCGCCACCACCTGCCCCGAGCAGCTGGGCGATGCCTTTGAGGGCGCCGAGACCGCGCTGTTCGACGAGATTTCCTCCACGCTGCGCTATGCCGCCTTCCGCCTGCTGTGCGTGTGGGGTGCCACGAGTGTCGAGCGTTCGCGCGAGGCTTGGCCCATCCTGGACGAGGCCATCCAGTGCTACCACGGCGACCTTGAGTATCGCGACATGCTCGGTTGCCTGTACGAGTTTTGCCAGGGCGAGATCGACGCCGAGGTTGCCGAGAAGCTTGCGCTGCGCCTTAAGTTCGATGCCGAGAACGGTAAGGGCAGCTATCTCAAGGCCCGTTCGAGCGAGATTTGCGAAATGCTTGTTAAACGTTTTGGCCTGGATCTCTCCAAAAAGAAGAAGCGTGCTAGCGTTAAAAAATCTGAGGCCGCCGAAGACGAGGAGTAACAGATTATGGCGCACGATGTAGTCCTGATTCCCGGTGACGGTATCGGTCCCGAGATTACGCAGGCCATGCGCCGCGTGGTCGAGGCCGCCGGTGTCCAGATCAATTGGAATGTCCAGGAAGCCGGTGCCGGCGTCATGGACGAGTTTGGCACGCCGCTGCCCCAGCACGTGCTCAATGCGGTCGCCGAGACCAAGGTTGCCATCAAGGGTCCCATTACTACGCCGGTCGGCACGGGTTTCCGCAGCGTCAACGTTGCCCTGCGCAAGCATTTCGACCTGTACGCCTGCGTGCGCCCTTGCCTGTCGCAGCCGGGCGACGGCTCGCGTTTCCGCGACGTCGACCTGGTCATCGTGCGCGAGAACACCGAGGACCTCTACGCCGGCATCGAGTTCGATGAGGGCGCTGCCGAGGTCGAGGAGCTCTCGCAGCTCGTCGAGCGTTCGGGCCAAAAGACCTTCGCCGCCGATTCCGCGATCTCGATCAAGCCCATCTCTATCGCCAAGAGCCGCCGTATTGTGGAGTATGCCTTTGAGTATGCCCGCCGCTGCGGCCGCAAAAAGGTGACGGCCGTGCACAAGGCCAACATCATGAAGGTGACCGACGGCCTGTTCCTGCGCGTTGCGCGCGAGGTGGCCGCCAACTATCCCGATATCGAGTTCAACGACAAGATCGTCGACGCTACCTGCATGGGCCTGGTCCAAAACCCCAACGACTTCGATGTCCTGGTGCTGCCCAACCTGTACGGCGACATCGTGAGTGACCTGTGCGCCGGCCTGGTGGGCGGCCTGGGTATGGCTCCGGGTTCCAACATCGGTGCCGACTGCGCCATCTTTGAGGCTACGCACGGCTCCGCGCCCGATATCGCCGGTCAGGATATCGCTAACCCCACGGCCGAGATTCTCTCTGCGGCTATGATGCTCGATCACCTGGGCGAGAACGACGCTGCCAATCGCATTCGCGTCGCCGTGTCTGCCACGCTCGACGAGGGCGAGCAGGTTACCGGTGACGTGCGTCGTGCCCAGACCGGCTCCGTTGAGGGCGCTGTGGGCACGCAGGCCTTTGCCGATGCCGTTATCGCTCACCTGGCCTAAGGCATGCACACTGCAAACGCCTAAATAGTACTTAAGTGTTTGCGTATAACCTAAGAATCAATACGCCCGGCGCTCTGTCGGGCGTATTCTATTGAGGACTATGTTTCCTAACAAGGAGTAACTGATATGGGTCTGATTCAAAAGAAGGACGAGAAGGACGAGATCGACGGCATCCAGATCATCGAGCGCGGCGAAGGCCCCGACGGTGACGAGGACGAGAAGATCGATCTGGTCGCCGGTACGTCTGCCGAGCACATTGCCGCCGGCACGACGGCCGAGGAGGAGGACGCCCGACTGGAGGCTCAGATTGCCGCGGATGCCGCTGACGAGAACCTCATGCCCGAGGAGCAGGACGAGGACGACGACGCCGACGTGGACGACCACGCTTGCAAGCACAAGAAGACGATGATTGCCGCCTTTGTGGTCGCCGTCGTGATCGCTGCCGTGGTCGGCTTCTTTATCGGCAACGGTGGTTTTGGCGGCAAGGGCGTCGGCTCGGCGACCCTGACCGAGGACCAGCTCGATTCGACCGTGGCAAGCTATAGCTACAACGGCAAGAAGAGCGACATCACCGCGCGTGAGGCCATCGAGAGCCAGTACAGCCTCGACACCGTCAAGGATAGCGATGGCAACTACACCGCTCCTTCTGCTGACGTCATCCTGTCCTACGTGCGCAATCAGATTCTGCTGGACGCTGCCGAGGACGAGGGCATTACCGTTTCTTCCAAGGAAATGAAGCAGTACGCCGAGGATTCCATCGGCACTTCGGACTACAAGACCATGGCCACGCAGTACGGCGTGTCCAAGGACCAGGCCAAGCAGATCGTCCGTCAGTCCGCGACGCTGCAAAAGCTCTACAAGAAGAAGGTGGGCGATAGCTCTGCAAGCATGCCGACCGCCCCGACCGAGCCTGCTGACGGCAACGAGGAGACCGCGAGCAAGGACTACGCCGACTACATCATCAACCTTGTCGGCGATGAGTGGGATAGCTCAAAGGGCACTTGGAAGGATGCCGACAGCACCTATGCCAAGGCCTTCGCTGACGATGCCTTTACGGCCGATAGCGCCACCTACAAGCAGGCCATGACCGCCTATTACACCGCCTACCAGCAGTATTCCTCGCAGGCTTCGAGCGCCAGCTCCAAGTGGACCGAGTATGCTAACGGCCTCTACGCCAAGGCCAACATCAGCATCTACGGCCTGTTTGCGTAAAGAGTTGCACGGCTCATCGAGCATCTAGCTGATAGAAAACAAATTGCCCGCCAGTACGGAAGTCGTTCTGGCGGGCAATTTGCGTTGAGGGCGTGATTGGCGGCTTAATTATGGCTATTCATCTTTAAGTCCAAAAAGGCTATCGGCTTCATCGTCGGATATATATTCCAGTACATCGCCCGGTTGGCAGTCGAGTGCCCGGCATATCGCGTCAAGAGTTGAAAAGCGCACGGCAGAAACCTTGCCCGTCTTGATGCGCGACATATTGACCTGGGAGATGCCCACGCGTTCCGCAAGCTCTTTGGATGAGATCTTGCGTTCGGCGAGCATGCGGTCGAGCCGCAGAATAATCATGGATTCCCCCTAGAGCAACTCGTCATCTTGTATTTGCAGGATACACCCGTACTGGAAGACGCTGGCAATCAGGCTAATAATCAGGCCTGCAAAGACCATAGAGAGGTCGAGGTGCTGGCCGCCGAGCGCATCCGTAAAGTTGCCGCCAAATCCTGAGAGTATCAGCCCCGTGACTATGGCACCAAGAAGCTTCACAGCAACGCCGCCAATAAGGAACAAATGTCCTACTTGACGTAGTATGCGGATGCATTCGAGGTCAAAGGGCCTGCCCGCCTTTTCAATGGCGGAGAAAAACCTGTATGCGCTTAGCACAATGGCAAGCGCAAGGCATGTCATCATGGCGCTCCCTATGGCAGTATGACCGTCGTGCGCGACAAGCATAAGAGGGGTCTGTTCATTGGCGCCGACGAGAGCGAGAGATGGCCCTTCGCCGGCATTAAGCTCTACGGATTGGAGGCAGAACCCTTGGGAGAGGCTAGGCAATATGAGTAGAAGCTCGATTGCAATGACTGCGAGGAGTCCCAGAGCGAGCGCTACGGCGGTGCAGATTGTGGCCCATTTGCAGATGTGAGCGAGCTTCCCCAGATCGGCTATTGCCTGTTCGCGGTTGATGGGTTCATTCGATTTGGATACGTTCCAGCGGATCATAGCTCCTCCAACCAATGTCTAGGATGATATTTAAATCTTATAACATACTTAATGATAAACGATAAACAATTACAGATTAGAGTAAGTTATGTTTGTAAGACGAATAGCGAGAGCTTATGGCATATTTAGGGAGTGAGAGTTTGGCACGTGGGGGATGGACGAGTATCGAAATTTCCCGCAACCGCGCAAGTGCTTCATCGGGTCTCCCTAATTCATATGGAAAAGGAGCTGCAAACGATTGGAAATAACCGCTGAGCGGTCGAAAACTACCGTTCACCGATAATTTCTAAACTGGTTCTAACTGGTATTAAGTCAAAAAGACCAATTCACAAATCTTCACAATGACCTGCATTTTTTCTACATGCCTTTTTTGGCCACCCTGCGTTGTTTAGACACAGAAAAGGTTCCGATCTTTCGTCAAAGTATTTCGAAACGGTTTCAAAACCGCAGGTAGAAGTGTTAACGAGCGGTAAACGGTCGATTTATCGCCGTGAGCGGTGCAAAAACGTTTTACTGCGTGAATCAGCGAAAGCGACCTCTTCTGTGATGATATAGTGACAACAACACGTCACGTGGTTACTACCAGTTGAGAGACCACTGGTCTTCAAAGAACGCTTTCCAAGAAGCTTTAAGGGCGTCCGCCCGCTGGCTTCCGAAAACATCGGACTCAGATCGTACACACCTTCGGAAGGGAAATTTGAATGGTTGGCTTTATTCTTACCGGTCATGGACAGTTCGCACCCGGCCTCGCAAGCGCTATCGCTATGGTCGCCGGTGGTCAGCCCGCTTTTACCGTCGTTCCTTTCGAGGGCGACCAGGCTGCTTCCTACGGTGAGGATCTCCGCGCCGCTATCACCGCCATGCGCGAGGAGTGCGATGGCGTGCTCGTCTTTACCGACCTGCTTGGTGGTACCCCGTTCAACCAGGCAATGATGATTGCCCAGGATGTCGACAACGTCGAGATTCTGACTGGCACGAACCTTCCCATGGTTATTGAGCTTCTGTTCCTCCGCGGCAACGCTACGCTCGCCGAGCTTGGCGAGCAGGCCGTGACCGTTGGCCAGACGGGCATCACCGCCCAGACGGTTGCCTCCGTCGCTGGTGCCGAGGAAGAGGATATCTTCGGTGACGAGGACGGCATCTAATGGCCGATTTCGGAGCCAGCGTCCTGAGCTCCTCGGTCGCTCTTTTAGGCCTGCTTGTCGTCATGGGCTTGATTTACACCATCTGGTCGCAAATCAACATGAAGAAGAAGCAGAAGTACTTCAAGGAGCTGCACACCGAGCTCAAGCCGGGTCAGGAGGTTCTTTTCGCCGGCGGTATCTACGGAACCGTCAAGGGCATCGAAGGCGAAAAGATCCAGATCAAAGTCCGATCCGGTGCCGTCGTAGATGTTTCGCGTTACGCGATTCAGGAGATCAAGTAACTGTCGTCAGCAAATAACGAAAGGAAGCTGATCAACATGGCAGAACCCAACATTCTTCTTACCCGCATCGATAACCGACTGGTCCATGGTCAGGTTGCCACCCAGTGGAACTCCACCCTGGGCTCCAACCTTATCCTCGTCGCCAACGACGATGTGTCGACCAACACCATGCGTCAGAACCTCATGAAGATGGCCGCTCCCGCCGGCGTCGCTACGCGTTTCTTCTCCCTGCAGAAGACCATCGACGTCATTGGCAAGGCGAGCCCGCGCCAGAAGATCTTCATCGTGGCCGAAACACCGGAAGACGTGCTTACGCTCGTCAAGGGCGGTGTGCCTATAAAGAAGGTAAACATCGGCAACATGCACATGTCGGAAGGAAAGCGCCAAGTCGCCACCTCCGTCGCAGTTAACGACGAGGATGTCGCTGCGTTTAAAGAGCTGCAGGAATTGGGGGTGGAGTTGGAGATCAGGCGCGTTCCGAGCACGCCTGTTGAGGACACGAGCAAGCTCTTCTCGTAATCCTCGTGATCCACGTTGTCAGGATTGAAACCCTGACGTTCTGTACGTGATATCCAAAGTGCGTACATACATTTTGAAAGGAGGAGCAAGATGGAATACTCGATCATCCAGGTCGCTCTGGTCTTCATCGTCACGTTCGTCGCGGCAATCGACCAGTTCAACTTCCTCGAGTCTCTCTATCAGCCCATCGTCACCGGCGCCGTCATCGGTCTTATCCTTGGCGACCTCAACACCGGTCTTCTCGTGGGTGGTACCTATCAGCTCATGACGATCGGCAACATGCCGATCGGAGGCGCTCAGCCGCCTAACGCCGTCATCGGCGGCATCATGGCAGCCATTCTCGCTATCGCTACGGGCCTCGAGCCCAACGCGGCAGTCGGCCTTGCCATTCCGTTCGCTCTGCTTGGTCAGCTCGGCGTTACCCTGGTCTTCACGCTTATGTCGCCGCTCATGTCCTCCGCGGACAACATGGCCCACAACGCTGACACCAAGGGTATCGAGCGTCTGAACTACTTCGCCATGGCCCTGCTCGGCCTGATCTTCGCTGTCGTCGTCACCCTGTTCTTCATCGCTGGCGCTACCATCGGTCAGACCATCGCTTCCGCCATCCCGACTTGGCTGCAGACCGGTCTCTCCGCTGCAGGCGGCATGATGCGCTTCGTCGGCTTCGCCGTCCTGCTCAAGGTTATGATGAACCGCGATATGTGGGGCTTCTTCCTCATGGGCTTTGGCCTCGCGCTCATCACCGTTGCCAACGATTCGCTGGCAACCCCTGCCCTGCTCATCCTCGCTCTCATCGGCTTCGGCATCGCTTTCTGGGACTTCCAGCAGCAGACCGAGCTGAAGGGTGCAGCTGTTTCTGACGGAGGTGACTTCGAAGATGGCATCTAATGAGTATGTGATCCCGGGGCACTACGAGGATCTCACTCCTGCTCCGCAGCTCGACCAGAAGACCCTCAACAAGATGGCTTGGCGCTCCTGCTTCCTGCAGGCATCGTTCAACTACGAGCGCATGCAGGCCGCTGGCTGGCTCTACTCCATCATCCCCGGTCTGGAGAAGATCCACACCAACAAGAACGACCTCGCGGCTTCCATGAGCCACAACCTGGAGTTCTTCAACACCCACCCGTTCCTCGTCACCTTTGTTATGGGTATCGTGCTTTCGCTCGAGCAGAACAAGGTTGACATCCCCACGATCCGCGCCGTCCGCGTCGCCGCAATGGGCCCGCTCGGTGGTATCGGTGACGCCCTGTTCTGGCTGACGCTCGTGCCTATCACGGCCGGCATCACCTCCAACATGGCCATCAACGGCAACGCCGCTGCGCCGATCATCTTCCTGGTGATCTTCAACGTCGTCCAGTTCGCTCTGCGCTTCTGGCTCATGAACTGGTCCTACAAGCTTGGCACCAGCGCTATTGACGCTCTGACTGCCAACATGCAGGCCTTCACGCGTGCCGCTTCCATCATGGGCGTCTTCGTCGTCGGTTGCCTGGTCGTCACCATGGGTGGCACCCAGATCAACCTCCAGATCCCCAACGGCACCACCCGTGGCCTCTCCGCTACTACCGTGATCGTCTCCGAGAAGGAGGCCGAGAACTTCACCGGTATGGAGGGCATCGATACCGAGACCGCTGAGGCCGGTACCATTGCCATGACCGATGAGGACGGCAACGCCCTCACCGCTTCCGATGCCGACGGCAACGCTGTCGAGTGCGGCGTCACCGATCTGGGCAACGGCATGGAGTCCGTTACCTACGGCACCGTCACCGAGGATCCGGTCAACTTCTCTGTTGCCGACACCCTCAACACCATCGTCCCGAAGCTCGTCCCGCTTATGCTTACGCTGCTGCTTTACTACATGTTCGCTAAGCACAGCTGGACCCCGACCAAGGGCATTCTGCTGCTCTTCGTCCTGGGCATCCTGGGCGCTGGCCCGCTTGGTCTCTGGCCGAGCATCTGGTAAGGCTCTAGCTTGAGGGGTGTGTCCCTACGCGGCTCACACCCCGACCCCTTAAGCCATGTGTATGTTAAAAGCCGCGTGCTCGTAAGAGCGCGCGGCTTTTGTTTTCTTGATGAGTCGGGTGTTGCGGACTGATAATGCTTAACACCCTAGGTAGTTAGCCGAATTCGAGCAAAAGGGAGGATAGGATGGCGATCGGAGCGCGTAAGCAACCGCTGTACGATCAGCTGGTCGATATTCTGACCGAAAAGATTGACCAAGAATATCGCGCTGGTGACATGATTCCTTCCGAGCGCGAACTTTCGGAGCGCTATGGTCTCTCGCGCACTACGGTACGCTTGGCTCTGCAGGAACTGGAGCGTTTAGGACTGGTGGTTCGGCAGCACGGTCGCGGTACCTTTGTGACTGACCGTTCGGCAAAAGCAACCAATCTTATGCAGTCCTACAGCTTTACCGAGCAGATGCGCGCGATGGGTCGAGAACCCGAGACCACGATTCTCGAGTTTTGCGAGATGGAGGCCGATAAGAATCTGGCCGAGCATATGGGATTGCGTATCGGTGATCGCATTTTTAAGCTTAAGCGCCTTCGTTCTGCCGACAACATGCCCATGATGGTCGAACGCAGCTATCTACCGGTTCGTCAATTTCTGTCCCTAAAGCGACCGCTGCTGGAGCGCAAGCCGCTTTACGATGTGATTGAGCAAGACTTTCAGCAAAAGATACGCGTGGCTGAAGAGGAGTTCTATGCGAGCATAGCCCGTCCCACCGACGCCCACCTTTTGGGAATTGTCGAGGGCTCGCCTGTGCTCGATTTAGTCAGGACTACGTATAACGAGTCAAACGAGGTTGTGGAGTATACACTCTCGGTTGCTCGTGCCGATCAGTTTAAATACAAGGTTTACCACCAGCGTAGCAACTAGTGTCCGCATCGTTTCCATATGGTGATTCTTTGCATTTAACTGGTTACTACCAGATAACCAACCGAAGTGTATAATTGCACGTCAGAGGATTACTTCTAGAGAGAGGTATTAGAAATGTTCGAGAAGAGTGTCGAGGAGCTCACCGAGCTCGGCGCCCAGATCACCACGGCCGAGATTGCTCAGCAGCCCGAGCTTTGGCGTGATACGCTCAACATCTATCGCGAGAACAAGGAGGCCATCGAGGCCTTCCTTACCGAGGCTCGTGCTATGGGCGAGGGCCGTCTGTCCGTTGTCTTCACCGGTGCCGGTACGTCCGACTATGTTGGCGATACCTGCGCCCCGTATCTGCGTCACGCCGGCAACACTGATCTCTACGACTTTAAGCCCATCGCCACGACCGACATCGTGAGCGCCCCGCGCGACTTCCTGCGCGCTGAGGATCCCACGCTCGTGGTTTCCTTTGCCCGCTCTGGCAACAGCCCCGAGAGCCTTGCCGCCGTTGCCGTTGCCAAGGAGCTCGTCCACAACGTCAAGTTCCTCAACATCACCTGCGCGCCCGAGGGCAAGCTCGCCGTCGAGTCTGCCGATGATCCCAATGCGCTGACGCTGCTCATTCCGCGCGCCAACGACAAGGGCTTCGCCATGACCGGCTCCTACACCTGCATGACCCTGCTCTCTACCCTCATCTTTGACGAGGCTTCCGACGAGCAGAAGGCCGAGTGGGTCGAGACCATCGCCAAGATGGGCGAGGAGGTCATCGCTCGCGAGTCCGAGGTTGCCGACTACCTCGCTGGCGACTTCAACCGCGTGACCTACCTTGGCTCCGGCTCCTTTGGCGGCCTTGCTCAGGAGAGCCAGCTCAAGATCCTCGAGCTTGCTCATGGCCTGGTTGCCACTTCCTACGACACCTCCATGGGCTATCGTCACGGACCCAAGTCCTTCGTCGACGACAAGACCCTCGTGTTCGTGTTCGTCAACAACGACGCCTACACCCGTCAGTACGACATCGACATCCTCAACGAGATCGGTGGCGACAAGATCGCTCAGCACACCGTTGCCGTTCAGCAGGATGGCGCTACCGTCTACGAGGGCGAGTCCTTCACCTTTAAGGGCTACGAGGCGCTTCCCGAGGGCTACCTTGCTCTGCCGTTCGTGATGTTTGCTCAGGCTATCAGCCTGCTCAACTCCGTGCGCGTGGGCAACACGCCCGACACGCCGAGCCCCACCGGTACGGTCAACCGCGTGGTTAAGGGCGTGACGATTCACCCCTTCACCGCTTAATCGCGTCCCCCTGTAAGGGCGCCCGTCCGCTCATAACGGCGGGCGGGCGCTTTTTGTTATTACGTGGGCTGGGTATAAGCATCACCACAGTCAACTGCTTTAGAAGCAAGGAGTGCATATGAGCACGTACGCAATTAAGGCTGACAAGTTCTTCTTGCCGGCGGGCCCGCAGCTGGGCGGCTATCTCATGGTCGAGGATGGCGTCTTTGGCGCCTGGCAGGCCGACGAGCCCTCTTGCGAGATCAAGGACTACACGGGATCGTGGATCGCACCGGGTATGGTCGATACCCACATCCATGGCTTCTACAACCACTCAACTACCGATAACGACCCCGAGGGTATCGATATCAGCTCGACTGAGCTCGCCCGTCGCGGTACCACCAGCTGGCTACCCACGACGTTCACCGATGGCGTCGAGCAGATCAAGGATGCCTGCGCCGCCATCGCTCAGGCTGACGAGGGCCGCGGCCCTGACTTCTGCGGTGCTCGCATTCAGGGCATCTACCTGGAGGGCCCCTTCTTTACCATGAAGCATGTGGGCGCACAGAACCCCGCTTACCTGATTGACCCCTCCGAGGAGGTCTTTGACGAGTGGCAGGAGGCTGCCGGCGGACGTATCGTTAAGAGCGCCATGGCTGCCGAGCGCGATGGCGCCGCTGCTTATGCTGCTGCCCTCAATGCGAAGGGTGTCGTGACCAGCATCGGTCACTCTGATGCCACGTATGACGAGTGCATCGCCGCCATCAACGCCGGTGCTAGCTGCTTTACGCATACCTATAACGGCCAGCGCGGGCTGCATCACCGTGAGCCCGGTGTTGTGGGCGCTGCTATGTCCACGCCCGAGACCTACGCCGAGATCATCTGCGACGGCAAGCACGTGAACCCTGCCGCCATCAAGGCGCTGCTGCAGGCCAAGGGCTGGCAGCACACGGTGCTCATCACCGACTGCCTGGGCTGCGGCGGCATGCCCGAGGGCAGCTACACCAGCGGCGGCATGGACGTCATCATGAAGGACAACCTGTGCTGGCTCGCCGACGGCAAGAGCATTGCCGGCTCGGTGCTCACGCTTGCCCAGGGCGTCAAGAACATTGTCGACTGGGGTATCGCCAGCGCCGATATCGCCATTCGCATGGCAACCGAGGTGCCGGCACGCTCCGCGCACATCGAGGATAAGTGTGGCAGCATCATGCCGGGTCGCGACGCCGACTTTGTCGTGTTCGACCATGAGCTCACCCTCGTCGAGACGTATGTTGGCGGCCAGAGTGTCGGCAACGCCTTTACCGAGTAACGAAAGAAAAAGACGGCGGGCCCGAATCTGCTCGGACCCGCCGTATGGGTTAAACGCTCAAAAGCACCTTTACAGTTACAGCTTGTTAGCAATCTTCTTTGCCGTACGCTTAACGCCGGCCACCAGGCCTCCTGCAGGATGCTCCTTCTCGTATGCTAGACGCTTCTCGCGCTTGGCGTACTCTTCGACGATGATGTCTCCATACTCGTCTTCGATCTTGTCGAAGAAGTCGACGGCACCCTTAATTTCCTCAGCGGTCGGGTGCCCCTTTTGGACCCCGCCGGTGAGTTTGAACGGCCCCCACGTATCAAAGCCGGGGCAGCCGTAGACACCCATAAAGATGGCCTGCCTCATGCGGCAGATGCCATCGATATCCTTGCCGTACCACTTGTTTTTGCCACCGTAGGTCATAAGGCCAAACACCTTGTCCTGCGGCTGCAGCACGTTAGTGAGCACGCGTGCCATGTCCTTGTCGATCTCGGAGTAATAGATGCCCGTGGCGACACCAATCAGATGGTATTCGTGCAGGTTGGGATACTCGTTTTTGCCGAGCGTTTTCACATCGAGGGTATCGATTTCGGGGTGCGCCTCGACGATGGCGTCCACGAGCTTTTTCGTATTGCCGTGGTGGCGTGAGGCATAAAGAATGATGGTTCGCATAAGAAGGCCTTTCAGCTGTAATTGCATCAATGTCTGTATGGTACCCCGTTACATGGCCGGGATACCGGACGCATCGATGAGCGTGCGGGTTTGTTCTATGGTTAGGATTGAAACGGGCGCTTGCGTGAAATAAAGCAGTTGTTCGAAAGGATGGGTAATGGAATACGCTCTCTCCAACGATTCGATTTCTATTAAGGTTTCCACGGCTGGTGGCTCGTTTACCTCGATTGAGGCCGGAGGTCGCGAGTACTTGTGGCAGGGTGATCCCACCGTGTGGTCCGGCCGGGCGCCGATTTGCTTCCCGATTTGCGGAGGCTTGCGCGACAACAGCGCCATGACGTTTGCCGGGCATCATGTAAAGCTCGCTCGCCACGGGTTTGCGCGCAAACAGGAGTGGAAGTTGCTGAGCCAAGGCGAGAACGAGCTGGCGATGTGCCTGGCTTCGGAGGATAACGCCGCGCTGCTGAGCGATTATCCGTATCCGTTTAGGCTCGTCGCCCGCTATACGCTCGAGGACGCCGCCGTGCGTGTCTCCTATGAGGTTACCAACGAGGGCACCGAGGACATGCCGTTCTTTATCGGTGGGCATCCCGGCTTTAGGTGCCCGCTCGATGAGGGCGAGGCCTATACGGACTACGAGTTGCGCTTTGAGAAAGAAGAGGCTGCAGAGCTTTGCACCGCTGTCCCTTCGACTGGCTTGATTGACGTGGACAAGCGCTCCAAGAACCCCATGGTGGGAAAGACGCTGCCCCTGTCGCACGAGCTCTTCGATTTTGCGGAGACCATCTTTGACGTGCTCGAGAGCCGTCAGGTCACGCTTTCCAAGAAGGGCGAGGACAAGGGCGTCCGCCTGAGCTTTGAGGGCTTCCCATATCTCATTGTGTGGAGCAAGCCCGAGGGCGATTTTGTGGCAGTTGAGCCCTGGGGCGGCCTTTCGACCTGCTCCGATGAGGACGACGTGCTTGAGCATAAGCGTGGCTGCCTTGTCGCCAAGCCCAAGGAGACCGTCGTTCGCTCGTTCACGATTGAGATTCTGTAATTCCGTTTTGTCGACTCGTATCGCGAGGCACAAGGAGCCTGCGAGATAAGGAGCTAAAAATGATCCTCACCGTTACGATGAACCCGTCCGTCGATACACGCTATCAGCTCGATGAGCTCATTATCGACGACGTTAACCGTGTGACGCCCGAAAAGACCGCCGGCGGCAAGGGTCTCAACGTGGCCCGTGTACTGGGTCAGCTGGGCGACGACGTTGTGGCAACCGGTTTGCTCGGCGGCCACATGGGCGCCTACATGGCCGAGCTCATGGATGTCAACGGCATTAAGAATGATTTTGTACCCATCAAGGGCGAGACTCGCATTTGCCTCAACATCCTCCACGCCGGCAACCAGACCGAGCTACTCGAGAGCGGCCCGACGATTGCCCCCGAGGAGCTTGATGCCTTTACCGCCAAGTTCGCCGAGCTTGCGAGCAAGGCCGCTGTCGTTACCATCTCGGGTTCGCTGCCCCGTGGTGTCGAGGCGGACTACTACGCCAAGATCACGGGCATTGCCGAGAACGCCGGCGCCAAGGTGCTGCTCGATACCTCGGGTGCTTCGCTCGAGGCCGCCCTTAAGTCCGAAATTAAGCCCGAGCTGGTCAAGCCTAACCTGACCGAGATTAACGGCCTTCTGGGCACGAGCTTTACCACCGACGATGTGGACGAGCTCCGCGCCGCGCTCGCCTCTGATGCCCGCTTCTCCGATATCCCCTGGGTCGTCGTGTCCATGGGCGCTGCCGGCTCCGTGGGCTTCCATAATGGCCGTGCATTCCGCGCCAAGACCCCCGATATCCCCGCCGTTAACGCTACGGGCTCTGGCGATTCGACCATTGCCGGCTTCGCGCATGCGATTGCTGCTGGCGCGGATGACGAGACGGTGCTGCGTACCGCCAACACCTGCGGCAAGCTCAATGCCATGGATCCCATGACCGGCCATCTGGTCATGGACCGTTGGGACGAGGTCTACAACGGCGTTGTCGTGACCGAGCTGTAAAAGCCTGGGCGTCGGCCCCGGCATTGCTTGCTAGCTCATGTCGACGACAAGTGCGGTAGCATTATGCTGGGGCGCGACGCCGAGTTTGTCGTGTTCAATCCCGACCTTACCCTGGTCGAGACGTATGTGGGTGGCAACAGCGTCGGTAATGCATTTACCGAGTAGCTGCCAAATAAACGATCCGAGAGGGGATTTAGATGATTTACGGTGCATTGGGCGATATCGAGGAGTACCGCGGAATGCTCAAGGGCCTCGACGTGCTGATCGACTGGCTCGAGGAGAACGACCCGGCACAGCTCGAGGTCGGCAGCCATCCGATTTTGGGTGAGAAGGTCTTTGCGAACGTCATGTCTCCCACGACGCGTCCCGAGGCTGAGGCTCACTATGAGACGCATCAGCGCTATCACGACCTGCAGATCGACGTCGAGGGTCGCGAGGCCTTCAAGGTCGCTACGGGCAGCCTGACGCTGGTCCAGGAGTTTGACGAGAAGGACGACTATGATCTGGTCGATTCCGACGCCTCGATCGCCGGCGATCTTGCCGACGACAAATTCGCGCTGTTCGTTGCCGGCGAGCCCCACATGCCCACGCTCGAGTTCCCGGGCGATGGCGCACAGCCGGTCAAGAAGATCTGCTTTAAGTTGCTTGCCGACGCCTACTGGGAGGAGTAGCGAGCTGCTCGGCTGAGCTGTTCGTCTGATGGCGTGATTCCCCTAGGGAAATCACGCTAGGACCCCGCCAAACGGGTTTTCCCTAGGGAAATCACGTTTGGCGGGGTTTTCTGTTTTTGAATAGGGAAGCCTCATTTATTTGCGAAGAACATCGGCTAGCCGCAGGATTGAAATCATCGACCGATAAGTGAGTTCCACTTTTTCGCCCGCAAGCAGTCGTTTCGAGCCAATCTCATCTAGCCCCACAAGCCGAGAAAACAGCGGGCCGCTCATCGTGCCATCGTCAATTGATTCCCTTATGGTCTTCAAAACGTCCGTATCATGAAGCGATGCCGAGCTGTAGGGGGCAACACGAGCGGAACTCTCAATTAACGACGAGACAAAAGGATGGAGATGCTTTGGACATAGTCCATCAAACACCACATCCCCATTGTCGTTCGAGCCGACCAGGCGCCAAGTATAATGATCGACCCAGTCATCTCCGTCATATATGGCGTCCATGAGCAACTTCCCGTCTAGAGAGAGAAACCTATTTGGACATCGGGGCGCAAGACCGCAATCCGTATCGGACCTGCAGCAGCTCCAACCCAACGCACCACTTAGGTTCCCTTTCGTACATGTGTATCAATATGCCCCGAAATGCCGGTGAATGCAATTCCAGACCCGTTTGTCGGATAGCAATCGACGTATTTTTGTTTTCCGCTCACAACCTTGTATAGATAAATCGTTCCAGCAAAAGAGAAGGGATCGTTCGCAATTTTGTCCGGAAGAACTTGCCACCTCAAAATCCCGCTACCAATATGGTCAAGCTTGACCGTTCCGCCGTCCCCCTCAAAAGTGGCAAGGGGATTTACCCCAGACTGAGAGTCGGCATCGCCCTCCTTAGCAGTTATCAGCAGGCTGCCCGTATAAGACTGCTAAGGCTCACCTTCAGGACAGGCAGCCTTGGCCCAAGAAGGGCCACTCAGGCAGGACAGTCCGAGCAGCATCAATACCAGCAAAAGAAAACCCTTAGTTCTTTTCATCTATATCGCCAATATCTCTCGACATTTGTATATTGTGACTATTTTAGATCTATATGGCCAATTTGAGCCCTCACCATGGCAATTGTTGCAGCTGGGTTTCTTTTCATTAAGATTTCACTTTGGTAAATCCCCGCCCCTAAGCATTAAACCCGAAGTCCACCGAGTGGGCCGCCGTTGACGTGGCGATGTTTGGATTGGCGCGCACGCACTCAAAATCGGCAACAAAAAAGCCGCCCGAAGGCGGCTATCTTGTGTAATGGAGCCAGCGACCGGGCTCGAACCGGTGACCCCCGCTTTACGAGAGCGGTGCTCTACCAACTGAGCTACGCTGGCGGCCATGTGGTGACGCAACTGAAGCGTCAACGGCTGTCTATGATACGGGACATCGCACATCCGCGCAAGTGCTCTTACGGCTTTTCTCACTTTAAATGCACTAATATTGGAGACGTGGTGTCTACGGCGTTCATTTGGCGCTTGACTTGCTGTTGAGTTGGTGACTGACGTCCCGCTCGTATGGGTCTCAAACAGAATGGGGCAGCCATGGCTCAACCCAAGATTCTTCTCACGCGTATCGATGACCGTTTCATTTACGGGCAAGACGTTGAGCTGTGGAACGAGGCCGTGGACTCCAACCTTGTCCTAATCGTCAACGATGAGATCGCGGCGGATTCGCGCCAATGGGCACCAATGAGGGTGGCGGCGCCAGAAGGCGTCTGGACAAGGTTTTTCTCGGTGCAAAAGGCCATCGACGTCATACATTCTGCAACGCCGCGTCAATGGATTCTGATCATGGTGGCCTCACCCACCGATGCGCTCGCGCTGGTTAAGGGTGGTGTGCCGATCACCAAGATTAGCATCGGCCATATGCAGGCGGAGGAGGGCAAGCGCTCCGTAACGCCTACCGTTGCCGTAGACGATGCAGATACCGCCGCCTTTAAAGAGCTGCAAGAACTCGGCGTAGAGCTAGAAATCCGCTACCTCCCCAGTTCCGCCCCCGACCCCATCGGCAATCTGTTCAACTGATCCTTGGGGACGGAGGAAAACGGATCATTTTGCCCTCGCGAGAGACGCATGCGATGCCGTCTGTCAAAAACTATGCCCATTTACTACGTTTGATCGGCTATCGCCGAGCATGTCGAATTTGAGAAAAACAAAACCGCAGGTAGACGGCTCGCGAATTAAACAAAAACCGGTGCATGGTCGAGCATCCCGGGCTAAACGTAGTAAATGGGCATAGTTTTGATATGTCACCCATACAGTCGCAGCGAAAATGAGCCTAAAAGATGAAAAAGCGCCCGTCGGCGGTGGTGCCGGCGGGCGTTGCTGTGCGATATGTCGCGTTATGGGCTTAGTGCCTCATAAAGTGGTATTCGATCACATTGCTGTAGGGGTGACCCGGGCCCACAGTGCCCTGCGGGAACAGCGGCTGGTGTGGTGTGTCGGGGTACATCTCGGCCTCGAGGGCAAAGCCAGCGCCCCAGCCGTAGTTGGCATCGTCCTTGGCGTGCTCGTCGCCCAGCCAGTTGCCGGTGTAGAGCTGCACGCCCGGGGCGGTGGTGTAGTAGTCCAGCTCACGACCGGTCCACATCTCCTCGACGTGCATCGCGCGGCGCAGATTACGTCCGTACTGATAGCCATCGATGCACAGGCAGTGGTCGTAGCCACGGGCCTGCTTAATCTGCGGATCGTCGGCCTCCATGCCAGGCGCGACGGGGCGCAACTCGCGAAAGTCAAACGGAGTTCCCTCGACTGGAGCGATCTCGCCGGTGGGGATGTTCTGCTCATCGATGGGCAGGTAGTGGGCAGCGTTGGCAACGAAGAAGTGCTCGCAGTCCATGCCGGCGTTATGACCGGCAAGGTTAAAGTACGTGTGGTTGGTCATGGACACGTACGTGGCGCGGTCGCTCTCGCAGCCATATTCGATACGGAAGCAGCCGGTGCGCGTCACGGTAAACACGGCCGTAAAGGTGCGGTTACCGGGGAGACCCAGCTCGCCATCCTCAAGCGAGGTGGTCATGCGCACGGCGTTGTGGACCTCGTCGAGCTCAACGTCCCACACGCGTTTATGCAGGCCGCGCTCAAGATCGCTGTGCAGGTTGTTGGCGCCCTCGTTGGCGGGCATATGCCAGTCCGTGCCATCGATGGTGATCGTGGCACCTGCAGTGCGGTTGGCCACAGGTCCGATGGTCGCGCCAAAGCAGGCGGGGTTGTCAAAGTAATCCTCGAGCTTATCGAAGCCCAGCACCACATCGCGCACGTTGCCGGGAATGTCGGGCACATCGATACCAAGCACGGTGGCGCCATAGTCCATAATGCGAACGCAGACCTCGGGCCCGTTGAGGGTGTAACGATGAACGGGGGTACCGCACGGCGCGGTACCGAAAAGCTCGGAAGTGATCATTTGGTTCCTAACATCGAGGTATTTCGGACAAACTGTAGCGCGAACAGGCGAGATTATCACTACACCCCACTAAAGCAGGGGGTATTTTTCTCAAAAAAGTGATGATTGATTTACTGTGACGAAAAAAAGAAACCCGCCGGGATGCGACGGGTTTCTTCCACAGGGGATATGTGGCAATGAGTTAGGCGTTTGCCTTTGCGGACTCGGCTTCCTTGGCAGCCTTGAGGTCCTCCTCGGTAAACTTGCCGGTGGTGAGCGGCGAGAGGGAGCACTTATCCTGCTTCGCGTACTCGATGTTACGAGCGATCATCTGCTTGCGATACCAAGCGAAGAGCGCGACGTACACGACGATGGCAACGACAGTGGCGATGATCATGGTCACATCGCCCGTGGTCGCCTTGCCCACGAAGAAGGCCAGGAACTTCTCGACGGGTCCTTCCATGGTGGTCTGAGAAATCAGGCCGGTAACGCCATCGGGGAAAGCGCCAACAGTCTTAGCGGTAAAGGTAACGAAATCGGCGACGAGGGTGCCAGCGCCCAGGAAGACGGGCAGCAGGACAGCGCCAATGACGACCATGCGAATCACGCGGCCGCGGGTGACAACGAGCAGTGCCGGCGTCAGACCCATGGCGATGATGCCACCGAGCGGCAGCAGGCCGTTCCAAGTGCCAGTCGGGGAGAAGGGGAAGGGAACGTTGGCGAGCAGCAGTGCCTCGCCCAGCATGACGGGGGCAAGGATGTTAGCGGCAGCCCAGATCTCGGCGCGGCCGGCGATGAAGGGCCAGTCGAGGCCGACGTTGAGGGTACGGCCCTGGAGCCACTTGCTGTTGTTGGCAAAGTCGGAGATGCCCTGAGACAGCGGCTCAACGGCTGCGATGAACCAAGAACCGATCATCGAGAACAGCTCAAGGCAGGTTGCGGCGGTAAAGGCGAGCGTGCAGATCTGCTGCGGGGTCTGGTGCGAAAGAAGGCCGACGAAGACGCCCAGGTAGATACCAATAGCAAACTTGGAGCCCCAGAAGCCGATCATGTTGTTGAGCTTGGCAGCGTCGAAGTCGTACTTATCGAGGAAGGGGAGCACCTTGTCGATGATCTTGTTGAGCAGCATGGCCAGCGGATTCATCATGTAGTTCATGTGAGTCGTGGTCATGGGGTTCTCCTCGGGAGCACCCAAAAGATCGTTGAACGTGGGCTTCATAAGGTCGGAGTTCATGATCTTCATAACGCCGACGAAGACGACGAGCAGCGTGGCGACGACGATGTTGGCGCCAAAGTAGATGCAGGCAAGGCCGACAAAGGCGAGGTGCCAGACGTCAAAGATGTCGACGTCGATGGTGTTGGTCTTGGCGAGCACGATCATCACGATGTTGACGATGACGAGGACCATCAAGAAGTACAGCGTGTAGGGAGAACCCCAGGTGATGGTGGCCAGCGGTGCCCAACCCACGTCGGTAACGGTGAGCTGAAGGCCGGTGGACTCAACGAACGTCGTCATGGCGCTCGAGAAAGCCGTCGTCAGAATGTTGATGATGGCGCCGATGCCGGTAATGGCGATGCCGAGCTTAAGACCGCCCTCGAGGGCCTTGGTAAACTTAACTTTGAAGAGAAGGGCAATAACCGTCAAAACGATGGTCATCATAGGGGCTGCGCCAAGGTCGATCAGCGGCTGAAAGACGGCATTAGCAAACCCGATTACTGCGTCCATGTCTCCCTCTTTCCTAAAAGAGAATTTCCTTTTCCGTATGTTGCCTTAAAAAAGGAAGATGCCGTTCCCGGTCGTCATCTTCCTTAAAGCCAAAGATTGTGCAGAGCGAAGCTGCAAATGATTAGTTGAGACCCTTTTCCTTGATAATGGCCTCAATCTTGTCGTAAACCGGCTTAGCCATAGCAGGCATGCGATAGAGGATCGGGCCGGCGTCGACGATCGGAGTCTTAACCTCAAAGCCAAAATCGGTCTTGGCGATCTGGGCGAAGATGTCGTACTGAGAGAGCATCTCCTCGTTAACGTCCTTGATCATCACGGCGTCGCAGTGCAGGTTGTAGCCGCGATTCTTGAACTCGGACTCGATGGCGTCCTTGATCTGATGGCTGGAGTTAACACCGGCGCCACAAGCTGCGAGAACCTTAATCATGATGAATTCCTTTCTCTATGCGGGTTATTCCGCGGATTCCTAAGGGTAATTGGCTAGTCGGCAGGAAAGTTGTCGACCAAGAACTGGTAGATGGCCTTGGCGTCGGTCATGGAGAACAGCTCCTTGACGCGATCGGTGCCAAGAGCGTTAACGAAGTCCATGATCTTGGCAAGGATGCCCACCTGGGCCTCCTTGTCGTCGTTGAGGATCATAAACAGGAACGAGACGGGGAAGGTCTGCGAGGGGTCGATCATGGAGTGCCACTCGACGGGGGTCGTCAGCTTGACGGGGACGATGCGGCGGGTGTGAACGAATTCGACCTCGGTGTGGGGAACGGCAAAGCTGGGCAACTCGGGGTCGACGACAGACATATCCATGCCGGTGGGGTAGCCCTTTTCGCGCTCGATGATGTTCTCGAGAAACGCGGGCGCCACATAGTTTTTGAGTGACAGCTTATTGGCGATCTCGGTAAAGACCTCTTCTTGCGTGGTGCGGTCGCAAACAAACACGGTGTCTTCGAAGAACAGATTGCTCTCTGCGGACATGTCTGCAACTCCTTCCGTTCCATGCAGATCGAACATGTTCGAATCTGTTTGTTTAAGTTCTCTGTTATTTAAGTCTAAGAGAATTAGTGTGTCAATCTGTTTTCTATTGTTCGGCAAAGTTCAATTTGCTTTATTGAGGCAACATTGGATTGAAATGATTTTAAAATCGCAGCTTTTTGCCTATGTATAGCTGAAGTTGATGTGTCGGATACATTCGATATTCAACGTTTGGCGTTTACTATCCTACCGTTCACCGGGAAAAACCGACCGTTTAGGGTGAGTGAGCATAAATGTTCGATTACTATAAATGCGAACAAAACCACTCAAAGGAGTAAAAATGATCAAGGCGGAGCGTCAGGATAAGGTTCGTCAGCTGCTCGAGGAACAGGGGACGGTCTCGGTAAAAGAGATTTCTGATGCGTTAGGTGTCTCGGACATGACGATCCGCCGCGACCTTGAGGAACTTGCGAGCCTAGGCGAGATCGAGCGCGTGCACGGCGGAGCCCGCAGTGCACAGGGCCGTCCCCACGCTATGCTGCGCCATGAGTATTCGCACAGCGAAAAGCGCACTAAGCATGCCGAGGAAAAGCTGCAGATCGCGCGCCGCGCTGTGGAGCTTATCGAGGAAGGCTCGACCATCTTCTTGGGTACGGGCACCACGGTTGAGCAGATGGCCTCGATGCTGCCGGCGTTTCGCCTGCGCATTGTGACCAATTCGCTTTCGGTGTTTAACTTGCTCGAGGCGCGCGAAGACTGCGACCTGTGCCTCGTGGGTGGCATGTATCGCCGCCGCACCGCCGCCTTTGTGGGGCCCATGGCCGAGGATACCCTGCGCGCGCTGGGAATCGACGCAGCCTATATCGGCGCCAACGGCATTTTGAACGGCGACGTGTCCACGTCTAACATGGAAGAGGGCCGCATCCAGCAGCTCGCCTTTAGCAAGGCCGACTCGCGCTATCTGATCGCCGACTCCAGCAAGATCGGCAAGCGCGACTTCTACACCTTCTGCCGCCTGGACAATTTAGACGCCGTGGTGTGCGAACCGGGTATTGCTGATGGAGATCGCGCCGCCATCGAGGAGCACACGCAGGTCATCTGCTAGCTAGCGATACAGGCGATACTTCTGTCTCCCAGCCGGCGCGGGGATTACCGCTTCACAATGACACGCAAATGCGCTCGGGCCAAGTATTCAGCTTGTGGGCTAGACCAGGCGGGCGTAGTCCTGTGACTGATGAAAGATATGGGCGATATAGATTGTTTCGTGCTCAAACTTGTATAGACACACGTAGTTGTTGACGGGAAACGATCGGTAATTACGTGCCGCCAGCTCTTGCATGTGCGAGAGGGGACGTAAAAGCGGCTGCTCGCGAAGCAGGTCAAGCTGATATTCAAACTCAGCGACAAAATTGCCCGCTGCGCGCGGATTCTTGAGGATTTGGGCAAGGTATCCGACGATACTCTCGTACTCATATCGCGCGCTTTTGAGTATTACGACGTTATAGGTCATATTTGTCTCGTATCGCGGTCGCGAAGGAGTCGTAGTCGCTATAGTCGCCTTGCGATATCTCGTCTTCTGCCAGCATCATACGAGACAGAAGCTTGGCTTTGGCGATTTCGTCTTGCATGAGGCGATACTGGTCGCTGCTGATGCAGTGCATGGCCTCGTAGCCGTTCTTGGTTACGGTGACGTCGCGCTCGGACTCAACAAGCGCGGTGAATGTGGCAGTGTCCTTCATGTCTCGGACGGGCACACAGATGGGCATAAGTATCTCCTTCGCATTGGGACATAATTGTACCACGCCGTATCGAATAGTCGGCATCGTTGAATTGTCTTGATCTGTAACAGATAGACGCCCAAAACCGGGTTTAGTGTTACAGATCGAGACGGCTCGGCATAGCATCCGTTATGCGTAAAGCTCGGTATTACTGTATGTCTCAATCATTGCAATGGTCGGTATTTTTGTAGCTATAAGCTCATTTAAAGCTCGGTATTTTTGTATTATTAGATATATCTGAAGGTCGGTATTTTTGTAAACTAGCACGTAAATTATGCTGAGGTGAGATTATGTTTAAACGGAAGGCATATGATCGTCTGCAGGAGTGGAAAGAACGCTCGCAAGGGCGCACTGCGGTGCTTATTGAGGGTGCAAGACGCGTTGGCAAAACGACGCTCGTCAAGTGCTTCGCGCAAAATGAATACAAGGATTATCTGTACATTGACTTTTCGGCTGCTAGCAAAGCCACGCTCGATATATTTCTGAACCATCGTGAAGATGTCGATCTTTTTTTACGCATGCTTCAGCTGCAGTATGGTAAGGCCCTCGAACCGAGAGAGTCGCTGGTCATTTTTGATGAAGTGCAGCGGTTTCCCATCGCGCGCGAATACATAAAGCATCTTGTAGAAGACGGCAGATTTGATTACATCGAGACAGGCTCTCTTGTCTCCATCAAAAAGAATGTCGATAGCATTGTCATACCGTCAGAGGAAGAAAGAATCCCTCTCGAGCCCCTCGATTTTGAGGAGTATCTTTGGGCGACCGGAAAAGATCTTTATGCAGAAGAGATCCGTAAAGCGCGCGAATCTCGGACCGCGCTTCCGGACGGCGTTCATGCGACGTGCATGAGATTATTTGATGAGTATATGCTTGTCGGTGGTATGCCTCAGTCGGTCGACTCCTTTGTGGCAGAGAATGATTTTAGAGGATGCGACAGGGTTAAACGGCAGATTATCGCACTGTACAGGGAGGACATTGCCAAGTTTGGAGGTTCGGACGCTAGACGTGCGCGGGCGGTTTATGACGATATTCCGGGTCAATTATCTGCGGCAAATAAACGGTTCAAATTTGACAGCTTGGAGAAGGGGTCCCGTTTTGAGACATATGAGTCGGCGTTAATCTGGCTTGAGGATGCGCGACTGATTAACCGTTGCTATTTATGCAGTGATCCGAGCGTGGGTTACCGCCTGCACGAGGACGCGTCTTCGCTTAAATGCTATATGGCGGACACGGGATTGCTCGTGAGCTTGGCGTTTGATGATGGTCCGGACCTTATGGATGTTCATAGAGACATTCAATTTGGAAGAATTTCAATTAATAAAGGAATGCTAATCGAGAACATCGTGGCGCAGCAGCTTAAGAGTCTGGGGCATTCGCTTTTTTATTACAGCTGGCAGGAGCCTTCCAAAACAGAGGGGAGTCGGCCCAGAACGCGTGAAATTGATTTTCTTGTTTCGCGCGGCTTTGAAGACGCGGCTGGAAAACCGCGGGTCACTCCTGTTGAAGTTAAATCTTCCAAATCGTATTCAACAATCTCGCTTGACGATTTCGGCAGACGATTCGAACGACGAGTCGGAGAAGAGATAGTTCTTCACCCAAAACAGCTCAGGGCTGAAGGGCATAGGATATATCTACCTCTGTATATGACGATCTTTATCTGATCGACGGCATGCGGTCCTGTGGCTCATTGAACCGCAGGACCGTGTATCGTTGGGGGTTTATTGTGATAATGCGCGCAAGCTAAGCCGGGGATCGAGTTTTCGGGATATGTCGGTGAAGTTCCGTCACCGCGGACTGGGTGTCCGTGCGCCCGACGAGGTCGTTGCGTGCCTAGAAGCCCCGAGCTCCAGAAGCCGTACGCTTGTTTCAGGCGTGCTGGTCGAATGCTCCAGCGTGAAAGACCTACGGGTGTAGCTTGCTCGGCCTGTTTGTCTCGATCTGTAACAGCTAGGACTGAAAAACTCGGCTACGTGTTACAGGTTGAGATTTTTCGGCTAGGTCTAATCTATTCATCTCGATCTGTAACAGGTGGGGGAGAAATAACCGGCTAACTGTTATAGATTGAGATTGAGGGGATTGGCCTGTGCGTTCATCTAAATCTGTAACAGCTAGACGTCAAAAACCGGTTTTAGTGTTACAGATTGAGACAATTCGGCCTGGTCAGTCCCTTTCATCTCAATCTGTAACAGTTAGGACCGAAAAACTCGGCTAGATGTTACAGATTGAGACAAACGGACCCCGACCCGCTCAAAAACAAAAAGGCCGGGGGCGGCGCGCCGTGTGACGTGCCGCCCCCGGCTGAGGAATGGGGGCAGGTTGTGTGAGCGGGGCATCTCGCTAGTCGCAAGGCACTAGTCCAGACGACGGGTCTGCGCCACGTGCTTGTACCAGTAGGCGCTTGCCTTGGGCGTGCGCTTCTGGGTTTCAAAGTCAACGTAGAAGAAGCCGTAACGCTTGTTGTAGCCATTGGTCCAGGAGAACTGATCCTGCAGGCTCCACAGGAAGTAGCCGCCCACGTTGACGCCCACCTCCATGGCCTTGAGCAGCCAGCGCAGGTGCTGCTCGATGTAGTCGATGCGCGGCTGGTCGTCCACAAAACCGTCCTTGTAGGGGTCCTTGTAGCCCATGCCGTTCTCGGTGATGAAGATCTGCTTGTAGTTGGGGTAGCGCTGCTTAATGTAGACGAGCAGATCGAACAGACCCTCGGGATAGATGATCCAGTCCCAGTCGGTGGTGGGGATGCCGGGCTTGTTCACATGCTCGCCAATGCCCTTGACGCGCCAGCGACCGGTGCCCTTCTCGCCCGTACCGTTGTGGTGCAGGTCGTTCTCGCCGTCGTAAGCCTTGAGGAAGCGGCACTGGTAGTTGTTGACACCCAGGTAATCGTTGTAGAGCGCGGCCTCGCGCATGATTTCCAGATCATCGTCCAGGATCTCGATGGCGCCGCCCGAGACGGCAGCCAGGCGGTTGGCGCACTCGAGGGTGTCGGGAGCATAGTCCCCGCGGAAGGTGGCGTCGAGCAAGAACTGGTTCTGCAGCACGTGCTCGTTATTGGCGGCCTTGATGTCGGCGGGGTCGTTCTCGTTGAGCGGATACTTAAACTCCAGCGATTGAATGACGCCGATCTTGCCCCTAAAACCGCCGTTGTGGAAGGCCAGCACGGCCTTGGCGTGGGCGAGCATCATGTTGTGCTCGCACTGGAAGGCCTCGGCCAGATGAGCTTTGACGCCGCCGGGGAAGGTGCCCTCGATGTAGGTGTTGGAGGCGTCGGCCCAGATCTCGTTAAAGGTGAACCAGTAGGTCACCTGGTCGGCGTACTCCTTAAAGCAGAAGGTGGCAAAGTCCACAAAGGCATCGATGGTCTCGCGGTTGAGGAAGTCGCCCTTCTCAAAGAGGGGAAGCGGCGTATCGAAGTGATGCAGCGTGACGAACGGCTCAACATGGTGCTTATGGCACTCGGCGAAGAGATCGTGGTAGAACTGGACGCCCTCGGGGTTGATTTCGCCGGTGCCGTTGGGGAAGATGCGGCTCCAGGCAATGGAGAGGCGAATGCCGTTGATGCCAAACTCCTCGCACAGCTCCAGGTCGACGGGGTACTGGTTGTAGAAGTCCGAAGCGGGATCGGGGGAGAAACGGCCTTGGGCTTCCAGAAAGTCGTCCCAGGCAACCTTGCCCTTACCGTGAGTGCGGGTCTCGCCCTCTACCTGGTAGGCAGCAGTGGCGCCGCCAAAGACAAAGTCCTCGGGAAACTGCGCAGGCGGGTTGGTGACGCTAGCAGGGTTAACGGACATGATGATCCAATCGTCTAAATCGAAGGGCCAGCCGGTCTTGGATGGTCGGCTGGCCCTAGGCGTTACTTACTTCGAAAGCTGCTCGGAGACGAAGGCGAGAGACTTGTCGCCGTTCTGGGAGAGCTCGATGTACTGCTTACCGCGGCAGGCGACGCACTTGTTGCCCACGCGCTCGCAATCCTTCTGCAGGTCGCCCAGGTAGCTGGCTGCCTGCGGGGCCAGGACGACCAGGTCAAAGTCGGGGAGCATGTCGACGTGGTTGCCATAGGCCTCGGCAGCGGTCTCCAGATTGATGCCGCGCTCCTTGGCAGCCTTGGCCAGCGCGTTGGCGAGCAGGCCCGAGGTTCCGCCACCCTGGCAGAGCACGAGCACACGCTTGCCGTTGAGGTCGCTGGCGGTCGTTGCCTCGGCAGCGGGTGCTGTGGAAGCGGTGGGGGCGTCGGCCTTCACGGCCTCGGCCGCGGCGCCGGCGGCAACGCTCTTGGCATCGGCCTTGCCCTGGAAGGCGTCGTTGAGCTTGGCGGCCTTCTCGGCGTTCTTGGCGGCGAGCTCCTCCTGGGAGATCTCGGCCTCCTCGGCGCACTTCTGGGCGTCATAGGCACGGAAGAACGGATAGTACAGGACAAAGTCGACGACCAGGATAAGGGCGAGCATCACAAAGGCGAGCGGCTGGAAGCCCAGGCCCATGATGGTACCGATGGGGCCGGGGACGGTCCAAGGCAGGGTGTACATAAAGCCGTTCATGCCCAAGAAGTCGATAAAGATCTTGAGGATCCAGATGTTGGCGATCGGGGCAAAGACAAACGGGACAAAGAAGACGGGGTTGAGCACGATGGGTGCGGCGAACAGCAGCGGCTCGTTGACAGCGAAGCAGACGGGAACGATGGCGGCCTTACCGACGGCGCGCATCTCCTGGGACTTGGCCAGGAAGCAGAACATAAAGACCAGGACAAGCGTGGCGCCGGTGCCGCCCATGCAGACGACGAAGTACTGGGCACCCTGGGTCAGGACAGCGGAAGCGTGCTGGCCGGCCTGGAACGCAGCCAGGTTGTCGGTCATGTTGGCAACGAGGGCGGCGGCGATGGCGGGCTCGACGATCGAGGGGCCGTGGACGCCCACGAACCAGAAGAGGCTCATGGCGCCGTAGATTACAGCAAGGCCGATGTAGCCGTCGGCAGCGGTGAACAGGGGCTGGAACACCTGGATGACGCCCTGGGCAAAGCAGAAGCCAAAGGCAGCGCGGAAGACGATGTCAAAGACCCAAAAGACGGTGATGCAGACGGAGAAGGGGATGATGTCCTTAAAGGTCTGCGAGATGTTAGGCGGAACCTGCTCGGGCATCTTGACGGTGATGTTGCGCTTAATGAAGAACTTGTAGATGATGCCGGTCACAAACGCAGCGATAAAGGCGGTCAGCAGGCCTTTGGAACCAAGGTAGGTGGTGTTGAAGCCGCTGGCAGCGTCCGTGGCGATCGTGTCGCTCGAAAGGAGCAAGAAGCCGATGATGGCCGCGCACATGCACGAGATGAAGTTGATCTGGTTGTTCTTGGGCAGATCGCGGTTCTGAGCGTCGGCGAAGTGCTTGGCTGTGGTGGCAGCGCAGGCGATGGCCAGGATACCCATGGAGTAGTTGTAGCACTTCCACAGGGCGTTGTTGATGTCATCGGGCCAGTAGAAACCCCAGATGTTGGGGACCGAGGCTACCAGGCAGAAGATGGACGAGAAGATGATGATGGGGATGACGGAGATAAAGCCGTCGCGAATCGCCTTGAGGTACTTGTTGCGGGCGATCGCGTTGAAAAAGGGCTGGCCCTTTTCGATGATGGCGATGAGTTGCTCCATGCAATGCTCCTAAGAGTCGGTGGGTTAGCAACGATGGTAACTTTTGGCGTTCGGTTGCCAAAATGTTGACGTTGCCATTTTGCGACACAAAAAAAGACGCGAACTGATGGTTCCTGTGCCTGCGAACCGTCGATTCCTTATGCGTAAACGTTTGAGCCGCCCGGTGGCTCTGTGTTTGCACAATGGCAACGTTAACATTTGGACTACAAAAGCCGTCCGGGGAAGCGGGATTGTCGGTGAACGGTAGGTTTTGGGTGGTGAGCGTATGGCGGGAGAGGCGTTGGATATACTTGGAGGCGTTCATTTTGTCTGTTGGGATGCCCGCGATGGCATCGTTGACATAGAAAGATCGACCTATGGCCGCTGTTAAAAAATCGGTTTCTGTTAAGGACGTGGCGCGTCTCGCGGGCGTCTCGGAGCAGACAGTCTCGCGTACGGTGCACGATTCGCCCAGCGTGCGCCCCGAGACCAAGGAGCGCGTGCGTGCCGCCATGCGCGAGCTGGGGTATCGCCCCAATTTTGCCGGTCGATCGCTGCGCCGCGGCAAGTTTAAGACTGTCGGCGTCGCCATGTTCAACATTACCGGCACCGGCAACCTCGACCGTATGGAGGGCTTTGCCGCCGCGGCCGATAAACATGGCTATGCCATCACCCTCACTAAAGTAGACGGGCATCCGTATACCCTCGAGAGCGCATCGTCGCGCATGAGCGCGCTGCCGGTGGATGGCATGGTTGTGATCATGAATCGCATGCCGGCGGACTTTGGCACCTTCGAGCCGCTGCCCGGTATGCAGACGGTGCTCGTTACCATGCTGGAGCACCCGCTCTGTTCAACAGTCGATAACGACCAGTTCGATTGCTCGCGCCAGGTGGTCGAGTACTTGCTGGAGCAGGGGCATAAGACCGTGCACTTTATCTCGTGTCCCGAGCGCTCGCTTTCGGGCATGCGTCGCGAGGAGGGCTGGCGCGAGACATTGCGCGCGCATGGTATTGAGCCGCCGCGACTCGTCCGTGGCGATTGGACGGCACAGAGCGGATATGCCGCCGGCCAGGTGCTTGCGGACGATCCGAACTGCACAGCCATTTATGCTTCCAACGATGCCATGGCCTACGGCTGCATTCGCGGGCTCGAGTCGCGCGGGAAGCACGTGCCCCAGGACATAAGCGTGGTGGGTGTTGACGATAGTTTGGGCGATATCGTGCCCGATCGTCGCCTGGCTACGGTGCGCTTTGACAACAAGCGCGTCGGCATGTGGGCGGTCGACAAGATTGCCGGCGCCGAGGGCGCTGCACCCGGTGTGGAGCACATGCTGTTTCCGGGTGTGCTCGTCGAGGGCGATACGGTGCGCGATGTACGCTAGGGTGCGGACCTGTTTGGGTAGCCGCTAATTGTGTTCGAGAATGTTCAGATTGGTTTAAAAACCGCTCACGGGCGAAAAGTGACCGTTCAGAGCTCGAAATTACGTTTTGCGCTGTTCTTTTTTGTTTGAATGTTAATGTTCCTGCCATACACAGCGCAGCGCGTATGCCCGGACGCGATGCTCTCCGTTGGTTCATATGTGAAAGGAACGCAATATGGCAACCAAAGAAGAAATCTCGATGGTTGGATTCGAGATTGTCGCATACGCGGGCGACGCCCAGACCGATCTGCTTGCAGCGCTCGATGCTGCTCGCGAGGGTGATTTTGAGAAGGCCGAGCAGCTGCACAAGGATGCCAGCGATGCACTTATCGGCGCCCACGACACGCAGACCAAGCTGCTTTCGCAGGAGGCCGGCGGCGGTGAGATGGAGATGACCTTCATCATGGCTCACGCTCAGGATACTCTCATGACCACCATGATCCTGGAGAAGCAGACCCGCTTTACCATCGATGCCTATAAGCGCATCGCCGCACTCGAGGCTAAGCTCGCCTAACGAGCTCTCACAACCAAGTCCCCTTCCAAAAGCTCTACCGCTACCCGCGGCAGGGCTTTTCTGCACTCCTCCAAGTTGCGGTGAAATAGGGACTGAATAGGGACCGGCGGGCGCAAAACAATCCCTATTCCACCGCAACTCATCCCGAAATAGTCATTGGGGACAGTCTTGGTGCCCGTTCGTCTTGCCGTTCGGTTTTTCGCTGGGTGGGTATACTTCCTTTCACATTAAACGCCGGACTGAGGAGGTATCCAAATGCCGGATAACGGGTCAATACAAAAAAGAGACGCGCACGAGATGGCTCATGGGCGTCCTGTCCAGATAACCGAGCACACGACGGTAACCGAGCTGCAGCTCAGCCTGTCCGATGTCGTGTGCGCAAATAAAAAGCTGCAGATCGGTATCATCGTTGCGCTCGTGGTACTGGCCTTGCTGTCGGGCTTTGTGGCTCGTCCGCATTTTGCCGATACCAAGACTTGGGACTCCACCATCGAGGTTATCGACCAAAAGAAAGGTAACGTACTGGCGCTCACGGCCTCGTGCGTGGCGCTGTCTGCGGGCATTACCGCGCTGCCGGGTGATACGGGAACGCCGGTCGCCGAGCAGCTCGCGCAGCTTTCGGGTAACCTGGGCATCGTGCTTGCCGTGCTCTACCTCGAGAAATATCTGCTGACTATTTTGTGGTCGGTTGGCTTGGGCATCTTAATCCCGTTTGCGTTGGTGCTCTTTGCGGTGTCGCTTGGCATTCACGGGCGCTGGAGCACGAGCGCCGTCCTGCGCCGTGTGGCGACGCGCGTGTTGGTGGTTGCCGTGATCGGCATGGCGCTTGTGCCCGCAAGCGTATGGGTGTCGCAGAAGGTCGATGAAACGTATCGCGTAAGTATTGAGCAAGCTGAGCAAAAGGCAGCGGACGCTGCGGAAAAGACCGATACCACGGACAAGTCAGGCGAGACCAGCTCAAAATCGAACAAGAAAAAGTCCGAGACCACGGAGTCCAAAAACGTGCTCGAGCAGTTGACTGACGGGGCCTCGAGCCTGGTCACGTCGGTGACCAGCGGTGCCAAGCAGATGACCGATGAGATTGTGCAACAGGTGACCGACCTCATCGAAGGCGTCATCGTGATGATCGTGACCTCGTGTGTGATTCCTCTACTGGTGCTCGTGGCGTTCCTATGGCTAGGACACGTGCTGCTGGGGATCGATATCTCTGGCCCGGCGAACTATTTGACGGGCCGTTTTCTGAGCGCTCCGTCCAAACATGCCAAGAAGAGCGGGCAGTCTGAGTAGGCGGCAAAGCGATCTTTGGAAGATCAACCGTAAGAAGGGCGGCCGAGACACGTTCTCGGCCGCCCTTTTGTTTGCTGAACACATGGTCGCTACGTCTGCGCCGGG
>ERZ840057.316-NODE-316-length-53552-cov-17.059985_pt1 | contig 53552 bp, 52 predicted proteins | sample MGYA00519907_ERZ840057 | MGnify/ENA primary metagenome ERZ840057 (study PRJEB31850, sample SAMEA3708862) | human gut metagenome | biome: human gut; feature: human-associated habitat; material: faeces | place: China | collected 2014 ...
CTGTTGGAATAAATGCGACTTTCTTATTTTCAATTTCTTCCTTTATCAGACTTCCCACACTTGAAAAGTGCGAACATAAAAATAGTTTCATCAATATTCTCCTTTATAAATTACTAGTTATCTTTCTTTTTTTATCCTTTAATTAGCATTTTACTCTTGCATTATTTTAACTTTTTTATATCTTCACCCATTATTTCTAGATAATCTTTTTCTGCTTGTGTTAAATGATTTCTCATATATTTATCATATTCTTTATGTGCTTTCTCTAATGCTTTTTCATGAGATATTGTCCCAGCTCCTTCTAATATATCTTTATGAGTCATGGTTAAAAATCCATCTAGTTCTTTTACCCAGTCTTTCATTGTCATCGCATGCATATTTAAAGCATTAATCTCTGCAACATCTAAATATGCTGACACCATTCTGTTTAATAAATCCAATTCTTTTTCACTCAAATAATTTTTAGCGATTTCAGTTTCTGCTCTTGTAGGCATATTTCCTTTAAAGTTTGTTAATCCTATATTCTCTTTTTCGCTATCCACCCTATTAAATATTACTTCTGCTGCTGTGTTACCATGAACGGCATAGTGCATTTTGTTTTGAACTGTTTTGAAAAATTCTCTTGTTTGCTCATTTTTAGCATCATAATCTACACTTGTAGCATAAATATCTAATATTTTTCTCCAAAATACTTTTTCTGATGAACGGATATCCCTAATTTTTTCTAAAACCTCTTCAAAGTACGTTCCTCCTCCATTGTTTTTGAATCTTTTTACATTAAGGTTATACCCTTTTATTAGATATTCTTTAATTAATTTATTTGCCCATATTCTAAATTGCGTACCTCGAACTGATTTGACTCTATATCCTACTGCTATAATTAAATCCAAATTATAAAATTTTGTTTTATAGTTTTTTCCGTCTTTAGCAGTTGTCAAGTTTTCCTTTACAACTGCATTTTCATCTAATTCCTTTTCATCAAAAATATTTTTTATATGTAAGCTTACATTTTGTTTCGTGGTTTCAAATAATTCGGCCATTGATTTTTGAGTAAGCCATACATTTTCTTCTTCTAATCTCACTTCAATATCAACTTGTCCATCATCTGTTGTATACATTATAAAATTATTTTGCTCATTTAATTCATTGTCCATTATGTAAAACTCCCTTCAAAGTTTATTTTCTACCTGATTACCTTTTAAATATCTATTATAATTTTACGCAAAACATTTGTTTTTGTCAATAGCTAAAAAATAAATTTCAAAATTCTTTCAAACTCTGAAATTTATATATTTTTTATAAATTCAAATTGTTTTATCACACATACTGTCTACTTTGAAATCTACCTTCCGGTATATCATGTAGGCATATTGCTATTGCCAAGCCCAGTCCCAAACGCATTGATGCTTCAAAGCCTGAACCTATTGCTAATCCTTCTGGGAAGTTGTGGATTGCTAATCCTATTGATACTATTATTCCTGTTTTTAATAAGTCATTTGTACTGGCATATTTTTGTTGTTTTTGGTTGAATTTTTTTTGTACTATTATGTCACAAAATATCATTGATATTATTCCTATTAGTATTCCAAATACTATGCCATATATATTGCTTATTCCTAGGGCTTCTGGTATTAGGTCAAAACATATTACGGCCATCATTAGTCCTGAGGCGAATGATAGTATAAAGCTTAAGAATTTGTTTGAGTTTTTTTTGATTACTATTCCTAGTATTCCTCCTATTGTTGTTCCAAATGTGCCAAAAAATAAACCTAGTAGTGTGTTTTTTATGATTTCGTTCATGTTGTTTCTCCTTTTTTATTATTACTAGATTTATATGTTTTTTTTGTTTTTTTATGATTAGAATTTTTTCACGTTTTTATAAGTTGTTTTAAAAATAAAAGCTTATAATTCTTATTGGTTTTATTTTTTCAAATTACTATTTATCTTTCACTTTTTATCTTTTAAACGATAGTTAACTCTTGTACTATTTCAATTTTTTAATGTCTTCGCCCATGATTTCCAAGTATTCTTTTTCTGCTTGCGTTAAATAATTTTTCATATATTTATCATATTATCCATGAGCTTTAGCTAATGCTTTTTCATTTAAATAATTTTTAGCAATTTCTGTTTCTGCTCTAGTAAGCATGTTTCCCTTGAAATTTGTTAATCCAATATTTTCTTTTTCACTTTCTACTCTATTAAATATTACTTATGCTGCCGTATTACCATGAACTGCATAGTGCATCTTGTTATGAACCGTTTTAAAAAATTCTTTCGTTTGTTCATTTTTTGCATCATAATCTAGACTAGTCGCATAAATATCCAGTATTTTTATCCAAAATACTTTTTCAGATGAACGAATATCTCTAATTTTTTCTAATAGTTCTTCAAAATATGTCCCACCAACATTATTTTTGAATGTAACCGAAATAGTTTTACAAATTCTTAAGTAAATGATTTAAAGGTTCCTACCACTAGGATTTGTTAAATCATTTACATTAGAATTTGTAAACATATGTAGGGCAACCGAAAAAATTATGAAAACTATCATCTTTAGGTATAAACCGCATTATTCTTGCTGAACTATAACATAATCTTTTAAATAAGCAAAAAATCAGATTGGTTCTTTTACTATTTCAAAATCAATTTGTCTTAGCATCTTGTTAGCAGAAATAACTCTAATTTTAACTTTATCACCTATTTTGTATGTTGTATTAGTCTTTTCCCCTATAAGTCTTTTTCTTTCTTCATCATAAATAAAATACTCATCACCCAGATTTTCAAACCTGATTAAGCCTTCAACTGTATTTTCAAGTTCAACAAAAATTCCAAATTGAGTAACAGATGAAACAATACCTTCATATTCTTCACCAATTTTATCTTGCATAAATTCAGCTTTTTTCAAATCTTCACTATCTCTTTCAACTTTAGTTGCAACTTTTTCTCTATCTGAAGATGATGCTGCTCTTTGTTCTGCTTTTTCTTGATATTCTTCAATCCAATCTTCATCTACAACATAATTGTCTTCTAAATATTTTGATATTATTCTGTGTATAAATAAGTCTGGATATCTTCTTATTGGTGATGTAAAATGACAATAATATTTACTTGCAATTCCAAAGTGTCCTTTGTTTTCTGATTCGTATCTTGCAACTTTAAGTGTTCTTAAAATTAATGTTGATACAACTTTTTCTTCATCTTTTCCTTTTATTTCTTCCAATATTTTTGACACTTCTGTTGGATACACTTTTTCATTTACTACTTTTATTTTTAAACCAAAATTAAATAAAAATTTGTTTAAGTCTTTTATTTTATCTAAGTCTGGATCCTCATGAACTCTATAAATAAATGGTGCTTCTAACCAATAAAATTTTTCTGCAATTGCTTCATTTGCACTTAGCATAAATTGCTCTATTATTTCATTACTAAAACTTGTTTCATATTTTTCTACATTTACTGCTCTTCCATTTTCGTCTAAATCAATTTTACTTTCTGGTATATCAAGGTTCAAATAGCCTTGTTTTAATCTTCTTTCTTTTAAAATTGTTGCAAGTTCTGCCATTAATTCAAAGTCTTTAATATATTTCTCATATCTTTTTAAAACTGTTTCATCTGATTTATCTATTATTTTTTGTACATCATGATAATTCATTCTTTCACGTACATTTATTATTCCTTTATATACTTCTACTCCTATTGTTTTTCCTTCTGGATTAATTTCCATTGAACATGAAAGGGTAAATCTGTCTTCACCAGCATTTAAGCTACATATTCCATTTGATAGTTCTTTTGGTAACATTGGAATTACTCTTGAAAGCATGTAAATACTTGTTCCTCTAATTTGAGCTTCTTTATCTAAAAAGCTTCCTTCTTTGACATAGTGGCTTACATCTGCTATATGAACATCTAATCTGTAATTTCCATTATCTAATTTTATTACTCTTACAGCATCGTCCAAATCTTTGGCATCTTCTCCATCTATTGTAAAAATCACATGTCCTCTACAATCAACACGGTTTGGTATATCTTTAGAGTCTATTTTATCTCCATATTTTTTGGCTTCTTCTACAACTTGTTCTGGAAATGTTGATGGTAAATTGTATTCTTTTATTAATGATAACATATCTACCCCAGCTTGCTCTGGTGACCCTAGCACTTCTATTATTTTTCCTTCTGCATTTTTTCCTTTTTCAGGATATTTTGTTATTTGTACTACTACTTTATATCCATTTTTTGCTTTTCCAAAATTATTTTTTGAAATAAATATATCTGTTCCAAAGCTTTTTTCGTCTGGTACTACAAACCCAAAATTTTGACTTTTTTGAAATGTACCAACTACTGTATCTTTTTCATGTTTTATTATTTTCTTTATTTTTCCTTCTGCTCTTTTTATTTTATTCTTTTCTTCTATTATTTCAACTAAAACTTTGTCACCATTTAATGCATTTAATGAATCTTCTTTTGAAATATAAATTTCATCTTCATCATTTTCTATTTTCACAAAACCAAATCCTTTTTGATTTTTTCTATATGTTCCTTCTACAAAGTTTTCGCCAATTACTCTATATCTATTTTTCTTGTTCTTTACTATTTTATAGTCTTCTTCTAATTTTTTTAGTGTTTGTGTAAATTGATTATATTCTTTTTTTGGCACTCCTAATAAAATTGCTATTTCTTTTGCTTTCATTGGAGTATAGTTTTCATCTTTCATGAATTCTAAAATAATATTTTCTTTATTCATCTTTATTCCTTTCAAAAAAATTATTTTTGCTTGTACAATCTAAGTAATATTATAACATTTTATAATACTTTCTACAACATTATTTTAAAAAGCTATACACATTATTTTTAAAAAGCTATACACATTATTAAAAAAGCTATACAACTTCATTTAAAGTTGTATAGCCTTTTATATCTAATTATCTTAACTTTTCTATTTCTTCTTTTGTTAATTCTGTAATTTCCATAATTGTTTCTATTGGTATATTTTTTTCTAACATTGCTTTAGCTGTTTTTATTACACCTTCCTTTTTTCCTTCTTTTTTTCCTTTTTCTATTCCTTCTTCCACTCCAGCTTCAAAAAAGTTATGCTCACTTGTTAGTCTATTATATTCTGCCATTATTATAGAATTGTGCCTTTCTCTTTCTTTTGGATCTTCACTTATAAAGTCTAGTGTATTCATTGCTTTTTTTATTTCTTTATTTTCTTTTTCTGCCAACATTATCTCCTCCTTCCTTTGCGTAAATACACACATCCACTGGTCTAGTTTTGTAAATTTTGATGGTTCTTTCTTTTTGTATTTTGGTAATTCTATGTAGTGGAATTCTATATATTTTGACGCTATTTGTTCTTCTTGTTCATATCCCATATCTGCATATTCTTCCTCCAAAGTCTCATCAAATTTCATTTTTCCTACACTATGGTAACTATTTCTTTTTAAAAAATTATAGTTTGTTATAAATATTACTATGCTCTTTTTTAATTTTGTATAGTCATCGCCTACTTGTAATTGGCTTGTAATCATATTTCCTAAATATTGTATTCCTCTTTCTTGTGTGTTTTTTCTGTCTTTCATCTGCATTTCTACATCTAAAATCATCCCATCATCTGTTTCTGCTTTGATATCTAAAAGTCCTCGTTTTTCGTCTTTTTCGTAAGGTATTATTTCTGGATTTTTTATTGTTACTTCTTTTATATCTTTCTTTAAAATTGCCTCCAAAAAATCTTTTAATACACTTTCGTTTCCTTCGAATGCAAATACTCTTTTGAATATGTAATCATCTGTAAGTGGTAGTCTTTCTAGTTCTCTTATTTTTTCATTTGCCATAGGCTTCTTCCTTTCTTATTATACTAAATATTTTCGTTTTTGGCAACACTATTTAGTAAATATTTATTACTTATTTACAATTAAAGTTACTGTTCACAGCATAATAAAAAATATATATTTGAAATTAATTAATTATTTATTTTGAAGTGGATAAGGGGGGACCGTTCAAAAATTCTCAAAAGTTTTTAAACTTTTGTCAGAATTTTTAGAATGGAGTAACAAAAAATAAATAAATAATTAATTTCATCTTTAAATTTTAAAGCTGTGAATAGTAACCATTAAAGAGACAATTACAGACTAAAAATGTATATCATATTTTTTTTAAATATCAGTGTATTAGGGTTATCAACACTTTTTATTCTTATAATACATTATTAATACTATTGGATAGTTTTTAGATTTAATATTATTGTGGATTTTAATCTTTTCTTAAATTTTGGAAATTATTTTTTGAAATTAAATATTTCTAGATTAAATTTTAATTATTTATTTCTGCTAAGCTGTAGGAATTAATTTTTTATTTTTAAATCTTTTATAGTCATGCAATTGTCTAATTAATTGCATAGTCATATATTACCATAATTTTATATTCATTGTCAACAAAAATATTTCGACAAAAAGTGATAAAAATAAGGTAAAAATTTATAAATTTCTACCTTAAAATCTCTAACTATACTAAATATAAAACTCCTAAAACTAAAGTTAAAATTCCGAATATGATTGAAGATATAACCATTATTCTTTTCTGTTTTCCTTCTTTAGTTCTACCTTTATTTTTTTCATAAAAGTTATTTGTTGATGAACCTGTTATTGTTTGTGATAAACCTGCATCATCTTTTGTTTGAATTAATGCTAATATTATCACTACTAGTGCTATTATAAAATATATCACTGTTAATATTGTTCTTATTATTTCCATTTATAATTCCTCCCTGCGGTTTCTTTTCTATTACTTTGCTATTTTATCATATATATTTATAAATTGCAATCCTTTTACTCTACCTAATCGAAAAAAATTTTGATATATATTTCAATTATCTGAAAAAATTATTTTAAATAACATTATTGTTTCCTATATTTTATCTTTCTTTTTATATTTCTATATTTAGCATATTTTCCATCTACTTCGTAATTATTTCTTCTGTCTACTGCTATATAGTTTATTTTATTTTCTTCTAATTTTGCTATAATTTTGTTTAACGCAAAAACAGGAAATGCGCATACTTTTATATTTTTTTCTACTGTTTTTAATTTGTAGTTAAAAATATATGAAATAATATACGCATCTTTACTATAACTATAATAAAATTTTCCTATTTTGATAAATATTATATATTCTGTATGTATTTGTTTTATATTTTTTATATATTTACTTCTTTATTTGATTACATATGCTTGTTCAGCTATACTTCCGTCTCCTGATATTGCTTGGACATTAGAATTTAGAGTTATGACAGGGCGAAAAGCATAGACGAGAGAATACTCGCGGCCGTTAGAAGAGTACAAGGTATAGGCGTTGACATTACCAGAGTTCACACGGCGAACATTGAAGCTAGCACCGTCAGAATCAGCATCGACGCAACGAGATGACATCCAATATGTTGGATACTTACTTCCATTATTTTCTATAAATAATTCATAATATTTACTATCTGTGAAACTATCAGTACTATTCATGCTTTGAGACCAATATGTTCTCTTTAATGTACTTGTAGCTGATGTGTCATTTCCAGTTACAAATGCATCTTGTTTACTAACACCTAATTTATTGCTTGTTGTTGAATTTACTACTGTCTGATTTTCTTCGCTTTCTAATATTTTTGGATACTTTATATTTGTTGGCGAATATGGTGTTGTACCTTCTGTTGGTTGTGTAGTCATATATTTTGTTATATCTTCTATTTTTAAATTTTGTACTCTGCTTGCTAATTTTGAATTATTATATAATGTACTACATGCATCATCTAGCAACTTTACTGCATTGTTATATCCATTGTATCCTGATAATGTTATTTTTGATGTAGTTGGAACTTCGCTTATTAATCTTACTTGTCCATTTTGTACATCAAGTACTCTCCATTTTAAATCTTTTTCTTGCGTTAATGTTGATGTTGTATTTGCTGTTGAACCTGAATATGTTGCTAAATTTGATATTAATGTTGTATATTTTGTATCTGTATTTGATACTGTATCTGGTGTATATGATACATAGTCTCCTACTTTTACTTTGTCTGCTAATTTTTCTGTCTTTTCTTCTGTTGTTCCTGAAATATACTTATTTAATTCATCTTCATATTCATTCAATATTTTAGCTTGATTTTCTGCTGCATTTTGTGTCTTTTCCTTTGCTTCTTGTGCTTTTCCAAACAAGCCTGTATTTGTTAATGATAATATTGTTATTCCTGCCAATATCAATAAGATAATAATTGTAATTACTAGTGCTACCAGTGTGATACCTTTTGTATCTTTTGCCTTTTGTGTTTTTTCTTTTAAATTTAACATAGATTTCATCCTTCCTTTGTATTTTTTACAAGTTTTTCTTGCATTTCGATTTTAACATAGCCAAAAATATTTTTCAACAGTTTTAGTTATATTTTTAGTGTAAAATTTTTGGTTATTGGATATAACCTTGTTACTAAAAATTACATCCAACAACCAAAAATCACTATAAGTATAATAACTTTCAATAAAATACTACTCAAAAATTTAAAATTAGTACATTTTATTCCAATATCATTCAAACAATCATATTGAGCAATAATTTTATCAATTTCCTCTTGAGTAGAAATTGCTTTTTCCTGCATATATTCTTTTGCCAAAAATCTAGCTTTTATCATAGCATCATTTTCCAAATAAGTTCGTACAGCATAATACACCAAACTAAATAATATAAAAATTGCCATAAAAGTCATTTTTATCGGTAATAAATTTAAAACTCCCAAAATACATATAGCTATAAAATACACTAAATAAATATTTGAAAATATAAAATTAAACCATAATAATTTTTTGCTTTGTATTGAATGCAAGCATTCATGTGCTATTGTCTGAATTCTTGTATAACTATCCTTTAAATTAGCAATAAAAATTTTGTTACTCATTACCAAATATAAAGTCGCATTAGAATTTTTATCTTCTTCAATTTTTACATTTTCATTTTTTAATTTTTTTAAATACCATTTACATATTTCTATATTTTCAGGATATTTTTGAGTTAATTCATCTAACTCTTTATTTTCTCCAAGTTCTTTTATTTTTTTCATATTAAAATCAAATATAAATTTTAATATCAAATACATTATTACTACTATTATTAATAAAATTATAAATTCCATATTCACTCCTTATATTTTACTAATAATGTTATTATAACTATCTCCACTTTTTTATTTTAAAACATCCATTACTGCATCACCAATTATTTTATTTACATCTGATAAAATTATATTAAACTTTGTTTCTGCATCAAAAAACTTTGCTGCATCTGAATTTTCATATAATTCTATATATAATTGTTGCATTTTTTTAGTTTTTTCTTCATCATTTTTTCCTGTTTGCATTGCTGTTATTTGAGCATCATATCTAGCTTCTTCAAATTCTTGTATTTTTTTCTTTAATTCAGTATTTAAATTCAATGTTTCTTTTGCCATTTTATAATTTACATATTCTTCTGAATTCTTTAATTCTTGTGCTAATCTATTTGCTGTATCATATACATTCATTTTTTTCATCCTTTCTCTATTATATTTATATAAACATCCATGGCATAATAAAATACTCAAAATTTTATTATGCCATATAATTTTTATATATTATTTGTTGTTGTATTTTCTTCTGTCATTGTTCCTTCAATTTGAACATCTGCATTTTTTGGACATATATTAATCCATGTATTTCCATCATTTACTTGAATTTCGTTTCCTTGTAAATCTTCATATTTTGTTTGTGCGTTTCTAGCCTCTTTTATGCATTTTATTTTTATTGCTTTCCCATTTGTTATATAATATCCATCAAATGTCCCAATATTTCTAAGACCTTGTCTTCCTTTATTTTCACTGTCATCCAAAGTATAGTTATCACAAAATGTTACTATTATATTTTTAGTTGTAATATTATCTCCAGTGTCCCAATCTGTCTGAGCTTTATTTCTTGCATATCTTTTATATACTTGATTTTGCTCATCATATTCGTATTTAACTGTTTGTAATGTTGAATGTGGTATTGTTACACTTGTAGCTGATTGTCCATTTTCTAATTTTACTTCATCTGTAACATAGTTTAATACACTCTTCTTTGATGATTTTGTTTTATATCCTTTTGCTTTAGCTGCATTTAACAAAGCTGTTGTACTTGTAACTGCATTGTGTGGAGCAGACTTATCTTTTACTCTCCAAAATGTTGTTTCACTTTCTGTTATTCCATTTAAATTATTTATATTGTATTGTTTTATATCACTTTCTGCTTGTGGACTCCATCCATAATGTGCATATATTGCATCATTTTCCATAGCATAATCCAAGAAATAATGTCTTGAACTTCTAACTGGTCCAATTTTGTCCACTGTTACTCCTTTAAATAATGCCATTAATCTTGTTTCTCCACCTTCAACTACTGCCTCATATACTAAATATGCTTGATTTAGTCCTGCTTGAGGCCATGCTTGGTTATGGTTGTCTATCATTACTGCAATTGGTCTGTCTTTTCCATTAAATATTTTTATTTTTTTGTCACTAACTCCCGCTGTTAAAATTTCGTCTTCGTCTTCAGCATTTTCTGATACTGTTTGTGTTTGATTTATTTTGTCTTTAGTTATCATATATGCCATAATCCCTCCGGCTACCAAAATTAAGATAACTAATATCGCTATTATAATTCTTGTTGTTTTTTTACTCATTGGACTTCCTCCTTTATTCTCTTGTAATTTTCAATTCATTTAATATCTTTTCTTCTTTTGGTCTCATTATTTTTTTATCTTCTTCTTCAATATGATCATATCCCATCAAGTGATAAAAACCATGTACTAACATGTAACTTAGTTCTCTTTCAAAACTATGTCCATATTCTTCTGCTTGTTCTTTTACTTTGTCAATTGAAATTATTACATCCCCTAAAACATCTTCATATAGAAAATCTTTATTTTTTATTTTTTCATCTAGCTCTGCCTTTTCGAACATTGGAAATGATAATACATCTGTTGCTTTATCTATTTTTCTATATTTTTTATTAATTTTTCTTATTTCTTCTGGTGTTGTAAATGTTATTGTCATTATTAATTTAGAATCTATTAAACCTTCTTCTTCAAAACATTTTTTTAATACTTTTTCTACTATTCTTTCCCAATCTTCTTTTCCTTTTTCAATATTTAAATATGTAATTTCATACATTATGCTACCACCCTATCTTCTTTTCTTATTTTTCCAATATATTTTCCTTCTGATTTATATTCATTTTTCAATTCTTTTATTACTCCATAATCAACTAGTTTTCTTCTATAATATTTAATTAATTTTGAGTAATCTACTTTTGTTCCATTTAGTTTTTTCATATCATTTTTTATAAATAGAATTTCTTTTTGTTTCATATATTCAACAAAATCTACTTCTTTTAATACTGATATTTTTTTATACTTGTCCCAATATTTTTTATAATTTTCTCTTTCTTTTATGTCTTCCCAATATACTTTTGTTGATAATAATCTTACATTATAGTCTTCTATTAAATTTATTAACATTGCATATGCTTTTTCTCTTTTGGCTGCCATTTTTGTATCTTGTACTAATATTCTGGCATCTTTTAATAATTTTTCATAACATTGTTCTGCAACTATTAATGGTATACTATGTGTAAATAATTTTCTACTTATACCTAATAATATCATATTTTTTTCTATGTTATCTTTTGTATCTAATTTTCCAACTGTATAGCTTTCAAATTTTTCATAATCTTCTATTATATCCTTAAAGTCTTCTTTTGGATTTATTTCCATTTTTAATGGCAGTATATTTTTTATATATTCTTCTAATGTATAGAATATTTTTACATATATCCATTCTTTTGATGTATCATATATATTTGTTGTATCTGCAAGTTTAATTGAATAGTTTTTTAATATTGCTTTATATAATGTATCCATTTTGTCTACATAGAATTTGTTATATTTCTCTTGTACCTTTTCTTTTGCTGATGTATCAACACTTTCTTTATCAAGTTCTAATAAATATTTTTGTTTTCTGTATTTATAATCCATATATTCTTTTTCTTTTAGACTTGTAACTTCATAATATCTTGATAATGCATCTCTTTCAAATTCTGTTGCTGTATTATTTTTTACTTTTTTATAAATCGAATCCATAACATATTTATCTAAGGCCTCTAAATAAACTGTGTATGCCTCATCATATTTTTTTTCTAATTCATCTGTATTGTAATTTTCTGTATCTTTTTTATAGTTTTCAAATGCTTTTATTAAATTATTCCTTTTTAATGTTATTAACATACCATTTATTCCTATTTTTGTAGGTATTAATAATTTTGTTAATGTTTTAGTTAATCTGTTGAAAAAGTTTGTATTTGTACCTGTTATTCTTAAGCTTCTTTCTTCCATCTTTATCTTCCTTTCTATTACAAATTAAATGCCTTAATTTGTAAATCAAAAAACTATTTTTTCATTTGTCCCTATGTCCTCAAGTACTTCATATGTTACATAGACTTCTATTCCATCTTCTTTTTCATATACATTTATTATTTTGTTTACTATTTTTTCTTTGTTTTCTATTTCGTTGTCTAATTCTTTTTGTAATTCTTCTACCCCTAAGTTCTTGGCTTCTTCTACGCTATACTTTTTTTGTTCTTCTTTTATTTCTTTATTTGTTATTTTCTCTAAAGAAATTGGTAAATAAAAATCTGAAAACATCTTGAATTTGTTATCTAGCACTATTGTATCATAAATTTGAAATTTTGAAAGCCTTTTTGATAAATTTATTTCAAAATTATTGATTTTTATTTTATATTTATTCTCAATATTGCCTGTTTCTTTTCTTTCCGTAACATTATATGGAATTTTTTTACTTTTTGTATGCCATACTTTTGCTTGTATTTCTCCTTTTGCATGCACATATCTTATTCCTGTATATTTTCCTTCCATCCATCCATTTATTAATGTTGTTCCTACATTTACAGTATCCCCTACTTTTACTGCTATTGTTCCATTTTGTGCATTTATTTTTGTTATAACCCCTTGTTTATCTGAAACTATATTACAATAATCCTCTTCATTTACTATGTCTGGTTTTGCTGTTGATTTTACTAATCTTACTATTGCATTTGTTCCTTTTATTTCTATTCCCATCCATGCTATATCATTTCTTTTTAATCGTATTTTGTTTATAATATCTTTTGTGTTTATTTTTGTTTTCATTTTTCCTATTTCTAACCCACTCTCAACTACATCTTGATATATATTTTCCATTTTTTCATTTTCTTCTATTATTTCTATATTCCATATAAAATTAGAGGCTATTGCCAAAATTGAGATTAATACTATCAAAAACACAAAAAATAACTTTCTTTTTTTATATTTATTAAATACAAATGGTAATCCTCTTTTTCTTGTTATTTTTAATTTGCATTTTGTTTGTTTTGCTATTTTGGCTACTTTTTTTAAGTCTCTTATTCCAATATTTAATTCTAATTTTACATTCTTGTCTCTTTTTAAATTCCATATTGTTATTTTGTTATTTCTACATATATTTATAAATCTTTCTATATAATATCCTTCTACTGATATTCTTATGTATCCAATTATATAATTAAATATTATTTTAATTAACATACTTTTTCCCTTCACAATCTTTTTATTTTATAAAATGTTGAATATATAATATTTAAAATTTAATTTAACCTAATTAAACTTTAATCAAAATTTCTTTCTATATCTATACTCTCTACTTTTCCATTTACTTTAATATCATCATTGGTCATATTTTCAAGTTTAAGTTCAAAACCATTAATATTTATAATTCCAAGTGAAGTATTTATTCGTATATAATAATCTTCATACTCTAAAATGCCTTTAAAATTTTCTATTATCATTTCATTAAAACCTGTTATTGTTATTTTAGGTGTATCTGTATATACTTCTTGTGGCATTTCAAGTAATCTATCTATTCTAGAAAAACCTCTTTTATTTTTTTTCATACCTTCACCCTTTCTATTTTATTTAAACTCATCTAAAGATTTAAATTCATACCCCATATTTCTTATTTCTTTAATAATATCTCCTAAAATGTTTGTATTAGTTGTTGAATTTCCATGTAATAACATAATTTCTCCATTATGAACATTATCTATTATTTTCTTTTTGGCTGTACTTTCCTCTGGCTGTTTATTTTCATTCCAATCTTCATATGCAAATGACCACATTACTGTTTTATATCCTAAAGAGTTTGTAACTGTTATGCTTTTTTCACTAAATTCACCCATTGGAGGTCTTATATATTTCATTTCATATCCAAATTTTTCATATATTGTTTTATGTAAATCCATTACTTCTGAATTTATTTGCTCTTCTGTTAAACTTGGCATACTTTTATGATTTACTGTATGATTTCCAACTATATGTCCCTCTTCTATCATTTGCTTTACTAAATCTGGTTGTGTATTTAAATAATGCGCTGTTATAAAAAATGTTGCTTTTACATTATTTTCTTTTAAAGTTGATAAAATTTGAGTTGTATGTCCAGCCTCATATCCCTCATCAAATGTTAAATATATGTATTTGTCATTATTATTTCCCATTGCTATTCCATTATTTTTTTCTAATATCTCTTTATTTACTTTTCCTAAATCTGGTTGTTCATGATTATCATTTCTCTTTATCCCCCATCCTATTTTTTTATTACTTAATCCTTGAGAACTTGTTAATCTTGTTTCTTCTTGATTTCCACTATTTTTTCCAATTTGTATTACTGTAATAGCAAATAAAGCAATTATTGTTAGAGATGTAATAATAAACTTTTTATTTTTTAATTTCATTTTTCTACACTCCTATTCTTTTTTTAATTTTATGTCCTTATCATAAAATTATTACTTATCTTTAAATCAAAAAATCTTTTAGAATTCGACAAAAAGCAATTTTATATATAGGTTTAAAATGCTATAGCTAATACTTATAGTTTTATTTTGAAACACTATTAATATTAATTGTTTTACCAATTGGATAAATTTGTAATTTTTCTATTGACATTGCGAAAAAATTAGATTATATTGTTATTGCCGCTGGAAATAAAAGGAAATTTCTGTTTTTTTGTCGATTACTTTTATTTTAAGAACATTTTTATTTTATATAGGGGGGATTGTATGTTAAATTTCGCAATTTGTGATGATAATGTTAATATTTTAGAAAAGTTCGCAAAAATCCTTGAAAATATTTTTATAAAATATGGTTATGATGCAAAAATTGGTATAAAGACTAATGACGTGGATACTTTGCTTGATTATATTGATGATAATAAAACAGATGTATTAATTTTAGATATTAATTTAAAGTCAGATAAAAGTGGATTAGAAGTTGCCTCTAGAGTTAGAGAGCGTAACAAAGATACATATTTTATTTTTACTACTGCTCATTTAGAATATGCTATGATGGCTTATAAATTTAAAACTTTTGATTATTTAGCAAAGCCTATAACTTCTGATAGATTAGAAGAGACTATTGTCCGTTTGTTTGATGATATTAATGGTCAGCCTAAAAGGTATCTAAAAATTGATAATAAGAAGACTATTATTGATGAAAGTGAAATTTTGTATATTAGACGTGATGGTATGAAATTAATTTTCCATACTAAGAGTCGTGATTACGAAACTTATAGTTCTTTTAATAAAATTATGGATTCTTTACCTAGCAATTTTGTAAGAGCTCATAAATCTTTTATTGTTAATATTAATAACATTGTAAATTTGGATTCTATTGGTAATATTGTGTACTTTGATAATGGTTCTACTTGTGATATTGGACCTAAGTTTAAGAAAAGTTTGATGGAGGAGGTAAAAAATAATGAACATTTTAAATAATTTATGGTTGGCTATTAGTACGCCAAATGAAATTCTAGTTAATATTTGTGTATCTTTTTTGATAGTCTTTATTGAAGCACCATTGTCTTTCGCTTTAATTGACAATCTTTTAAAACTATCATGTACAAAAATTCAGAAATATATTTATATATTTTCAATTGCGATTGTAGCTATACTTACAACTTTTCTAATTCCTTGGCCTTATAATATTATATTTAATTATGCTACAGCATTTATAATTCTATATTTTGTAATGAAAATTGGATTTATAAAATCTTTCATAGCAACTCTATTTCCTAGTATAGTACTTAATGTAGTTGTCTCTTTAACAGCTAATCCTTATTTAGATTTATTACATATTACTTATGAGCAAAACACTACAATTTTTATTTATAGAATTCCATTTGTTTTATTTACATATTTAATTGTACTAGCTTTTGTACTTGTTTTAAAATATAGAAAAATAACCTTAAATATTCTTGAAGACTTCGACAAGAAAACTAAATCTATTATAATGATTAATTTCTTATTTGGTTTTTTAAATATATTTTTACAAGGTATTTTAAGTGCAAAATATATAGATATATTACCAATTGAATTTACATTTTTTAATTTCGTTTCACTTTTAGCATATTTTTGTTTAAGCTTTTATAGTTTAGCAAAAATAATGAAATTAGTCACAACAACTCAAAAATTAGAAAGTGCAGAGGAATACAACAAAACACTTCATATTTTGCATGATAGTGTTAGAGGTTTTAAACATGACTTTGATAATATTGTTACAACAATTGGTGGTTATATAAAAACAAATGACATGGAAGGACTAGAAAAATATTATTCTCAATTACAAGAAGATTGTTCAAAAGTAAATAATTTATATATTTTAAATCCAGACATTATCAACAATCCTGGTATATATAATTTACTTACAACAAAATACAGTGACGCAGAAGAAAAAGGAATTAAAGTAAATTTAACATTTCTATTAGATTTAAATGAATTACATATGAAAATTTATGAATTTGCAAGAATTTTAGGTATATTATTAGATAATGCCATAGATGCTGCTTCAGAATGTGATGAAAAAATCTTAAATATAGTTTTTAGAAATGAAACCAAAAATAATAGAAATATCATTTTAGTAGAGAATACTTATAAAGATAAAAATGTTGATTTAAATGAAATATTTAATAAAGGTGTTACTGGAAAAGATAATCATACAGGACTTGGATTATGGGAAGTAAGACAAATTCTAAACAAAAATAATAACATTAATTTACATACTAACAAAAATGAAAAATACTTTACTCAACAATTAGAAATATATTATTAAATGATAGACTAAGTTCTATCATTTATTTAATTCACTAAAAAAAGAACAGTTCCCTGTTCTTTTTTTAGTGGATTGTTATAATAACATTAAAGTATATTGTGTCTTAAATATAAGCATTGTCGAACTACTCATATTTAAGTTTAAAAACCAAATTGTGTAATTAATCTTTTTTAACTAAGCTAGCTGGCATTTTAGGTTGATGAAACATTGCCCATATTCCGCAAGCTGTGTTAGTAGATTTTGCATATTTTTCTGCAACTTTTGCTAATAATTTTAACATAAAGGTTTCCTCCTTCGTTTAAAAAAAAATATATAATACAAAAATACTGCCGGCATTGTATTTTTGATATTAACTAATTAATTTAAGCACTTTCATAAACTTCATATCCATATTTATTTTTTGTAAGTTTATATGCTAATCTTGTAATCATACATGTTTGTACAAAATATCCAAATATTATTATATTACATATTACATTATCTTTTATGAACAAAGCTAATATCAATCCTATAATAAAAGTTACATATGATAATATTTGTTTTTGTTTTCTTATCTTACTACTTAATATTGGAACATCTTCTGTATCTGCTGGAGCATATAATTTTATCATTATTATTCCAAAAACTGTAATTATAGCCACTAAAACATATTTTGCTATACTATCTAATACAATTGTTTTTGATAAAAATGCAACTCCACAATAAAAAGTACATGTTGATATAATGCATCCTATATGAGTGTGTAGATGAAATCCTCCTGAAAACATTCTATATGGCATTATTATAAAAAAAGTAATAAAACTTAATTTTAATAAACCTAGAGCATATGCTATCAGTAACATTATAAAAAATTTGGGTACTTCACCTAATAAAATTTGGAGTCCATAATTTATTATCTCTGCTCTTTCGTCATCTACTTCGGGCATTTCTTTTCTAATTTTGTTGGTTAGAAATTCTGTGATTTTATCTATCATTTTTCTCACCACTCTTTTTCTTAAGTTTTCTATAGTTTATCATCTAATTTTAAGAATTGTTTATTTCATTTATAAAAAGGTCTTTTTTATTTACATTAATTTTATTTTTTTACTTTGTAAAATATTTTATATGTTTTATAAAATATCATTAAAAAATAAAACTCAAACTATTCCATAATATAAAAAAACTATTAAAGGAAATACTAAAAATTCCTCTAATAGCTTTTTATAAATTATTTATTTCTTTTAAAATACACCATGTTCCAATACTCTCTGGTAAATCTGTAAATGTCATTTTTTCTTTTGTTATTGGATGTTCTATTGTTAGCTTATATGCCCACAACGCTATTTGTTTTCCTTGTCCTCTAGTTCCATACTTCTGGTCTCCAAAAATACTATGTCCAAAATTTGATAACTGAACTCTTATCTGATGATGTCTTCCTGTATGTAAATTAATTTTCAACAAGCTCAAATTTTTTACTTCATTATATGTTACTACTTCATAATCTAATTTTGCAAGCTTTGCATTTTTCTTATCTTTATTAACAACCTTACTCATATTATTTCTTTCATCTTTATACAAATAATTTTCTAAAGTTCCGCTTCTTTTGATTTATTTTTCCATCAACAACAGCCAAATATTCCTTTTTAAATACCTTTTCCCTTACTTGTGTACTTAATCTTCCGGCAGCTTTAGATGTTTTTGCAAAAATCATTATACCTCCAACAGGTCTATCTAATCTATGCACAAGTCCTAAATATACATTTCCAGGCTTATTATATTTTTCTTTAATATATTGTTTTACAATAGTAAGCATATCCATATCACCAGTTTTATCTGATTGTGATGGAATATTCGGTGTTTTTTCTACTACAATAATATGATTATCTTCATAAATTACTTTTAAATTTTGCATATATTTCTCCTTTTTCAAACACAGATTAATTTGAAAAAGAATTAAATTTTGGCAAGGAAAATTTTATTTAAAAGGCAAGGGCACATACATATGTATGTAACCGCGTTTTAAATGAAATTTGACACAGCCAAAATTGTAATTATTTTTCAAATTTCCCATCTTCCATAAATTCCACATGGTAACACCAAACTTGAATTTTCCATTGGAATTCCTATTTCTCCTGACTCTAATTTTCCTCTATACTTTTTAGCAACTGTTAAATTCAAAATATCTTCCAACACTTTGCTTGAAATTCCAGTTGTATATGAATTTATCAAGAAAAACAATGGATTGTCTGACAATACATTTGTACACAATTCTACTAAATCATATATATTATTTTCAAATTGCCATACTTCACCTTTTGCACCTCTACCATAAGAAGGTGGATCCATTATTATTGCATCATATTTGTTGCCTCTTCTTATTTCTCTGTTTACAAATTTAACAACATCATCAACAATAAATCTTACCGGTCTATCTTTTAATCCAGAAGATTCTATATTTTCTTTTGCCCAAGTTGTCATTCCTTTTGAACTATCAACATGGCATACTGATGCACCAGCTGATGCACATGCTACTGTTGCTCCTCCAGTATATGCAAATAAATTCAATACTTTTATTTCTCTTTTTTCAGATTTTATTTTGTTTATCATCCAGTCCCAGTTAACTGCTTGTTCTGGGAATAATCCTGTATGTTTAAATCCCATTGGTTTTATATTAAATGTTAAATTTTTATATTTAATTTGCCATTGTTTTGGCATTTTTTTGTTAAATTCCCATGAGCCCCCACCTGAACTACTTCTGTGATATGTTGCATTTATTTCTTTCCATCTTTTAGGATAGCTTTTGTCTTTCCATATTATTTGTGGATCTGGTCTTGATAGAATTACATCTCCCCATTTTTCTAGTTTTTGCCCATCTGCCATATCTATTATTTTATAATCTTTCCATTCATTTGCTAATTTCATATTTTTTATATAGTAAATTAATACTATTCCTCCTTCTTTTCTAGAATAGTTATATTTTACCATATTTTTTCATTTTTTTAAAGGATTATTTTAAGATTTCAAATTTTGTTTTATCAAATACTTTCCAAAATTTTCATAAAACTAAAAATCAAATAAAAATTGATACCTGAAAAAATAAGAAAATTCATCAAAACTATAGTTAAAAATTTATGATTTTTAATAAAACTCCATACACTAAATTTTCCTCTTTTTTTTGGTATTTCAAGCCTGTCCAATTTTGTATTATATTTTACATTAAATACATTTTCCATTTAAAACTCCCCCTCTTAAATAAGTTTTACTGAAAAAAACTTCCACTTTTAATATATATATTCAATACATCAATAAAATATTCCAAATATTAAAATTTTATTGTTAAAAATTTCAAATGATGTTATAATTCTAAAAAAAGGAAAGAAAAATTCCAATTATTTTATAGAAAGGTTGATTTTAAATGTTAAAAAATAATGAGAAAATTAAAAAAGCAATAGTCATAATTTTAATTGCAATAATGTCTGGCGTAATCTTTTTCTATCAAAAACAAAAAGTAGGATTGCACGAAGATGAAGGTTATACTTTATGCTCATCAGTTAATCCAAACAATGGTGTAATGGATGCATACGATAAAGGAGTACAAGATCCTGTTTGGAGAACTAAAGAATATGTACAAACAGCTATGAGTTTAACACCAAATAATATTTTAAACTTCAAAGCCCTATATATGAATCAAGCATATGATAACCATCCTCCATTTTTCTATACCCTTGTACATTTTGCTACTTTATTTTTTGGTGGACATTTTTCACTATACTCTGCATTTATTGTAAATATAATTGCCTTCATAATTAGTTGTTTTATAATTGTTAAAATTTTAAAATTACTAAATAAAGAAAATTTGATAATTCCAAGTTTAATACTTTACGGCTTATCAATGGGAACAATCTGTATGGTTTTATTCCAAAGAATGTATATGTTACTTACAATGTTAATTTTACTTTATTTTTATTTAAGTTTAAAATTATATAAAAACGATTTTAAAATGGATAAAAAATTTACAATTCAACTCGGAGCTACTACTATACTTGGATTTTTAACACAATACTTTTTTGCAATTTATGCATTTTTTATATTTGGAATAATGATAATCGAAATGATTAGAACAAAAAAAGATAAAAAAATAATTTTAAAATATGTTATATCACATATTATTTATGCTGCCATAGGAGTTCTTATATTTGTACCTTGCATAAAACATTTATTATTTTCAGATAGAGGTTTAACCAATTTAGGAAATGCTGGATATTTCTCACATGTATTTGATTATTTAAAACATCTAGCATATGCATTTAGCATAAACAATTCTAATACCCTTTTAATGGTTATTGTATTAATTTTATTTGTTATTGCAACAATTGCATTATGCATAAAAAGTAAAGAAAAATTTGTTGTTTTAATTACAATTGTACCAAGCATTTTTTACTATTTTATTGCTGTTAAAATGACATCATTCCAAGAGTTAAGATATATAATGCCTATTATTCCATTTATGGTATTAACAATTTTCTTTATACTAAATGAATTTATAACTTTTAAATATAACTATATTGCATTTACAATAATTTCAATTGCTTTAGTTATAAACGGCATTGTATTTTCTAAACCATTATTTTTATATGAAAATTATAAAAATATTTTAGACATTGCCGAAGAAAATAAAGACAAATCTTTTGTTTATGTTTATGATAATTTTTTCAATCATATGCAAAGTGTTTCTGAAATGATGGTTTATAAAAGGACTTTAATAATCAATGTTAATAATAATGATGAACTTCATTGTGTTATTGATGATAATAGCCTAAATACCGAAGATTCTTATATTTTATCTATTAAGTCATATATGGATAATGATTCTATTTTAGATAGAATTAAAAATGAGTCTGAATTTAAAAATATTACTTTACTTTATAAAGCTGAAGATGGAAGTAATTCTAATGTTGTAATGGATAATTTATATTTAGTTTCTAAATAAAAAGACGGGATTGTGTGGTCAACACGCAAAATCCCGCTATTTTTTTATTTGTTCTACTATTTTTTCAGTAATACCTTTTACTTCCATTAATTCTTCTTTCGAAGCTTGTTTTATCTTTTCTACACTTCCAAATTTTTTAAGCAATTCTCTTTTCTTTACCTCTCCTATTCCTTCAATATCGTCTAGTTCAGATTTTGTAACAGATTTAGCACGTAATTTTCTATGATAAGTAATTGCTGTATCGTGCACAGTATCTTGAAATCTAGTTATCAAATTCATAAGATTTTCAGAAATTTGTATTTCATTTCTATTTTCATCTATTAATGCTCTTGTTTGATGTTTATCATTTTTTACCATACCAAATATTTTTATATCTAAATTTTCATATTTATTTATAGCATTTCTAATAGCTCTAATTTGTGTTATACCGCCATCTGCAAATATCGCATCTGGTAATTTCCCAAATCCCTTATCTTCGTGTTCTATTGAATGTGCCAGTCTTCTTGTTACAACCTCTTCCATACATTTAGGGTCATCTTGTGTTAATACAGTTTTTATTTTAAATCTTCTTGATAAATTTTTCTTGATAACTCCATCTTGCATTACACACATACCTGCAACCATAAATTCTCCAGATATATTTGATATATCGTAAGTTTCAATTTTTCTTGGTAATTTGTCCATTTCTAAAACATCTTTTAATTCCATTAAGATTTCTGATTTGTCTTTTTCTTTGTTTATTAATGTAACTTTTGCATTATTTTCTGCCATTTCTACAAATCTTAATTTTTCGCCTTTTTTAGGGCTTTTTAATTCCACTTTTTTTCCTAACATTGTGGATAACCATTGTTCTATAACCTCTTTTTCAGGTAGTTCTTCTCTTAACATTATTTTGCTTGGTATGTTTGGATTTTCTAAATAATACTGTTTTATAAATCCTGATAATATTTCACTATCCTCCATATCTTTTAATTCTGGGAAAAAGTAATGTTCTCTTCCTATCATTTTGCTTCCACGTACAAAGAATATTTCTATACATACTTCTAATTCAGATTTGTATAATCCAATAACATCTATATTATTTTCTGAAATATTTGATACTTTTTGTTTTGATGAAGCTCTTTCTATTGCTAATTTTCTATCTCTTAATTCTGCTGCTTTTTCAAAGTCTAATTTTTCTGATGCCTCCTGCATTTGCTTGTCTAATTCTTTTAAAATTTTGTCAGTCTTTCCCTCAAGTAAATCTATAATTTCATCAATTTGTTTTTTATATTCTTCTGGTGTTACATATCCCATACATGGTGCTAAACATCTTTTTATATGATAATTTAAACATGGTCTTGTTCTATTTTGATAGTTTCTGCATTGACGTATTTTGTATTTTTGTTTTATAAAGTCTATCATTTCTTTTGCAGCACCTGGATTAGCATAAGGACCAAAATACTTTGCTCCATCATTAATTAATCTTCTTGTTAAAACTACAGTTGGATAATCTGATTTTACATCTATTTTGATATATGGATATGTTTTATCATCTTTTAATAGAACATTAAATTTAGGTCTATTTTTCTTAATTAAGTTACATTCCAAAATCAATGCTTCTGCTTCATTATCAACTACTATGTATTCAAAATGGTCTATTAAACTTACCATTTTTTTTATTCTTTCAGTTTTATTTGTTTTTCTAAAATATGACCTTACTCTATTTTTTAATGAGACTGCTTTTCCAACATATATTATTTTATCGTCTTTATCATGCATTACATATACTCCAGGCTTCCCTGGTAGTTTTTTCAACTCTTCTTCTATGTTAAACATTCTTAACTCCTATTCTTTATTTTTCTATATATATTATACATTATTAGTTTGCATTAAAGCAAGATTGATTTTTATAAATCACACAATATTTTAAATTACTATATTGTGGAATAATGTAACTACATATTTTTTAAATTATTAAAAAAACACTTGCACCAAAAAGCATTTTGATATAATATAATAAAGTAAAATTGAAAGATGCATAAAAATATCAAGAAAGGAGTTTTATTTTTAAGCGCCTGAGCCATAATTTTCAATGGTTGACGAGGTCTAGAGTTATCGAAATATTCGGCGGATGCTCTAGTGGCTTTTACTTAAGGTCATTATTATTAATCAAAAAATAATAGTAATATTATAACAGAAATTAATAAAATTAAGTTTGCATACTTTCAATTCCATAAAATTTTATTATATATTAAGGAGGAATTACTATGTGTGGAATTGTAGGTTACATAGGAACAAAAAAAGCTTGCCCTATTCTTTTGGCAGGTTTAACAAGATTGGAATACAGAGGATATGACTCTGCTGGTATTTCAACAATCGAAAAAGATGGATTATCAATAATGAAAGATAAAGGAAGAGTTAAAAATCTATCAAATTTAGAAGGAATTGATAAATTAGAAGGAACAGTTGGTATCGCTCATACAAGATGGGCAACACACGGAAAACCATCAAAAGAAAATTCTCACCCTCATCAAGATAATTCAAAAACATTTAGTGTAGTTCATAATGGAATTATTGAAAATTACAATGAATTAAGAAAATTTTTAACTGATAAAGGATATACTTTCTATTCTCAAACAGATACAGAAGTTATCCCTAACTTAATACATTATTATTTTACAAAAGATACTAAAAATGATGATTTAAAATTTTTAAGAGCTGTAAGAAATGCTTGTTTAGATTTAAAAGGAAGTTTTGCACTTGAAGTTATCTCTAGTCTTTACCCAGATAATATGATAGTTGTAAGACAAGATAGCCCATTAGTTATAGGAACTTGTGAAGACGAAAAATATTTATCTTCTGACATCCCTGCTATACTTTCATATACAAAAGATTTTTATCTTTTAAATGATTTAGAATTTGTTGTTTTAACAAATGATTCAGCAAAATTCTATGATAAAGATTTAAATGAAATTGAAAAGAAAACTCAGTCTATAGAATGGAATGCTACCGCTGCAGAAAAAGAAGGATACGACGATTTCATGTTAAAAGAAATTTTTGAACAACCAACTGCAATTAGAGAAACAATTGGTGCAAAAATAAATATAAACTCAAAATGTGAATTTGATGAACTTAAATTTACAAAAGAATATTTATCAAGTTTAAATAAAATTTATATTGTAGCTTGTGGTACAGCAATGCATGCTGGACTTACAGGAAAAAACTCTATTGAAAAACTTTGTAGAATTCCTACAGAAGTTGATATTGCATCAGAATTTAGATATAGAGATCCAATTGTAGATGATAAAACTTTATGTATTTTCTTATCTCAATCTGGTGAAACTGCTGACACAATAGCAGCATTAAAATTATCAAAAGAAAAAGGTGCAAAAACTATTGCAATAACTAATGTAATTGGAAGTTCTATAACAAGAGAAGCAGATTATTCAATTTATACACACGCTGGACCTGAAATAGCTGTTGCATCTACAAAGGCTTATACTTCTCAAGTAGTTTTAATGACAATGTTAGCAATTTACTTTGCAGAAATCCTTGATACTGCTGATGAAAGTTTATTAATTGATATAAAGAAAAGTATTTTAGAATTACCTAAAAAAATCGAGACAGTTTTAAAATGTGATAAAGAAATAACAGAATTTGCAAAGAAAATCTATCAAGAAAAAGATGTATTTTTCTTAGGTAGAGGTATTGATGAAACAGTTGCAAGAGAAGGTTCTTTAAAATTAAAAGAAATATCTTATATACATTCTGAAAGTTACCCAGCAGGTGAACTAAAACATGGTTCAATTGCTTTAATAGAAAATGGTGTTACTGTTGTTGGTATTATGACAGATAAAGATTTAGTTAAAAAGACTGTAAGTAATCTTCAAGAAGTTATTACTCGTGGTGCTAAAACTTTAATTATTTCTAATCAAGATATTGATAAAAGTATGTTTGATACTGTAATTGATATACCTGAAACAAATTGTTTTGTTTCTCCTATTTTATCAATTATTCCTTTACAATTACTTGCTTATCATATTTCTAAAGAAAAAGGATTAGATGTTGATAAACCTAGAAACTTAGCAAAGTCAGTAACAGTTGAATAGAAAAAAATCAGGATTGAGGACTCAAAGTCTTCTTTCCTGATTTTTTTCAAGATTTAAGATCCGTACCCAATCCCTTTTTCAAATTAACAATTTTATAATTACTAAACACACAGCTCCTGGCAAACCTAACAATCCTACCAAAATACTAGTAAAAATATTAAGTCCTATATGAAATCCCCACATTCCTCCAACAAAATTTATTAAAAATATTGTTACTCCACCTAAAACAGAATTAATAACAAGTTTTAAAATCTTTTTTATAGGAACAATAAATATTCTTCCGAAAATAAACAAAAAGCATATGCATGCTAAATATGTAATTATATTTGTATCCATACTCATCCCTCTTTAAATCTTATTTATAAATGTGTATGAGCAAATATGGACAAATATTCATCTACTATTACAATTTATTATTATCCTATTTCTTCATCATAATTTTCATATTTCATTTGATTTATTCTATCTATTGTAATTCCTTGTGCTTTTGCCAATTTTATTAAATAATCTAGTTTAGCTTGATTTGCTTTTATATGATATATATAGTAATCTACTAGCTCCATTTCCGCAAATTCAAAATTTTTATTATCACTTTTTAATTCTTCTCTTGTCTTTATTATATTTTTAATTAATTCTATTTCTTTGTCAAACTCACTTTTTTCTTTTATTAATTGCTCTTTTTTAAATTCTTCCATCATATATCTCTCCCATTTTATGTAATTTTAAATATTATATGTTTTTTATTTAATTTTTATTCTTTATTTAAGCACTTTTTTTCCAAAAATACTTGTTTTTTTCAGCATTTTATAGGATAATAGATATGTAGTATTATAAAAAAAGCAATAAAATATAATTAATAAAAAGGGGCAAATATATAATGAAAATAATAGACAATTTTTTAAGCAAATTAGGAGTTAGTAGAAATACCTTTGCCACATATATATTAACACTCATAACTGTATATTTATCAGTTGATAGAATTGTAGAAATATTATTAATGTTATTCACTGGTGTTTCTTATTCATATTGGGGACCATTTCAATATACATTAGCACTTGCATGTCCAATGCTTGCATATGCTTTTTCTGTACCATCAGAATTTGCATCAACAAAAAAGAAAAAAGTTACTTTATTTTATATATATGTAATAGGTTTAACAATAATTGTAACTTCTATGTTCACTCAATGGCTTAACATGGGTGCATGGTTATTATTAATTTTTAATCCTGGATATGTAGATTTAGTAACAAATTTTTCTGACTTAATACGTCCAGCATTAACATCTTTAACACTTTTAATGCCAATACTTATTATTCCAAAGATATTTAATTTCTTATACTTTGGTGTAAATGACAGCAAAGATATGAAGCAATCAATCTGGGATTATGGTGGAATTGATTTATCTGATAAAAAACAAGGACATGGACCTTACACTTGTGATATTTATATATGCCAAAACAGTGAAACTTCTGCACAAATAACAATGCCAGAAACTTCTAGATATCAATCTATGTTTGTCTGTGGTGCTTCTGGTACAGGAAAAACTTCTTTAGTTTTTGAACCATTAATTGCAAGAGACCTAGAAAGAAAGTTTTTCTTTAGAGAAGTTTCAAAAGAAATGGGATTTACAGCTTTAAAAACAGGTATTGCAACATTAAACAAACCTTATGATAATGATTATTTAAATACCAATTTCAACTTAAATATGTTAATTCCTACTTCTGGTAATGAAGATGTTTATAAAGCTTATATGAAAAAGATGATTTTAGATTCAACTTCTGAAATCACATATAGAGATTGTGGTGTAACTGTAATGTCTCCTGATAGAGAAATATCAGATCATATGATAAATGTATGTAAAAATTTCGGCCTACCTTATAACATAATAGATCCATCTGACAAAGATTCAATTGGATTAAATCCTTTTGTTTATGATGATACAAACAAAATAGCAATTACAATTTCTTCAGTAATGAAAGCTATGGTTGATATTTCAAAATATGAACTTTTCAAGGAATTGCAAGTAATTCAAGCCATCGAAAACATTTCTATATTATTGAAAGAAATGTACCCTAAAATGAACGAAGGTATGTTACCTAATTTAGAAGATATGCTAAAAATGTTTACAAACTTCGATTTAATAGAAAAAATGTGTAAAATTCTAGAACATGACGAAGAGCTAAAAGAAAAATACAACACTCAACTTGTTTATTTTAAAAATAACTTTTACAAAGACGCTCCTAACAAACATAATACAGAAACATTCATTTCTGTTGTTGCAGACATTCTTGATAGATTACTACGTGTTCCTGGCGTAAAAAATATCTTATGTAATAGACATAACAATATTAATTTTGACAAGTCTTTAGCAAATGGAGATATTACTTTTATATGTACTAGACGTGGTGATTTAGGTGCTACTAACCATAAAGCATTTGGACTATTCTTCTTAATTTCAATGCAAAATGCTGTTTTAAGAAGACCTGGAAACGAAAAATCTAGAGTTCCAAACTTCTTATACATTGATGAATTTCCTGACTTTATTTGTAAAGCAACAGAACCTATATTTACAATGTATAGGAAATATAAAGTTGGTACTGTTATATCTGCTCAAAACCTTGAGCAATTAAATGTATCTGGCGCTAAACAAACTATATTATCAAACTGCGCTAGTAAAATCTTTACAGGTGGCGGAGTAATTGGTGAACTTGAATGGTGGAGCAGTGAATTTGGACAAAAAAGAGAATGGGCAATGTCTAACACTATTGATTTTGATAAAGGCAAATATGATCCTAAACATAGTGGTGTTAAATGGGATTTCACTCCATACTTTAAACCTGGAAAATTGCAAACTCTTAGTCAAAAAGAATGTGCCTTCAAAATTAGAGGTTCAAATGGTAAACCTATAGTTGGTCCTGGTAAATTTAATTATTTAGAGTCTAAATATAAAGAACCTAAGAAAATTAAAACATTTGACTTTGGTAAATATTCAGATGGCGTAACTACTGAAACTGAAGATACAGAAAATGGTTTAAATAAAAAGAAATTTAATCCAAAAAAATTAGATTTTATAGACGAAAGAAATGAAATAAATCCAATTCAAACAGATACTACAGATTCTAATTATTTATTTGATAATGAAGATGCAATCGTAGTTAATTTTAAAAATAAAAAGAAATAGTTTATCAATACCAAAAAAGAAGTCTTATAATATTAATTTATAAAAGACTTCTTTTTATTTATATTGTTATTCCAATTAAATCAATCATAATTCCTGAAATCACACCTATTGCATATAATAAAATTATTATTCCTATATTTTCTTTTATTTTATCATTTGTCTTAAATAATACAGCAAGTCCAACTCCAGCCCCTGTTAATAATCCTGAAATCATACTTCCAAGAGAAATAACATTTTCTAAATACATATTTGTAATTATTACTGATGCTGCACAATTAGGAATTAAACCTATCAAAGATGCTATAACTGGCCCAATAACCGGTTTATTTAATATCCATCCTGCAATTGTCTCTTCACCAACAAAATAAACTACTGTATTTATAATAAATGTAATTAAAACAATAAAAACTAATATGCTTAAAGTATGATGTATTGCTGACTTTAATATTCCACTTTCATTACAGTGACAATGTTCTTCTTCACACATATGCCCTATTTCATCTTCTTCACTACCTTCTTCATTTTGTTGTACAATTTTCTTATTTTTATTTTTTATAATTAGATTTACAAACAAATCTAATATTACACCTGCTATCATACCAATTATTAATTTTATGCCTAGTATCTTTAATATGATTACCGGCGAAACCGCTTCTGATATGAATATTGGAAGCATCTCATCTGAAGTAGATAAATATACAGCTATAAGCGTTCCTAATGTTATTACTCTTCCTGCATATAAATTTGTTGCAGATACAGAAAAGCCACATTGTGGAAATACTCCTAATATACTACCTATAATTGGTCCCCATTTTCCTGATTTTTTTATTGCACTTTTCGTTTTATGCCCCATTTTATGTTCTATATATTCCATGATTAAATATGTTATAAATAAAAATGGTAATAATTTTACAGCATCTATTAATGTTTCTTCTATAATTTCTAACATTTTTATTCCCCCTGAAATGTTTTGCATTTACTAGTTTAACATAAAAATGTAAAATTATCAAGTTAATTTAAAACTGTAAAATATTTGTATATATCATAATATGAAAAATGCCGAACTTTACAATATACTTTTATTGCAAAATTCGACATCTTTCTATCTTCTTCTAAAGCATCCACAAAAGCTTCCTGTTCTACCATTTGTATTATTATTTGGAAATACATTTGCTCTAACAGCAATTGAATCGTTTGAAGTACTGCCATTACAAGAACATCCACTATCATTACTATTATTAGTAGGACAACTAGTATTAATTGTTAATAAATCATTTTCTACTCCATTACATCCATTACTACTAATTGTTAATAAATTTCCATTATCATTATTAGAACATCCTCCGTGTAATTGACAATAATTGTGTTTCATTATTATTGTTTGATGAATTTCTACCTCTTCTGTTACAACAACCTGATGAATTTCTTTCGCCTTCTCTCCTGTCTAATTCTCTAAGTATTCTGCAAATTATGTTTGTTAGAACTGCTGTTATAAATGCTAAAATGGTATATGCTATTGTTGCTACTAAATATGTTAGATTTCCTATTACAAATGTTGCAATTAGAAATGCTGCAAATATTATTCCTGCTACTAAAAATGGACATTTGAAGATTTTTTGTAGTGCTATTGATATTATTATTACTGCTATTGGTAAAGCAAAAAATATTAGTAAAGTATTCATAATTTTTCTCCTTTTCCTTTTTACTATATTTTATGCCTTTTGTAAAATTTGGTTACTTTATGTAACAATATTATTCATATTTAACACTAACCAAATACAATCCATTCGGTTGTAATGTTTTACCTGCTAAACTTCTATCTTTTGATTCAATAATTTTCTTAATATCTTCTGGTTTAATCTTTCCAATTCCCACATCAACTAAAGTTCCAGCAATTATTCTAACCATATTATATAAAAATCCATTTCCTGTTAGTTCTATATAAATTCTATTATTAGGCATTTCAAAAACTTCTGCTTTGTAAATAGTTCTAATACTACTTTTGCTACTTGTTCCACTTGCTTTAAATGCCTTGAAATCATGTTCTCCCTCAAAATACTTAGCACCTTGTTTCATTTTTCCAACATCTAATTTTTGAGGAATATGAGTTTCCAAATTTCTATATATTGCTGATGAAAATTCTGAATTATTTATAACATATCTATATGTTTTTTTCTTGCATGTTAATCTACTATGAAATTTTTCATCAACTTCTTCTGCTGATATAATTCTTATTGATTTTTTCAAATTTGAATTTAATGCAATTGCTATTTTTTCAATTGGTATATTTGAATTTGTTTTAAAATTAGCAACCTGACCAAATGCATGAACTCCAGCATCTGTCCTCCCTGATGCCATTAAATCTACTTCTTCTCCTGTTACAATTTTTATTGCTTGTTCAATTGTCCCCTGAATATTCAATTTTGTTGGCTGCTTTTGCCATCCATTAAAATCTTTGCCATCATATTCTATTGTTAATTTAATGTTTCTCATATTTAATCTCCATCCATTTATATAAATTTTATTTATATTATAAAAGTCGCTATATAAGCGACTTTTAATTATTTATTTTCATTTTCTTTAGTTTCTGTTTCCGGTTTTTTATTAAACCTTTTCTTTATATTTTCAAATTTATTATTTTTTACTGTTTTTTTCTGTGTAAATCTTTTTGTTACAATATTACTTATTAATATTTTCTTTAAAACATCTTCTCTTACATCAGCAATTAATGTTCCATCTTTAGCAACAGAGATTTTTCCTGTTTCTTCTGATACAACAACAACTATACTATCAGATTCTTTTGAAATTCCTATAGCAGCTCTATGTCTTGTACCTAATTCTTTGGCTATATCTGTATCATCAGCAAGTGGTAAAACACATGCAGCTGCTGCTATTTTATTATTACTTATAACAACTGCTCCGTCATGTAATGGAGTTTTTGGTACAAATATATTAACCAACAATTGTGGAGATACTTCAGAATTCATAGGAACTCCTGTTGCTATTATATCTTGAATATTTATATCTCTTTCTAAAACTATTAATGCTCCTGTTTTCGTCTTTGAAAGTTCTGATGCAGCTATTACTACTTTATAAATGTCTTCTTTTGTTTTTGTTGCTAAATCACTATCTAATCCAAAAAACTTTGTAAATTTATTTGTTCCTAGCTGTTCAAGACCTCTTCTTAATTCTGGTTGGAATATTACAATTATTGCAATTACTCCCCAATTCATTATTCCTGTTAAAATTGAATTTAATATCTTTAAATTCAACAATCCACTAACCCATGTTGCAATTATTAAAAAGGCTATTCCCTTTATTAATTGCCATGCTCTTGATCCTTTTACCATTTTTACAAAACAATATAATAGAAATAATACTATTAATATATCTAATATTGTTGTAAATAATGTGAATGGATTTTCACTTAAATTTTGAAATCCTTTTAATATATTTTCATTATAAAAATTTATCCAGCTACTACTTATACTTTTTTCCATATTACACCTTCTCTCAATTCTTGAGAATTTCTTTTTTTATTGCTTTGTTTATTATAATAAATAAAATACTAATGAACCTGCTACTGATAAAATCATTAATAATGCCAATATTCCTGCCATTATTTTTACAAATACTTGACCTTTATCATATTTTCTTTGTTCTTTATTTTTTACTTTTTTCTCTTTATCTTTTTTCATTTTACTCGTCCTTTCACTTATTTTTTTACCTCGGTTCTTTTTGGACATTTTGTCCATTTAGAACCGTCCCTATTGGACATATTATACCACTAAAATATATACAATTTCAATAAATTATCTGCAAATACCAAAAATTGTCGGTTCTTTTTCAATTTTTTCTTCACTTATTTTTATAATATCTTGCATTTTTCTTTCTGATTCTAGATATTTTTCATTGCTATTTGCATGAATATATCCTAATGTTTCACCTTTTTTTACTTTTTCAGCTACTTTTCTGTTTAATATAATTCCAACTGAATAATCTATATTATCTTCTTTTTTTACTCTTCCTGCACCTAATCCACATGCTACTTTTCCTACTTCTTCAGCATTTATTTCATGGATATATCCATCTTCTTTTGCTATAATTGGTTCAATGATAGTCGCTTTTTCAAATTTTTCTGTATCTTCTAAATATGAAATATCTCCTTCTTGATTTTTTACCATTTCTTTAAATTTACTTAAAGCCTTTCCATTTGATATATTTTCTAACATTTTTTTCTTATTTTCTTCTAAATTATCACCTAGTCCTGCAAGTTCTAACATATATGCTCCAAGTTCTAATACTACTTGTTTTAAGTCTTCTGGCATTTCACCTTTTAAAAATTTTATTGCTTCTATAACTTCTAAATTATTTCCTACTGCATATCCTAATGGTTCATTCATATTTGTTAAAACACATACTGTTTCTCTATTTGCTAATTTCCCTATTTCTATCATTTCATTTGCTAATTTTTTTGCATTTTCCATATTTTTCATAAATGCACCTTTTCCAACTGTTACGTCTAAAACTATTTTTTCTGCTCCACTTGCTATTTTTTTGCTCATTATGCTTGATGCTATTAATGGAATACTTTCAACACATGCAATGCTATCTCTTAACGCATATAATTTTTTATCTGCTGGTGCTAAATTCATTGTTTGTGAAATCATGCTTATACCAATGTTTTCCACATTTTGTATAAATTTGTTTATATCTATTTCTGTTTTATATCCAGGAATTGATTGCATTTTATCTACTGTTCCACCTGTAAATCCTAATCCTCTTCCAGACATTTTTGCAACAGGAACACCAAGTGATGCAACTAATGGTAATAAACATATTGATACTTTATCTCCTACTCCTCCTGTTGAGTGCTTATCAACTATTATTTTATTTAATTTTGATAAATCTAATATTTCACCTGAATTTGCCATAGCTATAGTTAAGTCTGTTGTTTCTTGTTTTGTCATACCATTTAAAAATATTGCCATAACTAAAGCTGCTGCTTGATAGTCCGCTACATCTCCTTCTACATAGCCTTTTACAAAATATTCAATTTCTTGCTTTGTTAATTCTTTACTTTTTCTCTTTTTTTCAATAATTTCTAAAATATTCATAAATTTCACTTCCTATTTTAAATAAAATGCCCTGTAAAACTTCTTCTATGAATTGGGCATAATCCATATTCTTTAATTGCTGCAATATGCATAGCAGTTCCATACCCTTTATGCTTAGCAAATCCATATTGTGGATATACTGTATCCCATTCTCTCATTATTCTATCCCTTGTAACCTTTGCAATAATTGATGCTGCTGCAATTGAATAACATTTAGCATCACCTTTTATTATAGATTCATATGGTACTCCATCTGTGTCTATATGTTGAAGTGCATCTATTATAATTAAATCTGGTCTAACATCTAATCCTTTTACAACACTTGTAACACCTTGCTTAGTAGCATTCAAAATATTTATATCATCTACAACATCTTGTCCAATTATTGCTACTGAATAACTTATTGCTTCTTCAATAATTTTATCATATAAAAGTTCTCTTTTCTTTTCAGAAACTTTTTTTGAATCATTTACCCCTTCTATCATTGAATCTTCAGGCATTATAACTCCTGCAACAACAACAGGACCTGCTAGAGGCCCTCTTCCTGCTTCATCTATTCCACATATATTTTTAAATCCTTTTTCATGTAATTCTTTTTCTATTTGTTTTAAATTTGTTAATCTTTCTAATTCTTTATCTTTCATTTGTTTTTCCTTCATCTTATTTTATTTTTCTCAACTATTCACTCTATATTTTTCTAATTTATTTCTAAATTTTCTAATTCACTTAATGAATAATATGTTTTATCTCCATTTTCAAATCCCTGTGTATTATATATTTCTATTGTCATATCTTTAATATTATATTCTATAATATATTGTCCTTTTGAACTTACATCTTGCATACCAATTTCTTCTAAATCTGATGCTGATAATGTATAATACAAATTTAAATTATTTTTTTCTCGTTCAAATTGATCTGATGTTATTCCAAATTTTGAAAGTTCACTTGCATTTTGAATTTCTGTTCCTTTTAATTTTGATTTTGCCATTTCTATTCTTTTGCTTTTTTCAGTTTCATCTGTTAATTTATCAAAACTTGTTCCTAAATTAAAGTTTGCATTTTCTACATATTCTTTTCCTTTTACTTTTATTAAAAGCATTTCTGTTTTAAGGTTTTCTAAATCTGCTCTTTTTATTATACTACTTCCACCTTGTATTGATATTCCTGCTAATATTAATAATAATGCTATTGTTATAACTAATACAATCATTGTTATTCCTTTATTTTTATCCATTTTATCCTCCCAGATTTATAGTCATTTTTCTTCCTTTTTCGTTTTTATTATACTATAATTCTTTAAACTAAATCAAGTAACTTTTTAAATTTTAATTTTTTTAATATAATTACATTTTTTTCACAAAAAGTTCACAATACTATTGTATCCTAATCAAGAATTAGGTTATTATATAAATATAAAATATTTTTCGGGAGGTAATAAAAATGGACGAAAATAAAAATGAAAATAACACTCAAAAATTCAAAGCAATACCAGTAACAGGTTCAACATCATATGACAAAACAACAAAGACTAAATCTGGTTTTGGAAAAAGCGTAATAATACCTTTTATCAGTGGTGTATTAGGTTGTACAGTTGTAATAGGAACATGTTTTGGAATTCCGTCTATTAAAACGAAAATAATAGGAAGTTCAAACTCTTCATCAATTAGTACAACAAATAATAATTCAACAAAATCTGATGGATATGTAAAACAAACATCTTTAGAAAACTATTCAGATACTTCTGTATATGCGGCAAATAAGATTTTACCATCTATTGTTGGTATAAAAATTGAATATACTGTAAATTCCACATCAATATTTGGCAGAAGTGGTTCAACAACAGCAACAGCTTCTGGTTCAGGAATTATAATTAGTGAAGATGGTTATATTTTAACAAACAACCACGTTGTATCTTCAAGTTCTTCTGAATCAAATTCTTATTATCAAATATCAGAAGCAACAAAAGTTACAGTTACTTTATTTAATGATGAAACTGAATATGAAGCCAAAATTGTTGGTCAAGATGAGCAAACTGATTTAGCTGTTATAAAAATTGAAAAAACTGGTTTAACAAAAGCTGAATTTGCAGATTCTGACGATGTTAAAGTTGGTGAATTTGCAATGGCTGTTGGAAATCCTGTAAACATGACAAGTACTGTTACAACTGGTATTGTAAGTGCTGTTAATAGAAAAATTACAGATTCTGATGGAAAAACATACACTTGTATTCAAACTGATGCAGCTATAAACTCTGGTAATAGTGGTGGTGCATTAGTTAATGCTCAAGGTAAAGTTATCGGAATTAATACATTAAAACTATCAGGTTCTGGAATTGAAGGTATTGGTTTTGCTATTCCTATAAATTCTACAACAGATATCACTTCTCAATTAATTCAATACAGCAAAGTTAAAAGACCTTTTATAGGAATTTCTGGTATTGATTTAGACGAGACAACTGCTAAAAAATATAACTTAGTTGTTGGTATATATGTAAAATCTGTTGAAGATTTCTCTTCTGCTGAAAAAGGTGGATTAAAAGCTGGAGATGTTATCATAGAAGCTGATGGAAAATCTATTAAATCAATGGATGAATTAAATGAAATTAAAAATTCTCATCAAATTGGTGATACTATTAAATTAAAAGTTAATAGAAATGGTTCTGAAAAAGAAATAACTTTAACATTAGGTGAACAACCTTAACTTTTGATATATGTATATATAAACTTTTGCAAAAAGAAGTTGTCAAAAAGGGGCGTCCCTTTTGACAATTAAATTAAAAATTTAATAAACTCTTCACTTTTAATTCACACAATGGACAAAATTCATTATTATAATACAACCATAGTCAGGAAGTTATCTGACTTAAATAAAAAAACATCCCCTTTTATTTTCAAAAAACTAGGAACCTTAAAGGAACCTAGTTTTATTTTTTATATTATTACTATATCTTTTTCACTTGTCATCTTATTATTTCCATATGCAAATATAATATAAATGTTATTGTTATATACAAAATATTCTGATGCATTTTCTACTTTATAAATATCACTATTTATATCTCTAGAAAATATATTATAACCTAACTTTATTAAATCTTCTGATTTCTTTTGTTCTTTTTGTATATCTGTATTGATTTTATTTTGTACATCAGCCTTTTTTAAATCAAAACTATTTATAATATCTTCTAGTGTTAATTTTTTATTTTCTTTTAAATCAAAATTAAAAGTTTGAACTATAACTCTTTGAGCACTTGTATTTTGCTTTAAATCTGAATATATTACTAATGATAATATATTATTTTCTACATAAGCTTTATATTTTACAATATATATTATATTTTGATTAGAATCTTTTAATATTTCCTCAGCTTTACCTTTAAAAGTATTTTCTATTTCTTTATTAAAATTATCTGTTTCTTCATTATTTATATTAATATATGGTAAATTTACATCGATTTCATGTTTTTCGTTTTTCTCTTCCTTTGTATAATTTGTATATACCAAGTTCTCGTCTTGTTTTATTTTTTGTATTTTATATTCTCCCTTGTCTTCTATTTGATTATCAAATATGTTTTCAAAGTTGGCTTTTAAATTTGCTTCCTCTTCCTCAGTTCTTTTTGTTATTTTATTTATTCCAAACATATTGTCTACTACATCATTCCCTAAAATTTGTACTCCAACTACTACTATTACCGCTATTACACATATTAATAATATAACCGCATACATAATTATTCTTTTTTTGGGTATCTTTTCTTTTTCTGGTAATTCTAAATTCATTATTTTTCTCCATTCTTTTTTTCTCTTTTTTAGTATAACATTTTTTACAAGTTATGGTCAAGCTTTAAAAAAGGACTCCCAACTGGGAGTCCTCCGGAAAATTGCACCTACTGTGCAGCTGCACGAGCAGTCATCACAGCCACTTGCCTTACTGTCTCTTCAGTGGCCGGTAAATGATACAAAAAAAAGAATCTTATTACTCTTAAGTTTGCCTTTTCTCTTTTTTTAACATTGAAATTTTCAAAGGTTACATTCGTCTTCTCGACCTGAGTTGGATTTGGTACAATAGTACCTATTTTTTTTCCTTTCAACTCAATGTCAAAAACATTCATTCTGTTACCTTTAAAATCAAGTATTCTAGGCATGCTTTTTTTCCTCCTGATATTTGTGTGCCATTTTTTAATGCGACTTCTTAATTATATCATATTTTACATAAAATTTCAATGTTTTTTTGGCTTTATTTAAACTTTCCATCGCATTTTCGAACATTATTCGACATAATTTATTCCAATTATATATACATCCTTTTTATTTTATATAATCATAATTATCAAATAATCAAAATACCATTTATAACGCAAAAATATTTGACTATTTTATTATTTTGCGTTATTATATATAATATTGAAAAAACAAAGAAATGAGGAATTAGAAAGTTATGATATGTTCAGAATGTAAAAAAAATCCAGCAATACTTTTTTATGAAAAAATAGATAATGGAAAAAGCACAATGGAAGGCTTATGCTATGATTGTGCAAAAAAGAAAGGAATAGATGCAACAGAAGTGTTAGCAAGACAACAAGACGTTTTATCTAAAGACAAAATCAACTTTGCTGATATGAATAAACAATTAGAAAACATTTTTAAAGACTTTGCTGAAAATTTAGATTTAAATAATTTGGAAAACATTGATGGTGCCATCACTTTTGGAAATATAGAAGATGATGATGATGAAGATATGGATGATGAAGAAAAACCAAAAATTGCAGGTGCTGCAATCCCTTTAGGTTCAATATTTTCAAATATGTTTGCACAAAAGAATGACAATAATAATCAAAAACAAGATAATGATAAAAAACAAACAAAAAATGATAAGAAAAAAGATTCAAAAACAAATAAAAAGAAAAAATATCTAGATACTTATGGAACAAACCTAACAAATAAAGCCAAAAACAATCAAATTGATATAGTTATTGGTAGAGATAAAGAAATTCAAAGAGTAATACAAATTTTAAATAGACGTTCTAAAAATAATCCTTGCTTAATTGGTGAGCCTGGAGTTGGTAAAACTGCAATAGCACAAGGTTTAGCTATTAAAATTGCTAATCAAAATGTTCCTGCAAAACTTTTAAATAAAGAAGTTTATCTTCTAGATATGACAGCAGTAATTGCTGGTACTCAATTTAGAGGGCAATTTGAGTCTAGAATGAAAGGAATTATTGATGAATGTAAAGAATATGGAAACATCATTTTAGTTATAGATGAAATCCATAATATAATTGGTGCCGGTGATGGTGAACATTCTATGAATGCTGCAAATATTTTAAAACCTGCTCTTTCTAATGGAGAGATTCAATTAATTGGTACAACTACTTTAAAAGAATATAGAAAATATATCGAAAAAGATACTGCTCTAGAAAGAAGATTTCAACAAGTTTTAATAGAAGAACCTAATATTGATGATTCAATAAAAATTTTGGAAGGAATAAAAAAATATTACGAAGAATATCATAAAGTAAAAATATCTTCTGATGTTATTCGTCAAACTGTTGAAATGTCTGAAAAATATATTCATGACAGATTTTTGCCAGATAAAGCAATAGATATCTTAGATGAAGCTTGCTCTAGAATAAATTTGGAAAACAAAGATTTATTCAAATTAGAAATGCTAAAAAAAGATTTAGCTAAAGTTCAAGCTCAAAAAGATGAACTTGCACAACCAGAAACTGATGAAGACTTCCAAAAAGTTGCAGATTTGAAAACTCAAGAATGCAAAATCATGGAAGATATAGATACTTTAAGTAAAAAAATGAAACCTAGAAATCTTACACTTCAAGATATCGCTACAGTTATTGAAAATTGGACAAAAATTCCAGTTAAGAAAATTACTGAAGCTGAAACACAAAAACTTTTAAATTTAGAGACAAATCTTCATAAAAGAATTATTGGTCAAGAAGAAGCTGTAAGTGCTGTTTCTAGAGCTATTAGAAGAAATAGAGCTGGACTTCAAAATGAAAAAAGACCACCATCATTTATATTTGTAGGTCCTACAGGTGTTGGTAAAACAGAGCTTGCTAAATCACTTGCATATGAAATGTTTGGTTCAGAAGATTCTATTATAAGAATTGATATGTCTGAATACATGGAAAGTCACTCTACATCTAAACTTATAGGTGCACCTCCAGGATATGTTGGTTATGATGAAGCAGGTCAATTAACTGAAAAAGTAAAAAGAAAACCTTATTCAATTATACTTTTAGATGAAATTGAAAAAGCACATCCTGATGTATTTAATATTTTATTACAAGTATTAGATGACGGAAAACTCACAGATTCACAAGGTAACACTGTTAGCTTTGCAAATACAATTATAATTATGACTTCAAATGCTGGTTCAAATTTAAATAATAATTCAATTGGTTTTGGAAAACAAACTGTTGATAAATCAAAAATTGAAGATAGCTTAAAAGAAACATTTAGACCTGAATTTTTAAATAGAATTGATGAAATTATTGTATTTAATTCTTTAAATAAAGATGAATTATTAAAAATAGTTGATTTGATGCTTGCTGATACAGTAAAAGCTTTAAAACATAAAGATATTTCTTTTGAAATATCAAGTGAAGCAAAACAATTTATTTTAGAAAAAGGTACTAATATCAAGTTTGGTGCTAGACCTTTAAGAAGAGCTATCCAGAGATATATTGAAGATGAAATTTCTGAAATGATTCTTCGTTCTGAAATTGTTGACGGTCAAACAATAAAAGTTGATTTAAAAGATGATGTTCTAAGCTTTGATGTTAAAAATCAATAGTTAGCTCAAAGTATAGCGAAGGGAGTAAAAGACGATGTTTAAAAATATACCAAATATACTAACAATAATAAGATTTATACTTATACCAATTATTTTAAATTTTATATTTCAAGGAGATTATATTTCAGGCATTATAATTTTTTCTATATCTGGTTTAACAGATGTTTTAGATGGATTTATTGCACGAAAGTTTAACCTAATTTCTAACTTTGGAAAATTAATGGATCCTTTAGCTGATAAGTTAACTCAAATATCTGTACTTGCAGCCTTGGTCAGTGTTAAAATTATTCCTGTATGGATTTTAGCTATTGTTGTTCTAAAAGAATTAATAATGGTTGTTGGTGCATCATTCCTTTATGGAAAAGATGTTGTTGTTTATAGTAAATGGTATGGAAAATTAGCAACTGTATTATTTTACTTAGCAATTGTAGTCTCATTATTTATTAAACAACTTGAGCTTACTGGTATTTGGTTACATCTTGATTTAGTAATTTATTGTTTAGCATTAATTTGTACTGTCTTTTCACTAATTATGTATATTAAATGCTTATATCAAGGCGGTTTTATTGATAAAAGCGATTTAAATAAAGAAACAAAAAATGTTATCGTTAAAGATAAATGGAGTTTCAAAAAAAAGAAAGCGGAGTAATCCGCTTTTTTCTATTCAAAATCTTCTAGTAATTGATTAAGTTCTTCTATTCCATTAACTTTAATCCCCTCACTAATTTTACCTTTATCTGTTTCAGATAAATATTCAACTGAAATTTCAGTTTTTTCATATATTTCTTCTTCATTATTCTCGTTTATTTTATATACAGTAATTTTCCCCTCATCTTCTTTCAATACAAAATGTTGACCGCAATTACTATTAAATTCTTTATATAAAATTATCTCATTACTTGAATATTTTTCTATTTGCCAATATGGATATTCTTTTTTTAAATCTTCCTCTGTTCCATTTACTAAATCTTGTGGAACATCTACATATTCATTTATTGTATGATTACATTCGGCATAATATTTTTTTAAAATTAATAAACAATTTGGAGATATTTTTTCCTCTTGTGAATTCGTTACAACTTCTTCTTGAACTTCCTGATACTCTTCTATGCAGTCATCAGTTACTTTTTCTGATACAATATTTATTTCATTTTGTATTATATTATTTTTATTTGCTAATTTTTCATTGTTATTATATATCAATCTTCCCACTACAATTCCTATTAATATAACTAATATTATTGGTATTATCATCCATATTTTTTTCATATAATTTCCTCCATAAATTTTTCTTTTATTATTTACAAATTTTTCTTGTTTTATACGTTCATTTCACCAATTGCGGTTGAAAACTTATTTTTGTTCCATTTGTTTTTATCACTATCTCCCCCATATTATCAGTTCTTAAAATCTTGATATTCATTTCTTTTAATTTTTGAATTGTAACTTCTGAAGGATGTCCAAATTTATTATCTTTTCCTACCCCAATTAATGCATATTGAGGATTTACTGCATTTAAAAGTTCTTTTGTTGATGATGTTTTTGAACCGATGATGTGCAACTTTTAAAACTATAGAGTTCAATTCTTTTTTGCTATACCTTTGTAAAATACTTTTTTCTGCAATTTCTTCAATATCACCTGTAAATAACATAGAAAACTTTTTATAATTTAGTTTGCATACTAAAGAATTGTTATTAATAGCATTTTCAGAAATCATATTACTGCCGACTTGGCCACAAAACATTAAAATATAAATTTTTTTCTACATTAATCTTTTGTCCTGCTTCAACAGTTTTAACTTTGATATTTTTTTCTTTTACTATTTTTACAAATCTTTTATAATTTTCACTCTCTTCATATTGTTTTCCTATTATTATATTTTTAACTTTAATTTCATTTATTACATATAATAATCCGTCCGTACATGATCATTATCAAAATGGCTTATTATCATATAATCTATAGAATTAAAGCCTCTATCTAATAAATATGGCAATAATGTGTTTTTTCCAACATCATAATCTTTACTTCCTCCTCCATCTATTAAAATAGTTTTATTTTGTGGTGTTATGATTAATGTTGAATCCCCTTGTCCAACGTCAATAAAATAAATTCTCAAATTTTTAGGGATTATATTCATAACTATAACTACTAAAATTATTACTACACAAATCCTTCTAATTTTATATTTATTACTTCTTTTTTTCATTTTTATAATTGCTATTAAATTTCTTACCCTTATTTGCGTTATATTGGGATTTTTAACCGAATAAATATTAAATATATATAACATTACCGCTAGAACTATATAATACAAAATAATTGAAAATAAGCTTAGAGTTGGAATATAAATTTTTGAAAATTGCATTTTTCCTATATTAGAAATTAAAATCAAAATTTTAATTCCTACATTAACTATATAAGAAAGCACATTTGCTACATTAGCATTTAATAAAATCACAATCACGAATAAAAAACTTATAATAACGATCGGACCTATTACAACACTTAAAATTAAATTTGATATCAAAAAATACGTAGTAAAAGTATTCATATTTTCTAACAAAATTGGCAATATAAATAATTGAACCGAAATAGAAACAGATACAATTTCTTTTACTTTATCTAGAACTTTTTGTATTTTAGGTTTAATTTTATATTTATACACTTTATTTTTTATCTTAATATTTTCTAACATTTTTGTTATACTTTTATTAAAAATAATAATTCCTAAAACTCCACCATATGACAGTTGCAAACCAACATTTAAAATTAAAAATGGATTATAAATTAAAATTAAAAATAATGATATAGCAATTGCAGTATATATGTCATTTTTTCTATATACTATTTTTGAAAATAACATTAGTATTCCCATAATTCCTGCCCTTGTTACAGATGGTGCAAAATTTGTTATAAACATATAAAATATCAATATAAAAATACTTAAAATATATGTATTTCTTTTTCCTAAGGCCTTTTTAAATACTATATTAATTCCTAAAATCACATAAGCAACATGCATTCCAGAAACTGCTAAAACATGTGCCATACTAGCATTTTTAAAATTTTCTTGTGTTGTTTCATCTATATCTGTTTTATATCCCAAAACTAATCCTAATAAAATAGAAGATGTTTCTTCATCTAAAATATTTTTTGTATTATCTATTACTTTAGTCACCATTTGATTAGAAATTTGAAACATTTTATTTGCCTTCTTTTTATCTAAAACTTCAATTTTAGAACATTTTATAGTTCCATAAATTTTTAATTGTTTTAGATATTTTGAATAATCAAAACCCTTATAATTTCTTTGTACTTCTGGTCTTTTATATTCGCCATTTAATTTTATTTTATCTCCATAATCCAAGTTTATTTTTTTGTCAGTCATTATATAAAATCTAAAATTTTTGTTTTGTATTTTTGCTTCTATTTTATATTTATTATAATACTGCTTTTCTTCTTTGTTACTTATAACTATTCCTGTCAATTTTATATTTTCTTTACTTGATAGCAAAGTATACATTTTCTCATACCTTTGGTTTTTAATTAGAATTAATGTATTTGAAATTAATGAAGTTATTACTATTAATAATATAACTTTTGAATTAATAAATATTTTAACATATCTAAAATATCTTTTTATAGAAAATAATTTTAGTTTTTGATGTTTTCTTTTGTTTTTTAAAAATTGTTTATAAATTATGTCTGTTACAATTATTAAAATACAAAATGGGGCTATACTTATTTGTAAGTATAGTCCCACTATTATACCTATTATATATCCTATAATTGCAACTACAATTGGTCTTTTCAATATTACCTCCTATTGTTGCTTTTTATTATTAATATTATGCATTAATAAGTTTTTTATAATTTAACTAAAAAATTCTTCTTGCACCCACATAATTTGTTTTATAATATCCTGTTGACATAGAGTCTGTTCTTACACCTTGGCTTTTATTGGCTGCATGTATGAATGTATTTCCCCCGATATATATTCCAACATGATTTATACCTGATTTTCCAAACATTACTAAATCTCCAGCTTGCAAGCTTGTTACTGATTTTCCATTACTATATTGTGCTGCTGCTGTTCTATTTAAATTAACTCCAAAATGTTTATACACATATTGCGTAAATCCGGAACAGTCAAATCCACTTGGACTTGTTCCACCATATACATATTTACATCCTAAAAATTGTTTTGCATATGATACAACTGAACTTCCAGATTTTAAACTTGTAGTTGATTCTGTTTTATTTGCTACATTTGCTATTGATGAACTTGTTGACGCATTATTTGATGATGCAGCATTTGTTGTATTTGAACTTGCTTGTTCTCTTGTTGTTAATCCACTTCTTGATGTTTCTTTTTGTGTTGATGTCAATAAATTTTCTGCAACATATCCTTTTGTTCCATTTACATCTACATATGCCCATCCATTTGTACTAGATAATACTGTTACTTTTGTATTTAATGTTAATGATTTTATGACTTGAGATGTTTTATCAGCTTTTTGTCTTAGATTTACAGATTGTGAATTTACATACATTGTTTTTGTTGTATTAGTTTGTTCTGTCTTTTCTGTATTTGTGTCTGTTGATGTTTGTGTCTCATTTGATGATGTTTCTACTTTAGAAGAATCTGCTGTTGTATCTGTTGTATTTTCTGTATTTGCTATTTCTTCTTTTATTGTAGTTAATTTTTCTTTTCTTATCCATCCTTCTTGTTCATTCGATGTTTTTATTTTTACCCAATCATTTAAAATTTCTATAACGTCTACTTCTTCATCTTTTTTTACATTATCTAGTTCTATTGAACTTATTAATGGTATTACTTTAATTTTAACATCTTCAGTAATTTTATATTTTTTATTTTTAACAATCTCTTCTTCATTTTCTGCCTTGTTTGTGTCTGTTGTCTTGTTTTCTACTATTTTGTTGTCTTCTGTTTGTACATTTTCTGAAGTATTTTCTACTGTATTTTCTGTTGTATTTTGTGTATCTTCTTTTGTTTGTTCATTTTTATTTTTTGTGCTTGCAGCTTCTTTATTATCTAATTCTATTAAGTCTTTTCTTATATATCCTGTTACTTGTTTGTATTTTACTTTATACCATTGGTCTTCTTCATTTAATATTTCTACTTCTTCACCTTGTGATGCTAATTCTAATACTTTAGAGTCTGTATCTGCTTGTTCCCTAAGTTTTGCTGTTTCAACTAAAACCTTTCCTGTATTTGCTGCAAAGCTTATATTTATAAAAAGCAAACTTGCTAATGCTATGATTGTCATTAATATTATGCTTTTTATATTAAGTTTTATTTTCATTTTTTTACTCCTTATATTATTATATTAATTTTTCTAAGACACGTTTCATAGTATATAATTTTTTTACAAATTTGTCAAGTCTCTACGGAATTTAAGTTTTGGTTCTATTTTCTAATTTAAATTTTTCCAATTTTGCACAAAAAAAAAGGCACCATTTCGGTACCTAAAATCTATAATATTTATATGTTTTTATCAATAAATGGTAGTAATTGTTTCTTTCTTGAAACAACACCTTTTAAGAAAGCTCTATTTTTTTCTAATTTTGTATCAAATGCTTTTTCAACTGCATCTATTTTTGTTCCTAATGCAATTATTTCTGAATTGCTATTTAAAATATCTGTTATTGCTAATACAAATAAAGATAATCCTTTTTCAGAAATTGCACTATTCATCGCTTTTTCTAATTCATTTTGTCTTTTTAGAACATCTTCAATGCTTACAGTATTTACTTGTGCTATAACAAATTTTGTTCCATCTTTATCAAGGTTTTTAGCATCTAAGTTTATTAATTCTTCAGCTGAAAAATCACCTAAATCTGTTCCTGCTTTTAGCATTTCTAATCCGTATTCTTCTACATTTATATCTGCTATTTTTTCTAATTCTTCTAATGCTTTTCTGTCATGATCAGTTGTTGTTGGTGATTTTAATAATAATGTATCAGAAATTATTGCGCTTGCCATTAATATTGCTTCTGTTTTTTCAATTTCTATTCCTGATGCTTTAAATTTTTCAAATAATATTGTTGATGTACATCCAAATGGTCTTGCTGTGTAATATAGTGGTTCTGAAGTTTCAAAGTTTGATATTCTGTGGTGGTCTACTACTTCTAAGATTTTTGCATTTTCTATTCCTTCTACACTTTGATTGAATTCATTATGATCTACTAATATTACTTCTTGTCCTTCTTCTACTTTTTCTATTAATTCTGGTGCTTCTAATCCTAAATAATTTAATGCATATTGTGTTTCTTTGTTTATATTTCCTAATCTTACTGCTTTTGATTTTTTACATCCATTTTTTTTGTTTAAAATTTCCTTTACCATGCTTGAGCATATTGTGTCTGTGTCTGGATTTTTGTGTCCAAATATTAATACTTTGTTTTCCATTTTTATCTCTCCTTTTTTATTGACTTTTTTTAATAATATGATATAATATTTATAGGAAATGGAGAGGCCACAAAAGTGGTTTGCCGAAGATTGATATAAAACACATCTACAACGGTCAAATTACAGATGTGTTTTTTATTGGTTATTTTTGTTTACACAAAATTATAACTAATGCTATAATTAAGGCAAACGCAATGATAGTTATTCCAATTAAAGAATAAAATAGTATGTATATAATATTTAATAAAGTTGTTTCTATCATACGCCTCACCTCCTTTATTGGAGGCAAACCACATCCGTTTATTCTCATTTCCTATGTTCATTACTATACAACATTTGTATCTAAAAAACAAGCGAACACTTTAATTATTTTTTATTTTTTTCTAATATATCTTCTAATTCTTTCTTAGAAAATTCATATTTTTTATTACAAAAGTGGCAAACCAATTCGGCTTTTCCATCTTCTTCAATCATTTCTTTTAAAACCTCTTTATCTAATGTTGCAAGGCCTTCTTCCATATGTTCTTTTGAACAGTCACATTCATATACCGGTGTAATATTTTCTTCAATTAGTTGTACATTTTCATCGCCTGTTACTGCCTTTGCTATTTCTAATAATGTCATATTTTTATCCAGCATTTTTGAAATTGCACCTGCTTTAAATATTGATTGTTCTATTTTTGATATTTCTTCATCTGTTGCATCTGGCATTGGTGTAATTATATATCCACCTGCTGATTTAACTCCATTTTTATCTACTAAAACTCCTAAAGCAACTGCTGTATTTTTTTGTTCTGATTTTGCAAAGTATTCCGCAAAATCTTCTGCTATTTCACCTGAAACTAGTGGGCATATTCCAACATAGGGTTCTTTTAAACCAATATCTTTTATTACATTTATAAATCCTGCATTTCCAACTGCTCCACCTACATCTAATTTTCCCATATCATTTAATGGCAAATCTACAACTGGATTTGCTACATATCCTTTTACTCTTGGAAAATTATCTGCTGTTACAAGCATTGTTCCAAGTGTTCCATTACCTTTCATTTGAACTGTTAATTTGTCTTTTGCACCTTTCATTTCATTTCCCATTATCGCTGAAATCGTTAGTAATCGTCCAAATGCTGCTGTTGCAACTGGGCTTAAGTCATGTATTTTTCTTGCTTCTTCTACTAATTCTGTTGTACTTGCGCATACTACTGAAATTTTTCCATCATATGCTAAAACTTTCATTATTTTGTCTTGCATTTCTAGTCTCCTTTTTATAATTTTATTTAAAATTTGATACTATATTGTTTTGAAATACCGCGTAAGCGACCAAACGAACATTGTGAGTGCGAATTGGAGCAAACTACATATTAATATTTTAAATATGAAGTTTGCGACACCAAGGTATAAAAAACAATATAGTATCAACTATTTTAAATCAAAAATTAATTAAAATTTTTCAACTTACTCATGAATCTGGAACATATCCTTTCCCTCACCACAAACTGGGCAAACCCAATCTTCTGGTAAATCATCAAACTTTGTTCCCTTTGGTATTCCTGCTTTTTCATTTCCAAACTTTGGATTATAAATATATTTACATTGAGTACATTCATATTGTTCATTTCCTGTTCTTTCAACAGAAAAGTTTTTATACCCTAATGCAACCGCAACTATCATAATTAATAAGAATGATAATGCTTTCCAAATTCCACTGTCACATAATATTACTGCAAACATTCCAAATATTGCACTTATTCCATATAAAATTAAAACTGCTTGTTTTTGGCTAAATCCTTTTGCAACCAATCTATGGTGTAAATGTCCTTTATCAGCTTTAAATACAGCTTTTATTGATTTTCCCTTTATTAATCTTCTAATTATTGCCCATGTAGTATCAAATATTGGTAATCCTAAAGCAATAAGAGGTAAAACAATTACAGCTGCTGTATATGTTTTTGCAGAACCCAATATAGAAATTACTGATAAGGAAAATCCTAAAAAGTTTGATCCTGTATCTCCTAAAAATGTTTTTGCTGGTGTAAAATTAAATGGTAAAAATCCCACTAAAGCACCTGCTAATGCAGTTATTAATACTATTGAAATTAATGATGAACCATTTAATACAAATATTACTAATAATGATATAGCTGATATTACTGAAATTCCTGATGATAATCCATCTAGCCCATCAATTAAGTTTATTGCATTTGTTACAAATATTATCCATGCAATTGTAATTAATATTGATGTTATTTCATGCATTTCTGGGAAATTCAAAAATGGTAATGTTATACCTTCTATTCTTATTCCTGACATTACAACAAAAATAGCACCTATTGTTTGTCCTATTAATTTTGTTATTGGTTTTATTGTTTTTGTATCATCTACAACGCAGAACCCTGCTATTATCAGTATTCCTGCTAAAAATCCTAATAATTTCTTCCAATATTCTTGTGGTCCAAACAAGTTTATAGAATTTTCTATACTCATTACTATTAATAAATATATTGTTGATGCCAAAAATCCTAATATTACTGCTGGTCCACCAAATTTTGGTATTGATCTTTTGTGTGCCCTTCTTTCATCTTTTGGAATATCTATTGCCCCTATTTTTTTTGCAATTTTCATTGTATATGGTGTAGTTACAAATGTTACCACAAATGCCAGTATAAATGCTATTGCTATGTTTCCCCACATATGTATTCCTCCAATTATTTCATATTATTTTTTTCTATTTCTTCTACCATTTTTAGTCTTTCTTCATATCTTCCGCCTTTAAATTCTGTACCTAACCAATTTCTTATTATACAAATCGCTTCATTTATTGTTAAATAGTCTCCACCTAATGTTACTACATTTATATCATCATCTGCTTTCGCAAATTTTGCTGATTCTTGATCATGTATTGATGCTGCTCTTATTCCTTTAAATTTGTTTGCTACTACTGTCATTCCATATCCTGATCTGCATACTAATATTCCACAATCACATTCTTTGTTTTGTATTGCCTCAGCTACTTTTTTTGCATATATTGGATAATCTGTTCTTTCTTCTGAATTTGTTCCATAATCTTTATATTCTATTCCGCTTTCATCTAAATATCTTTTTATTTCTTCTTTTAATTTATATCCTCCGTGATCTGCTCCTAATGCTATCATTTGTATCACTCCTTACTTTTTAGATATTGGTAAAACGTTAAATTTGTCACCAATATTATTTTTGTTCACTATATCACATTTTATTGTTGATTACAATATTTTTAAGCAAAAAAATGTCCTTTTGCTGACGTGTCTATTAGAGACATCATCTTCAAAAAGGGCATTCATAATATTAACCAATTTTATTTAATTGCTTCTTCTGCATATTTATTATTAACAATTTTATCATAAGGAGCCTTTACTTTAAGCTCACCTGCTGAACTCATAACTTCTTGTAGTTTATCAAAACTTTCTTGTTTTAAAACTGGTGTTTCATTCCAAGCATCTATGTCTTTATAACTTTGAATTGCAGTAGCTAAAAGTTCAATATCTGTATCTGGGAAAAAGCTTTGTATTGCTTCTGCTATTTCCTTTGCAGTATGTTCTTTAACCCATTTTTGTCCTTTGTAAATAGCATTTGTAAAGTTTTGAATTGTAGTTTCATTATTTTCAATATAACTTTTCTTGGCAAAATATGCAGTATATGGTATTTCACCAGATTCTTTTCCAACAGATGCAACAATGTATCCTTTTCCTAATTTTTCTATATTAGATGCTGTTGGCTCAAAAAGTGTAACATAATCAGCACTTCCTGATGTAAAAGCACTTGCCATTAAGTCAAATTTTATACTATCATCCAATATTAAATCTTTTCCAGGTGTAAGTCCCTTTTGTTTAATAACATATTCTAATGTCATATATGGAACTCCACCTTTTCTACCTGGTATTACAGTTTTTCCTTTTAACATATTCCAATTGAAATCATCAATTTTCTCTTTTGATACTAAAAATGAACCATCTCTTTTTGTAAGTTGTGCAAATACTTGCGTATAGTCTTCTTTTCCTTCATTATAAACATATATTGATGCTTCAGGTCCTGCAAATCCTATTTGGGATTCTCCTGATAATACTGATGTCATTACTGCATCTGCTCCTTGACCTGTTGTTAAGTCTATTTCTATATTATAGTCTTTAAAATATCCGTTGTTTATTGCTACATATTGTGGTGCATAAAATACCGAACGTGTTACTTCATTCATTTTTATTATTGTTGAATTACTGTCTGTTTTTTTGTTGTTTTTTTGATATGTTACTATTCCTGCAATTATTGCTATTATTAAAAATATAACAATTAACATTATTATTTTTCTTTTCACAATATTCCTCCTAAATATTGTTGCAATTCTTTTTATTATTACTATAAGTTTTGATAATATATTGTTTTTGAAATACCGCGTAAGCGACCAAACGAACATTGTGAGTGCGAATTGGAGCAAACTACATATTAATATTTTAAATATGAAGTTTGCGACACCAAGGTATAAAAAACAATATATTATCAAAAGGACTATAATAAATTATTTAAATATGAATTGCAACAAAATATTATTTACGGATAAATCTTTCAAGTAGCAATACTCCACCATACATAATTCCTGCCACAATTCCTAAAATAATTACACTAGTCATTACTAAATCCAATTTAAATACCTGACCACCATATACTATCAAATATCCCAATCCAGCTTTAGATACTAAGAATTCACCTGATATTACTCCTACTAATGAAAGTCCAATATTTACTTTTAATGAATTTATAAATGTGCCAATATTTGCTGGTATTACTATTTTAGTCAATAACTGTAATTTAGTACATTTAAATGTTTTTGCCATTTTGATTATTTCCTTATCTGTTTTTAAATATCCATTTAACATTTCCATTATTGTTACAATCAATGATATTGCAATTGCCATTACAATTATTGCCGGAGTTCCTGATCCTACCCATATTATAATTATTGGTCCTAATGCAACTTTTGGAAGGCTATTTAGTACTACTAAAAATGGTTCTGATACTTTTGCTAAAAACTTAGACCACCATAAAATTATAGCAATTGCAACTCCCATTAAAGTTCCAAGCCCAAATCCTACTATTGTTTCATATACTGTAACTTTTATATGTTTTAATAAGTCATTAGATGTCAAGTGTGCAAATGTATTCCATATTCTACTTGGTTGACTTGTTATAAAACTATCTATTACTTTTGCATTTGCTAAAGCTTCCCAAATTGCTAAAAATCCTATTAAAATTGCTAATTGTGTAACTATTACCAACAACTTTTTTGCTTTAACTTTTTTTAGATATTTTTTTCTTTCTTCTGATATTTTATTTTTCATCTACACCAAGCTCCTTCCATAAGCAATCAAAATATTTGCTAAATTTAGGACTTTGTCTGCAATTTATTGGTGTTCTATTTTCTATTTCAAAATCTATTTTGTGTATATCTTTTACTGTTCCAGGTCTTTTGCTTAATACAAGTACTCTATCTGACATACTTATTGCTTCTGGTTGATTTTAAAATAGACAGTTTTAATTTTTATTTTTGACTAATCTAATATTTAATATTAAATTAGCCATATGTGCTTTCTTTTAGATTATTTAATTGCTTAAAATTGAAATATAAATCTACTTGTTTATCTTGATGAATTTCAATTCTATTGATAATTACTTTCATAA
>ERZ840057.317-NODE-317-length-53484-cov-10.270864_pt1 | contig 53484 bp, 40 predicted proteins | sample MGYA00519907_ERZ840057 | MGnify/ENA primary metagenome ERZ840057 (study PRJEB31850, sample SAMEA3708862) | human gut metagenome | biome: human gut; feature: human-associated habitat; material: faeces | place: China | collected 2014 ...
ATTCCTTCTTTATAAAATTGACCCAGCCCGGACAACAAGATGTAAACATAGGAAGACCTGACTCCTTAATCTCTGGAAGTCTTTCAAGAAGTTCACTTCCCTCCTCCATAATAGTAAGATCTGCTGAAAATGTTGTATCAAATATATAATCAAAGCCAATCCTTCTAAGTCCTGCAACAAGTCTTTTGGCTGTTGCGAAATCTTTAGAAAGTCCAAAACCTTCACCCCATGCCGTTCTTACAGCTGGTGCTATCTGAACAACTGTTATAATATTCTCATCTTCAACCGCATCAAGAACACGGCCTACATCATCTCTTTCCCTTAATGCACCTACAGGACAGTTCACCACACATTGTCCACAGAGTGTACAGTTAGTTTCCTGAATAAGCCTGTTCTTAGCCACATTTACAGTTGTTCTTGAACCTGTATTAACCACATCCCATATGTGCATACCCTGAACATTATCACATATCTGCACACAACGCATACATTTGATACATTTGTTATTATCTCTTATAAGCGGAAATGTCTTATCCCATTTATTCTTTTCAAGAATAGAGTCATACGGCATCTCAGATATATTGAGTTCATTGGCAAGTGACTGTAATGTACAGTTACCGCTTCTTACACAGGAAGCACATTCATAATCGTGCTGTGAAAGTATAAGCTTAACATTAGTCTTTCTTGTTGTACGGACCTTTCTTGTGTTAGTACGGATAACCATACCTTCCTGAACAACATTATTGCACGCCGCAACACATCTGTCCTGTCCCTCAACCTCAACAACACACACACGGCATGCACCTATTTCATTAACTTCCTTAAGATAGCAGAGGGTAGGTATCTCAACGCCTACTTTTCTTGCAGCTTCAAGGATAGTTGTACCATCTTCTACTGATATAGCTATACCATTAATTGTTGCATTTACCATTGTTCTTCTCTGCCTCCTCTGAATGCTCCAAATCCAAAATGGTCACATCTTAGACAGCGTCCAGCCTCCTGACACGCTTCTTCACAAGAAAATCCATATTCGATTGGCTCAAAATCATTCTTTCTTTCTGCCGCATCTCTTAATGCAACCTCAACTCTTCCACAGGCAACCTTATCTTCATTGCTTGCATACGGAATTTCAACATCACATGTAATCTCGTGGTTAAATCCTAAATATTCATCTATATTAGCCGCCGCAACTTTACCTGCCGCAATAGCCTTGATAACTGTCGCTGGTCCTGTTACACAGTCACCACCTGCAAATACACCCTCAGACATTTCTCCGTCCTGTGGTGTAATATTACCTGTATTAAGTGCTGATATAACACCTCTCTGAACCTTAATACCGTGTTCCTCGAAGCTCTTAGTCTCTATACCTTGTCCGATAGCAACAACTATAAGGTCACTTTCTAATAAAATCTCGTCTTTAGCCGCAGCCTTAGGGGCTGGTCGTCCGTGTGAAACTCTTGATATCATCTGTGGCTTTACAATAAGACCTATAGCATTACCATCTTCGTCCTGCTTAATACGCACTGGTGACATAAGTTCAAGAACATCACAGCCTTCTGCCTCTGCACCCTCAACTTCTTCTTCAAGGGCAGTCATATCTGCTTTACGTCTTCTGTATACAATGCTTACCTTGCTCGCACCAAGTCTTATTGAAGAACGTGCAACGTCCATTGCCACGTTACCACCACCGATAACGATAACCTTCTTTCCTGTATAATCCGGCATATCTCCATCTCCAATAGCACGAAGCATCTCTACTGCCGATGTAATGCCGCTCTTGGCATCCTCGCCTTCTATACCAATCTTTTTATCAGCGTGTGCTCCAATTGATATGTATGTAGCATCGTATTCATTGGTTATATCATCAAATGATATATCTTTTCCTACGCTTACATTTTTCTTAACTTCTATTCCTGTTGAAAGTATTGAATCAATCTCCTCATCAAGCTTCTTTCTTGGAAATCTATAATTAGGAATACCATACCTTAACATTCCGCCAAGCTGCTTTCTCTGCTCAAATATAGTAACCTTATGTCCCATAAGAGCAAGATAATAAGCTGCACTAAGACCACCCGGTCCACCACCGATAATGGCAATCTTTTTGCCTGTCGGTGCTTCACATTCCGGAACCGGAACAATGCCTGAATTATCAACAGCCATTTTCTTAAGTCCACGGATATTAACAGGTGCATCAATAATTGTTCTTTTACATCTGTTCTCACAAGGGTGCTCACATATATAAGCACAAGTTGTTGGCATTGGGTTATCCCTTCTTATAAGTCTTACCGCATCAGCATATCTTCCCTGCTGTACAAGTGCTATGTAACCCGGAATATCAACACCTGCAGGACATGACTTAACACATGCAACCGGCTGGTTACTGTTGCATGAACAGAAACCATTATGTATATGCGATTCAAAATCATCTATACAGCCATCAACCGACTTTAATGCAAGCTTTGCAGCTTCATATCCTATTGCACAGTCTGCTGAATAATATATGCCTTCTGCTGTAAGCTTAATATTCTCTACTGTCTCCTCATTTGCCTCACCATCAAGAACATTATCAAAAAGTCTTGCAAGCTGTCTTAATCCTACACGGCAGGGAACACATTTACCACACGACTGTGCAAGACACATTTTTATAAATGACCTTGTAAGGTCAACCGGACAAAGCCCAGGAGGACTGGCTACAATTCGTCTTTCAAGATCCTGATATAAAGACTCCATCGTAACCTGAGCCTTATCTTTAGTTAATATCGTTAATCTACTCACTAATAAATAGACCTCACTTTCTATATAATATTACTACTTTCAATCTGCAATCCGACACCAATATATAATCTGATATCAATATATAATTAGACATCAATATGTAATCTGATATCAATATATAATTAGGCACCAACATATAATCTGATATCATCCTTGCAGCTTTCTTCAATATCTAAACTATTATAGTGTAACATTACCATTAATAATTGACAACAAAGGTTATTTCTTTAACAAACTAACACAAATACCATATTTTACATACAATTCTTAATACAATGTGCCGTCCTGCAAACTTTTACAACTAAACACCTTATTATCCATATAATACACGATATCACTATAAATACACCATACAATTAACTTAATCTAATATTATACCGCCACGCACTATTATGCAAGCAGAAACGATTTCGGCATTTCACACTACTATGCAGGAAAAAAGCAGGTGCAAAACGAATTTCACACCTGCCAAAATAAATTATATAACATTTATTATTCTTAATTATCCAGAATAAATTGTTGCTGCTAAATTTTGTAATTACTTAACAACTCTTACCTTAATAACACCATCTATAGCTGAAAGCTTAGCTGTTACATCATCTGTGATAGCTGAACCTGTATCAAGAACAGAATATGCATAATCTCCTCTTGACTTGTTATCCATAGATTCGATGTTAATACCTGCATCACCCATAACGCTTGTAAGCTTGCTTATAATTGCTGGAACATTCTTATGGCATACTGTAACTCTTCCTGCTGATGTACATACGCCACAATCACAGTTAGGATAATTAACTGAATTAATGATATTACCATTCTCAATAAAGTTTCTAAGCTCATTAACCGCCATAACAGCACAGTTATCTTCAGCTTCTGCTGTTGAAGCTCCAAGATGTGGAAGAACGATTGCACCTTCCATCTTAGCTGTTGTTGGGTTAGGGAAATCTGAAACATAAGTCTTAACTCTTCCAGACTTAAGTGCCTCACCGATAGCAGCTTCATCAACAAGTACATCTCTTGCACAGTTGATAATTACTGTTCCATCCTGCATAAGGTCAAATGCTTCCTTATTAATCATTCCCTTAGTGCTGTCAAGTGCAGGAACATGAACTGTAATATAGTTACATTCCTTATAGATATCCTTAACATCAGATATGTACTTAACTTCACTTGAAAGATTCCATGCAGCCTTAACTGAAACATATGGGTCATATCCGTATACTTCCATTCCAAGTGCTATAGCTGCATTGGCAACTAACTGTCCAATTGCTCCAAGACCGATAACACCAAGCTTCTTGCCCTTGATTTCCTGTCCTGCAAATGCTTTCTTAGCCTTCTCAGTTGCCTTGGCAATATCAGGGTCTTCTGCATTATCTGCAACCCACTTGTTACCACCGATTAAATCTCTTGATGCTAAAAGCATAGCTGCAATAACCTGTTCCTTAACTGCGTTAGCATTAGCTCCTGGTGTGTTGAATACAACAATACCTTCCTCTGCACATTTGTCAAGAGGAATATTATTAACGCCAGCTCCTGCTCTTGCAATTGCAAGAAGATTATCACTAAGCTCCATATCATGCATCTTGGCACTTCTTACAAGTACAGCCTGCGCATCTTCAAATGAGCTTTCTGTATTATACTCATCAGAAAAAAGCTTCAAACCACATGCCGCTATATTATTAAGACAATTAACATTAATCATTATGCATTCTCCTTCTCGAACTTCTTCATGAATTCAACAAGCTTCTCTACACCTTCGATTGGCATAGCATTGTAGATAGATGCTCTCATACCGCCAACTGTTCTGTGTCCCTTAAGGTTAACAAATCCTGCAGCTGCAGCTTCCTTAATGAACTTAGCTTCCATAGCATCCTTAGCTTCTTTATCTTCAATGTTGCATACAAAAGGTACATTCATAAGTGAACGGTCTTCCTTAACAACTGTTCCCATGAATAACTTGCTCTCATCAAGGAAATCATAAAGAATCTTAGCCTTCTTCTCATTATGTTCCTTCATTGCTGAAAGTCCACCCATCTTCTTAATCCACTTGAACACCTTGCCACAGATATAGATATTGTAGCATGGTGGTGTATTATAAAGAGAATCTGCATCTGCCTGTGTCTTCCACTTAAGCATTGTAGGAGTTCCTGGAAGAACGTCATCTGTTATAAGGTCTTCTCTGATAATAGCAATTACAACGCCTGCTGGTCCGATGTTCTTCTGGACACCGCCGTATACAACGCCGTACTTAGTTACATCCATAGGTTCTGATAAGAAGCATGATGAAACATCTGATACAAGAATATGACCCTTAGTGTTAGGTAATGTCTTATACTTTGTTCCGTAAATTGTGTTGTTCTCACAGATATATACATAGTCAAGATCCTCTGGAATATCAAGATCTGAGCAGTCTGGAATATATGAAAATGTCTTGTCTGCTGATGAAGCAAGCTCAACAGCCTCTCCATATATCTTAGCTTCTGCAAATGCTTTCTTAGCCCACTGTCCTGTAAGGATATAACCTGCTTTCTTATTCTTCATAAGGTTCATAGGCACTTCAGCGAAGAACTGCGATGCACCACCCTGTAAAAATAACACCTTATAGTTATCTGGGATGTTAAGAAGGTCTCTTAAATCCTTCTCTGCCTCTTTGATGATGTTGTCATAAACCTTGGATCTGTGGCTCATTTCCATTACCGACTGACCGCTTCCCTGGTAATCTAACATTTCATCTGCTGCTTCTTTGAGTACTTCCTCTGGTAAAACAGCTGGACCAGCGCTAAAGTTATAAACTCTACTCACCTTTTCTTCCTCCTAAAATATAAAATATTAAGAACTATTTTAGTCCTTTATCACATTAAAGTCAATATATGAATTATTTCTTGTTATTAAGGTCTTCTCTGTCGAATGCCTCTGAGATTGCAGCCCCCGGTGAAACCATAGGGAATACCTTGTCTTCTCTGTCAATATGACAATCAATAACACATGGAATATTGAGTTCGATTGCTTCTTTAAATGCTTTCTCAAACTCCTCTATTGTATCAACACTGTAAGCCTTGGCTCCCAGTCCTTCTGAAACCTTAACAAAATCCACCTGATCATCAAGAACTGTAGCTGAATATCTCTTGCCATAGAAAAGATCCTGCCACTGTCTAACCATACCAAGTACATGGTTATTAAATATAACTTCAATAATAGGAATGTTATATCTGGTTGCTGTTGCAACTTCATTCATATTCATACGGAAGCAGCCATCACCTGCAATATTAACAACTGTCTTATCCTTACGTCCAACCTTGGCACCTATACATGCACCAAGACCATATCCCATAGTTCCAAGTCCGCCTGATGTAAGAAGTGTTCTTGGCTCTTTGAACTTATAATGCTGTGCAGCCCACATCTGATGCTGTCCAACATCTGTTGTAATAATTGCATCACCATTTGTAATCTCGTATATCTTCTCCATGATAAGAGGTCCGTTAAGAATATCTCTGTTATATCTCATAGGATAATCAAGCTTATAAGACTTGATGTGTTCCATCCAGTCTGAGTGATCCTGATTATCTAACTTATCATTGATTCTCTTAAGAATCTCTTTAGCATCTCCTAGTACATGTGCATCTGTCCTGACATTCTTGTTAATCTCAGCTGCATCAACATCAAACTGCAGAATCTTTGCATTCTTAGCAAATTTCTTAGTATTTCCAGTAACACGGTCTGAGAATCTTGCACCAACCACGATAAGAAGATCACACTCTGAAACTCCGTAGTTAGATGTCTTAGTACCATGCATACCAAGCATTCCTGTGTATCTTTCATTAGATCCGTCAAATGCACCCTTACCCATAAGTGAATCACATACCGGTGCATCAACCTTCTCAACAAACTTCTTAAGTTCATCAGATGCCTCTGATATAACAGCTCCGCCACCAACGAATACATATGGCTTCTTAGCTTTCTTAATAAGTGTTACTGCCTTGTCAATATCTTCTTCCTTAATGCTTGCTGTAATTCTGTCTACAGGCTTTGGAACTCTTGGTGTGTACTCACACTCTGCTGCTGTTACATCCTTAGTAACATCAACTAATACCGGACCTGGTCTTCCTTCCTTGGCAATTCTGAAAGCATTTCTTAATGTCTTGGCAAGGTCCTTTACATTCTTAACAATATAGCTGTGCTTTGTAATTGGCATTGTAACACCCGCTATATCTATCTCCTGAAAGCTGTCTCTTCCAAGAAGAGGAACTGTTACATTACATGTAATTGCAACCATAGGAACTGAATCCATATATGCAGTTGCAATACCTGTTACAAGGTTAGTCGCTCCTGGACCTGATGTTGCAAAACATACACCAACCTTACCTGTTGCCCTAGCATATCCATCAGCAGCGTGCGATGCACCCTGCTCATGTGATGTAAGAATATGAGTTATCTCATCTGAATGCTTATAAAGAGCATCATATACATTAAGAATAGCTCCACCAGGGTATCCAAATATTGTATCAACGCCCTGTTCTTTCAAGCATTCAACAATTATCTCTGAACCATTTAACTTCATTTATCTTCTCCTGATTTCTCTTTAATGTCTTTTTATAATTATATTATATATTACTCATCTGCTGAACTTTTAAGAATAGCTCCTCTGTTTCCTGATGTAACGAGTGAAGCATATCTCTTTAAGTATCCTGTTGTTACCTTAGGTTCTCTTGGCTGCCACTTAGCCTTTCTTGCAGCAAGCTCTTCATCTGAAACCTTAAGTTCAAGTTTAAGTCCCGGAATATCAATGCTGATGATATCTCCTTCTTCAACTAAAGCAATAGGTCCGCCAACAGCAGCCTCTGGTGATACATGACCAATAGAAGCTCCACGGCTTGCACCTGAGAATCGTCCATCTGTAATAAGAGCAACTGATGAGCCAAGTCCCATACCTGCAATAGCTGATGTAGGATTAAGCATTTCTCTCATACCAGGACCACCCTTAGGACCTTCGTAACGGATAACAACTACATCACCTTCAACTATCTTACCACCCTTTATAGCAGCAATTGCATCTTCTTCTGAATCAAATACTCTTGCCGGACCTTCGTGTACAAGCATCTCTGGAACAACTGCTGAACGCTTGACTACTGATCCGTCTGGTGCAAGATTTCCTGAAAGAACTGCAAGACCACCTGTCTTACTGTATGCATTATCAACTGTTCTTATGACTTCAGGATTACGGTTGTATGCTGTTGCTATACACTCTCCGATTGTCTTTCCTGAAACTGTCATGCAGTCTGTATTAAGAAGTCCGATATCTGCAAGCTCTTTCATAACTGCATATACACCGCCTGCTTCATTAAGGTCTTCCATGTATGTTGGACCTGCTGGTGCAAGGTGGCAGAGATTAGGAGTCTTTTCGCTTATTGGGTTAGCGAATTTGATATCGAAATCAAATCCTATCTCATGTGCAATAGCTGGAAGGTGAAGCATGGAATTAGTAGAACATCCAAGTGCCATATCTACTGTAAGGGCATTCATAATAGAATCCTTAGTTATGATATCTCTTGCTGTGATTCCCTTATTAACCATATCCATAACAGCCATGCCTGCGTGCTTTGCAAGCTTGATTCTCTCTGAATATACGGCTGGAATTGTACCATTGCCGCGAAGTCCCATACCAAGTGCCTCTGTAAGGCAGTTCATTGAATTGGCTGTGTACATGCCTGAACATGAACCACATGTTGGGCATACCTTTTCCTCAAACTCAAGTACATCTTCCTCTGTCATTGTTCCTGCTGCATATGAACCAACAGCCTCAAACATTGAAGAAAGGCTTCTCTTCTTCCCCTTAACATGACCTGCAAGCATTGGTCCGCCTGATACGAATACAGTTGGAAGATTAAGTCTCGCTGCTGCCATTAAAAGTCCGGGAACATTCTTATCACAGTTAGGAACCATTACAAGTCCGTCAAACTGATGTGCAATTGCCATACACTCTGTTGAATCTGCAATTAAATCTCTTGTCACTAAAGAATATTTCATTCCGACATGTCCCATTGCAATACCATCGCATACTGCAATAGCAGGGAATACTACAGGCACACCGCCTGCCTCAGCAACTCCTAATTTAACTGCATTGACAATCTTATCAATATTCATATGACCTGGTACAATCTCATTATAAGAGCTTACTATACCAATCATAGGTTTCTTCATCTCTTCTGCTGTGAAGCCAAGTGCATTAAAAAGGCTTCGTGCAGGTGCCTGCTGCATACCACTTCTAGCGTTATCACTTATCATAGCTTATCTCCTTAATATGTATTATTTAAATGTATTAAACTCTCTCTGCGATTAAGTCGCCCATCTTGTCAGTTCCTACAAGTGTGCATCCTTCTGACATAATATCAGTTGTTCTGTAGCCTTCCTTTAAAACAGCTGCAACTGCTGCTTCAATAGCATCTGCTTCCTTGTCAAGATCAAGTGAATATCTTAACATCATGGCTGCACTGAGAATTGTAGCAATTGGATTAGCAACATTCTTTCCTGCAATATCAGGTGCTGAACCATGGCTTGGCTCATAAAGACCTAACTTAGTCTTATTAAGGCTTGCACTTGATAACATTCCGATTGAACCTGTTATCATACTTGCCTCATCTGATAATATGTCTCCAAACATGTTCTCAGTAAGAATAACATCGAACTGTCCAGGATTCATAACAAGCTGCATAGCACAGTTATCTACAAGCATGTCTGAAACTTCAACTTCCGGATAATCCTTTGCAACCTCATGTACAATCTTTCTCCAGAGTCTTGAAGAATCAAGAACATTTGCCTTATCAACGCTTGTTACTTTCTTTCTTCTCTTCATTGCAATCTCAAATCCCTTAATTGCAATTCTTCTGATTTCTTCTTCGTTGTATGTAAGTGTATCAACGGCTGTCTCCAATCCGTCAATTTCCTTAGTATATCTATCACCAAAGTAAAGGCCGCCTGTAAGCTCTCTCATAATGACCATATCAAATCCATCACCGATTATTTCTTCCTTCAATGGACACGCTGCCTTAAGTTCATCATAAAGATATGCCGGACGTAAATTAGCAAAAAGTCCTAATTCCTTACGAATCTTTAAAAGTCCCGCTTCTGGTCTTAAATTAGGTGCAACATCATACCACTTGGAATTACCCACATTGCCTCCAACTGCTCCAAGAAGTACTGCATCAGATGCTTTAGCTGTTGCTACTGCTTCATCTGTAAGTGGAACGCCATACTCATCAATCGAACATCCACCCATAAGAATCCTGGTATAATCGAACTTGTGACCGTATTTGTCAGCCACACTGTCAAGCACTTTCACAGCCTCTCTGACGATTTCTGGTCCTATTCCATCACCTGGAATTAAAGTTATTCTGCTTTCCATAAACCTTTACCCCTTTTTCATATGATAATTCAATTTAATATGATATAACATTTGCGCAACATTTTCAATAAAAAAAGGATTCCTGGCCAGACAAATGTGTCTGGTCAGGAACCCTGCTTTAATTAATTACCTTTAATTATTCTGCTGATGTGCTGTCTGATGGCTTCTCAACCTGAGCAATTGCCTTCTTCTGCATTGAGATACGGCAATTCTTGTTGTTACCGAATTCTACGATTACATCATCTTCTGATATATCGATAAGAACACCATAGAAACCGCTTGTTGTAAGAACATAATCACCGATTTCCATAGAATCCATAAGTTCCTGCTGACGCTTCTGTTCCTTCTTCTGTGGCTTGATTGCCATGAAATACATCATTGCACCAATAATTACGACATAAAAAACTATGATAGCAATATTCATTGATACTCCTCCTTAAAAATGTCTCTTTCAAACTTAACATATAATACATAATTGAGAGCTGCTTGTCTACCTCAAAATGTATTTTTAACAAAATATTTATAAACATACAGCATTACTGCTTATCATATGTCTTCATCTGATATAATGCCTCTTCCTTGAAGCCTGCATATCTTCCTTCTTCAATCGCAGCTCTTATGTCTGTCATGAGATGGTTGTAATAGTAAAGATTATGAAGAACGCAAAGACGCATTCCAAGCATTTCCTTAGCCTTAAGAAGATGCCTTACATATGCTCTTGAATAATTCTGACAGCATGGACATCCACAGCCTTCTTCAATTGGTGCTGTATCTGTCTCATACTTTGCATTAAAAAGATTAATCTTTCCAAACTTAGTATACACATGTCCATGGCGACCGTTTCTTGAAGGATATACACAGTCGAAGAAATCAATTCCTCTGTCCACTGCCTCTAATATATTGGCAGGTGTTCCCACTCCCATAAGATATGTCGGCTTGTCCTTTGGAAGATATGGCACTACATTATCAAGTACATCATACATTTCCTCATGTGTTTCACCAACAGCAAGCCCGCCTACTGCATAACCATCAAGATCTAACTCTGATATTCTCTTGGCGTGGTCAATTCTTATATCATTAAATACGCCACCCTGATCTATACCAAAAAGCATCTGATCAGGATTAACCGTATCAGGAAGTGAGTTCAGTCTTGCCATCTCCTTCTTGCAACGCTCTAACCAGCGGTATGTTCTGTCAACAGAATTCTGGATATATTTTCTGTCAGCCTTTGCCGGTGCACATTCGTCAAATGCCATTGCGATTGTTGAGCCAAGATTAGACTGTATCTGCATGCTTTCCTCTGGTCCCATGAATATCTTATGTCCGTCAATATGTGACTGGAAAGTAACACCTTCTTCTTTAATCTTACGGAGTCCTGCAAGTGAAAACACCTGAAATCCACCTGAATCTGTAAGAATCGGTTTATCCCAGTTCATGAACTTATGAAGTCCTCCAAGCTGCTTAATAATCTTATCTCCCGGTCTTACATGAAGATGGTAAGTGTTAGATAATTCTATCTGCGTTCCTATCTGCTGTAAATCAGTTGTTGCAACTGCACCTTTAATGGCCGCAACTGTTCCGACATTCATAAATACAGGTGTCTGCACAGTTCCATGTACTGTTGTGAACTCTGCTCTTTTTGCCCTGCCATCCGTCTTTAAAATTTTATACATATCTGCTCCTTTTATTTTCTGTAAAACTCTTTAACTCTGTCCATTCTAGCCGTCATATTGTCAAATATCAGGTCAACAAGTGTAAGTGCTGTCATAGCTTCAACCACAACAACTGCTCTTGGAACTATCATCGGGTCATGTCTTCCTTTGATTGAGACCTCGATATCCTCGCCCTGCTTATTAACAGTTTCCTGCAATGCACTAATTGAAGGTGTCGGTTTTACCGCTGCCCTGAACACAAGCTCATCACCGTCGCTTATTCCACCAAGCACTCCACCGCTGTGATTAGTCAGCTTGCCAACCCTGCCATCCTTCATTACGAATTCATCATTATTATACTTTCCTGTAACTTTAGCCGCTTCAAAACCGTCTCCAATCTCAAAGCCTTTGACAGCCCCAATTGACATTATTGCCTTGGCAAGATTAGCATCTAGCTTTTCAAATGTAGGATTGCCAATTCCAGTCATCATTCCTGTAACCCTGCATTCAATGACACCACCGATTGAATCTCCAATTGACATCTTGCTCTCTGCAAAAGCCTTAACCTTCTCTGCAGCTTCCTTATCAGGTATGTTAAATGCGTTATTATCTCTTTCAGCTATATCAAACTTATCATAATCAATGCCAATTCCACCGATTTCTTTAGCATATGCTGTAATATTAATTCCAAGCTCTTTAAGAATCTTCATAGCAATTGCACCGGCTGCAACTCTTCCGATAGTTTCTCTTCCAGAACTTCTTCCACCGCCTCTGTAATCCCTGAATCCGAATTTCTCGTCAAACGTATAATCAGCATGTCCCGGTCTGTAATAATTAGCTATCTCTGAATAGTCAGCAGACCTCTGTGTCTTATTATATACTGCAAGTGATATTGGAGTCCCGGTAGTCTTGCCTTCAAATACACCTGAAAGAATATGTACCTCATCATCTTCCTTTCTTGGTGTAGTAAACTTTGACTGTCCCGGTTTTCTTCTGTCTAGCTGCTCCTGAATATCTTCCTCACAAAGAGGCAGACCTGCAGGACACCCGTCAATTACAACTCCAAGTCCCTCTCCATGCGACTCTCCCCATGTTGATATCTTAAATATATTTCCAAACACTGAACCTGCCATAATATATTCTCCTCATCTTTTCAATAGGATTTATTTTAACATATTAAAATATATATCATCAAGCAAAACCCCAATTTATTAATTTTTTCTTATTTTTATTTTTTTCTTAATAGTCAAATGTATTTTATATGGTAAAATAAATATATCAATATATTGAATGGAGTTTATTATGGGAACTGTTATAGGAATTGATTTAGGAACAACTAACAGCTGTGTGGCTGTTATTGAAGGTGATACGCCTACTGTCATCACCAACAAAGAAGGCTACCGCACAACCCCTTCTGTTGTAGCCTTTACGAAATCAAAGGAACGTATTGTTGGTGATGCCGCCAAGAGACAGGCTGCCGTCAACTCTGACAGAACTATATTCTCTATCAAGAGACACATGGGTACGGACTATCGCAGGAAGATTGACGGAAAGTATTATACTCCACAGGAAATCTCTGCATTTATACTTATGAAGTTAAAGGAGGATGCCGAGGATTTCTTAGGACAGCCTGTGACAGACGCTGTTGTAACTGTGCCTGCCTATTTTACTGACGCACAAAGACAGGCTACTAAAGATGCCGGTAAGATTGCTGGGCTTAACATATTAAGAATTATCAACGAGCCTACTTCTGCCGCTCTCGCGTACGGACTTGACAATGGTATGGCACAGAAGGTTCTTGTGTATGATTTAGGTGGTGGAACTTTTGATGTGTCTGTTATCGATATCGGTGATAATGTCATTGAAGTTCTTGCAACTTCAGGTGACAATCACTTAGGTGGTGATGATTTCGATGAAAGAATAGTTAATTATCTTGTCGAGCAGTTTAAGATAAGTGACGGTATCAATCTTTCAAAGGACGTCTCTGCAATGCAGCGTTTAAGAGAAGAAGCTGAGAAAGCAAAGAAGGAGCTGTCTTCTTCTGTAACAACTAATATTAATCTTCCTTTTATCGCTATGTCTAAGGACGGACCGCACCACATTGATATCACTTTATCAAGACAGACATTTAACGAGCTTACAGCTGACCTTGTAGACAGAACAATCACCCCTGTTGAGAATGCACTGCATGATGCAGGTCTTTCCAAGACAGACATTAATATGGTTTTATTGGTTGGTGGTTCTACAAGAATCCCTGCTGTTGCTGATAAAGTAAGACAGCTTATGGGAAAAGAGCCATCAAGAAATCTTAATCCTGATGAATGTGTAGCCCTTGGTGCTGCCGTTCAGGGTGGCAAGCTTGGAAACCAGCTTCAGGCCGGTTCTGCTGCTTCTGAAATCATACTTATGGATGTAACTCCAATGTCTCTTTCTATTGAGACTATGGGTGGAATTGCAAGCAGGCTTATTGAAAGAAACACAACCATTCCTACAAGACACAGCCAGATATTTACTACTGCCGGCAATTTCCAGACATCCGTTGATATCAAGGTTTTTCAGGGTGAACGAAAGTTTACAAGAGACAATAAACTGCTTGGCAACTTCCGTCTTAACGGTATTAAGCGTGCGATGGCAGGAGTCCCACAGATTGAAGTAACATTTGACATTGATGTTAATGGTATTGTCAATGTATCTGCAAAGGATTTAGGTACCGGAAGGGAACAGAGCATTACTATTACTTCAAGCTCTAACATGACCGAAGAAGAGATTGCAAAAGCCCGCTGGGAAGCCGAAGTCTACAGCAAGCAGGATGAAGCATACCAGAGATTTATTGATATAAGGGAAGATGCTGTACGGACTCTTAACGAGGCTAACAACGCACTTGCCGCCAATAAAAAGGTCTGGGAGAAGGATAAGAAAAAGAATGTTAAGGCTCAGATTGGACATCTTGGCAAGCTTATATCTAAAGCTCCTATTGACAAGCTTAATGAGGAGAAAGCAGCTTCCATGCATGAGGCTTCGGAAGCTGTGAAAGAAGCTTTAAGGTAGTGACGAAAAAGACCAGTTCAGATATTTCCCGAACTGGTCTTTTTTATCTACTCTGCTTTCTTCCCCTTCACATTAACTATACATATTCCTATGCACACTAATACCAACGCTATAAGTGCATTTATTCCAAGCTCTCTGCTTCCTTCTCCAAGCCACCAGGCTGAAAGAAGTACACCGAATACAGGGTTGGTGAAGCCAAAGATTGCCACTTTGGATACCGGGTTGTGCTTTAACAGTATTCCCCATATTGAGTAGGCTACGGCTGATATGCATGCGAGATAGAATAACATTAGTATTGCTGATACTGACACGTGTGTAATTCTACCGCCCATCACAAGTCCTAATATAATCATTACTATTCCACCGAATATGAACTGATAACCGCTCAACATTACCGGATTGTCTTTCTTTGAATAGTTCTTCATAAGGCATGATGAAAATGCATACGACAACGCACATAAGAACAGACTTCCGTCACCCATAATGCTTAAGTTCATGTCGATTTTCTGTCCATTCATGCTGACTACGATAACACCTGCAAACCCAATCACACAGCCGATAATTTTCTTCAGATTCAGCTTTTCCTGTCTGAATATAATTGTCGATACAAGTATTACGAAAAATGTGTTAGAACCGTTAATTATTGACGCCTTTACTCCGCTGTTGTGTGCAAGTCCGATATAGAAGAATATGTACTGCAGAATTGTCTGGAACATTGCCAGTTTCACAATGCTTGGTACACTTGATTTCGTTGGAAGCAGCATTTTTCTGTTAAGAATACTTCCAATTAAGATTGTAAGCACTCCTGCAAAAACAAATCTTGTTCCTGCAAATAATACCTGTGTCCATGTTTCACTTGACGGTATCTTAAACAACGCATATCCTAATTTGATACATGGTGATGCACTTCCCCAAAGGAATGTACACACAAGTGCAAGGGCGCACACCACCCATGTTTTCTGTAAAAAATCTTTTTTCTCGTTTGTTTTTTCCATGATTAATCTCCTGTTTTTCTAATATTATTGCTAATTATAATGGCATTCATAATCTGACAGGTTTTCTCCCTGACACCTGCCATTTCCATATAATCTGAAAATCTTTTTGCAACATCTTCTATATACGATATTATTGCATCACATTTCCTCTTGCTTACTCCCATGTTTATTCCACATTTTATCAAATCATCATAACTTATATCTGAACTTTTTCCATTTATAAGCATCTGATGTGCTTTCAACCACATATTGCTGCTGTCATATGCAAATGTGACATCATATGCTGGTGACAATCTCCAGACACCATTCTTATCCATCAGAAAAGAAACATTTTTTACATGATCATCCTGATTAATCAGAATAACATTAAAAACCATTCTTCTATAAAATTGTTCCACATCTGAATATGGTATACCTAGTCTATTCATATAATATGCTGCCTGTTCATAACTGCATAATCCCGGAATATTGTAATCTATATGTGAAATTGCTCCTAATGTCTGCATATGAATTTTTTTATTATTGTTCCTATCGAAACGTTTAGTTATAAAATGTGCATATCCGGCATCTTCAAGCAGACGGCATTCATTCATAATTACCCCCGCTGCTTTTGCCATAAGATAATATCCGTATTCTATTCTTGTATATTCTACTGAATCTTCCAGATTATGATCCCCATTTTTAGATACTCCATCAAACTTCATAAGCCAGTATTCAAATCCATTACCAGCATTAATCTGTCCACTTTTTATTTCTCCCGTATCTTCATTCCATGCAATCAGCGCCTTTGCTCTTGCACCACCTGCAGATGTTCCCAATAGCACAAGCTGGCTATATCCAGCATTATCTTTCAGATTAATCAGCTTATCTTTTCTATCAGATAATACATCAGATGCAAACTCTACCATTTTCGATATATTAACATCCTCTATTGTACTGTCAAACGGACTTGTTGCTGGTATATATTCTAATGCACCCATACCTCTTTTTCCTGTATAGCACAGTCTGTCTATAACATTAAATTCACTAATTGATTTTCCCTGCTCAGCCAGCCATCTGTCTATAATTTTATTACCAAATTTATCTGGAAGCGAATCCGCTACCAATCCAGGTGCTCCATGAAATGCTGTCCTTGCAAGTTCCGGAAATTCATACACTCTTTCTGATAATGGCATATGTATAGGTGATACCTCAATATTACTCTTTAAAAAATCTTTATCATATTCAAATGCAACAACTCCATTTGCTTCATTCATATGAATTATTCCAATTCTTGTGCCCCAAAGCATTACCTCCGCTGTATTTATCATTCATCTTCCCCCCATTTAAATCCAGAATCTGCTTTTCTTTTTGCACATGCTCTCTGCCTTGTTTTAACATTTTTCAAATAAGATGATGGCCGGTTGTTCATATCTGGTATCACATTCACGAAATTATTCATAAGCTCCATCGCATTCATTAATTTCATAAAATTAACAAGACTTATATCTTCTCCACTTTCAAACCGAGTAATACTTCTTAATGAAACGCCTGATTTATCCGAAAGTTCTTTCTGTGTTAATGGATAACTTATCCTATATGCCTTAAACCTGATAACAACTTCCTCATAATCACTAATCATAATTAAACATCTCCAAATCCATAAATCTTATATATCATATTCAAATGTTTTTGTATTGTATCACATTTGCAATTAATTAGCAATATATGGCGTGTTAAGCTATATTTTAATGCTTAATACGCCATATATTGCTAGTTATTTTTTATTTTGTGCGGCAGTCGTACCCGAAGAATTTTTCTTTTAAACATCTGGCTGTTAAAAGGTATCACCGGATAAATGTAGCTTTTTCCTGATATTGTCCTGTTAAAGCATACAAGCACTATTGCAAATATGACTCCTGCCAGAAGTCCAATTCTTCCAAAGAACTGCACCAGAATCAGATTGACTATTCTTATGAATTTTAATGCATATCCCATCTCAAAACTTGCCTGTGAGTAAGTTCCAACCGTTACAACTGCCATATAAAGAAGTGATTCTGAATTAAACCACCCGGACTCCACAGCATATTCTCCCACAACAATACCAGCAAGAATACTTAATGGCGTTGACAGCATTCCGGGTGTATTGACCGCCGCAAGCTTAAGTCCGTCAACTGCAAGTTCAAGAATAAAAAGCTGCAATATAACCGGAACCGTTATATCCTCACTTATCGTTATGAATTTCAGCCATTCAGGCACCCACTGTGGATTGCTTTCAAGCAAAAGCCACACAGGTGTAAGAAAAACAGTCAGCAATGTAAAGAAAAACCTCGACAGTCTTATATAAGTTCCTATCATTGGCGAAAAATTAAAATCATCTGCTTCTTCTATTATATCAAATACGTTTGTTGGAATTATCATTACTGCAGGTGATGTATCTACCATAATAACTATATTTCCATCAAAAAGTGCTGCTGCAGCGGTATCGGGTCTTTCGGAATATTTATACTTAGGAAACGGATTAATCCATTTTCCCTTAAACATACATTCCGCAAGGCTCTCTATATTCATAGTGAGCGCCTCAACCTCTATGCTGCTTATCAGATTCTCAATTCTTTCAAGCAGCTTCTTATCAACCTTATCATCAATATAGCACACAGCAACATCTGTCCTGGAGCGTTCCCCTACAGTATACATTTCCATTGAAAAGCGGCTATCCCTTATTCTTCTTCTTAAAAGTGCCGCATTGCACACAAGTGTCTCAACAAATCCGTCTCTTGAGCCACGCAGAACCTTGTCTTTGTAAGGCTCTGTAACTGAACGCATCGGATAAGTGCGGCAGTCAATAAGTATACATTCATCAAAGCCATCTATTATCATGACTGTCTGTCCTGAAAGAAATGCCTTCTCCACTTCGTCGTAATGTCCGTTTTTTTCAATCTCTGTATACGGCATTCCGACTTCTAAGAATGTATCTATATCCTTTATGTCCGATTCTTTCAATGAATAAAAAAACTGCACCAGTTTTTCAATTGTTTCTTCCTGTACGAATCCATCTATAAAGTAAAAATGTGTTCTCTTCCCACCTATTAATACATCTCTTTGCAGAATGTCAAAATTCCTGTCCACTCTTAACTTTTCATTCATCATGCGGACATTCATGTCTATGTTAGTTGTAAAATCAGTCATGCTTGCTCCTTTCACTGGCACATTTTCACCCGCACTCTGAATCAGCCAAAAGCAGCTCTCAATTTCACTAACCCTGTCAAAGCACGAAAAGGGCAGGACTTGCGCCCTGCCCTTATAGAATGTCCACATTTGACACATTTATTCTGTTATTAGTTCTCAAAAAGTGATGTTGAGTAATATCTGTCACCACTGTCCGGAAGCAGTGCAACGATTGTCTTACCTTCGTTCTCTGGCTTCTTAGCCCACTCGATTGCTGCGTAAAGTACTGCACCTGCCGATATTCCAACCAGAATTCCCTCTGTGTGAGAGATTAACTTGGCATATTCAAATGCATCATCGTTCTCAACTGGAACTACACTGTCATATATCTTAGTGTTAAGAATTTCAGGAACAAATCCTGCACCGATTCCCTGAATCTTATGTGGTCCCGGCTTGCCCTGTGAAAGTACCGGTGAAGTTGCAGGCTCAACTGCAATTATCTCAATCTTGTCATTCTTAGACTTAAGATATTCACCAACGCCTGTAATTGTTCCGCCTGTACCAACACCTGCAACAAATGCGTCAACTTCTCCATCCGTATCATTCCATATCTCTGGACCAGTTGTTCTTCTGTGTGCTTCCGGATTAGCAGGATTAACAAACTGTCCTGCAATCATGCTGCCTTCAATCTCTTTCTTTAATTCTTCTGCCTTCGCAATTGCACCTGTCATTCCTTTATAACCCGGAGTAAGTACAATCTCCGCACCATATGCCTTGATAATATTTCTTCTTTCGACACTCATAGTCTCTGGAAGAACTATTATTGTTCTGTAGCCTTTTGCTGTTGCAATAGCAGCAAGTCCGATTCCTGTATTGCCAGATGTGGGCTCGATAATTGTTGCACCGGGCTTAAGAATACCTTTCTCCTCTGCATCTTCAATCATTGCCTTGGCAACTCTGTCCTTAACGCTTCCTGTTGCATTAAAATATTCAAGCTTAACAAGTACTCTTGCCTTAAGTCCAAACTTCTCTTCAATATGTCCGACTTCTACAAGTGGTGTGTTACCTATTAAATCTGCTGCTGATTTATATATCTTTCCCATACAATCCTCTTTTCTTGTGGTATTGTCCCACATTTTCTAATATCAATTCATGAATCCAATCAATAAATGTTATTATTGAATGTCATTCATAAATCAGACTGTATGTTTATGTAATGCACAAACATACTATGTTTATATGTTATTATAAAACAAGGATTTTAATTTGTACAGTACTTTTTTATTTTTCTTCAAAAAAGGCGTCTTAAAACTCCTTTTTTCTCATCACACTATAGCTGATTATGTATGATATGAATAATAAGATAACCGTAAATATTATTCCCACCAGTATAAGCATAGCTATATTTACATTATCCAGAAATGCGGAGATTTTAATAAGTCTATCCATTCCAATTATTTTTCTTATACAATAAAACACAACAGCCACTGTTCCAATAAATATAATCAGAGCTATCTTGCTCTTTTCCACGCCATATTTTATATGAACCGGAATTATACAGGCAACAAAAAGCAGCACCACAATAAGGGAAACAAACATTACTTCTCCTTCCCCTGAAATACTTATAGTCTGATTCTTTACAATCATAATCCCAAAATATATTATAAATGCCTCAACCCATGATGTTATTGTTCCTGCGATAAAAAATATGTATTTTTCAAGCACATACATTTTAGCATCAATAGGAAGCGTCATTAAAAACCTGTATCCATTATCATATTCATCATATGATATTGTTCCGACAATAACTATTATTGTAAGCATTGGAATATACCCAAGAACAAATTCAGGACTAACTTGACTATACCCAATAAAAACTGCCAGAAGAACGAAAATAATGAATACCTTTTTTCTCTGCATAATCATTCTTAAATCTTTCTCAAATAATCCCGACATTATCTATCCCCTCCTGCCATCATAAGAATAAGTTCATCTATGCCACCGTTCTCAACAGTTATATCAGGATAATTTTCCTTATAAAATGCTTTGCTGCTGACAAAACATGCATAACCGTAACATTCCTTCTTAGTCTTTAATATATAATTCTTATCAAGCTTTTCATATTGTTCTTCTTTAACCTTAACTATTCCATACTGTTCCACTATTGTATCAGTATCCTCATGTAATATTATTCTTCCATCATTAATCAGATAAACATCATCACACAGATTCTCAATATCTGAGGAAATGTGTGAAGTAATTATTATTGACCTGTTTTCATCTTCCGCCATATACTCACGAAGTATGTCAAGCACATCATTGCGTGCCTGGACATCAAGTCCTGCCGTGGGTTCATCCATAAAATTGGGTAGCCTTCTCTTATCCCTTGTAAACACTGGCTCTAACGGGAAACACATCAGTGTATTGTGTTCATTTTTCTTGTGTCAAAGGTCTACCCCTTCTTCTTTCAGTGCTGTCTGCAACTGTTTTTCGTAGGTCACCTGACCACACCATCTCATTCCATCGATAATTCTTGAACATACATTTTTCTGTTTCAATTTTCGTATCATGTATATTTCATCAAATGAACTATTAACTATATATTCATAGGTGCTTTCCAGTTTTTCAACTGGCAAACCACCATTCCCCATATCGTAAAAGCATAATAAAGTATTCAAAGTTTCTATTGAAATTCTTGATAAATATTCTCTTAATACTCTTGCATTCTGTTGTATTTCAACTAAGTTATCCCACTCCATAACAAGATTTTCTCTTACTTTATCTTTTTCCCAATAGTATTTAACCAGTGAAGCATACTCTTTCAACTCATTTTCCGTAATCGTTCCAAATATTCGTTCACATCCAATATTCGTTGAAAACAATCTATTTTTTTTGATTAAATTTACAGCGTCTGAAAATTCTTTACTTCCAAGATGATATTCCTGCTTAATTTGATTTTTAATCTCTTTGAATTTTTTTGTTTTCCACTCTTCATAATCTGGAAGTCTTTTGGAAATATCCTGTATATCTGATCTTGATAGACTCTTTGTACAGGTTCCCAGTGAATATTCAGCGATACACTTATCCAAAAAATAAATCAATTCATCAAATTTTCTCATTACCTCTTTGAACTCTCTTTCCAATAGTTCAATACTTATATGAGAAATTTTATTATTGATCATGTGAGGTTGTTCTTCTTTATTCAATTCATATTTAAAAGCATCACCCTCTTCATCAAAATAATAAAAACTGATGATATCTTCTATATTTTCAAAATATGAAGGAATTCTTTTATCAATATTTTCATAATCATACGCCATTTTATATAATTCTTCAATGTTATGGGTATGTAATTTCTTTTTTCTTTCAGTCAGGATTTCATTAGAGCAACCTATTCCCTTCTTTTTTTCTATTTCCCATAGCATTTTAATAACAATTTTCAGTGATAACTCAATACTGTGTCTCGCATTATACACAATCGGATATACTAATAGATCTTCAACCTCCTGTCCGTTTTTTAACGACTCTGTCAGAAGCTCAACGGTACGTTTAAATCCATTTCTTATATCTTCATCTGTAGTTCCGCCATTGTTACCAACGCATGCAATAATTCCATCCTCTTCATGAAATTCAAACGGATTATCCATCGTCTTTCTGCTCCCTTCTTATAAAGATAGTTTCATTTAGCTAACCGTTCATAAGTATAGCATACGTCAAACTTTATTGCATCTTCTACATGTATGTTTTCTATTCCAATCACAACAACCGGGAGATTTTCCCCGGCTGTTGCAGATTATTTTCTAATTTTAATTACAGATTTTTTAGTAGATTCAAATCTTTTTTATTCAACGCTTTTTGCAATCTAATGTTCTCTTTTTCCAATTGTTCTTTTTCTCGTTTTAATTCCCGGACCTGTTGCTCCAGTAGTTCGATTCGGTTTTTCATCACAATGTCCCCGATGTATCTTTTGGGATCAATCATTCCGGCCTGCTGTTCTAATACCCAGCCCATTTCTTTTCTGACGGTTTCGTTCTTGTAAAAGAATCCTCTGGATAACCCTGTCCGCTTTACTAATTTTGGTACAGTTACCTTTTCTCTGTCCGTGAGCATTTGTCGGATTTCTGTAACTGCTCTGTTTATCTTTTCTTCACTTGTTTTCCGGTTACAAGCTATCATCATATCGTATTTGTTCATACTCTTCCTCCCATCCGTCCAGACATTCCAGAACAATCTGCGATAACCTGTTTCTTGCTCCTGCAGGTTGCCGCATTCGGAACAGCATTATCCAGTCTCATCAGGTCGACTGTCCAGCCACCAATATCCACCAGAAGAACAGATGGTTCATTCTTCAGGTACTCTGGATGCAGAGCCAGGGCAGAATATCCCTGTGGGAACAGTTTCACATCTTTGATCTGTATCTCATACCATTCACTTTCATATAAAAAGCGCACTGGCTGTTCTTTCCGCAACAGATACTCCCGAAATCCCTGTTTCTCCCTTCCAAAGCTGGACAAAGGCAGTCCAACAGCCAGAATGACTTCCGTCTTTCGTTCTGCTTTCCGATGCTTGATTTCTTCCGCAATCGCAGCCAGCGTCAGCAGATAATAATTATCATTGGACGTTTTATTTTTTACCAGCGTCTGTCTCCCTGTACCGCAGACATAATACTTTCCCCGATACTGCAGAACATTCTGCATCGTATACGGCTCATAATCATACTTGATAATGCCACTGGGAAAAGACACATGTTTTGTCTTAATCGCATAATACCCATGATCAATTCCTACTATCATCACAATCACATCCTTCTTTCATTTTTTCGTCTGGTATAAAGCCAAGAACCCTTTTTCTGCTGCAACGGATCGTTGCAAAAATGCCTGTTTTGAACACTTTTCTAAGTTTCCACACCCCAAAACCTGAGGAAACTCTGGGGTTCTGATACCGCTGTTGCTTGAGGAACACTCCCTGTTCTTTCCCAGCCGGTTAAAAAATATCCCTCTCCCGGCGGCTGTCCAGCCTTTCCGGGAGAGGGATATATCGCAATGTTCCTTTTTGAACAATGGCCTGTCTTTTTATTTTTATGAGATGTTCTTCCTGCTTTTGTAACATGGCAGAATACTCATCTTCCGTCAAAAATTTCCGGATATAAGCTCCTTTTTTCCCCAGCGTGTTATCTATTTTTAACAGCTCTATTTCTACCATGCAATGGGTATCCGGATGATATCTGGTTTCACATAAAATGCTTTCGCCTTTGATATAATCCGATTTCACCGCCTCCCTTGCCGCCGCTAAAAGTTCATGGATACTTACCTCCACCTGCATCACCTCCTTCAAAAATAGCGAAAGAAAAGCAGACCCCTTAATCGAAGTCTGCCTCTGTTGGATATATTCTATTTCATATCAACTGTATACATTCTATATACAAGCTATCTTGTTACATCAAATATATCGATAAGTTGTACCCCTATTTTTATACCTTGAAAATAGGGACTTTAACGAAAATCCACACTTGTGTACTGTGTAGACTTTATTATAGAAAAGGCGGAGTTCTCCCCACCTTTATCCTATGAATGCAATCGTGTTTCCATTTTTCACATTTTTACCATTTTTATCCAACATGAAATAATATTTTTCTTACCTCCCGTTCCCTTAACTGGATCAAAATCATCTTTTTCTTGTTCAGTATAGCTAGTTATGTAACCCACTTCTTTCAACCGGTCAGCTAATTTTTTATTTTCATTTGTATTTGCCATTTCAGCATTATGTCTTTTGCTTCTATCACCAAATTTAGGATATATTTTTGAAAGCTCTGAAAAACATTCTTCAAAATCTGGCGCATTCAAAATAGAACAATATTTAAGCATCAACCTATTTTTTATTTCGTCAGTTAATAAGTATGTCCATGCTGTATTAAATACCGATATGCTAATTTTCACATCTATCTGGAGTAAATATTGTGCAATATGCGTAGTCATATAATTTTCTCCAAAAACATTCAACAGAACTTCTGCATTAGAAGAATTGAGAACAGATGAAAGCAATAGTGTTTCTAATAATGTTTCTCCCATTGGAATTTTTTCCATTACTTCCATATATTCCGCTTGATTATACAAAATAAAATCTGGACATAAATCAGGATAAACCTCTTTAATTTCATCATATTTTTTAATATCAAAAGGAATATATTTTTTCTTAATCAAAATTTCCACTTTCTGTTTCTCAACCGTCTCAATTGGAATATCAAATTCCAATTCCAACTGAGGTAATAGTTTTTCAAAAGCAGAATCGTCAATTGCACTTGTAATAAATTCTTCAGCAAACTCTTTCTTTAAACATTGATTCTTTAAACATGCAAGCTGATCACTGTTTGTTTCAATGTATTGAAGTAGTTCTTGCGTAATCTTATATCTATCCCAATAACATTTGATATTCTCCCATTTCAAGCTTACTTTTTCTTTATCCAATAGCTCATCCCAAAGAATTTTCACATCCTTATCGAAATCAGAATCGAACTTTCCACAGCATTCAGAAATATCATCTACACAAATTTCTTCATGATTCACTAATTCTAAACAGATCTTGGTCTCTTCTGGATCGTTTTCCAACATTCTTTCTAACAAATCCATAACCTGTTCAACATCTTCCTTAGTATTATTAGGCGCTAATATAATTTCCTTCACATATTGTTTCAAATTTTCTTGTATATATTTAATTAACGGTTCATATCCCAGTGAAATAATCGTTGTATAATTTCGAGTATCTAAACCAGAAAGCATTGTATCATTTTCAAATTCTACAATCCTACGTATCATCGTATCATTTAACTCATAGTACTGATTTTCAAAAACATATCTCAAAACTTCCTCCGAAACATTTTCAATAGAAACATTCGTGAAAATAATTCCAAGTCTTTCAATTAAAGAAATCACCTTTTGATCTTGAATAGATGATAGCTGCTGTAATATATCTGGATTTTCCTCTATAAAGCCGCTCATCTTATTATTGTCATTTAATTCAAATAAGCGTTTTGTATCCACGTTATCAATAAGTAACTGTAAATAAAAAATTTTCCTTTCATATGTTATCGATATATTCTGGACAATATCATTCCACATATCTGACCAACGCATTGCTAATAGTTGAATCAATCTCGCTTTATATTGAGTTTGCTCTATAAATTCATCTATAAACTCCCAACTTTCTACTGTTCTATCAGATAATTGATCGATTAATATCATACGTTTTTCATCATCATTCTCTTCAGACAATAAATATTCCAAAAGAATAAAATTGAAAATACTTTTTTGTTCAAATTCATAAGGTTGTAAACGCTGTATAACCATTCCAACTTTTGTCAAATTATAATTATATGGCAGTTTTTCCATATTTTTTACTGCCAGTATATAATTCATATCTTCTTTTGTAATGCTTGTCCCCTTAAAATAATTGATATAGTTTGCGTATTTTTCATCAATGTATCCTCTTCGAAGCATAAATACAAGCAATTTATTTTCAACAACTTTTTCAGATAGTACATTATGAACTCCAAATTCTTCTATCAGCTTTTTAAGTGACCAACCTGAAAGTTCATGTGCATTCTTCTTCAAATCTTCAATTTCACCTTTTATTGAACTAACACCTTTTTCTTGGACAAATTGAAAATTTTTAATTCTTTCATAATATCGTTTAAAAACTTCTTGAAAATTATTCACTGATTTTTCCGACTGGTAAGAATTCCATGTATAATACTCAATTTTAACATCCTGTAATTCCGCAAGTTGCAATAACTCAAAGGAATCTCCCATTATTTTACTTACTGGATATTTATCCCAAGAGTTTTTCTTAATACTATATGGAATGCCTTGCCAATCCACCATAGCACCAAGCATAGCTGTTTTTAGTTCTTTAACTTGTTCTAAACAGTCATCATGATATTTTTCCAGTTTCTGTGTAAATTCATCAATTTCATTTCGCCATTGCATACATTGTTCAGAGATATATCTTTGCTTATCCTCAAAAGCTTGTTTCACAACTCCTCTCTCCATTTGAAGTTCCGCAAACTCTCGTGGATATAAGTTTTTAAAAATAATCAATGCCATCATTGTTTCATCTGACAATTTAAGCTCCTGGTCAGTACGAATCGTTTCCTTATATACAACAAACTCATTATATATATTCTGAAGAATTCGCATATCTTCAACATATGGAGATACGTCTAATATAAATTCCTGTGAGATTTCATGAAAAATCCCTTTCTTTTCAGATTCCTCAAGTTTTTGTAAAAAGATTTCCCCTGAATTCGTAGAATTTATAATTGGAATTACCGGAATAATAAATTCAAAGAATTTTGTTCTATCTGTATCCGTAAATATATCATCTCTAATAGCATACACAAAAACAATGCGCCTTTTAATCCCATCGTAGTTGTTCAATAGTGTATTCAATTCTCGAAGGTGAATAAAAATAGATGGATCTTCTAAGCGATCTAAATCCTCAAAAAATACAATTCTGTACTTTGTCTCTTCAAAGAAATATACAATTTCATCCATATTTTTATTAAATATAGTTTCCGCTGCTGTTTCAGAATTTTTCAAAACTGTCTCTGCTGGCAATTTTACTTCATTTACTTTAAAGCGAAACAACACCAAACGATATGTTCGAGCGATAATTGCCAATATTCCCACACAAAAAGCAAGGAAAATACTATTCGAAACCATTCCTTTTAATCCAAATTTTCCCCCTGCCACTTCTATTTTTTTGATTATCATTTGAAAAGTATCTGGAAAAAATATAAATTCTACTATTCCAAAGACAAAAAATATCAAAACCAAATATCCCCAGACACGTTTCCAATTAATTTTGTGTAGTTTTCGATATCTGCTCTGCGGGATCTTTTTATAATTGACTTTATAAAATAATTGCTTCAAAATTCCTAATTCTATTTCATCTTGTTCCAATGAAATTTTCTTAGGATTCCCATTTTTATCTGTTTTATTTTCAACAAAAGTTGCCATTGAAACACGAAGAGCTTTCCTTCTAGTAATTCTGTGTTTTTTCAAATATGTATCAATGATACTACTCTTGCCCGCACCATATGGGCCTGCCAGCGCAATATTTTTAACTTTCTCTTTCTTTATCGCCCAATGTAATGCCTTTAAATATTCAGCTCCATTTTCAATATCATCAATAGGCGCCAAATCTGTAAATTCATTTTTCTTTTTCTCTTGTATTCTTTTATTTATTACTTCACGAATTTTCTCCAAAAGCGCTATCGTAGAAATCCCTCCCTCAAATTTAACTCGTAACACTATTGTATCATGAAATATATAAATAACAAAATGAAAAAGTCTTAAGACATTTGACAGCAACCGTCAGGGCATGAACATCTACAAATTATCCGACCATCTATTCCTTGTTCCTCTACGATATCGTAGCTCAAGTCAAGTAGATCTAAAACTTTCGAATCACTGACAATCTATGTTCTTATCGGATATAAACCAGTTCTTTTTTTCTTCCCATCTATATTATTTTTACTACTCATATTCCCCACTCAATGTTCCCCTACTGCATACACATATTTTTTCATTATCTGTGTATATAATGCCTATATTCTATTTCATATCAACTGTATACACTCTATATACAAGCTATCTTGTTACACCAGTTTACATCTAAAATTAACAGTTCTGCATTATGTGTTATCGAAATAAGTATCTTTAATCTCACTTTCATTCCAGATGAAAATTCTGCAATCTTCTTATTCATCGGAAATCTGTATTCTAGACATTTCCTCTCAAAAAAATCTTTGTTAAACCTTGGATACATTTTAGCAAGAATATGTTCTATATCATTCACACTAAGTTGTGAACAAAATCCTGAATCATCCAACAATACCCCTATTCTTTTCTTATCTTCGGCAGAAAGTTTTCCTGCTTCAACTCCGAATGTTTTAACACATCCACTATCAGGGTTGACAAGCCCTAATATAAGGCTGATAGCAGTACTCTTCCCAGCACCATTCTTTCCTATCAGACCGGTTATCATTCCTTGCTGTATATTCATTGATTGTATATCAAATATATAACCCCCATATCTCTTTTTAACATTTTCAAATGTTATCATTTAATCATCACCTATCAGCAGATTAACAATTCCAATTATTTCCTGATTGTCAAGTCCCATAGACCTTGCCCTGTCAATCACTTTCATAAAATCATCCTCCACTGCCTTTCTTCTTGCTTCGAGTGCCAGCTGTTTATCTGTAGCTGTTACATATGTTCCTTTGCCATGAACCGTTGTTACAAATCCGGCATCTTCAAGTGCATCATACGCCTTTTTTACTGTAAGCGCGCTTATGCGAAGTTCCCCTGCAAGCGTCCTTACAGAAGGAAGTGCTTCATTTTCCTTTAACTTATTTTCAAATATTTCTGACTTAATCTGCTCCATGAGCTGTTCATAAATAGGAACCATTGAAGAATGATTCAAAATAATACGCATATCATTTGTCTCCTTTACAATAAACAGTATATAACAGTTATCCTTGTGTTGTCAACTGTTATATACTGTTCATTCATTCTGTAACATCTAATATTAAAAAACGCAGTTACCACTCCATCATGATAACTGCATCTGTAATAATTACTTATTCTGTTCTTCTAGTAACTTCTTTAATCTTTCTATTTCAGCATCTTTTGCTTCAATTGCAGCATCTTTTTCCTTAAAGGATGCTTTAAGAGCCTCATTCTGCGCTTCAAGTTCTCCATTCTGTGCTTCAAGTTCTCCATTCTGTGCTTCCAATTTACCTTTCTGTAACTTCAGCTCATCCATCTCATCTTTCATCCTGTCAACCATCAGCTCCGCCGTATTCCTATCTAATATCCTTAACGCCTCAGAAAACATATTGAGCACCTCCCTCGGTCTCTCCAAATACTCATTAATATCCTGGCGTACTGATTCCAAGTCAGGAAATATCTCTATTAATCGCTCTATCTCCTCCGGTGTCTCAGCTACGAATAACGACAGGTACTTTAAACGGTCAAGCTTCATCTTTTCTGTCACCTGCTTTTCGCTGTACTGCGTTCTGTCATAATCGTATTTCGTCACTTCAATACGCCCTTTTCTTATATCAGAATATCTGTATTTCTTAAATGTGTCAAGGCTTACCAGCACATAATCCTGCAAAAAGTTTTATCTTAATTCCAGTATTGAATTTCGTCTTGCCAACATGAAAATATAATACCTTATCAACCTCGCTGATAAGGCTGCTGCTACTGTTATCAAACAGAATAATAGTATGAACTGGTCGCATATCCTTATACGAAGGTTTTGATGAACCTTTCATTGAACCCCCATCACTTCCAGCACCTCCTATCTCCCGATTTCCAGTAATCATCTTATACTGGCGCAGCACAAGGTCTGCCGAGTAACACGATATTCTCTCTGCCTGAAAGTCATAAGAAATCTTCTGAATCTCAATATTAGCGATACTTCCATCAGACATCATCACAACCATATCCATAATAATCATCACGCCAAGAAACTGTGAATCCTCATTCGGAAATACTTCAAGAACAGTAACCTTCTGCCCCAGCAGACAACTCACCAGCTCTGAAAGCCTGTCCCTTCTCTCGACCGGATTAAATATCTTCTTAAAAAACGGATCATACAATAACGGAAGTGACTTCCTTCCCTTTAGAAAATCCTCATACCTTCCAATCCATTCTTCATTACTCTTAAGATACCCATATGCACTCAGGCTCCATGAATCTCCTTTAATCTGACGCATGGCTGCGTCATAATAATCTTCCTTCTCTTTAATCTCCATAATATATACAACACCAGTGTTTCTTCCTCATCTGAATTAATAAATATGCATATTTATATACTTATACTATCACAGTTATATCATATTGTAAATATACTTATTGTATTTTTATCATATATCATCACTGGTTTTTCGTCGGCTCTGCATCTGACAGCTTCTACCAGTCCGTCATATGTATGCTTTTCTGCCTCAACTATACGTTCTTTCACAATTCCAGCTTCCATAAGCTTCTTACTACAAGCCGGGCCAATGCTGTACACCAAAACATCCTCAAGTCTGTCAATCAGCCATTTTATACGCTCCCCGCTGCTGCCACTTGTAACAATTATCCCATCAATATCTCCGCAATTCATGCTGTCGTATTCCATACCATCATAATCCACAGGTTCATTCCTATATACTGGAATCTTAATTAAGTTTTCATACTCATTCATAGCTTCTTCAAGTGAGCCGCTTGTTATCTCTGCACACAGATATACAATCTTGCCGGCTGCAATATTCATCAGACTCCTTCCAAGTTCCAAGCCTGTAGATTTATATGATACAAAGTCTGTCTCAAAACCGCATGCCATTCTTAGAGCTTCTTTAGTTTTATTACCGACTACCGCAATCTTAATACCGTCAGGAAACCCGCTTCTCACAGCAAAAGCTTCAACACTGTCTCCATTCAACACACCATCACAATCCGGCTCGCCTTCACAAGCCATCTCCCCCACATTATAAGCAAACCCAGCCACAGCATTTTTACTTGTAAACACAAGCCACTGTGCAGCTTTTATCTGTGTCTCAAAATCTTTAACCTTTATGTATTCAATCCTGCCAGTCACTATTTTTTCGCAGGAAAGCCCCTCCTTTGCAAGTAATTCTGCAAGGGAAGGGCTTTTATCGTACATCTGTCCGTTTTCAATATATGTATATATGTATTTACCCACAATCTACTCCAATCCTAGCATACGGGCTGCTTCGTGACCAACCGCCTCGCTGTCAATTCCTGTAACTTCAATTCTAAGAATCCTGCTGCAATCATCATTGCCAAATAACACAACCATTCGAAGGTCACCATTTTCCTTGGTTACACAGTGTGCGCCAACCGGGGCATGGCAACCGCCGCCTGTTAATCTTAAAAATGTTCTTTCAGCCACAGCTTCTCTATCTGAATTATCATCTGACAAAGCATTTATCTTATCAAGAAGTTCTGTATTCACCTCTGCAGTCTCAATCGCAAGAACTCCCTGTGCCGGTGCCGGAATAACGACCTCCGGGTCAAGATACTCTGTTATCTCAGATGACCTGCCAAGTCTGTTAAGTCCTGCTGCTGCAAGCACAATTCCATCAAGTCCGTATGAATCGTCCATAAGTTTGTTAATTCTTGTATCAACATTTCCCCTGATAGCAGTAAACTGGATATCAGGACGCAGCATTGCAAGCTGGCATGCACGCCTGAGGCTACCAGTTCCTATAACCGCACCAGAAGGAAGTTTTGAAAAACTTCCTGCAGTCTTTAATATAAGTACATCTCTGCAATCCTCTCGTTTCCACGCCTTTGCAAATGTAAGTCCAGTCGCACATTCAGCCGGCATATCCTTCATGCTGTGAACCGCCATATCAATGCTGCCTGAAAGAAGCGCTTCCTCAATCTCCTTTACAAAAAGCCCCTTAGTTCCAATCGCAGCAAGCGGCTTATCCGTAACCTTGTCGCCTGTTGTCTTAATTATAACAAGTTCAAATGTATCCTCAGGATACGCCTCTTCCATTCTTCTCTTAACATATTCCGACTGGACAAGTGCCAGCTTCGAACCTCTCGTTCCTATTCTGTAATGCATAATCCTCCCTACAAGCCAAACAGTCTCTCAACCATATCCTTATACTGCTGCTGTTCATTTTCTTCCACTTTTTTCAATTCTTCAATCGGTTCTTTTAACAATCTGTGTAGTGACGACTTAAGAATCTTCTTTAAGATTACCCTGTCATGGTCAGAAAGGTCAATCTTGCGGTTAAGATAATCATAGCTGTCCTGTACTATCTCATCGCATTTTTTCCCAAGTGACTGGATTGTTGTATCCATTCTGCTTGATGTGAGCCATTTTCTGGTTTCCGCTATATACTCATCAATCACGCACCGGCTTTCCTTAAGCAAATGTACCCTCTCATTCTGATTAGACTTTACAATCCCGCCTATCCTATCAAGATCAATAAGAGTAACTCCCCTAATGTCACCTGCTGATTTTTCTATATCTCTTGGAGCAGCAAGATCAAGAAGTGTCATCTCGCTGATACCTGATAATTCAGAAGCTCTAACTACCAGATGAGGTGATGAAGTCGCTGAGACAACTATATTACTTTCTTTAAGTACTTCTGTTTTCTTATCGTATGTTACAACCTCAATCTGCGGAAACTCCTTAAGCAACGCCTTCGAATGCTGGTAAGTTCTCGAACATACAGTAACCTCTGCGCCATATTCTGCCAGATACCTTATGGCAAGTGCTGCTGTTTTGCCGCTTCCTATAACAAGCGCATGCTTTCCTGATATGCCGCATACTCTGTCTAACTCCTGAATCCCGACATAGCATACAGATACCGGTTTTTCACTTACCTTGTACTCTGTCTTAATATGCTTTGCACAGCTTACCGCTTCTCTTACTATATAATTAAGCTCTTTCCCGCTGTGTCCAAGCGTTCTTGAAAGGTCTGCCGCATCCTTTAACTGACCTAGTATCTGATCCTCTCCAAGCACCATGCTTTCAAGTCCGGCGGCTATGCAAAACAGATATACCAGTGCTTCTTCACCACATTTGACACCGGCTAATTTAGTATCAGTAAGTCCAAAATAATCATTGAATAAATCGGACATCGCTTGTACAAATGTTTCATCCTCATACAGATAAAACACTTCGCATCTGTTGCATGTTGAAAGGCACATGCACTGGTTCACGCCAGCTTCCTCTGCCTGTTGCATAAAGTCTGCTATTCCGCTGTCTGTGAATGTAATTTTATCCCTTACTGAAAGGTCTGTATTCTTATAATTAATTCCTACATATCCTAACTGCATCTGTATTCTCACTTATTATACGAATTATTTTCTGAAGAATTCTTCCATAACCTCTATTGTACGGTTGATGTCTTCATTAGTGTGTGCATCTGATACGAACATTGCCTCAAACTGTGATGGTGCAATGTATATTCCGTTATCAAGCATATATCCAAAGTATTCTGCATACTTCTTAGTGTCTGACTTTACTGCACTGTCATAATCTTCTACTGCATCTGGTGTAAAGAATATGCTCATAAGTGAACCAATCTGATTAACTGATACCCTTCCGGCTCCACATTTTCTTACACTGTCAGCAATACGCTTTGTCTTAGTCTCAAGTCTGTCGTATATATCCTTATTATCTCTTAAGATTCTTAAAGTCTCTAAGCCTGCTGCTGTTGCAATTGGATTGCCTGACAATGTTCCTGCCTGATATACAGGGCCGTCAGGACTTACCATACGCATAATGTCAGCTCGTCCGCCATATGCTCCGACTGGCATACCCCCACCTACAATTTTTCCAAGAGTTGTAAGGTCTGGCTTTATGTTAAAGTACTCCTGCGCTCCGCCAATTGAAAGTCTGAAGCCTGTTATTACCTCATCAAATATAAGAAGACTTCCATTTTCCTTAGTTATGTCTCTTAAGAATTCAAGAAATCCATGTCTTGGAAGCACAACTCCCATGTTAGCTGCAACAGGTTCAACTATTACAGCAGCTATTTCGTCTTTATTGTTATCAAAAAGTTCCTTCACAGAATCACAGTCATTGTATTCTGCTACAAGTGTATTCTTAGTGTAATCAGCAGGAACTCCTGCACTGTCCGGAACTGATGTTGTAAGCGCTGCTGAACCGGCTTTTACTAAAAGTCCGTCAGAATGTCCATGATAACAGCCTCTGAACTTAATTATCTTGTCTCTTCCGGTGTAGCCTCTTGCCACACGGATTGCACTCATGACAGCTTCTGTTCCTGAGCTTACAAGACGGCTCACCTCCATTGTAGGAATAAGCTCATATATAAGCTCTGCCATCTCAACTTCTCTCTTGGTTGGCGCACCATATGTAAGGCCTGCTTCCGCAGCTTCCTTAACCTTTGCAATTACTCTGTCATGTGCATGGCCTAATATTCCCGGTCCCCATGAACATATGTAGTCAATCATTTCATTCCCATCTACATCAGTAATTCTGTCTCCCTTGGCAGAAGCTATGAATCTTGGCACTCTGTCAACTGCCTTGTATGCCCTGACAGGACTGTTTACACCACCCGGCATATGTTTTACTGCTCTCTCATATAAATCCTTTGACATCTCTTCATTCATAAAACCAGCTCCTCCTGCTTAATTTAATACTGCTAAAAATGTTACTCTTCCTTTAACCATTTTGCCACATCTATAGCATGATATGTTATTATCATCTTAGCTCCGGCTCTCTTAAAGCCAGTCATATTCTCCATTACAATCTTCTTCTCATCAATCCAGCCATTCATTGCTGCTGCCTTAACCATTGCATACTCACCGCTTACATTGTAAGCGACAATTGGAATATTGAAGTTAAGCGCTATCTCTTTCATAACGTCCATATATCCGAGTGCCGGCTTTGCAATAATCATGTCTGCACCTTCTAATATGTCTTCTTCAACTTCCCTTAACGCTTCTTTTCCATTAGCCGGGTCCATCTGATATGTCTTTCTGTCACCAAATCCCGGTGCTGAATGTGCGGCATCCCTGAACGGTCCGTAATATCCTGATGCAAATTTGGCACTGTATGAACATATAGGAATATTAACCAGTCCTGCCTCATCAAGTGCATTTCTGATTGCCTCAACTCTCTTATCCATCATGTCACTCGGTGCAATTATATCTGCCCCCGCTTTTGCATAAGCAACTGACGCCTTTGCAAGAAGCGGCAGTGTCTCATCATTTAATATAACGCCATCTTTTACAAGTCCGCAGTGTCCATGTGATGTGTACTCACACAGGCACACATCAGCCATGATAACAAGCTCTGGATAAGCATCCTTGATAAGGCGGATTGCCCTGCACACAACACCTTCCTCGTCATATGCCTCACTTCCGACCTCATCTTTATGTACAGGTATTCCAAAAAGCAGAATTCCCTTAATTCCAACCTCTACAGCACGTACGATTTCTTCAAGAACATGGTCAAGCGAATACTGACATATTCCCGGCATTGATGGTACTTCCTGTATTACATCGTTCTCCTCCGTAACAAATACAGGGTATATAAGCTCGTCCACCCTTACATGATTCTCTCTTACCATATCTCTTAATGTCGCATTCATTCTTAATCTTCTTGTTCTGTCCATGATTATCATCTTCCTTCCAACGTTTCCTATATAATAGCATTGCATATAAACATTGTAAACTGGTATGTTATGTTCTACTATGTATCTTAACCATTCTTGCATACTCACCATCAAGCTTCATAAGCTCCTCGTGAGTTCCTCTCTCCTTGATGCCCTCGTCAGTAAGCATCAGGATTTCCTCCGCATTTTCAATAGTTGTAAGTCTGTGTGCTATTACAAATGTGGTTCTGTTCTTAGCCAGCTTCTCAAGTGATTCCTGTACAATCTGCTCACTCTCATTATCAAGTGCTGATGTCGCCTCATCAAATATAAGAATTGGCGGATTCTTTAAGAATACTCTTGCAATTGACAGTCTCTGCTTCTGACCGCCTGACAATTTGACTCCGCGCTGTCCGATATCTGTGTCATATCCGTTCTCAAAGCTCATGATAAAATCATGCGCATTTGCAAGCTTTGCCGCCTGAATTACTTCTTCGTCTGTAGCATCTGGCTTTCCATATCTTATATTCTCTTTAATTGTACCCATAAACAGATACACATCCTGCTGTACAACTCCGATATGGTCACGCAAGCTTTTAAGTGTAACATCTTTGATATCTGTTCCATCAATCTTAATCGAACCGCCCGTCACCTCATAAAATCTTGGAATAAGCGAGCAGAGTGTTGTCTTTCCTACTCCCGAAGGACCTGCAAGTGCAACATATTCTCCCGGTCTTACTGACAGATTAACCCCGGAAAGCACCTCGTCCACGCCGTCCTTATATCTGAAGGACACATTTTCAAATGTTATTGCACCCTTCACATCAGTAAGTTCCTTTGCGTCAGGCTTATCAGCTATTTCCGGCTCTACTGAAAGAATCTCTAAGAATCTTTCGTAACCCGAATAGCCATTCTGGAACTGCTCTGTGAAATCAATAAGCACCTTAACTGGCTCCGTAAAAATATTTATATACAGTAAAAATGTAACGAAATCCGTAATATTTACCCAGCCCTTTGCAATTCCAATACCGCCTGCTGCGATTACGATTACATTTATCATTGTTGTAAATGCAGTAAGTCCCGCATTGTACATTCCCATATAATGATAGCTGTCTCTCTTAGATTCAAGGAACAAGTCATTCCCCTTCTTAAATTTTTCACATTCGATATCTTCATTTGCAAATGACTTGACGACCCTTATTCCAGACAGATTGTCCTCTATCTGTGCATTTATCTCACCTATTCTTACCCTGTTTCTCTTAAATGCCCTCTTCATGCGCTTGTTAAGCACATACGCGAATACAAGCATAAAAGGAATCAGCACAAATGCGGCAATCGTAAGTCTTAAGTCAATCGAACTTAATATGCATAATGCACCAATTATCTTAATTAGTGAAATAGTTATATTCTCTGGTCCATGATGCAAAAGCTCTGTAATATCGAACAAATCCGATGTTATTCTTGACAATAACTGTCCAACCTTCTGGTCATCATAGAATGAATATGACAGCTTCTGATAATGATTGAATATCTCTGCCCTCATATCGTACTCAATCTTTGCGCCCATTACATGTCCATAATTAGATATATAGTAGTTGCAGCCCCACTGTATCAGTACAAGCACAAAAAGTACTCCAACAATAATCATAATTCTTGAAAGTGCTTCATTGGCACTCATATATGCAACCTTTGATGTAATGAACCTTACAACAAGTGGTATCACAAGTGCCACCGCCGCTGACATCATCGCCAGTATCATATCAAGTATAAATGTGCCTAAATACGGTTTGTAGTATTTAGCCAGCTTCTTAAGATTCTCTTTCATAAACTTCTCCTGTTTTCTATATTTCCTCGTTTCGCCGTGCATGTCAGGGCAAGCACACCACTGCTTGCCTGCTGCTTGCACCCCGGCTGTCCGCCGTGCATGTTAGGCTTTCTCCCTATCGTATGCATCATGCATTCCGTGCTTTGTGCCAGCACAGCACTGCTTGCCTGCTGCATACGGCACGGCTCAATGCTAACGCACATTATACCACATCCTTACTTATTGAAAAAGCAAAGAAATGTGAGTGGACCTGCTAATTTTTAATCTTCTGGCTTCACTTTTGACAATTTTTTCAATGTTTAAAAAAATATAAACCTACTAAAAGTCGTCAACTTCATCATTTCGTAGGTTCATTAGCTTGTCATTTTGTTGTTATAGTTGCTTGCTGACCTACTATTTACCTGCTTTGTCGCTTTTTCGTAGGTCTTTTTCTTGCTTCTTGCTTGATTATGAGTGCCATATACTGGCAAAAGACCTATTAAATACTTTAACATTGCTTTTTTCGTAGGTCTTTCAGTCCTCAACTTGCCATAACTCCTGCAAAACAACCTACTCAAACCACAATCTATGTAGTTTTAGTAGGTCTTACCCATGTCAATTGCTTTGCATGACTGTTATTATTGAGTGCTGGTTTATTGGCAATTCTGATTTTGGACTTCTTTGCGTCCCCACTCCGCTTCAACGTCCAATCCGCCACACTATGACCACTCCAGCTACCAAATAAATAAGTCCGGGATGCATTTTATAATAAAAAAACACATCCCGGACATTTATTAACATTTTATTCACTTACAAGCTCTGTATTCTGCGTTTCAATGCTCTTGCCAGCACCGTTAATCGTCAGATATAAAAGCCCTATTCCAATAAATATAAGCAGCAGAACCACAATCATATATACAACACCTATTCCTAGCGACTCTGAACCCATCTGGCTTAAATCCCATCCAAACCAGCCTGTTGGCACATTATAATTAAGAAAGTTGTATGGTGCCGTCATTGTGTCATACCACCTAACCCCAAGTACTGCAAGTATGTATACAAAACCCACATAGCAAAGCGGTGGTATAACCGCGTATATTGCATATATCTTTCTTGCTTTAAATCCTTTATCAAATATAAGAAAATCTGCTATTGCAAATACTGGTCCAATCAAATGTACGCCAAGGCTTCCTGCGTGATTATGAAGATAAGCACCAATAAGACCATCATCTGACGTAGGTCCAAGAATAATCATATACACCAGACATGTCAGTGTAATTGAGAGCGTCATAAGAAACTTGAGCATATATAATCTATTATTCTTATAATCTTTTCCCGTAACAAGCAATATCATGTCCAACACAATAAATACCACCAGCACAATATCAAGTGCCACATTAGAAAGTGTTGTAAAAAATGTGAATGACATAATGCTGTCAATTGTAAACATGAGTCCATACACCGAAGCAATCAGTGATACTGCCTTAAAAATAATACTTGTAATCAATCTTTTCCTGTCTAATATCTTGTTATCCAATTTGAGCCTCCAATTATTTGATTCTCGAATTATAATATATATTAGTTTGATTATCAAGTTATTTATACAAAATATCTATGTATTCAATCAGCCTGTTATACGAATCTTCGTCTGTCTTATATTCTGCTCCATTCCATTCTACCCTGCCTGCAAGCACAATATTATTGGCTATTCCATCTTTATAATAAGTTATTCTATAACTCCAGCCATTAGTACGTGGAAACTTTTTTGCGGTAAGATTCATGTTTTTAACCAGTTCAATAATCTGTGTCCTCTGTTCCTCATCTGGTGTTATCTCTTTACCATTACCTCCGCACATTATTGTCATCTTATCATATCCACTAAGGTCAATATTGACCACCTGTTTTGAAGTACTGATTATTACATATGCACCAATTCCCGCAAATGCTAATAATAAAACAATTCCTGCTATTATTTTAATATTTTTTCTTTTCATACGCCCCTCCTTTTGGACTTTTTCCATGTCACTCTCCGCTTTCCCTTTCTATTTATATATACGAAACACTTTCCAGAATAGTTTGCACATTTACATACATATTTTATATATCAATACTTAATTCCACTCACAAAAAGAAAAAACTCCCGCAGGGACAAGCCCTGCGGGAGCAATCATACACTTTATTCAAGCTGTATATTAAATTACTTGTAAAGTTCAACTAACTTCTGAAGGTGCTCATATCTTTCCTTAGCAACTTCCTCAGACTTAGCGAAGAGTCTCTCAGCTCTTTCTGGGAATGGCTTAACAAGTCTTGTATAACGAGCCTCGTTATTAAGGAATTCCTGATATGATCCATCACCTTCCTTAGATGTAAGTGTGAATGGATTCTTTCCTTCAGCCTTAAGTGCTGGGTTGAATGAGAAGAGGTTCCAGTAACCAGCCTTAACAGCCTTCTTCATCTCATCCTGGCAGTGGTTCATACCACCCTTAGCGATACCGTGAAGTTCGCAAGGAGCGTAACCAATGATAAGTGATGGTCCGTTGTAAGCCTCTGCTTCCTTGATTACCTTAAGAGCCTGAGCCATGTTAGCACCAAGAGCAATCTGAGCTACATATACATAACCATACTGCATAGCGATTTCAGAAAGGCTCTTCTTTCCGATTTCCTTACCTGCTGCAGCGAACTGGCAAACCTCACCGATGTTAGAAGCCTTAGAAGCCTGTCCACCTGTGTTAGAATACATTTCTGTATCGAATACCATAACGTTAACGTTCTCACCAGAAGCAAGTACGTGGTCTAATCCGCCGTAACCGATATCGTAAGCCCATCCATCACCACCGAAGATCCATACAGACTTCTTAGCAAGGTAATCCTTCTTAGCTAATACCTGTGGAGCTGTTGGACAACCATCTGCAGCTGCCTTCTCTAACTCTGCAACAAGAGCTTCTGTAGCTGGTGTGTTAGCCTTAGTATCATCCTTAGTCTCGATGTACTTAGCTGCTGCTGCCTTGAACTCAGCAGATGCCTTATCAGATGCAGCCATCTCTTCGATCATCTCGATAGCCTGCTCTCTGATGTACTTCTGACCAATATACATACCTAAACCATGCTCAGCATTATCCTCGAATAATGAGTTACACCAAGCTGGACCCTTCTTAGAATCCTTGTTTACTGTATATGGTGAAGTAGCAGCTGGGTTACCCCAGATAGAAGAACAACCTGTAGCATTAGAAATGTACATCTGCTCACCGAATAACTGTGTAATTAATCTAGCATATGATGTCTCTGCGCATCCTGCACATGAACCTGAGAATTCAAGTAATGGCTGGTTGTACTGAGAACCGATTGGAGTTTCAACAAGTGCTGGCTTGATTTCCTTCTTACCAACGTTAGCAACGAGGTAATCAAATACAGGCTGCTCAGCTGACTGAGATTCCTGTGGAACCATCTTAATAGCTTCTCCTGCCTTAGGACATACAGTAACACACTCGCCACATCCCATACAATCTAAAGGAGATACAGACATTGTATACTTCATAGTTGTATCTACAGCATGCTTAGAATCTGCAAGCTTGATGTTTGCTGGAGCTGCTGTAACTTCATCAGCTGAAAGAATAAATGGTCTGATTGTTGCATGTGAACAAACAAATGCACAGCTGTTACACTGAATGCAGGCTGCTGGATCCCACTCAGGAACCATAACGGCTGTTCCTCTCTTCTCGTATGCAGAAGCACCTGTTTCGAACTGACCATCAGCGCAATCCTTGAATGCTGAAACTGGAAGGCTGTCACCATCCATCTTAGAGATTGGCTCAAGAAGATCGTTAACTAACTTAACAACTTCTGGACGTCCTGTCTTAGCTTCCTTAGGAGCATCAGCTTCTGGATTAGCCCAAGAATCTGGAACTTCTACCTTATGTATAGCATCTACACCGGCATCAATAGCCTTATAGTTCATCTCTACTACAGCATCACCCTTCTTAGAGTAAGACTTCTTAGCAGCTTCCTTCATGAACTTAATAGCATCATCGATAGGCATTACATCAGCTAACTTAAAGAAAGCAGACTGTAAGATTGTGTTAGTTCTCTTACCCATACCGATTTCGATAGCCTTATCAATGGCATTGATTGTGTAAAGCTGAATCTTGTTATCATAAATGTACTTCTTAGCTTCAGCGTTAAGATGATGTCCTAATTCTTCATCTGTCCACTGGCAGTTGATCATGAATACTCCGCCTGGCTTAACATCCTGTACCATCTTCATACCCTGTGTAACATATGCTGGGTTATGACATGCTACGAAGTCAGCCTGATTGATGTAATATGGACTCTTAATTGGGTTATCACCAAATCTTAAGTGAGAAATTGTGATACCACCTGTCTTCTTAGAATCATACTGGAAGTATGCCTGGATGTACTTGTCTGTGTGGTCACCGATAATCTTAGTAGAGTTCTTGTTAGCACCTACTGTACCATCTCCACCGAGACCCCAGAACTTACATTCCTTAGTACCAGCAGCTGAAGTAATTGGAGCTGGCTTAACTTCTGGAAGTGAAAGGTTAGTAACATCATCAACGATACCGATTGTGAATCTGCTCTTAGGAGCATCCTTCTCTAATTCCTTATATACAGCAAAGATAGATGAAGGTGGTGTATCCTTAGAACCAATACCATATCTGCCACCAACTAATGTGATGTCGTTAAGTCCTGCTTCACGAAGTGTTGTAGCAACATCAAGGAAAAGAGGCTCACCAAGAGAACCTGGCTCCTTTGTTCTGTCAAGTACAGCAATCTTCTTAGCTGTCTTAGGAATAACCTTTAAGATAGCTTCTGATGACCATGGTCTGTAAAGTCTTACCTTAATAAGACCAACCTTTTCACCCTTAGCTGTAAGATAATCAATAACTTCTTCTACTACGTCGTTAACAGAACCCATAGCGATGATTACTCGCTCTGCATCTGGTGCACCATAGTAGTTAAATAATCCATAATTAGTACCGAGCTTCTCGTTAACCTTGTTCATGTACTTCTCAACTACTGCTGGAAGAGCATCATAAACTGAGTTACAAGCCTCTCTGTGCTGGAAGAAGATATCACCATTCTCATGTGAACCACGAGCTGATGGATGATTAGGATTAAGAGCGTGTGCTCTGAATTCTTCAACTGCATCCATTGGGCACATATCCTTAAGATCTTCGTAATCCCACTCTTCAATCTTCTGAATCTCGTGTGATGTACGGAAACCATCAAAGAAGTTAAGGAAAGGTGTCTTTCCTTCAAGTGCTGCACAGTGAGCTACTGGAGAAAGATCCATAACCTCCTGTGGGTTAGTTTCACAAAGCATTGCAAAACCTGTCTGACGACATGCGTATACATCTGAATGATCACCAAAGATGTTCAATGCATGTGATGATACTGTACGGGCAGATACGTCGAATACGCATGGGAGCTGCTCACCAGCTATCTTATACATATTAGGAATCATAAGTAAAAGGCCCTGTGAAGCTGTAAATGTTGTTGTTAATGCACCTACACCTAAAGAACCATGAACTGTACCTGCAGCACCAGCCTCTGATTCCATCTCAACTACCTTAACAGTACTGCCGAAAATGTTCTTTCTTCCGGCTGCTGACCACTGGTCAACATAATCTGCCATCGGGCTTGATGGTGTGATTGGATAGATACCAGCAACTTCTGTATATGCATAAGCTACATGTGCAGCGGCTGTATTACCATCCATAGAATGTTTCTGTCTTGCCATTATAAATATTTCCTCCTTAAGAAAATTTAGGCGGCATAAATGTACCAGCTATAAATAACCAGATATACATTATACGTCCCTACATATTACTTAATATTTTATTATCTTTATCCCCAAAAGTAAAGGCATAAATGTGAGATTTCATGCTTATTTCATTATTAAAATCAATACAATGCCATTAAAAACTGGACTTTTCCAATGTCCAAGCATCGGAAAAGTCCAATTACACGATTTACATATTCTTATTATTACTACATTTTATTACTAAACCATTATATTAATCGTCTTCACCCTGAAGTGCATCATAACCTGATTCACCGGTTCTTACCTTTACTACATCCTCAACATCATATACAAAAATCTTACCATCACCGATATGGCCTGTATAGAGAGCCTTTCTTGTAGCATTGATAACATCCATTACAGGAACTGAAGATATTACCATCTCAACCTGTGTCTTAGGAAGAAGCTGGATATCCATTGGAACACCTCTGTAATATTCAGGAGCACCCTTCTGTGTACCACATCCAAGAACCTGTGTAACTGTCATACCTGTAACTCCGATATCGTTCATGGCCTTCTTGAATCTCTCGAATCTCTCCTGCTTCATAAGAATCTCAACCTTGGTAATCTTCTTGCCATCACCTGCATCAGATGTCTTAACAAGAGCAGGTACAGAAGCTTCCATTGATTCTGAACCGATTACATCAACATCACCATCAACAAAGTCCATACCACCAAATTCGAATCCTGCATAAGCACTTGAAAGGCCATGCTCCATAATATCAAGGCCTCTGATTTCTTCTTCCTTAGAAGCTCTGAGTCCGATTGTAGCCTTAATTACTGTGAACACAATCACCATGCATACAGCTGCCCATGCTGCAACTGATACAAATCCTAATAACTGAAGTCCAAGCTGTGTGAATCCACCGCCATAGAAAAGACCTTCGCCCTTAATTGAACCACCTTCTAAAGCAATTGCATATCCTGGAGCTGAACTTGTTGCAAAAAGGCCAACAGCAATTGTACCCCAGATACCATTCATCATATGTACTGCTACAGCACCTACAGGATCATCAACATGAAGCTTGTAGTCAAGAAGCCATACGCCGAATACTACTAAAAGACCAGAAACAATGCCTATCATTGTTGCACCAAATGCATCTGTTACATCACAAGGAGCTGTTATACCAACAAGACCTGCAAGTGAAGCATTTAAACACATTGAAACATCAGGCTTACCATATCTTATCCATGTGAATATCATACATGTTACTGTTGCTACTGCAGGAGCAACTGTTGTTGTAAGGAAAATAGAGCCTAAATCTTCAATTGTTGTTGCTGCTGCACCGTTAAATCCATACCAGCCAAACCACAGAATAAATACACCAAGTGCACCAAGTGGAATATTGTGTCCTGGGAAAGCATTTACCTTTATAACCTTACCATTAGCATCCTTTTCAAACTTACCAATACGAGGTCCAAGAATCTTAGCACCAATAAGAGCTGAAATACCACCAACCATGTGAATACAACAAGAACCTGCAAAATCATGGAAGCCTAACTGTGCAAGCCAGCCGCCGCCCCAGATCCAGTGAGCTTCTATTGGATAGATAAGTGCTGAGATAACTGCTGAGTATACACAATATGATAAGAACTTTGTTCTCTCAGCCATGGCACCTGAAACAATAGTAGCTGTTGTAGCACAGAATACTAAGTTAAATACGAAACTAGAAAAATTAAAATCTTTGTAAGCTGTGAAGATATCAAAACCAGGCTTTCCAATAAAACCAAGTAAATCCTCACCTAATAAGAAACTGAATCCAATAAGAACGAACATTACTGTACCAATACAGAAGTCCATCAGATTCTTCATAATAATGTTACCTGAATTCTTTGCTCTTGTGAATCCTGTTTCTACCATTGCAAAACCTGCCTGCATCCAGAAAACAAGAGCTGCACCTATAAGGAACCACACACCGAATAATTCGGCATCTACTGCTGATAAAATCTCTTGCATAACCATTTCCTCCCTAATCAGAAATTCTTTTTAATTTAATTGCCGGTAACAGAGTTGATCAGGTTCTGTACCTGATTAAACAGAATGCAAAAAAGGCGTGCAGGCAGTTTTCCCAAACTGCTTACACGCCTTTGTGTACATCACTGTTCAATTCATGTTGTTAATTATACTCGCCATTTTCAATAATTATTGAAAAAATCGGACATTTTTATTGACTTTTTAATTTTTTCTTAATAATATTTTAATAAATAAACTTTTAGAGGAGACAAGTTATGAAACATATGATACAGCCATTTGGCATAGACATGCATAAAAATGTTCTTACAGACACAAAATCAGTTAAGCATATGCATTTTTACGAAACAGATATAACTAATGATATTCTTAACATCTCATTTATTCCATCATACACTACAGAATGGATAATATGCTACAATGACAATAATGACATCTCTGAATTCATATGTATCGGATGCCAGAACATATTTACAACACTTTCTCTTAAAGAATTTGACCACTATTTCGGGATAAGATTCGACAACACTGGCTGCTACTTTAATAAAGGCTGTGATATTAAGACTTATCCCGTCAACATTACAGACAATATATTCCGTTATGAGCCAGCCCCTGAATCGTATGAGATGCAGCTAATAAAGGATTTTCACAATTCTTCATCCTTTAAAGACAGAATTACACTTTTTAAAGCATTTGTTACAGATTGCAAGACCTTCTGCCCTGTTTCTGAAAATATTGAGAAACTTAACAGACTTATATATTCAGGTGCCGGTACTGTTGCAGAATTATCAGCAGAATCAGAATATTCTGTAAGACATATATCAAGGCTTTACAACGAAGTCTATGGTATTGGTGCGAAGGATTTTATCAAAATGTACAGATTCCAGAATGTCCTTGCAGCCATAATTGCTGACCCAGAACGTGATAACAGCTCCTTTATTGAAGGTGCAGGTTATTCGGATCAGGCACATTTCCAAAGAGAATTCAGGACATTTATGGGAATGACTCCTAAGAAGTACATAAAACTTATCAAGAATTTCTGATATACATGCTAAAACAGGTGACAATCTTCACAATCAGACTGCCACCTGCTTTTCTTAATCTCCATCAGTTAATATAAAATCACTCATCACTGTATTACATATATCCATGCCATATTCAGTAAGCCTTAACATATCTGCCTGCTTTACAAGAAGACCTTTATTAATATTCTGTTCTGTCTCTTTAGCATAAACATCATTAATTGAAACTCCAAACCTGTTCTGAAAATCCTTCACATCAACTCCTGCAACCTTTCTTAGTCCAAGAAACATGAATTCTTCCATTGCATCTTCTTTAGTCAGTATTTCAATATTTTCATGAAGTTTTCCTATATCACCGTTAAGCTCTATATACTTCTTGACATCTCTTATGTCGGAATACCGCACATTCTCTGTAAATCCTGCTGCCGAACACCCAAAGCCATAATACTCTCCTCTGTTCCAATACAGAAGATTATGCCTGCATTCGAAGCCCGGTCTGCTATAATTGGATACTTCGTATCTTTCATACCCTGCATTTCCAAGAATCTGCTTCGTTATATGGTACATGCGCCTGTCCTCTTCCTCATCAGGAACCGGCGGAAACTTGTCAATATTATCAGCCAGATAAGTGCCTTCCTCAAGAATAAGGCTATACGCCGATATATGCTCCGGCTGTAATGCCGTCACCTTGTCAAATGTATTTTCAAGAGTTGCTTCAGTCTGCCCCGGAATAGCCGACATAAGGTCAACATTAATATTATTAAAGCCTGCAGCCCTTGCCAGTCTGAAGCTTTCCTCAAACTGTTCAAATGTGTGTATTCGCCCAAGCATTTTTAATTCATTATTATCAGCAGACTGTAAGCCAAAGCTTAACCTGTTCACTCCTGCGGCTCTGTATTCTGAAAGCCTGCTTTCATTAACTGTTCCCGGATTACATTCCATTGTTATCTCAGCATCATCCAAAACATCAAAGCAATCCCTGACAGCAGCTAATATATCAGCTATACAGCCATCAGGCAGTACTGACGGAGTACCTCCGCCAAAGAATATGGATGTTATCTTATCTTTTACCTGCCCATCTGCTGTATTTCTGATTTCATTAATAAGTGCCTTAGTGTAAGCATATTTTACAGCATCACCAGCCGGAGCAGACAGGAAATCACAATATATACATTTGTGTACACAAAAAGGGATATGTATATATATCCCTTTTTCATATGTTTTATTCATCATCTAACTTTAATACGCTCATAAACGCCTTCTGTGGAATCTCTACATTACCAATCTGGCGCATACGCTTCTTTCCTTCCTTCTGCTTCTCAAGAAGTTTCTTCTTTCTTGAGATATCACCACCGTAACATTTTGCAAGTACATCTTTTCTGAGTGCCTTGACAGTTTCTCTTGCAATTACCTTGCTTCCGATAGCTGCCTGAATAGGAATCTCAAACTGCTGTCTTGGAATCTCTTCCTTGAGCTTCTCGCACATTTTACGGCCTCTCTCCTCAGCATTGCCGGCAAATACAATGAATGAAAGTGCATCAACTTCTTCTTTGTTAATAAGAATATCAAGCTTGACAAGCTTAGAACGCTCATACCCCTTCATCTCATAATCAAATGATGCATAACCTCTTGAGCGTGATTTAAGTGCATCAAAGAAATCATATATAATCTCATTAAGAGGAAGGTCATACTTAAGCAGTGCCCTTGTCTGCTCAATATATTCCATTCCATTATATATGCCTCGTCTTTCCTGACAAAGTTTCATAATAGGTCCGACGAATTCTGTTGTAACCATAATCTCAGCACTTACCATAGGCTCTTCCATATAATCAATCTCAGAAGGGTCCGGCATATTAGACGGATTAGTAAGGTCAATTACATCTCCGTTCGTCTTGTGAACCTTATATATAACGCCCGGTGCGGTTGTTACAAGGTCAAGATTATATTCTCTCTCAAGTCGTTCCTGTATAATCTCTAAGTGAAGAAGTCCTAAGAATCCACATCTGAAGCCAAATCCAAGTGCAATAGATGTCTCCGGCTCAAACTGCAGGGCTGCATCATTAAGCTGCAGCTTTTCAAGTGCATCTCGTAAATCCTGATACTTGGCGCCATCTGCCGGATATAATCCGCAGTAAACCATAGGATTAACCTTCTTGTAACCAGGAAGCGGCTGCTCACATGGTCTGTCATTATCAGTAACTGTATCACCAACTCTTGTATCTCTTACATTCTTGATACTTGCTGTAATATAACCAACCATTCCTGCTGTAAGCTCATCGCATGGAATAAAACGGCCTGCACCGAAATATCCAACCTCAACGACCTCTTCTACAGCTCCCGTTGCCATCATTCTTATCTTAGTACCCTTCTTGACAGTACCTTCTTTAATTCTTACAAATATGATAACACCCTTATATGCATCATATAACGAATCAAATATAAGCGCTGAAAGTGGTGCGGAAGCATCTCCTGATGGTGCCGGAATCTTAGTTACAATCTGTTCAAGAACCTCTTCAATATTAATTCCGTTCTTAGCTGATATAAGCGGTGCATCCTGTGCCTCTATTCCTATAACATCCTCAATCTCTTCAATAACTCTTTCAGGTTCTGCACTTGGAAGGTCAATCTTATTAATTACAGGAAATACATCAAGATCATGGTCTAATGCAAGATATACATTAGCAAGTGTCTGTGCTTCAATTCCCTGTGCCGCATCTACTACAAGTATAGCACCATCACAGGCTGCAAGTGCTCTTGATACCTCATAATTAAAGTCGACATGTCCCGGAGTATCAATAAGATTGAATATATATTCCTGTCCATCTGATGCCTTATATACAGTTCTTACTGTCTGTGCTTTAATTGTAATTCCTCTTTCTCTCTCAAGATCCATGTTATCAAGAATCTGCTCCTGCATCTCTCTTGATGTGAGAAGTCCGGTTTTTTCAATTATTCTGTCAGCCAGTGTTGACTTGCCATGATCAATATGTGCAATAATACAAAAATTTCTTATGTTCTTCTGATTAATTCCTGCCATTAATATAACCCCGCTTGTTTTAAATAATCTTTTATGCCATCTGCTATGGCTTGTGCTGTCTTAGTTTTATCAGTTGTTACTTTCTTTAAATCTGATACATTAGTTATAAAACCCATGTCTATTACTGTGCTTGTACATTTGCTATGAGCGTTAATATAATAATTATCCTTTGCATCTCCAACTGTACCGGTTTTCACTCCACGATTCTTAATTCCAGTACTTTTTTCCATGCTCTTAAGAATAATCCTTGAAAGCTCTGCTGCCTCAACAGGCTTTGTCGTGTGAATATAACTCTCCGCACCGGAAACTGATGTATCTGCATTATATGAATTCATTCTAAGTGACACACATATATATACTTTTGACGAATTACATATCTTTACACGTTCTTCGTCTGTAACATCCCTATCTGATGTTCTTGTCATGACAACCTCAATCCCATCGGATTCAAGCTTTGACTTAATATCAAGAGCCATTTCAAGATTTATATCCTTTTCCTTCCTGCCTGATGACGACACTCCAGTATCCTTTCCACCTTTTGATGGATCAAGACAGACTACAGCCTTTGAAGACGCCCCTTTAGATTCAACATTCTTATTATCATTAAGATATCCACTTGTTCTGGTTTCGCTCTCGGTTTCTTTGCCAATAACGTTTCCCTCACTTACAGTATCCTTAAAAAAATCATTATACACCATTAAAGTGATAACCAGCAAGCAGACAAGCGTAGCCAGTCCGAATAATTTATCTATTCTAAATGTTTTACGATGTTTCATTATAGTACCCCATTAATATTTCTTGTACTATTGTCCATAAGGAAGGGGTAAATGTCAACAACTTTTAACCATTTCTTTTCTTAACTGACGCATTATTTTCTTTTCAAGCCTTGAAATATATGATTGTGAAATTCCTAACATATCAGCAACCTCTTTCTGTGTCTTTTCTTCTCCATCCTCTGAACTCAAACCAAATCTTAAATCAACTATTATTCTTTCACGCTCCGGAAGCTGGTTTATAGCCTTTTTAAGCATTTTGCACTCAACCTCTGTTTCAATATCCCTATATATAATATCCTCATCCGTTCCAATAATGTCTGACAACAGAAGTTCATTACCATCCCAGTCAACATTAAGCGGTTCATCAATTGACACTTCTGCTTTTATCTTACTGTTTCTTCTAAGATACATAAGAATTTCGTTTTCTATACACCTTGATGCATATGTTGCAAGCTTGATATTTTTATCCTTATCATATGAATTAATTGCTTTGATAAGCCCTATTGTTCCAATTGATATCAAATCCTCTACACCAACCCCTGTATTGTCAAATTTCTTCGCAATATAAACAACAAGCCTTAAATTATGTTCTATCAGGGTGTGCTTTGCTTCAGCATCAGAAGCTGTCCCCAGTGCTTCTATTGCGTTCTGTTCCTCACTTGCCCCAAGTGGTGCCGGCAATATATCTGTCCCACCTATATAATGTACGTCACCCTGCTTTAATAAACAAAAATTCTTTATAGAAGGCATTACCTTAAACTGAAAATGATCCGCCATCGCAACCTTTACTACCATATTTCTATCCATCCTTTTATTTTCTTCAAACTTCCGATTCTTCTACATAATCATGTCCTTCCCCAAAAGGGCATGATAATCCCCATTCTTATTAATCTGCCTAAGAGACATACCTATAGCCGCATGCTCCCTTTTCACAACATTTTCTCCCTCGTATATATGTATATAATCTGCTGTTATGATTTCCATCATTCCACCTGAATTTCCCACACTGTTATATGGAATCAGATGATATCCAAGCTTTTGTAAGTTATCTATGTCACTGAGAATATCGTTGAAATACGTTCTTTCAACCACTGTAACAGGTCTTTTCCCAACATAATCAATAAGGCTGTTGCCTGTATCAATTATTGCGTCCATTTCAAATTCCCGTTCCGCTACGCCAATCACAATGTGTCTTTTCAAACCATCTGTTATCCTGATAGTTTTAAGTGTCTTAAGCACAATGACAACAACTATAACCGTCACAGTAAGAAAGATTACAAGCTCACTGTCAGACAGAATTACATTTCCAATAAAATACCCTGCAAATGTGTACTTTAACCAATGCATTATCCCACCTGCAAAAAGTGCAACAAGAATCATTCCTGCACCTGCTTTCAACAGATTCCTCATATAAAGCTTTAATTGTTTTGATGTTTTCTGCTTAAAGTCTTTAGTACCGGAAAGCATTATCATAGCCATGATTAATGTTACCGGAACATATGTAATAAACTTTTCAAGCAGTGCAAATCTTAGTGGAATACACACACATATGACAGCCCATACAGCTCCTAAAGTGGCAGAAATAATCATTCTGGATATTCTGGCAGAAAATTTAAATATCCAGTCTGTTATAAGCAGCACGCACAGGTTTGCCACAAGGTTTATTCCAAACAGAACATCTGCATATATAACCGTTTCGTACATCACCTCCTTGTTTTGAATCCGTTTCTTTGTTACAAGTGGAATTATATACGACATATCATGCAAAATTTGTCAAAACAACAGAGTGGGCACAAAAAAACACCGCCAGCAAACTGACGGTGTTAAATATACTTATATTAAATTATTACTTCTTATTCTTCTGTAAAAATGTTGGAATTGTGATTCCTCTGTCCTTAACCTGTGGTGTAACAGGTGATGGCTGCTTAAGTCCTGGAAGCGGAGCATCATTTGATGCCGAAGATGTTCTTGCTGCTGGCTGTGAATATGTATACTGTGGCTTAACATTAACAGTTGGTCTTGTTGCCTGTGCCATACCTGCAAATCCTGCCATAGCCTTATTAACATTACCGTCCTCAAGACCTGTTGCGATAACAGTAATTGTAGCCTGATCTGTAACGCTCTCATCATACATAGCACCAAAGATGATGTTTGCGTCATCTCCAGCCAGCTCCTGAACATAGCTTGCCGCATCGGAAGCATCTGCCAGGGTAATGTCACCGGAAATATTGATGATAACATGGGTAGCACCGGAAATCGTAGTCTCTAACAGAGGGCTCTCCACTGCCATCTTGACAGCTTCCATAGCCTTGTCATCTCCTCTGGCCTCACCAATACCGATATGTGCGATTCCTTTATCTGTCATAACTGTCTGAACATCCGCGAAGTCAAGGTTGATCAGTGCCGGCAGATTGATCAGGTCCGTAATACCCTGTACTGCCTGCTGTAATACTTCATCTGCCTTCTTTAACGCCTCTGGCATTGTGGTGCGTCTGTCAACGAGCTGAAGAAGCTTGTCATTTGGAATCACAATCAGAGTATCTACAGATTCCTTAAGTCTCTCAATACCACTCTGTGCGTTATTCATACGAGTTCTTCCCTCGAAGGAGAATGGCTTTGTTACAACACCTACGGTAAGGATTCCCATCTCCTTTGCCAGACCGGCAATGATCGGAGCTGCACCAGTACCAGTACCGCCACCCATACCACAGGTAACAAATACCATGTCGGCACCCTTAATGGCTTCCTTCAAATCATCAAGGTTCTCCTCAGCTGCCTTCTCGCCTACTTCTGGCTTTGCACCTGCACCAAGACCCTTTGTCAGCTTCTCACCGATCTGAATCGCGGTTGGAGCCTTGCAGAACTGTAAGGCCTGTCT
>ERZ840057.324-NODE-324-length-52827-cov-12.253752_pt1 | contig 52827 bp, 45 predicted proteins | sample MGYA00519907_ERZ840057 | MGnify/ENA primary metagenome ERZ840057 (study PRJEB31850, sample SAMEA3708862) | human gut metagenome | biome: human gut; feature: human-associated habitat; material: faeces | place: China | collected 2014 ...
TTTTCTATTTTTCACTCCAATCAAACGGACGAAATCTCAAATATATATAATTACCCAAGGGGAAGAGGGTGCCACACAAACAATAATTTTACGGACTGTGAATTGTAACAATTTTATATAAAATCAATTAATAATTTTTGTTAAAACTATTGATAAATAGGCAAAAAAAGTATAAAATTAGACAGACAAATGCAATAATTAAAAATAAACTTTTATACAACCTAAAAAGGAGAAAACAAAGTATGAAAAAATTACTATTTGGAGCATATTCATTAGACTTAGGTGGAATAGAAAAAGCACTTGTAATACTAGTAAATAAATTACAAGAAAAAGGCTATGATATAACACTAGTACTAGAAAAAAAACAAGGTATATTTTTAAACGAAATAAACCCACAAATAAAAATAATAGAATATGCACCATCAGATAGCAAAAATATAATACAAAGAAAACTAATAAATTTATTTAAAAGAATTAAGTTTACAATAAAACATAAAAACAAATTTGACTTTTCTGCATGTTTTGCAACATACTCTTTACCAGCATCATTTGTAGCTAGAACTGCATCACAAAATTGCTATTTATGGGGACATGCTGATTATTTATCATTATTCCATGGAAATGAAACTGAAATGAAAAAGTTCTTTATAGATAGAAATTATAATCAATTTAGAAAAGTAGTTTTTGTTTCTGAAGAAGGAAAAGAAAGCTTTATAAAAGCATTTCCAGAAATGAAAGAAAGAACAATGGTATGCAACAACTTGATAGATGCTAAAAAAATCATAAAAATGTCTGAAGAAAAAGTACCAGAAGAAGACCTAAAAATAATAAAGAAAAATAACGATTGCAAAATAACTACTTTTATAAATGTTGGAAGACATGAAGAAAGACAGAAAAAACTAAGTAGACTAATAGATGCCGCTTCTTTATTAAAAAAAGATAATTTGAATTTTCAAATACTATTTATTGGAAATGGACCACAAACAGAAGGATACAAAAAACAAGTACAAGAAAAACAACTTGAAAATAACATCCTATTCTTGGGAAGAAAACAAAATCCATATCCATATTTTAAAATATCAGATTGTGTAGTACTAACATCAGATTACGAAGGATATCCAGTAGTATTTTTGGAAAGTTACATACTAGAAAAACCAATAATAACAACAAAAGTATCAGATTATAAAGAAGTAGAAAACAAATATGGATATGTAACGGAAAAAAATACGAAAGACATATACGAAAAAATGAAACTTTTTATAGTAAATGGATTTGAAATAAAAGAAAAATTCGACTATAAACAATATAATAAAGAAATACTTGAAAAAATCGAAAAACTATTTTAAACAAAGCATATAAGTAGAAAAAAATGAAAGGATAACTAAAATGCCAAAAGTAAGTATAATAGTACCATTTTATAATGTTGAAAAATACATAGAAAAATGTTTACAAACACTTGTAGATCAGACATTAGAAGATATAGAAATAATACTTGTAAATGATGGTTCTAAAGATAAAACTATAGATATAGTAAAAAAATATCAAGAAATGTATCCAACAAAAATTGTTTATTTAGAAAAAGCAAATGGAGGACTTTCAGATGCAAGAAATTATGCTATTCCATATGCCAAAGGGGAATATATAGCATTTTTAGATTCAGATGACTATGTAGAAACAACAATGTATCAAGAAATGTATGAAATAGCCAAAAAAGAAAACAGTGATATGGTAGAATGCAACTTTATTTGGGAATATCCAAATAAGTCCAGAATAGATGTAGGAACAACATATAATGGCAAACATGAAATGCTGGAAAAAGTAAGAGTAGTAGCTTGGAACAAACTAATAAAAAGAGAAATATTAGAAAAATCAAAAGTTCAGTTTCCAAAAGGATACAGATACGAAGATGTAGAATTTACATACAAATTAATACCATATTTAGAAAAAGTATCATTTTGTAAGACTCCAATGGTACATTACATACAAAGAATAGGTTCTATAACAAATATCCAAAACAAAAGAAATGCAGAGATATTTGACGTAATGGAACATGTAATAGAATATTACAAGAGAAATAATATGTATACAGAATATTATAAAGAATTAGAATATGTATATGTAAGATACGCATTTTGCAGTTCATTTTTAAGAATAGTAAAGATAAAAGACTCAAAAATAAGAAAAGAATTATTAGAAATGACATGGAACAAGGTATATACAAATTTTCCTGATTGGAAGAAAAATGAAATACTAAACAAAAGCAAAAACAAGAAAAATTTATATTTAAAATCTATAAATAAAACCACATATAAAATTTATGCAACTATATTATCAATAATAATGAAAAGGAAATAAATATGAAAAATAAAATAAAATTAGAAAATATAATGTGTGCATTTATAATTTTATGTCCAATATTAGACATGACAAGTTTTATATTTAGAAACACATTTAATACAAAATTATCACCATCAACAATAATAAGACCATTAATACCAACACTTGTGATATTATATCTTTTTATAAAAAAAGACAAAAAATTCAAAAAAAATTTATTAATAACAGGATTAGTGTATGCAGTATATGCGCTAATACATATCTATTTGTTTTCTAAAGTAAAAACAGGGATGAGTTTTGGAACAGAGACACACGAATTACAATATATAATAAACTATACATTTATGATAATAAACTTAATTATATTTACAGTGGTTTTTAAAGAAGAAAATATAGACAAAATGAAAAAAAGTGTTTTAATAGCAGCAGGAATATATATAATTTCAATATATATATCAATACTTACAAAAACGTCATCACATACATATATAGAAGGTATGGGCTATAAAGGTTGGTTTGAGTCTGGAAATAGTATAAGTGCAATATTATTATTAACAATGTTTATATATTTGCCATATGTAAAGAACAAAAAATATAGAAAATTTGTAATTCCTATATTAGTATTAGTTGGAATATTTTTAAGTATGTTAATAGGCACAAGAGCTGGTTTATTTGGATTTATAATCATAATTGCTTTATATATGGGTATTGAAGTATTATTTAATATTTTAAAAAATGAGAAAATAGATAAAAAGTTTTTTATAATTGGAATTACTGGTATTGCTATAATTATTTTAATTATTATAGGATGTGGTTCGACAACATTGCAAAGAAGAAAACACTTAAAAGATATTGAATCTGATATAATCGATGAAACAAGTCAAGAAAATGCACATATAACTGGAAGTACATTAAAAATTAAAGAACAAATAGAAAAAAATGAAATTGAAGAAGGATATATGTCTGGTGCACAAAAACAATCAATATTAGATTTGTATAATATAGCAAATAAGCTACAAGTAAAAAACAATGACCAAAGAATGCAACAATTAATTTATAATATTGTATTAGTTAAAAATCAAAAAAGTATTTTAATGATATTATTTGGAAATGGATATGTTGCAAACTTCTGTGAATTAGTACTTGAAATGGAATTAGTTTCAATGTTATTAAATTTTGGAGTAATAGGATTTTTACTATATATGGGTCCATTTTTAGCAATATTTTTATCAAGCTTATATTATGGAATAAAATATATAAAACAAATTGATAGTGAATATGTATTTTTATGGTTTGGCTCAGCTATGGCATTTGCTTTATCATTATTATCTGGATATACATTTTTCAGTTCTTCTTCAGTAATAATGATAATTTCAATAAATACAATATTATTTATTAAAATGCAAAAAATTAAAAGAAAAAATATAGAGCAAGATGTAAAATTGAAAGGAATAAAATAATGAAGAAAATTTTATTTGGAATAACAGGATTAACTCTTCGGAGGAGCAGAAAGAGTTTTGGTAGATTTGGCAAATGAATTATCTAAAAAATATGATGTTACAATATTTACATTATATGGTGGTGGAGAATTAGAAGGACAATTATATACTAATGTAAAACATAAAACATTGTATAAAGAAAAATACAATAATTTATCAAATTTAAAGAAAAAAATTATACCATTAAAAATACTTTTTATAAAAAAACATATTTATAAGAAATATATAAAAAGAGATTATGATGTAGAAATAGCCTTTTTAGAAGGCCCTATAACTAGATTATTTAGTGTAAAAAATAAAAAAACAAGAAAAATTGCTTGGGTTCATAATGATATTTCATTAGTATTTGGAAATGATTTTAAAGCAAAAATAAAAAGACAAGTTGATAGAAAACTATATTCTAAATATGATAAAATTATTTTTGTTAGTAGAGATAATCTAAAGAAATTTAGAAAACAGTATCCAGATTTAAGAAATACAAACTTAGAACCAATAAAAAAAGATGTTATATATAATTATTTGAACAAGGATATGGTTATACAAAAATCAAATGAAAAATTAGATGTGACTTTTGATAAAGAAACATTAAATTTTGTTACTGTTGCAAGATTGGTGCCACAAAAGGCAATAGATAGACTTATTGATGTACATACAAAATTGATAAAAAATGGATTTATACATAATTTTTATGTGGTAGGAGAAGGACCAGAACAAAGAAAATTAGAAGAAAAAATAATTAAAAATGGAGTACAAAATACATTTCATTTACTAGGAAAAAAAGAAAATCCATATCCATATATGAAGGCAGCAGATTATTTTTGTTTATTATCACAATTTGAAGGGTATGGAATGGTTTTAGAAGAAGCTAAAATACTAGGCAAAGAAATTCTAATAACAGATACTGCAGCAAGAGAAGCGGTTGAAAATTACAAACAAGCATATATAGTTCCAAATAATTTTGACGGAATATATGAAACATTAAAAAATGTAATTTCAAAAGGAAAAAATAAATCTAATGAAAATGTATTAAATGAATATGACAATAGCAAAATAATAGAAAAAGTGGAAAAATTATTTGTCCAATAGGGACGGTTCTTTTTGGACACTTTTGGAAACGCCCCAAGTGGCCCTGGAGGAGTGATTAAGTATGAAAATTTCAGTTTTGACACCAACATATAATAGATCTAATTTGTTGGATAATTTATATAAGAGCTTGATAGAAAATTTGAATTATGGAGTAGAAATAGAATGGCTTATAATGAATGATGGCTCAACAGATAATACAGAAGAAAAAATAAAAGAATATATAAAACAAGGCAAAATAGATATAAAATATTTTTACCAGGAAAATCAAGGAAAAATGGTTGCAATTAATAATTTGGTAGGACAAGCAACCGGAGAATTGATAGTTGATTGTGATTCTGATGATTATTTTTCTGATGATGCATTTAAGATAATTAAGGAATCTTATGAAAAATATCCAAATGAAAATCAGGAATTATATGGAATGTGTTTTTTAAAATATGATACTAAAGGACAAAATATGGGACAACTATTTAAGAATGAAAAGACTACAATGTTTGATTTGTATTTTAAAGAGGGAGAAGATGGAGAAAAGGCTTTGGTTTTTTATTCAGTTATTAGAAAACAATTTAAACATGAGTTAGAACATGGTGAAAAGTTTGTTACAGAGGCCAGAATGTATCATAAAATGGATGAAAAATATAAAATGGCATGTATTAATGAACCAATTATGATTTGCGAGTATCAGGATGAGGGCTATACTAAAAATATTATGGAACAATTTAAGAAGTATCCTTTTGGATATTATATGTATTTTAAGGAAATTTTACATAAAAATATGAAAGGTGTTCTTTTTAAAAAGAGATTGTATGCAATTAAACATTTTTTATTATTTTGGTATTTGACAAAGAAAACAAAAAAATAAAGATAACAAAGAAGACGCTACAGTATTCTTAGTAAACTGTAGCAAGAAGACAAAGATGTTAAATAAATACAGAGTTTGACAATATACAAATTTATGATATAATACACACTGTAAAAAGAGTTAGAAAGAAGGAAAAAATATGAAAAAAATATCAGTAGTTATACCAATGTATTATGAAGAAGAAGTAGCACAAGAATGTTATAGTAAAATGACACAAGTATTATTAAATATAAAAGATTATGATTATGAAATAATTTGTGTAAATGATGGAAGTAAAGATAAAACATTACCAATATTAGAGAAAATAGCTGAAGAAGATAAAAAAGTAAAAGTAATTTCATTTGCAAGAAATTTTGGACATCAATGTGCTGTAACAGCAGGGTTAAAATACGTAACAGGTGACGCAATTGTCATAATAGATGCAGACTTACAAGATCCGCCAGAATTAATACCAGAAATGTTAAAATTATGGGAAGAAGGAAATGAAGTAATTTACGGAAAAAGAAAAACAAGAGAAGGTGAATCAAAATTCAAACTTCTAACAGCAAAAATGTTTTATAATACTTTAAATGCATTATCAGATGTTGATATACCAAAAGATACAGGAGATTTTAGACTTGTAGATAGAAAAGTTGTTGATGTTATAAACTCATTACCAGAACACAATAAATTTTTACGTGGACTATTTAGTTGGGTAGGTTTTGAACAAAAAGCATTTGAATATGAAAGAAAAGAAAGATTTGCAGGAAAAACAAAATATCCTTTAAAGAAAATGCTAAAATTGGCATCAGATGGAATTATAGGATTTTCATCTAAGCCACTAAAAATCGTTGGAGGTTTAGGAATTATAACAATATGTATATCTTTTATAATTCTTATTTATGCTATATTATCATTTACATTTAAATGGAATCAACTAGCACCTGGTTGGACATCTTTAATGGTTGCAACAACATTTTTTAGTGGTGTTATATTAATTTCTTTATGGATGATAGGAGAATATATATCTAGAATTTATGACGAAACTAAAGGAAGACCTCAATATATTATTAATAAAGAAATTAATATAGAAGAAAACAAATAACATATAAATATGATAGAAAAAGGAAAAAACGATGAAAAAAATAAAAGAACTAATAAAAAAGGTATGTACTAAAGATATTATGTTATATATAATTTTTGGAATATTAACAACATGTGTTAACCTTATTACATTTTATATTTTGAATAGTTTAATACATATAAATGAAAATATAGCAAATCTTATAGCTATACCATTATCAATTCTATTTGCATATATTACAAATAGAAAGTGGGTTTTTCACACTCAAGCAAAAGGATTTAAAGAGAATTTTAAAGAATTTTGTAAATTTATAGCAGGAAGAGCCTTTACAATGTTTATAGAATTCTTTGGATGTATGATTTTATTTAAGACTCCTATTCCAGCAATAATAAGTAAACTTACGGTAAATGTAATAGTTATAATTTTAAATTTCTTTATAAGCAAATTTTTTGCATTTAAGAAAAAATAATAAATAAGGATATTTATAATATTTATGCTTATTAAAACATTTTAAATCATAAGCAATAGTCAGTAATAGATTTAGAATATCTAATTTATTACTGACTATTAACATAAATTTTCCATAACTATTTTAGTATTTAAGCGAAATAAGAAAGGAATAAATTTTAATGAATGAATTTGAATTTAAACTGGAACCAGGAAAAAAATTAAATAAACAAGAAACATATATAGAAAAAGAACCAATAATATCAGTAATTGTGCCATTTTTTAATAGTAAAAATTATATAGAACAAACAATTACATCAATATTAAATCAAACATTTCCATATTATGAAATCTTAATAATTGATGACGGTTCTAAAGACAAAGGTGCATTGGAAAAATTAGAAAAAATAAAAAAACTAGACATCAGAATAAAAGTATTCCACAAAGAAAATGAAGGACTAGCAGCCACAAGAGACTTTGGCGCAGCTAAATCATCAAATAGTTGTAAATATTTAATGTTTTTAGATGATGATGATTTAATAGAACCAACATATTTAGAATGCGCATATTGGACATTAGAAACAAATAAAGATGCAGCTTGGGCATATTCAGATTCAGTAGGATTTGACAAACAACAATATGTATGGAATAAATACTTCGATTCTGAAAAACTAAAAAAAGTTAATGAACTAATAGCACAGGCTCTAGTAAGAAAAAGTGATTTTGAATTAGTAAATGGATATGAACTAAGAGAAAAATCAGTAAATGAAGATTGGAACTTTTGGCTTAAATTATTAGCAAAAGAAAAAAAGCCTGTACATATGAGCTTTTATGGACAATGGTATAGAAGGAAAGAAGATGGAGAATTAAAAAGAGCTAATGACAATAAACAAAGATCTTTAGAAATAATAAACCAAACAGCAAGTAAAATAAATAAAAAAATAGAAGCAATACAATATCCTAAATATAAATATAATTATGATTTGATTCCAGAAAATGTAGAAAACATTATAATACCAAAAATATTAACAGAAAATAATAAGATAAATATTTTATTTATTATACCTTGGATGATTACAGGAGGAGCGGATTTATTTAACCTAAATCTAGTAAAAGGATTAGACAAAAATAAGTTTGCAATAACAATAATTACAACAGAGCCAAATAAAAATGTCTTAAGACAATACTTTGAAAGAAATGAAGAGTTTAGCCAAATTGCTAATGTATATGACTTAACATCATTTTTAGACCAAAAATACTGGGTATCATTTATAAATTATATTATAGAAAAAGAAAATATAAATATAATATTAAATTCAAATAGTAAATTTGGATATGCAGTATTACCATATTTAAAAAGTAGACATCCACAAATTCCAATTATTGACTATGTACATATGGAAGAATGGTATAACAGAAATGGTGGATATTCAAGATATTCTGCAATGTATGACTCTGTAATTGATAAAACATTAGTATGTAACGAAAACAGCAGAAAAATTTTAATAGACCATTTCGGAAAAAATCCAAGTGACGTAGAAACAGTATATATAGGTGTAAATGAAAAAATATTCAATCCAGAAAATTATAATAAAAAAGAACTAAAACAAAAATATTTAGGAGAAACTCAAAATAAAAAAATAATATCATATATTTGTAGAATATCTGAACAAAAAAGACCAATGTTATTTTTACAAATAATATCAAAATTAAAAGAACAAAGACAAAATTTTAAAGCAATAGTAGTGGGAGATGGAAACCTATTGCCAAAAATGAAAGAAGAAGCTAAAAAATTGCATATATATGAAGATATTATTTTTACAGGAAGATTACAAAATACAGGAGAGATTTATGCCATAAGCGATATAACTGTAAATTGCTCAATAAAAGAAGGATTAGCATTAACATCATATGAATCATTAAGTATGGAAGTACCTATAGTATCTAGTGATGTAGGAGGACAAAAAGAACTAATAACAGATGAAGTGGGCAAAATAATAGAACTTAAACAAAATGAAGAAGATGTTTATTCTGAAATTTACAACGATGAAGAAATAAAAGAATATGTACAAGCAATAAATGAAATATTAGACAATACAAATGAATATAAAGAAAATTGCAGAAAAATGATATTAGACCATTTTACAATAAATAAAATGATAGAAAAAATGTCTAATATATTACAAGAAACATATGAAAAACCAAATGAACAAAAAAATGAAAATGGAAAAGAACTGAAAAATAATATAAACCTTTGTAAAGAATTAATTACAACAAATTTAAAAAACGATGAAGTAGAATATAGATGGGAATGTTCAGAATATGAAAGAAAAGTATATGGACAAGTATATTCTTTAAAAGGAATGAACTATAAAAAAGAATTATTAAAAGACAATTTATGGAAGATACCAATGTGGAGAGCTTTTGTAAAATTAGTTCACAAATTGAGAAAGTAAAATTATTGACAATAAATTTGTTAGAGGGTATAATATTTTAGAAATAAATCTGTGTGGGGGATTAAATGAAAAATATTTTGTTGTGTAATAATGCTATGGGAATAGGTGGAGTAGAAACTGTAATATTAAACCAAGTTATGGCTTTTACCAAAAAAGGATATAATGTATATGTTACAGCAGGAAAAGGAATATACTCTGATAAAATAGAAGAACTTGGAGGCAAGTTCATAGAATTTGAATATCCTGAAGAAAATGAAATAAATGAAACAAGAATTAACAAATTAGTTAAAATAATAAAAGAAAATCAAATATCAGAAATACATATACATAAATATCAATGCGTTCCAACAACAATGATAGCAGCATTTATAACTCAAACACCATATTTTGCATATGAACATGGAATAAGAGATACAAAAAAATATTATACATGGAATTATCCATTATATAAAACAGTATTTCCTATTTATTTTTCTAATGCATATAAAATAATTGCAATAACACCTAGAGTTGCAGAAATTACTCAAAAAGAATATGGAATATCACCAGAAAAATATGAAATTATCCATAATGGAATTGATTTTGAAGAATATATGAACAAAACGCCTAATTATGTAGCAAGTTTAAATAACATTTATATAATTTCAAGAATTAGTGAAGAAAAACTTTTTACTATATTAAGCGGAGTAGATATATTTAAAAAAATATTAAAAAACAATAGTAATGCAACCTTAAGTATAATAGGTGATGGAGAAAAACTTGAAACACTAGAAAAATATTTAGAAAAAGATAACTTGCTTACTAATGGACAAGCTAAAATATTAGGGGCTAAAAACAATATTAAGGAATATCTAGAAAAAGCTGATTTATTATTAGGAGTAGACAGATGCGTACTAGAGGCAATAGCTATGAAAGTACCGGCAGTTATAACTGGATACGAAGGAATAAAAGGTTTAATATCAAAAAATAATATTAATACAGCACTAGAAGAAAACTTTTCTGGAGATAATTTAAAAACAATAACTATTGAAGAATGCATAAAAGAAATAGATAAGTTAAAAGAAGAAAAAGAAAAAATAATAGAAGAGAATTATGCTATTGCAAAAGAAAAATTAGATTGTTATAAAAATTATATCAATATTCCAGAGGGAACACAAACCTACTTTGAGTGGGTAGAATTATTCAAATTAATAAAGAAAAGTACAGACTTAATAGAAGAACAATGTGTTGATATTAAAGCAAAATATGACTGGATTCAAAAAATAGAAAAAGACAATAATGATTTACGTGAAAAAATAGGGGAATTAGAAGAAAGGATAAAACAGAATTTACATGAAGAAAAAAAACTTGAAGAAAAAAATGAAAAAATTAAAGAAGAATTAAAAGAAGTATATAACAGTAAAAGATGGAAATATACTGAAAAATTAAGTAATTTTTTCCATAAAAAACTTAAATAAAATAAAAATAAGAAACGAGGTAAAACAAATGTCTAATACTCAAATTGACAAAAAGATTTCAATAATTATACCAGTATACAATTCAGAAGATTTTTTAAGAACATGTTTAGATTCATTAATAAAACAATCATATAAAAATTTAGAAATAATAATAGTAAATGATGGTTCACCAAAAAATTGTAAAGAAATTGCAAATGAATATATAAAAAAAGATAATAAAATAAAATATGTTGAACATGAGAAAAATAAAGGATTATTTCAAGCAAGAGTAACTGGGTTTAAAAATTCAACAGGGGATTATATTGCTTTTTTAGATGCAGATGATTATGTATCAAATGATTTCTATAGAGAATTAATAGAAAAAGCAGAAGAAACTAATTCTGATATAGTAGCGGCACAACTTGTTATGGACTATGGAAAAGGAGATAGAAGAGTATATAACTTATTTGATTTTCCTTTTGAAGAGCTAACAGGAGAGCACTGCTATGAAGAATTTTATAATCAAGAAGGGTTAAATTTTGCATGGCATATAACTCCAAATAAAATATATTCAAGAAGAATATGGGAAAAAGCAGTTGTAGAATACAGAAAAATTCAAAAGCACCTAATAATGACAGAAGATTTTGCATTTTCAAATGTATTATTTTATTATGCACAAAAAGTTACAAAATTAAATAGAGTTGCATTTTTCTATACAAAACATGATGGAGCATCTACATCTGTAAATGACATAACATTTAAAAAAGCTAGTAAAAATCTAGAAGATTTAACAACTTCATTTTCTTTTGTAGAAAACTTCTTAAAAGAAAAAAATATATACGAAAAATACGGGACTAAATTTGAAAAATGGAGAGCATTATATTGCCAAATGCACAAATCCTATTTATTGAATTTAAACTTTAAAAAAGAAGAAAAGACTAAATTAGAAGAGAAATTCAATGAATTTTGTCCAAAACAATTTGAAGTAAAAAATTCTGGATTTTTCAGTTCAGTTGAAACGCCTTGGAATGATGGATTAGATAAATTAAAAGCAAAAATTATGGACTCAAAAACAAAAATTGTAAGTTTTGATATATTTGATACTCTTATTACAAGACCTTTCTTATATCCAAAAGATTTATTTACATTTTTAAACGATGATTACAGAAAATTATCTAATAATTTAGGAATAGACTTTTCAAAAATAAGGGAAGATTGTGAAGTTTTAGCAAGAATAGAAGCTGAAAAAGAAAAAAGAGAAGATGTAACATTAGATAGAATATATGAAATTATAAAAGAAGAATACGATATTCCATCTAGTATTATAGAATTTTTAAAAAGAAAAGAAATAGAACTAGAATTAAAATTCTGTAAAAGAAGAGAAACATCATATTCAATATATAAATTAGCAAAATATTTAGGAAAAAGGGTTATATGCACATCAGATATGTATTTACCTAGAGAAGTTATACAACAAATATTACAAAAAAATGGATTTGAAGGCATTGATAAAATATACTTATCTTGTGATGTAATGAAATCTAAATCAACTGGTCATTTATATGAATATATGATAGAAAATGAAAAAATAGAACCACAAAATATAGTGCATATTGGTGACAATTATAAATCAGATTATGATAGAGCAAAAAAATACAATATAAAATCTATCTATTTTCCTAAAACTACAGACATTATGTTAGATAAAAATACTACTAATAATTTAGCTCAAATGCTATATTCTAACATGCCATTTTGGAGAGATAATCAAACATCTATGAATTTTATAGGCATAAGAACAATGATAGCTGTTGTAGCTAATAAATATTTTGACAACCCTTTCAGAATATTCAACAAAGAGTCAGACTTTAATATTGATCCTTTCTTAATAGGATATTATGTGTTAGGAATGTATATGTTTGGAGTTGGCAATTGGCTATTAAAATCAACTGAAAATAAAGGATATAAAAATATAGCTTTTATGGCAAGAGATGGATATTTACCAATGGAAATTTATAATATATTTAAACAATATTATAAAAATGTACCAGAAGCAAAATATTTAAGAGTTTCTAGAAAAGCACTAATATCAGCAATGATTATTGATAAAATGGATTTATATAAATTAACAGATATTATAAATATTGATAATCATAATCCAGAATATATAATTAAATATATAAAAGACAGCTTAAAAGATTATCCAGAAGAAAAAATAAAAGATATTATAGAAAAAAATGGAATAAAATATAAAGAAGACATAAAAACAAAACAAAAATTTAACAAACTTGTAAAAATAATAATAAATGAATTATTTGACGAAGAAAAAAATAATATAAAGACTAAAAAATTAAGAGAATTTTTCGGAAAATATTATGAAGACAAGTCAGCAACATTTGATTTGGGATATAGCGGAAGACCAGAATTATATTTATCAGTTTTATGTGGAAAACCTATAGATACTTATTTTCTAAATATAAATCAAGATGAAGCAATTAAATATTCAAATGTAGCAGGATATAATTTGAACACATATTTTGAAGCAAAACCATCAGTTACAGGCTTTGCATATGAATCTATAATTTCAGAATTAGCACCATCTACAATAGGATATGACTTAACAGGAGAAGAAGTAAAACCAATTCTTGAAAAAAATAAAAAAACATATCAAGAAAGATGTATAATTAGTATTATGCAAAAAGCAGCAGAACAATTTGTACAAGATGTTTTACAGATATTTGGAGAAGAATATAAAAAACTATATTATCAAGATTATTATATTTCTTTACCATTTATGGCATATATAAATTCTTCAAAAGCCATTGATATGCAGATGTTTAACTCAATCGGATTTGAAGATACAATAAGAACAAAAGAAGTAAAACCAATTACTGAAGATTGGCTAATAGAAAGAAAAAACAAAAATCAAAGAAATATGAATATATTAACAAATAAAGGAAACCTACAAGCTACAAACAATAGTTATCTAGACTATAATAATGTTGTAGACTTAGAACATCATAGCAAACTAGTAAGACTTATATTTTATATTTTATATGACAGACCAACATTTAAAAGAAGAATGAGAGAAATCTTTAGAAAAGGGAGGTAAACTAAAGTGAAAAATGAAGAAGAATATGCAATAGAAGTACAAGATGTTTATAAGACATTTGATGTGTATTTAGATAAAGCGAATAGTATAAAAGAAAAACTTCTTTTTTGGAAAAGAAATAGAAAAGAAATAAGAGAAGTATTAAAAGGAATTAATTTAAATATAAAAAAGGGTGAAGCAGTTGCTTTAATAGGAGTAAATGGAAGTGGAAAATCAACATTGTTAAAACTTATGACAAAAATAATTTATCCGAATAAAGGAAAAATAATAACACGTGGAAAGTTAACTTCTTTATTGGAGTTAGGAGCAGGGTTTCATGCTGATTTTTCAGGTAGAGAAAACATATATTTTAATGCTTCAATATTTGGATTAACAAAGAAAGAAATAGATGACAGATTAGAGCAAATAATAGAATTTTCAGAGTTAAGAGATTATATAGACAATCCAGTTAGAACATATTCATCAGGAATGTTTATGAGACTAGCTTTTGCTGTTGCAATAAATGTAGATGCAGATATTTTATTAGTTGACGAAATATTATCAGTAGGAGACCAACACTTCCAAGCAAAATGTATAAACAAAATGAAAGAGCTAAAAAAAGAGGGCAAAACAATGGTATTTGTAACACATAGCCTGGGTTCAGCACAAGAATTATGTGACAGATCTATATGGCTTAGTAATGGGATAATCAAAATGGATGGTGACACAAATGCTATTATAGAAAAATATATAGAAGAGACAAAATAGGAGGAATATTAGTAATGGGATTTTTTAAAGGCTTGTATGAATACAGAGAATTATTAAAAACAAGTATAAGTAAGGATGTAAGAGGAAAATATAAAAATTCTATATTAGGAGTAATGTGGTCATTCTTAAACCCACTTTTACAAATTGCTGTTTATGCATTAGTTTTCCCACTTCTTATGAGAGGAGGAGGAATAGAAAATTATACAGTATTTATCTGTTGTGGATTAATACCATGGACATTTTTCTCAACAGCAATATCAAGAACATCATTTACCATAATTGAAAATGGAAATATTGTAAAAAAAGTATATTTTCCAAGAGAAATTTTACCAATATCAGTAGTTACGAGTGAGGCAGTAAACTTTATTATATCAACAATAATAATAATTGCTTTCGTACTTGGATATGGAGTTGGAATTAGTAAATATATAATATTTTATCCAATAGTATTACTAGTTCAATATTTTTTACTAATAGGAATTTCTTTTATAGTTTCAAGCGTTACAGTATATTTTAGAGATTTACAACACTTTATAGGAATTGCTTTGCAATTATTATTTTATGCAACACCAATAGTATATGCACCAGGACAAATACCAGAAAGTTTTCAATGGATTATTAAATACAATCCAATGACATATATAATAAATGGATATAGAAATATATTCTACTACAAACAATCACCAGATTTTATGGCTTTAGGAATTGTTTTTGTAATTAGTATTGCGTTATGTTTTATAGGATATTTTATATTCCATAAATTACAAAAGAAATTTGCAGAAGAAATGTAACAAAGGAGTTGCTATGAATAAAAAAAGAAAAATAGATATTAATAATTTAAAAGAATACATTTTAAAAAATAAAATAAATATATTTGTTTTTGTAGGTATGTTAGCATTCACATTTATAATATGTTGTAACTTTTTAAAACCACATTTTTCTCAAGATGCGTATTGGGTAAATGCATATGGTTATGATTATTATATAAAACATTTTCTTGCTTCAAATAGAATATTTAGTGCACTTATATTGTGGATATTTTTAAAATTAGATATTCCATTTTGGAAAGAACTATCTTTTATGGGAGTAGTCTTAACTTTTGTTATGGCAATATCTTGGTTTGTTTTATATAGATTTGTTATAAAATTTATAAAAAAAGAGAAATCTATATTTTATAATATATTAATTGGTGTAGTATCATTTATAATAGTTTTTAATTTTTGTACTGCAGAAGGACTTTTATTTGTTGAAGTAGGAACAATGCCATTCGGAATTTTATTTGCGATATTAGGTTCATGTATATTGGCAACTGATAAAAAATATAGATACATTTTAAGTGTAATTTTAATTACACTTTCTGGTCTTTTTTATCAAGTAACAAGTTCAATTTTTGTGTTACTTGCATTGGTATTAATTTCTATCAAAAATAAAGGGAATATAAAAGCAATAATAAAAGACACTATAATAATTGCATTAATATATGGCTTTGCAATGATTGTAAATTTTGTTGGAGTTAAAATTTTTGACAAAATATTAAACAATCCATTTAGACAATTTGAAATTCCTTCAATAAAAATAATATTTGATACTATATGCAAATTTGGTGAAGATATATTAATTTATAATGTTGGAATAGGACCTAAATATTGGTATTTAACATTTATTATAATTTTGACGATAATATTTATTATAAATCTAATAAATAAGAAAAATTATTTTATGATTTTAGAATATGTGGTTTTGATAGCTTTAAGTATATTAATACCACTAATACCAATACTTGCTACACCTGTTGAATCACAATATATAGAACCAAGAATGGCAATGTGTTTTGGCTCAGTTATAGGAATTCTTATTCTATATTTAGTTGTTAGATGTGAAGCAGAAGAAAACAAAATATTGTTATCAATATTAACAATAATTGCATTATTGAATTTTTGCGGAAATTCAATATATATGGTAGTTGCATCATCAAATACATTAATTACAAATCAAATAGAAAAAACTATAGCAAAACACATTATTAGTAAAATAGAAGCTTATGAAAAAGAAACTGGATATGAGATTAAAAATATAGGAACAGGATTTGATAAAAAGTATACTATGTATTATAGTGGACAGCCTGCACTAAGATGCTTTGACGTAAGAAGCTTGGGAACAGATTGGGCAGTTAAAGAAGTATTAACTGCATATACTTCAAAAGCATATAATAATGTTGAAGTCCCAGAAGAAGTAAGCAATAAATTTTTAGAAAATGATTGGGATTCATATAATGATGAACAGCTTATTTTTGAAGGTGAAAATTTATATATTTGTATATATTAAAAGGAAAGTTTTGGAAACACAAGTAAATAATATAACTTGTGTTTTTTGTATTGAAAAATATAGATTCTTATGGTAGAATTGTGTTAGTTATTGAAGAAGAATATAAAAAAATGCCAAAATAATAAATATTTTTTACAAGGGGGATAAAATAGCAATGAAAGGTACTTTAAGATTAACAATAATTAGTGTTTTATTTGTGTTAATAATAAACTTTTTTAATATCGAGATTTATGCAAATACAACAAATCAAACAAAAACAAATAGTAATAATTCAAACACAAAAACACATTCAAATGGAATATATAAAATAGCAATAGGAAAACTACCAAGTAAAACATTTGAGGTAGCAGGAAGCAGTAAAGAAAATAATGCTAAAGTAGATATATGGAACTATGGAAATGTTCCTGCTCAAAAATTTTATTTTGAATATAAAGAAGGCTATTATAAAATAACAGCAATGCATACAGGAAAAAACTTAACTGTAAAAGGTAAAAATATAAAAGACGGAACTGAAATTGTGCAAGATAATTACACAGGGGACCATAGTCAAAGATGGATTTTAAGAGATACACATAAAAATGGTTGGATTATATCTCCTTTAAGTAATCCAAATTTGGCAATAACAATACAGGGCAATATACAAAATGGTTCAAAAATTGTTTTAGCTAATGTAAAAGATAATGATAACCAAATGTTATATTTATATAATATAACTAATAACGAAAGAACTCATAAAGATGATACATATAAATTAGCAATTGGAAAAGATTCAAATAAAACTATTGAGGTAGCAGGAAGCAGTAAAGATAATAATGCTAAAATAGATATATGGAATTATGGAAATGCTGAAGCACAAAAATATAAATTTGAATATATAAACGGATATTATAAAATAACTGCAAAACATACAGGAAAAAGTTTGACAGCTAAAAATAATGTTTTACAGGAAGGAACAGAAATAGTACAAGCAGACTATACTGGAAATAATAGTCAAAAGTGGCTCTTAAGAGATACACATAAAAATGGCTGGATAATATCACCTATAAGTAATCCAGATTTAGCAATAACAGTACAAGGCTCAATACAAAATGGTTCAAAAATTATATTGTCAAAAACACAAGATAATGATAATCAAATGCTTTATATAATGGAGCCAATCAATAAAGGAATAAAAGAAGGGCTTTATGGAAAATCTGGATTGATGTATAAAGGAACTGGTGGTTCATATCTAAAATATTATAAAATAGGAACAGGAACAAAACACTTGATTCTAAACTATTCTATACATGGATTTGAAGACTCATACAGTAAAGATGGTTCTGAATTAACATATATGGCAAATGAACTTTACAATTATTTAAAAAGCAATATGTCAGACGATTTAATTCAAAAATGGACTGTATATATTTTACCACTTTCAAATCCTGATGGACAATATAGTGGATGGACAAATGATGGACCTGGACGTACTACAGTATATAGTTGGGCAAATGGACATAAGGGAATTGATATGAACAGATGCTTCCCTGTGGGTTATACAAGTTTACGTTCAGAAAGAAATTATAATGGAACAGCACCACTTCAAGCATATGAAGCACAATCATTAAGAGATTTTATATTAAACAATACGGGAACTCAAAATATTGTTATAGATGTGCATGGATGGCTAAATGAAACTGTAGGAAATAATGAAATAGGAAGTTTGTATAGAAATGAATTTGGAATTAGTAAACATATAAACACATACGGTAAAGGATATTTAATTCAATGGGCAAGAACTATACCAAAAACAAAATCTATGTTATTAGAATTACCAGAAGTAAAAAGCCATAATGAATTGGTAAGTAAAAAATATGTTGACAAATTTAATAAAGCAACAATTAACTTATTAAAAAAATATTAATATGAGGAGGTAGGACTAATGAAAAAAACTAAAATTATTTTTATTGCTATTATGATAATTTCAATATTAACATTAATAGTAACAAATAGTTATGCACAAACAGAAAAAGTTAAAAATAACGGAGTATATAAAATAGCAATAGGAAAAGATTCAAGTAAAACAGTAGAAGTAGCAGGAAGTAGCAAAGACAATAATGCTAAAGTTGATATATGGAGTTATGGAAATGTTCCAGCTCAAAAATTTTATTTTGAATATCAAGATGGTTTTTATAAAATAACAGCAATGCATACAGGAAAAAGTTTAACAGCAAAAAACAATAGTATACAAGAAGGAGCAGAAGTAGTACAAGCAGATTATACTGGAAATAATAGTCAAAAATGGATATTAAGAGATTCACATAAAAATGGATGGGTAATTTCGCCTTTAGCTAATCCAAGTTTAGCTATAACAATCCAAGGTTCAATACAAAATGGCTCAAAGATGATATTATCCAACACAAGAGACAATAGTAATCAAATGTACTATATATATAATTTAAACAATTCTGAAAAAACTAAAGAAAATTCAACTTATGAAGTCTTAGTTGGTGCAGATTCTAATAAGGGATTAGAAGTATCAGGAAGTAATAAGAATAATAATGCAACAGTAGACATATGGAATTACGGAAATGCAGCTGCTCAAAAATTCAAATTTGAGTATGTAAATGGATATTATAAAATCACAGTTACTCACACAGGAAAAAGTTTGACAGCTAAAAATAATAGTATAAAAGAAGGAACAGAAATTGTACAATCAGATTATACTGGAAGTGATGGTCAAAAATGGCTAGTAAAAGATAGTAAGAAAAATGGTTGGATTATCTCACCTTTGGCTAATCCAAGTTTATGTATAACTGTTAAAGGTTCAATACAAAATGGTTCAAAAATAATATTATCACAAACACGAAACAATAATAATCAAATGTTCTATTTGGTTCAAGCGCCAAATGTTACAAAAACAATTGCAAATGGAACATATGAATTAGCAATTGGTGCAAATAGTAGTAAAGCAATAGAAGTAGCAGGAAGTAGCCAAGCTAATAATGCTAAAGTTGATATATGGAACTATGGTAATTCTAGAGCACAAAAATTTAATCTAGAATATGTAAATGGGTATTATAAAATTACAGTTGCTCACTCAGGAAAAAGCCTAACTGTAAAAGGAAATAACATAAAAAATGGTATAGAAATAGTACAAGATGACTATAAAGGCGAAATTGGGCAAATGTGGATGATTGTTGATACTAAAATAAATGGATGGGTAATTTCACCAGTAGCAAGACAAGATCTAGCAATTACTGTACAAAACAAAATAGAAAATGGCTCAAAAATTATTCTAGAGGCAAAACAAAAAAGTAGTAATAGACAAATGCTTTATCTATTTAAAACAAATATTAGTGTTAATATAAATACAGCAAAATATCCGGGTGTAGCAGAAGCACTTGACAAAGTTGCAGCAGCACATCCAAATTGGCAATTTGAAATATTATATACAAATCTAGACTTCTATACAGCGGTAAAGGGCGAATATCAATATGCAAATAAACAAGGAAACTTAGTATATACTCCTACATATGGTGGAAACTGGATTGCATCAAATCCATATGTTAGTGGTGTTTGGGCTTCAGCATCATATAATGGAATAGCATATTTTATGGATACAAGAAATTTCTTAAATGATGTTGATATTTTCCAATTTGTAGATTTAGGTAATTATGCAAGTAGTGGAGCAACACTTAATTCAATACAATACCAAGTAAATGGGACATTTTTAGAGAAAAATGCAGAAAATATTAGAAAAGCTTGCCAAAATAAAAATATTAATCCATATTATGTTATAGCAAGATTATTTCAAGAACAAGGCAAAAATGGATCAGCTACTATTAATATGGACGGAGGAAATGGAAAAAAATATTATAATCCGTTTAATATAGGAGCAGTTGTAGGAAATGATGTTGCAACAGCCTTAGAATATGCCAAAAAAGAAGGTTGGGATACAATGCAAAAAGGCTTAGAAGGCGGAATTAAAATGTTAAAAAGTAATTATATAGATAAAAAACAAAATACATTGTATCTAAATAAATTTGATGTTAATCCTGCAAGTGGTGGAGGATTATACAATCACCAATATATGCAAAATTTATCTGCAGCATATAGTGAAGCAAGAACATTTAGAAGTGCTTATGTAAGTACAGGAACATTAAATAATAAGATCAAATTTGTAATCCCTGTTTTTGAGAATATGCCAAAATCACCAGCAAGCAAACCAACAGGAAGTAGTGGAAGCCAAACAGTAAGTGGAGAAAAAGTAGTAGTTAAAACTAATGATGGTTCAGGAGTAAAGCTTAGAAAAGGACCAGGAACAACTTATGATACAATAGCATATTTAAGTGATGGAACAGTAGGAACACGTACAGTAAAAGGAAAAGCTACAGCAAACGGTTTTATATGGGATGAAGTTGTTTTAACAAATGGATTAAAAGGCTATGTAGCAACGAATTATTTACAAAAATCAAATTAATTAATATGAGGAGAAACTTAAAAATGAAAAAAATATTTAAATTAGTAATTATAACTATGGTAACAATTTTAGGATGTAGTTTATATAATTTTACATATGCAAATGAAGAAGATGGAAGACTGGTAGATATTCCAGTTCCTCCATCTAGCACAGGACAAGCAGGTTTTACAGTTGAAGAAAGTAAAAATCAAGAAGAACATTATTCAGAACAAGCTAATAACAAATATGAATTTAATTATAATAAAGAAATAGAGGAAGAACAAAAAAGAGAAGAACAAACAGAAAATAAGGTGACAGATACAATTTCTGATATTACTGAAAAAAATAATGAAATTAGCAATACAAATATCAACCAAAATATTAATGAAATTACTAATACAAATACAGAAAGCAAAGATAATAAAATGGTTACAATAATATCAATTGCAGTAGTATTATTTATTATCGTATTAATAATAGTTAATAGTAAAAAGAAAAACAAATAAAATTTTACGAGGAGATTAAGTATGAAAAAACACTATTGGATAATAATTATAATTTTAGTAATAATAATTATAATGTCAGTTTTTTTTATTGTTAATAATAAAAAAATCAATAGTCAAGCAAATAATAATATTCGGAAATATAGGAAATCAAAATAATGCGATTTCTAATTTAGAAAATGCAAGTAATCAAATAGAAGAAATAATACCAGAAAATAGAATAGTAGAAGTTTCACCTGAAGAATTAGAAAAGATGAAAAATGAAATAAATGCAGAAGGAAAATCTGATATTTATTATGTTGAGGAAGAAAAAGGTGGAAGAAAAATATTACAAATTAAAAGTAATGTTCAATATGAAGTTGATTTAGCAGGAATTATCAAAAATGCGTTACCTAAAGAAAATGAATTAACAATTTTATTAGAAAAAGCACCTAAATATAGCGGGATATGGATTTCTACACAATCAAGAGAAAGTTTTTCAAAATTATTAAAAAATAATGGAATAACAAATTTTAGTATAGATAATGATGGATATTTAAAAATAGATAATACAGAAAATGGTTTATATTCAAATGAACTAAGAAATATGCAAAAATCAAATAAACTTTATATAATTAATATGACAGGGATAGCTTATGAAAGAGACTACATTTCTGGAGAGATTACAGAATATCCATTTGAAGATATGGACCCAACACAAGAACTAGAATCATATAAAAATGATAATGCAATAATTTTGGAGGTAACGAGTAATAAAAATAAAAAATTAACAAATAAAGAAATTTTAAAAACAATTGTTCAATACTAATAATTTAACAAAAGGCAAAATGGTATATGTAGTTATAGAAAGGGTTTGATATAAATGGAAAAGATTAAAATATTTGCTTGTAGTAAAGAAGCAGAACCATTCACAAGAGAAATATGTGAATATTTAGATGTTCCTATGGGAAAAATTGAAAGAATGAAATTTAAAAATGATAATAACTTTGTTCAAATATTAGAAACAGTTAGAGATTATGATGTATATTTAATACAAAGTAATACACCGCCCGTAAATGAAAGAATAATGGAATTATTAATAACTATAGATGCTGTAAAAAGAGCATCTGCAAGGAATATAAATGTAGTATTACCATATTATATATACTCAAGATCAGACAAAAAAGACCAACCTAGGGTACCAATAACTGCAAAACTATTAGCAGAATTAATAGAAGCAGCAGGAGCAACAAGAGTAATAACATGTGATTTACACAACCCAGCAATACAAGCATATTTTAATAATATTAATTGTGATAGACTTTCAGCAGAAAGACTTTTAGAAAAATACTTTGAAGACAAAAAGCTTGAAAATAAGGTAATAGTTGCAACAGATGCAGGAAGTTCAAAAAAAGCATATAAATATTCAGAGTTTTTTGGGTGTCCAATAGCAATGCTTGATAAAAGAAGAGATGGAAATAATGACAAAGCAATAGGCACAACAATTATAGGGGAAGTAAAAGAAAAAAATGCTATCATATTTGATGACGAAATAGACACCGCAGGTTCTATGATGGAAACAGTAAGAGTCTTAAAAGAATTTGGAGCAAAATCTGTATATGCTGCATGTACACATGGAGTACTATCCGGTCCGGCAATAGAAAGAATACAAAATTCTCCAATTCAAGAACTTGTTATAACAAATACAATACCATTACCAGAAGAAAAGAAAATTGATAAAATAAAAGTCGTATCAATTGCACCATTATTTGCAGAAACAATAAAAAGATTAAATGAAAAGAAACCATTAGGTGAACTATTAAAAACATTTATATAAATAGAAAGATGTGAGATTATATTGATAAAGTTAAGTATTATAATTCCAGTATTTAATGCTGAAAAAACACTAAGAAGATGTTTAGATTCTGTTTTACAACAGAAAGATGATGAACTAGAAATTGTTGTTATAAATGATGGAAGCAAGGATTCATCAGATAAAATAATAAAAGAATATAAAGAAAAAAATCCTCAAACAATTTCATATTATAAAAAACAAAACACTGGAGTTGCTGATACTAGAAATTATGGAATAAAAAAAGCAAAAGGGCAATATATAATGTTTTTAGACTCAGATGATTATATAGATGCCCATTTATATAGTATTGTAAAACAATATATGAAAAAAAACATAGAACTCATAAAATTCAAATTACAAAGAATTGATGAGAATGGAAATATTTTAGAAAAAGTTGATGGCCCTATATTTGAGATAACAACTGGTGGAGAAGGATTTGAAAATTTATATGCTTCAGATGTTTTACTTGATTCTCCATGTATATACATAATAAAAAAAGAAATATTTATACGTAACAAATTATTATTTAATGTAGGGACAGAACATGAAGACTTTGGACTCATACCATTTGTCATTGTTCTTGCTAAAACAATGGTATCTATTGATTATTATGGCTATGAATACGTTCAATCAAATGGAAGTATAACACGAAATAATAATTATAGTAAAACAAAGAAAAAAGCTTATGATGCATTAAAACAATATGATGAAGCATTAGTTAAAATAGAAAAACATAATATTAATAAAAAGACAGCTTATTATTTAAAAACATATTACACAAATGCGATTTTATTAAAAACAGAAACATTAGAGAAAAAAGACCAAAACCAATATATTAAAGAAATAAAGAAAAGAAAAATGATTAAAAATATCAAAGCAAACAATATAAGACAAATGTTGCGTAAAATAATTTTATTATTAAGTATAAAACAATATTTAAAATTAAGAAAAAAAGTAAAATAATAAAAACAAGGAGAAAAGATGAAACGGAAAATATAATATTTTGATATGTCATGCAAAACTTGGAGCAGGAGGAATTGAAACTGCATGTATAACTCAAATAAGAGAATTTTCAAGAAGAGGATATAAAATATATGTTTTAGCCGAAAGTGGTTTTTATGCTAAAAAATTAAATCAAATACCTGGTGTTACATTTATAGACTTTAAATACGAATCACGAGAAAGCTATAATTTAGAAAAAATTGAATTTGTAAAAAATATTATCGAAAAATATAATATAAAATTGGTATATATACATCAAGTTGATTGTGTATCATCTGTTTTTTCTGCATGTGTATTAACAAATACACCATATGTTGCATATGTACATCATGGAATTACAGGAGTATATGATGAGGAATTACAGATAGGAAATATGGGCTTAGAATTTCAAACTTTATATTATAGATTGGCATCAAAAATCATCACAATTCAAGAAACATCAAAAAAAGAAAATATGAAAAGGTTCAAATTAGAAGAAGACAAATATAAGGTTATACCTAATTGTATAGATTTTCAGGAGTTTAAAAGCAATAGCCCAATAAATATAAATAAAGTTTTATTGATTTCGAGATTTGAAAAAGATAAGAAAAATGGTGTTATAAATGGTTTAAGATGGTTTGCTGAATATAAAAAAATAAACCCAGAGGCTAAGCTCACAATTGTTGGAGATGGAAGTCAAAGACAAAAAGTAGAGGAACAAATAAAAGAACTAAAGATTGAATGTGATATGTTAGGAGCACGCAATGACATTAGAGATATTATGGAACAAAATGGTATTGTATTAGGAATTGCTAGATGTGTGCAAGAAGCAATTGCAATGAAAAGAATAGCAATTATTACAGGAAATGATGATTTCCAAGGAATAATAACAAATGATAATATAGAAAGATTTTCTTGTACTAATTTCCAAGATATAGAAAATGGAAAAAAGGATTATGCAAAAGTTGCCAAACAGGTCAATTTATTAAAAAACAAAGAGATTGAGAAAATAGTAGATAAAAATTATGAATGGTTGTATGTAAATAGAAATATAAAGGACAACATTTATGAGGTAGAAGATATCGAAAAAATAAACAATCCTATAAATGAATTAGATAGAAATGAAATCATGAAAGTACTAATCAGTGAATTACAATATATGCATACATGGATGCAAAAAGAAATAGATAGAGGATGGGAAGCAAGACAAAAGACAGAAGATTATTACATTGGAAGAGAAAATTGGAATGATAAAATCTTAAAAGAAAAAGAACAAGAATTAGAACAGTATATTGAAAAATACAATGAAACATTAAAAGAACTTGAAGAAATAAAAAACAGTAAATTTTGGAAGATGTTTAAAAAATTATTTAAATTTAGGAAGAATATTTAATGAAACAAAAAATAGACCTTTATATTTAGTTAATGAATATAATGGTGAAAAAGAAATGAATGAAGAAAAAGTCCAAATAAAGAAGTAGAAAACTACTTCTTTATTTTTGACATATTTATAATAAAAAAAGTAACAACATAAACCAAAACAAAAAGTAAAATATTAAAAATTAAATTAACAATAAGATTAACAAAATTAAAACGAAAAACACTTAAAACAAAAAAACTAACTAAACTACAAACCAAAGGAACAGCAATCCAATCTATCAAATTAGGCTTAATTTTAGAATACTTAAATAACTGAAAAAGGCTAATACTAAAATTTAAAACTTCACTAAAAAAGATGGAAAGAACATATCCTTTAATTCCTAAAATAGGGAGCAAAAAATAAATAAAGCATGTAGTAATACTTAAATCTAAAATATTACAACACATAACACCAAACTGTTTGTTCAATCCTTTTAATATACAATCTATAATGTGATCCATATACATGAAAAAGATAAAAGGAGTGAAAACTTTAAAAAAGTATCCAATTTCAATATTATTATATATTGCCATGCCCAGTTCATTTGAAAAGATAAAAAATATACTACAAATACACATAGAAAAACTACACGTAATTTTAAAAATCTTATTCGCAATAAAATTAATGGCTTTATAATTTTTTTGAGCTACATAAGTAGAAAATTCCGGTATTAAGAGCATACTATATGAATCGGTAAGAACAGTAGGGAATGTTATAACAGGTAAAACCATTCCATTAATCATACCATACTGAGAAAGAGCATTGCTACATGAAATACCAGATTTTTCAAGCCTTGTAGGTATAATTAATTGTTTTAATGTTGAAAGTCCAGAACGTATATATGATGTTATGGCTACTGGAAATGCAATCTTTAAAATATTGAGTCTTTGCCCAAAAGATCGAACTTCTTCTAACTTTTTTAACTTAATATCAATTATATATAAAATAAGAATTAGCGTAAATGAACAAACTTCTGAAATTACATCTGCTAAAATTAGTGAAATACATATAGCTTCTACGCCATTAGCAATATTTATTTTTAATAGTATTATTGTTGCAATCATTTTGATTGTAAATTCAAAAACTTGAGTAATTGCATTTTTGTATGCTTTCCTAATAGATGTAAAATAGCTATTAATGCACGAAGACATTGCAATGAAAGGTAAACCTATAGCTATGTAAAATAATGGTTTTGAAGATACCATATTATGAAGACATTTATTTGTAATAAAATCAGAAAAAAGTAGAATTAGTCCACCTGCAGTAATCCCTAAGATTAAACTAAAGAATATACATGTTCGAATTGCTTTTATAGCTTGTTTATTTTTATTTAAAGCAAACTTTTCAGATACGATAACAGTTACTGCAATATTTAGACCAGATGTTGCTACTGTTATAAAAAATAGGTATACGGCCATTACTAAGCTAAAAATTCCAACCGCTTCTGATCCTATTTGATTTGATATGTATATATTAAAAATAAGTGCAGCAAATTTCATTAGTAGTGCTGTACTTGTTAAAATTGTTCCGTTTATCAAAAATAATTTACTTTTTTGTCTCAAATGTTTTCACCTCTTTAATGATTATGCAAAAATACTTTAAATAATAACTGACCATCAAGACTAGTGACAAATTTTAGAAAATAGTGTATTATTTATAAAGCTAATATGATATAATTTAGCTACAATAAATACAAGGAGAAAAATAATGAAAAAAGAAAAAATAGTCCAAGAATTTAAGGATATAAAAGAGCTTATATACAACTCTGCAAAAATATATGCAAATAATATAGCATTTATAGTAAAACACCAAGAAGGCAAAGACAAAACATACGAAAATATAACTTATAAAATGCTTTTAGGACACATTAATGCATTAGGCACTAAATTATACAATATGGGATTAAAAAACAAAAGAATAGCTATTTTAGGACGAAATAGATATGAATGGGCACTAGGACACTTAACAACTTTATTAGGAGGAATAGTATCAATTCCATTAGACAAAGATTTACAAATAGATGAATTAGAAAATTCATTAATAAGAAGTAAAGCAGATGCAATTTATTTTGACGAAAAATATATAGAAAAAATAGAAGAAATAAAAAATAGAAATACTACAAATGTAAAAAAATATATTTGTATGTCAAAAATGGCAGGTTATGATGATATATATAGTTTAAAAGAAGAAGGACAAAAATTACTTGAAGAAGGAAACAAAGAATATATATCAGCAAAAATAGATGAAAATGCAATGAATATATTATTATTCACTTCAGGAACAACATCAAAATCAAAAGCAGTAATGTTATCACAAAAAAATATCGCATCAAACATATATGCAATGCAAAGAGTTGAAGATATAAGAAGTACAGATTCAAATTTAGCATTTTTGCCAATGCATCATATATTTGGCTCTACATGTTTAATAATGATGCTCGCATGTGGTGTAAGAACATCTTTTCCTGATGGATTAAGATATGTAGCACAAAACTTAAAAGAATACGAAGTATCTGTATTTGTTGGAGTACCATTATTGGTTGAAGCAATTTATAATAAAGTAGTAAAGGAAATAGATAAACAAGGAAAAACCAAATTAATAAAAAATGCAATAAGAGTAAGTAACTTTTTATTAAAATTCCATATTGATATTAGAAGAAAACTATTTAAACAAATAATAGATCAATTAGGTGGCAAAATGAGGTTTGTAATTTCAGGTGGTGCTCCATTAGATCCTAAGATTCAAAAGGGATTTATAGATTTAGGAATAGATATGGTTCAAGGATATGGACTTACAGAAACATCACCAGTTATAGCAGCGGAGAATATGTATAAATCAAGAACTGGTTCAATAGGTATTCCTATGGAAAATGTAACAATTGAAATTGTTAATAAAGATGATAATGGTATAGGAGAACTACGAGCAAAAGGACCAAATGTAATGCTTGGATATTATGAAAATGAAGAAGAGACTAAAAATGTCCTTAAAGATGGATGGTTCTATACAGGTGATTTAGGATATATTGATAAGGATGGTTTTATTTTTATAACAGGTAGACAAAAGAATATGATAGTTCTTAAAAATGGTAAAAAAATCTTTCCAGAAGAAATTGAAACTTTAGTTAATAGAATAGATTTAGTAGAAGAATGTATGGTATTTGGCATGCCTGATGAAAAAGATAAAAATGATGTAAAACTTTCTGTTAAGGTTGTTTATAATAAAGATGAAGTTAAACAAAAATATGGTGATATTTCTTTTGAAGAGATTAGAGATATTATTTGGGATAGAATAAAAAATGAAGTTAATACTACTGTTCCTAGATATAAACATATTATGAATATGATTTTGACAGATAAGGAACTTATTAAGACAACTACTAAAAAAGTTAAACGTAATGAAGAATTGAAAGAAATTTTGAAACACTAGAGACGGAGCAAAAATGTTTCATTATTTATAGAATATTTTGTCGAAAAATAAGACATTAATAAAAGATTCCGGATGAAGGAAATACTTTTATTAATGTCTTATTTTATTTTTCTTTTGGATATGGTTTTGATATATTTGTTAGACCTGCTATATAATCTAAAGAAGTATTGTAGTATTTTGCATAATAAATTAAAGTATCTAAAGGGATAATTCTTTCTTCTTTTTCATATCTTATATATGAGTTTTTTGCTATATATCCTATTTTTGCACATTGTTCTTGTGTTAATTCATGATCTTCTCTTAAATCTTTTAATCTCAACATATTTCTCACTCCTAATGTTATTATATAAAATACTCCATTTGGTGTTGACTTTTTACCCCATATGGTGTAATATACTTTTATACTCCAAATGGGGGCAAAAACAAGGAGGTATTACAAATGAAAAAATCAAATAAAATAATTGAAGAAGGAGCAATAACACTTATTTCACTAGTCATTACAATAATAATTTTATTAATATTATCAGGAATAACATTGAATTCTTTAGTAGGCCAGAATGGAATTATTAATAAAACAAAAATATCAAAAAATGAATATGAAGTAAGTCTAATAAAAGAAAAATTATCTTTATGGTATATGGAAAATGATTTATATGGAAAAAATACTGATCCAGTTGAAGAAATGGTTAATAAAGATAATATAAAAGATAAAAATACATTAGAAAAAATTGTTGAATTTCAAAACGAAGCAGAAAACACTTCTGAAATAAATTTTTCATCTTTGTATTATTTGAATTTAGATAAACTTGGAATAAAAAATGTTATTAAAGAAAATATATATTTTATGGATATAAATACAAAAATAGTTTATATAAATAAAGGAATTGATTTAAAAAATGGAAAAACTTATGTATTGGAAGAAAAGGAAATATTACCAATTTCTTTAACTTCAGAAGAAACGAAAACAGGATTTGAATTAATAATAAGTTCGAACCTTAAAGAAGAAAGTACATTTGAATATGAAGTTTATATTAATAATGAATTATATACAACTACAAAAAGTACACAAGTAGAAGTAAATGATAAAAATTTTGGTGAATATAATTGCTTTGTAAAAGCTAAAAAACAGAATGGAGAAAAATATACATCAAAAAGTGTAAATGTAGAAAACTATGTTATAAAACAGTTACAAGATTTTGAAATTTTTAAAATGAAAATAGAGGAAAAGAATGGTTTTGAAGGAAAGACTATTAAGGTTATACAAGATATAGATTTTGCAGGAAGTGATATTAATAAAAATTGGACTCCGATAGGAAATGACAATATAAAATTTAAAGGAATTTTAGAAGGAAATAATCATAAGATTAGTAATATTTATAATAAGAATACATCAGAGGATAATCAAGGATTATTTGGAATTATAGAAAATGCAACTATTAAAAATGTACAAGTAGTAAGTGGACAAATTAAGGGAAATCAATATATAGGGGCAATTGCGGGAAGAGCAATAAATAGTAATATAGTAAATTGTATTAATCAAACTTATGTGTATTCACAAAAGGGGTATGCAGGAGGAATTGTAGGTAGTATTGAAAATGGAGGAAAAATAGAAAATTGCATAAATACTGGCAAAATAGATATTATTAGTGGAGATACTAATAATAATGGCATTTCTGGAGGTATAGCTGGATTAGCATATAAAACTGAAATAAATTTATGTGTAAATAAAGGAGACATTGAGTCAACTGCGGCTTATGTAGGAGGAATAGTAGGGAATGCAATAGCAGAGATTACAAATTCACATAATGAAGGAATGGTAAAAGTTACTAGTCAAAATGTTGATAACAATTCATGTGCTGGAGGGATTGCAGGCCAACTAGATGCAAACGATTATTCAAATGCAAAAATAGAAAATTGTTATAATAGTAATACTGTATATGGCAAAAGTGATCATGTAGGTGGAATTGCATCATTTTCTAATGGAAAAATTATAGATTGCCATAATACAGGATATGTTAGTTCAGAAACTGGAATTGTAGGTGGAATAGTAGGTGATAATGGTGCAAGTAATAGTGGAATTTTATCAACTATTATTAATTGTTATAATACAGGAAAAATAGAAGCTAAAACATATTCTGTTAGTGTAACTAAGATTATTGAAGATACTTATGTGGGAGGAATAACTGGAGGAAATCATGGGAATTTGACAAAATGTTGGAATAGTGGTGAAATTATTGGGCAAGCAGTGGTAGGAGGAATAGCAGGAATATCATCAAAGACAGTAACAGAAAGTTATAATGTGGGAACAATAAAAGCTACAGGAAAAGATAAAAATAACAATTCTGCTTTAGGAGGAGTATGTGGCTTTTCAAATAATTGTACAATTTCATATTGCTATAATATAGGAGAAATAATAGCAGAGTATAATTGCGTAGGGGGAATTTTAGGAGGCCAAGATAATTCTGCTATTGTTACTAATTCTTATAATGCATTTAAAACAAATAAACCAGGAATAGTTGGGTATATGGGAAGAGAAACTAAACAATCTCAATGTTATTATATTGGAACTGTTACATCTGGACAACAATGTACAGAAGCGGATATGAAAACTACTGAATTTATAAATCTTTTGGGAGGAAATTCAAAGTGGAAATTAGATACAAATAATAAAAACAATGGTTTTGTTATTTTAAATTGGCAATAATATATATTTATTAAACACACACTTTATTTGATATAGTGTGTGTTTAACTATTTATAATAATATAGGCTGAATTTGCTTTCCTTCTAAGGCTGATTCAATAGTTTTTATAAGATAATCAAAATCAAAAACAACAGAACGTGGCTTAGTAATAGGATTATCTTGCCTAAAAGGAACAAAATAATAATTCTTTCTATTAAGTAAAGCAGCAATACTAGAAGCATTACCGACTTAATGCATTATTAGTAGAAGGAGCAATAACAACAGGCAGATTATTTCTTAAGTGAGACTTAACAGCCATAGTAGCAGGAGTATCAATAATATCATTTGCAAGTTTAGCCATAGTATTACCAGAACAGGGGGCTACTACCATAATATCTGTTAAGTGCTTTGGACCAATAGGTTCGGCATCTTGTATAGTATGAATAATTTTTTTGCCTGTAATTTCTTCAATTTCATTTATAAAATCTTCAGCTTTTCCAAATTTAGTATCTAAGTTATATGCATTATAAGACATTATTGGAATAACTTCAGAACCCATTTTAACTAATTCTTTTATTTTAGGAATTGTTTTACTAAATGTACAAAAAGAACCAGTTAAAACAAAACCTATTTTTTTATGTTCTAATTCCAAAATCTACAAAACCTCCTTTCATTCGACATTTATATATTATATGAAAAAATATATTTTTTTGATTTGCATAATTGGAAAATCTTGTAATGTTTCAAAATCAACGGTACATATGGACATAACTAAGCGGCTAGAATGTATTTCATTACCGTTGTATACAGAAGTTAAAAAAGTCCTACAAAAAATAAGGACGAAAGAGCTGAACGTGGAGGTGCAGCTAAACAAAGAAAGTATTTAGAGATGAAAAAAACTAGATATTTCTTATCATGTAAAGGTAGCAGTTTAATGTTACCTTTATTTTTTATAAAATTATCTGGCAAATTAATAAATAATATGATAGAATTTGAATATAAAAAATGAAGGAACGAGAGTGTCTTTTAAGGAAGTGGAGGAAAGTAAAATGGATGAACAATACAATTGGAATTTACAAGATATCTTCGAAAATGAAGAACAATTCAAAAAAGAAAAAAACGAAATAACAAAAATACTAGAAAAAATAAAAACATATCAAGGAACACTATGTAAAACATCAGACAATTTATATAATTGTTACAAACTATATGAACAAGCATTAGAAAAATTTGAAAAAGTATATGCATATGGAATGTTAAAATATGATTTAGACATGTCAAATCAAGAAGGAATAAAACTATATAAGGAAGTAGAAAATTTAGAAACAGAATTTAGTGTAGCAACATCATTTATAACACCAGAGATAACATATGCAGATGAAAGTGAAATTAAAAAATATGTAAGTGAAGAAAGATTTAAGGGATATGCAAGAGACATAAACGATATACTTGAAAAGAAAAAACATGTATTAAGTAAGGAAGAAGAAAATATACTTGCAAATTTTTCAGAAACAATATCAGCACCAGAAAATATATTTGATATATTAACAAATACTGAATTTAAATTTGGAACTTTAATTGATGAAAATGGTAAAGAAGTAGAAATGACAGATAGTACATATACATTGTACTTGAAAAGTAAAGAACAAAATGTAAGGATACAAGCTTTCAATTTAATGTACAAAAAATATGGTGAATTTATAAATACTATAACAGAAATGTATATTTCAAATGTAAAAGCAAAATCAACAATTGCCAAATTAAGGAAGTATAATTCTAGCCTTGAAGAAGAGGTTGATAATGACGATGTGAGTCTTAAAGTTTATGAAAGTTTAATAGAAACGGTAAATGAAAATATTTCAACAAATTATAAATTTGTTAGTTTAAAAAAGAAAATGCTAAATTTACAAGAAATACATATGTATGATTTATACGTAAATCCTTGCGAACAAAGAAAAGATGAAATAACATTTGAAGATGCAAAAAGAGAAGTTTTAAATGCATTACAAATTTTAGGTAAAGAATATATAAATAAATTAGAGGAAGCTTTTAATAATAATTGGATAGATGTATATGCTAAGCCAAATAAAAAAAGTGGAGCATATAATATGGGAGTATATGGAGTTCATCCATTTGTATTAACTAATTTTGTAAATAGTAAAAGAGATGTAAGTACAATAGCACATGAATTAGGACATAGTATGCATTCATATTATTCAAATAAAGAACAAAATGTAATAAATGCTGATTATACTATAATGGTAGCAGAAGTAGCATCAACTGTTAATGAAATACTATTGAGTGATTATCAAATTAAAACTGAAAAAGATAATAAGAAAAAAGCAGAATTGTTATATGAATTGTTAGAAACGATAAGAAATAAATTGTTTACACAAGCAATGTTTACTGAATTTGAAAAAATTGTACATGATAAAATAGAAAACAATGTTATGCTTTCTTCTGATGATTTAAATGATATTTATTATAATTTAAATAAAAAATATTTTGGAGAAGATATTGTAATTGATGAACAAATTAAGTATAAATGGGCAATAATTCCTCATTTTTATAGTGATTTTTATGTTTATAAATATTGTACTGGTGTTTCTTCTGCAATTGCAATTGCTTCTAAAATTTTAAATAAAGAACCAGGTTTTGTAGAAAAATATATAAATATGTGTTATTCTATTTATTAGAAAGAGGTTTTAAATGTCTAAAATAAAAGATAATATTTTAAAATTAATAAATAAAATATTTAATAGAAGCACTAATAGCCTAAACATAAAAGTTCTTCCACCATCTCGATTCGAAACAATATTACAAGAATTTACAAGTAGTGGCATTGTTAGAGATTTTGAAAAAGACATTGATAATGGTATTAATATAACAAGGTTAGATGCTTTTTATGGAAAAAAACTAGGTAATGAAGAAAACATATATAATATGCCATTAGTTAGTAAATTATCTGAGGCACAAACCATTGAACTAGCAAAGCAATTTTTTACAAGTTTAGGGGCAGAGTTATCTAATAAGGCTACTCAAGTAATAGACGGTAAGTCTAATAAATTCAAATTTGTTCTTGAAAAAAAACGGTAAAGCACTAGAAAAAGAAGAAAATTCAAGAGAAGCAGAAGTTAGTAATTGTAGTGAAGTATATTGTACTATGAGAGGTGATTTAAGAGATTTATATACTATTGTTCATGAAGTTACACATACTTTTGACCTAAAGAATGGAGATACTGAAGCAAGAAAAATTTTTGGAAAAATTGCACCACAATGTGTAGAAAGAATGTTAGATGAATATTTATTAAACTTAAATGATAAAGATATACAAAAATATGGATTAAATAGGACTACTTTGATACAAGATGTTAGAAATAGACAAGTATCAACATTCCTTTCAAGAAAAGATAATATTAAATATTTTAATAATAGAACTGGAAATCAAGAACTGGATTTAAGGTATATATTAGCACAAATTTATTCATTTGCATTTATGAAACAAGACAAAAAGACGAGAGTAGATAGTTTAGTTGAATTTATGAAAAACATAGCAAACAATGAATTTGACTCTTGTATCAAGGCATTTGGAGTCGATTTTAAAAATAAATTAAAAACTCAATTATTAATGCTAGAAATAATTAATAATGTAAGAAATACTCATAACCAAATTATGTTACAAGAAAAGTTGCAGGAAATATTAGAAAAATCAAAAAGTGGTAAAAATTTTATAGAGATACTTGGAAATCAAAATATACACATTAATCTAGAATCTAAAATACCATTTGTATTAATTACACCATCAACTTTAAAAGATACTCAAACATTAGTAATGGAATCAAATAATTTAGAAACAAATAATATTCAGAGTCTATTAAGACAAGCATTAAGTACAGGAAAAGACTTAAATGATATTTTAAAAGGAAGTAATCCAATTTTAATACCAATATTACCAAGTGAATCACCCAGTGCTCCATATTATCAACAATTATCAGCGGAATGCTTTCAAAATGGAGAAAGACCAGATTTAAATGTAGTAGAAGCCATAAATAAAGCAAAAGAAATTATGAAAAATCAATATAATGTAAATTTGAATGATAAAATATTTTTAAATGGATATTCTTCATCTGGATGTTTTGCACAAAGATTTTCTTTAATTCATCCAGAACTTATTGATACAGCTTGTATTGGTGGAGCAAGTGGAAGTATTCCTATTCCAAATTTAGATTTAGATTATCCTTTAGGAATAAAAAATTATGAAGAATTATTTGGTAAAAAATTCGATATTGAAGAATACAAAAAGATTACATTTAATTATTATGTTGGAAGTTTAGAGTGTGAAACAAAATCTTCAGATAGGACAGATGAAAATGGAAATTTAGCGCCTATGCATGATATGAGTTATTTTGATAGAAGCGTCCCAACAGATGTAGGAAAATCTTATAGAAAAAGCTTAGGAAAAGATATGTTTGAAAGAGCAAAAAATATATTAAAGATATTAGAAAATAGTGGAATTAATATAAGCCATACAGTTATTCCTAATACAGCTCACAATGACCGAGAAGCATTTAAACTAGCACAAAAAAATCCCTTATATAAAAATGCTAAAGGAATTAGATTTGCTCAAGAGACAATAATTCTTTCAACTTTTAGTAAAATGAAACAACGAGATATTAGCAAGGAAAATAATGATACAGAAGTTGAACAGGACTAGTTTATAAATAAAAAAACACCATATTATGCTTTGCCGAGCTATGTGGTGTTTTATCATAATTTATATGGTAGCACACATTTTCTGTGGCTCTCCAATAATATGCATGTGTGAATTGTCATAACCTCAACAGCTAAAAAGTTCTAACAAATAAGTCTTGGAGCGGACGTCGTAGTTATCTACAACTTTTCTCTCTTGAGCGTTGATACAAATATTAATTAAATCTTCTTATACTTATCATAAAATTTTCACTATTACAATAATTTTTTCAATAATGTTTCAATTTTTTTTTAAGTATGATATACTTTAAATGATGAAGTAATAGCAAATGGAAATGAATTTGAACAAGAAAAAAACAAACAAATAGCCTAGATGAAAATGATGATAATAGATAAATAATGAAAAGAGAGGATTATTATGTTATCAGTAAACACAAGACAAGCATATACAGAAATAGATAATTTCATAGAATTATTAGATGAATATAATAGAAACAAAGTACCTAAAAAATTAAGAGAATTTTTTAAAAAAGAAAAAGATAATACTTATACAAAAACAATAAATCCTAATATACCAATTAATGAACAAAATTTAAAAGAAGAGACTTTAGCTTTAATTGCTGTACTAAATCTACAATATTGGTGTGAAGATGAGAAAGAGAAGCAAAGATTAAAGAAAATATATTCTGACAATGAGATGAAACATCAAAAAAAATTAAGAGAAATGTATAATCCAGATGATGTATTTAAAAGCAAGAAGAAACAAGAATTAAGTGAAAATGAAATACCATCTGAAGAAATACAAGAAAATGTGGCTATGGTAGAATATAAAAGAGAAAATTTGATTGATAAAATTAAAAGATTTTTTGCAAATATTTTTAAAAAGTAATAATTTTAAGGGAGAATTAAGTAAATGAGCATTGAAGAAGAATTAAAAAAGGAAAATATTATTCAAGAAGTAAGAAAATATTTTATGGGTGCAACTATTGAGCCTAATATGGAAGAAACTAAAAAAGATTTAATTAAAAGATGTGAAGAAATTGGTATAGATTTTTCGGAATTAGAAGAAAATTGTAAAAGTGAAATACCTCAAAAAAGAACTTATAGTGAACTAATTGCTGATACTCAAATTGATGGGATTGAAAGGGGATTATCTGTTGTATTTGAAACATTGTTAAGAGGAGAAGAACCCAATACTAGAGAATTAGATGATGGAAGTGGAAAACAATCATATAGTAGGGGATTTAGTAAAAAACATAGATATATGTGCAGAATGGATATATTAAGAGCATTATGTATTTCTTTAAAAAATGACACAAATGGATATGAACTTACAGGAACTGATTTAAAGAGTTTTTTAAGCCAAAAAAGAATAAACAGCAATTTACAAATTACAAAAGAACAATTAGATTATATACATAGTTTAGATTTAAGTAACTTAGAAAATTTTATTTCTAATATAGATATATCTTTATTACCAAAACAAATGATCCAATCAACTGATATATGGGAAGCAATGGATAAAAGAGGAGGTAAAGAGAACTCACTATACGAAGTACAAAATAAAAATGCATATAGAATTTATATAAATACCCCACAGAATTCTAATGGAACAGATGAATTTTTAACAGATTATATAAAAATGTGTATAAGCAAAAAAATGCCATTTGCAATGAAAGGTTCTCAAGATAAAGGAAAGGAATCAAAGGATAATACGGTATTATATATTTCAGAAGAAAATTTGTTAGATTATATACAAATATTGGACGAATTAAGCATATTGCATCCAGACACAATTAAATGTTTTGGAGAGCCACCACTTTTGACACAAGGTTTATCAAATAATGGGAAAAATACATTAGAAAGCTGGTTTGGCTTTGCTGATTTAGGTCAAGATGGTAATGGAGGAACATATAATGAAAGAACAAAGTATAGTGCATTAAATGCATTTATTGCAACATTATATTCAACTATGCCATACAAAACAAAAGTAAGGATACAAGAACATGGATTTTCTTTAAAAGCATTATCAAGTTTGGCAAAGTTTGAGCCTTCATATAATGAGCAGGAATTAATAGGAAAAAGGAAAAGAAATGCAATATTTCCAAAAGGAATAGAGGATTCAGAAAATGGACTAAGATCTCCGTTATGTAGTGATGGAAGATTGAGAATAAACAACAGCAAAATGGCGCTAGAGTTAATTTCATTATGTAGAGGAGAACTAGCACAAATAGTAAAACATCCAGAGAAAAAGCAGATAATGTTTGAAAAATTTAAAGAATACTATGTTTTAGTTGAAAACTACACTAAATATAATTCACCCAAGAATGCACTTTCAATGCAATATACTTTTGAAGATTACAGGAATTTACCTACAACAATATCAATGAACCTATATCAACAATATCAACAATATCAGCAGGAATTGATGAATGGCGAAAGCCAACAGGAAAGAACCGATAAAAAAGTAAAATCATTTTTACAAGAATTTCAAGAGTTTTTTAGAGAAGATAAAATATTAGTAAGTGGAATTGAAGCAACGGAGATAAGAACAAATATAGAACAAATGAATAAACAAACAAGTTTAATTAAAGAACAATTCAGAGATAAAGAAAAACAACAAGACCAAGTAGAACAATAAAATCAAAGAATCTATAATGGATTCCTTAACAATGGGTTTTTTCAAAAATCCATTTGACAAATTAAAAAATATATGTTATTATATAAGCACAAAATAAATGAGCATTGTAGGTCGCAATTGTTCAAAATGTAATCGTATGTGTATTGCAACTACACATACTTTTTTTATATCTAAAAAAAAACAGAGTAGGTGCAACTCCCACTCTGTCCGACTATGTATTGCTACATATTAGTCTTAGCATTGCATTTGTTGCTGTTGTTGTTCTTGTTGTAGTCTGATGTTTTTTCTTTTTCTGCTATTAACTCCTCAACTAAATGCAAAATTAGGTTTGCATTATTCAAAATGTAACCCTCCTTTCCGCCCTTTAGAAAGGGCTAGCCTTTCGTAGCGTAAGGTTGGTAATATTTTACAACATTTTATAGTATTTGATTTTTCTATCTTCACGAGTTTGTTTTTCGTTATATTCAATTCTTGCTTGTTCAAATTCACAAAAATATAGGTCTTGAACATCTTGGTATAAGTTATCACTTCCATAGATTATACAAATTTTTTCTTTGTAATTATCATAATCTCTTAAATTGTGTTTATTTACTTTTGATAATTGTGTTGCATTTTGTATTCCATTATTTGAAAATGATGTTTCGCCTGATGAATTATTTTTTGCTGTTTCTTTTGCTTTTGTAGTTTTGTTTTTATCACTACCTAAATGAATAGAATATGCTAACTCTTCGCTCATCTTTTTTCCTCCTTTAGAACTTGCTTCGTAGGCACAGGAATTTGGCTCTGCCAAACTTCCTAACCCCCTATGAGTTTTGACGTGTCATCAAAACTCGGGGGCTCTACGAGGCAATAAATTTTCTCCCACAGGGATAAAATTTATTCAAATTAACTATCGCCACTTTCATTTTTACTTTGTAAAAACAAAACGTGCCACGTTAATTTGTTGTTGCAACATAGTAGATATATTTTAATAGTTGTAACAATTATCTTGCAGTGTCTTCGCAGAATTTTACTGGCTTAACACCTACTGAAATAGGGGTAGGCTCTTTCATATAAATTACGCTATAGTTACTTTCATCTGGTATATAGTCAAATGCTGTATCAATTTCTTGCATTTGGAATTTATCTTCTTCATTAATGTAGATTATTCCAAATTTATAAGTTTCCATTTTATTATCTGTATCTAACTTGTAGTAATCTTCTAAAGGAAATACTCTAACAATAGCACTATTATCTTCAGCAAAGTTGAAATAAAACATTTGCTTATCAACATAGTAGGTTGCTTCTGTATAATGAACGTCATAATATTGTCTTAATCTCATAATGATTTCGCCAACTTCTTCCTCTGGCAAGTAATTACTAAATCTAACACTACCAAGTACATTACCTAATATCATAGGCTTTGTTGTATCAATATAGCCGTTATCATATAATTCTTGACAGGGTTTGCAAATTGATTCTCTAAAATTTATCTGCTTGACAACTACTTCATTCCCAACTAAAGCAAGTTCTATATCATCAACATATTTCATTATAAGTTCTGCCTGTTCGTGTCTTGTATAATTTTTCCAAGTTTTAGTTCTTTCTTGATATTCTTTATCTAGCTTAATCTTATTGATATATTCAATATCTCTTTTAAGTAAAATATCTTGTGGTGTAAATTTTAATTCTTCGCTACATTCTGTTGTATCTAGTTTGTTTTCTAATTCACTAATTGCTTTCTCTACAATTTTCTTTTCTTCGTTCAATTTTCAAACCTCCATAGTTTTTGCTTAATTATCTTCATTTCCAGCACCATCCTTTCCTTTTAGATTTAGGATGATTTTTTGCAAAAAGAAAAAATCAACCATTGATGATTGATTTTGTATCAATTCTATTCTATAAAAGTTCGAACAGAAACGTCATTGGAGCCTACAACGGGAATTGAACCCGTGACCTCAGCCTTACCAAGGCTGCACTCTACCAACTGAGCTATGCAGGCAAATCAAACATATTATAGTATATAAAAATAAAAAAAGCAATAGAAATTTGAATAAAATTCGCATAATATTTTACATAAAAGCTTGATTTTTAAGCCAAAATAAACTATAATATCTCTGTATAATTGGAGAAAAAAGGAGAGAATAGAAAATGCAAGAAAACAAAAATCAAAATCAAGAAGTAGAATTAGATGAGAATCACTTAATACAAATAAGAAAAGATAAATTAAAAGAATTACAAGAACAAGGAAAAGACCCATTTGAAATAACAAAATTTAACAGAACAAATTCAGCTGGAGAAATAAAAGCAAATTATGAACAATTTGAACAAAAAGATGTAACAGTAGCTGGAAGAATTATAGCAAAAAGAATAATGGGAAAAGCCTCATTCTGTACAATACAAGACAGTGATGAAAAAATTCAAAGTTATGTAAGTATAAACGATTTGGGAGAAGAAAGTTATAAAGCATTTAAAACATGGGATATTGGAGATATCATAGGAATAACAGGATTTGTATTTAAAACAAGAACAGAAGAAATTTCTGTACATGCAAAAGAAGTAACACTACTATCAAAATCATTAAGACCATTACCAGAAAAATTCCATGGATTAAAAGATGTAGATTTAAGATATAGACAAAGATATGTTGATTTAATAGTAAATCCAGAAGTAAAAGAAACATTTATATTAAGAAGTAAAATAATAAAAGAAGTAAAAGCATACTTAGATAACAAAGGATATCTAGAAGTAGATACGCCAATATTAAATACAATAGCAGGTGGAGCAGCAGCAAGACCATTTATAACACATCACAATACATTGAATTTAGATATGTATTTAAGAATTGCAAATGAGTTATACTTAAAAAGATTAATAGTAGGTGGATTTGATAAAGTATATGAAATGGGAAGAATGTTCAGAAATGAAGGAATGGACATAAAACATAATCCAGAATTTACAAATATAGAATTATATTCAGCATATGAAGATTACCATGATATGATGGATATAACAGAAGATATGTTTAGAACAGTAGCACAAAAAGTATTAGGAACAGCAAAAATAAACTATCAAGGAACAGACTTGGACTTAGAATCTCCATGGAAAAGAATTACGATGATAGATGCAATAAAAGAAGTAACAGGAGTAGACTTCAATACAATCGAAACAGATGAGCAAGCAATTGTAATTGCAGAAGAAAAGAAAGTGGAAATAGATCCAATTAAGAAAACAAGAGGAGATATAATAAACACATTCTTTGAAGAATTTGTTGAAGAAACACTAATACAACCAACATTTATATATGATTATCCAGTAGAAGTCTCACCACTAACAAAGAGAAAACCAAGTGATAAGAGATTGACAGAAAGATTCGAAGTATTTATTGGTGGTAGAGAATATGGAAATGCATATTCAGAGTTAAATGACCCAATAGATCAATATGAAAGATTTAAAAAACAAGCTGAAGCAAGAGATGCCGGTGATGAAGAAGCAAATATGATGGATGAAGACTTTATAAATGCACTTGAATATGGAATGCCTCCAACAGGTGGACTTGGAATAGGAATTGATAGACTAGTTATGTTATTAACAGATTCTGCATCAATAAGAGATGTATTGTTATTCCCAACAATGAAGCCACTTGGAAGTTCAGACAATAAAAAAATAAATGATATACCAGAAAATAATGATAGAGAAGAAGTTATAGATTTTTCAAAAGTAGAAATTGAACCATTATTTAAAGATTATGTGGATTTTGATACATTTAGTAAATCAGACTTTAGAGCTGTAAAAGTTAGAGAATGTGTTGCAGTTCCAAAGAGTAAAAAACTTTTAAAATTTACACTAGATGATGGAACAGATACAGAACGTATAATTTTAAGTGGAATACATCCATATTATGAACCAGAAGAATTAATAGGAAAAACACTAATAGCTATTACAAATCTTCCACCAAGAGCTATGATGGGAATTGATTCTTGTGGAATGCTTCTTAGTGCAGTACACACAGAAGAAGGAGAAGAAAAACTTCATTTACTAATGGTAGATAATCATATTCCAGCAGGGTCAAAACTTTATTAATAAAAACTATGAAATTAAGGGGAAGATAGGAGCTTTATATGTTTGGATTTAATATAGATAAAAGAACATTATATATAATAATTGGAGTATTGGTAGTAATATCATTAATGAGTTATGGAACATCTGGGATATTTAGTTTAATACTATCAATTCCAGCAGTACTGCTTGCAATAACAGTACATGAATTTGGGCATGCATTTGCTGCATACAAATTAGGTGACGATACACCTGTAAGACAAGGAAGATTAAGCTTAAACCCATTTGACCATGTTGATCCATTAGGATTAGCAATGCTATTATTCGCACATATAGGATGGGGAAAACCAGTAGAGATAGACCCAAGAAATTATAATAGAAATATTTCAGTAGAAAAAGCAGATGCAATAGTATCATTTGCAGGACCTTTAATGAATTTTATTACAGCAATAATATTTTCATTAATATACTGTGCAATTATTAAATTTGCAGGAATAGCATTCACATTAACAAATGTAGGAACAATAGTAATTGCAATAATATTAAGTATTGTTACTATGAACATAGGATTGGGAGTATTTAATTTACTACCATTACCACCATTAGATGGTTCAAAAATATTTTTACCAATATTACCAAGAAATGCAAAAACATGGTTTATAAATAATCAACAAATATTTTATATAATATTTTTTTATCAATACTATTAAAATATTTTCTTATATCCATTTTCAATATATAATAATCTCTATATGCTCTTTTCATTTTTCTCATTCCTAATTGCAAATCTAATGTTGCATTGTGCATTCCGTCTATCTTTTATACAAGCATATGTTGTCTTTATAAAACTTGGCACATAATATGGAGCCAAAAAATTATCTACTATCCACCTATGCACAATTCTATCTATATATGGTGCTTTTTCTATAATTCTTTCTTTTGGCTCATATACTTTAAAAGCACTATATTTTCCATGTACATATGTTCCACTCTTTAATTTTTCATACAAATATTTTATATATTCTTCTTTCTTTAGAGAAAAAAGTATAACTTCTCTTCTTAGCTTTTTACCTTTGCAAGATAGCTTATGTGCTCTCATTAAACTTTCATATGATAATACCTCATCATATTTATTTCTTATCCATTTCGCCATTTTCTAATTTTTCCACACTTCTTATAATCACCATAAGATTTTTTCGGGTTTTCTGTATATAACCCTCAATCAAAATATTGCTTTCAATTTCAAATTTTCGATAAATTAAATCTGCCATACCATTTTTTGCTATCACTTGAAGATTTTCTTTTGACTTTTCGTTTTGCAACTCTATAAATGAAATTGCATATACTTTTCCCTTATCAACTAATCTATAATCTATACTTTTTATACGTCCTGATATTATTATTCTATTCATTTGGCGACTTTCTAACATCTGGATTTGCTTTTATCAGTCCTCCAACCATTCTTCCTATTTCAGCAAGTTTTGAAATACACGTCTCATAGTTCTTCTTTGTTATTGATTTTTCATCATTTAAAATTCTTACCATAGACCTATTATAGCTGATCAAAGCATCAATTTTATTCAAGTAAGAATAGGCATTTTGCCTATCCTTATTTAAATAATGCGCATATTCTAACATTCTTAATGAAGAAGTTTTTATTTCCGAACCAATATTAAATTTTTCTACCCTTGGTATTTTTACAAGTACTTGATATGTATACTTTATATAGTCTTCTATTTTAGGAATTAATATCAATGTTCCCGATGATTTGTATCTTTCTAACGGATCATTTACCATGTTTTTCTTTCCTTATGTTCTTATTTTACTTTTCAGTTCATTTTTCGCATATTTTCTGTAATCTTAACAGTGGTCAGAGCTACTTTAAGAATAAAGTGGCGCGGAACCCGTAGAAAATGTAGGCACGGCCTGAAAGATCGTCCCAACGGTAGCCTGCTGGACCGTCGTAGTAGCTGTAAGCACCACCACGAAGCACAACCGTCTCGGAAGTACCTGGATTTAATTCAGTAGTAAACTCTGCTTCATTGCCTCCCATATCAAATATATTGCAGAATTGAGTTGTAAGCCCCGTATTTAATTGTTGGCTAGTCCCAGCTGGTTTAATTACATTTCCACTCGGGTCTTTTACTTCCTGTGAATTCCAGTTTCCGTTAAATCCTTCTATACTTGTAGCATAATTTTTAGCCGTACTATTATTCTGTATGAAATTAACTGCCGTATCCCATGCATAACTCGAGCATAAATATGAATTTACCTCTGAATTTGTAATTATTTTTTTTGCTAAACCATAGGCTGTGCTCCAAGTTATGCTGGCATATGGAGTTTGATTATATTTTACAACTGCTGTATCACTATTTCTTCCAACTTCATATCTTCCAATGTAATATCCACCATATTGGGCTACGCTTGCCTTTTCTGCCTTTATCTGTGCAACTATCTCTTTTGAAACATCTGCATTTATACCATTTGCAGTATCTGCATCAGAATATGTAACACTTGCATCTGTTAAAGTAAGTTCATCTTTTATAGCTCTTGAATTATCATCTCCATCTACTTCAACTCCCCATTCGGTTCTTGCATATTGAAGATCTGAGCTTGAACTGTCCGTTGTGCAAGGTATCCATACATATTGGTTTCCTAATAAATCGGTTCCTACAACTTTTTGATTTCTATACTTATTTTTATCATTTTTATTATCCGATATTACAATACCACTAGCCTTAGTTCCTCCAACATAATAAAAACCTGTTGGTATTTTTACACCATCAGTTGGCTCGACAGCCGGTGTTGATAATGAGTTTTCAAGTTCCTTCTCAAGTAAATTCCTTTCCATTGCCTCTTTTTCTTGTGCAGCTGCTGTTGTTTCAGCCGCCTCTTTTGCTTTTACTATTATTCCATTATCTCCTAGAACTAAATTTAAGCTAACACTAGAAAGTATCAATAAAACTACAATAGTTACTACTAACGCTACAAGTGTTATACCTTGATTAAATTTTTGATTTTGTTGTTTTGTCCTTTTCATCACTTATTTCTCCTTCGTAATTAATTTTTACATTTCTATTTTAAATTACAAAAATAAAAAAGTGTAAAAGTAAAACAACTTGTTATATTTTTTTATTTCATATTTGCTGTTTTATTTATAATAATTCCACCATTGCCATCATAATTATTGCATATATTAGTAATTTTATCAGAGCTTTCATTAATAGCACATAATTATATGATTTTATTCCAACTTTATTTACATCTTTATATGTTTGTATTATCTTCTCTTTTTCTTCTTGTGAAACATAGCCTGTTTCTTCTATGTAATCTTGTGCCATGAATTCTGCTCTTGTCATAGCATCTGTTTCTAAAAAGCTTCTCACCGTATACGATGCTAACTGCATAAGTGCTAAAACCCACAAACAAATTGTAGCAGTATTATAACTTATTTTATTAAATAAACTCAATATTGATATTATTAAAAGATATAAATTATTAATATTGGCAAATATCACATTAAATTTTAGTAGTCTCTTGTCTTGTGTCGTATGAATACATTCATGTATAACAGTTTGTATTCTTGTAATTACATTTGCTTTTCCCATTACTATTTTGTTTTTAAACACAAGATACACGCTTGTCTTTGAACTATTATCTTCTTCGACTTTTACGTCTTCCTTATTTAATTTTTTTAATGTTTGCTTGCAAATTTCTGTATTGCATGGAAATTTTTTTATGGTTTCTATTAATTTCTCATCTTCTACTATTCCTCTTAATTTTTTGAAGTCTTTTATGCCAATATTCAAACCTATTGTTAATAGTAGCATTGTTATTAAAATACTTAATATTATTATCATAAAAAGCCTCTCCTTTTCTATTAATTATGTTCGCCTCAGTGTTTTTACCATTTGCAATTTTTAATTTTATATCAACATAATTTTATTTAATTTACATGAATTCAATTGCATAATTTTACAAAAAGAGCACATAAATATTTTAGTGTATTTAAGTGCTCCGTTTTTTACTATATATTTTTACATTTTATATTAAATTGTAATTATTTTTCAACTCTATAATACATCTTTAATTGCTTCAGCAATAATCTTATTTACATCTGCAATCATAACATTAAATTGTATTTCTGCATCAAAGTATTTTTTTATTTCTTCATCTTTTAATAATTCCGCATATTTTTCTTGTAACATTTGTTTTGCTTCAGTAGCATTTCCGCTTCCTTGCATAGTTTCTACTTGAATTTTATATCTCAAATGTTCAAATTCTTCTACTTGTGCTTTTTTTACTGGATTTGATTCTATATTTTCTTTTAATTCTTTATACTCTTTGTATTCTTTTGATTCTCTTATCTGTTTTGCTAATTTGTGAGCATCATCATATATTTTCATATAGTCTCAAACCTCCTAATTTATGCATATGCGTGTCTTTTCTTGAAACTTAATAAATTTGTAATTTCTTTTTGAGAATTTTCTGCTTTTTCCGTTTTCTTTGCTTTTTCTTGTAACATCTGTTTTGCTTGTCTTTCGGCCATTGTTTGGCAAATAGCTTTCTCATATGTAAAGTGTGTATCTTGAGCAATTTTCTCCCAGTTGAATTGATCTTTAACTTTTTGTTTTGCTTTTTTAGATACGTTTGTTGCTAATTGATGGTCATATAATAATGCTGTTACAGAATCTGCTATTGAATTTGCATTTCCTGCATATGACTTCATTCCATCAACACCATGTGTTACTATTTCATCAAGTCCTCCGACATCTGATACAACTGTTGGAACTCCTGCAAGCATTGCCTCTAGTGCAACTATTCCAAATGGCTCATATGTACTTGGGAATACTGCAACATCTGCACATTTGTACATTTTTTGAACCTGTTTTGAGTTTAAGTAACCAGTAAAATATATTTTATCATTTAGTCCTAAATTACTTGCTTCTGCTCTTAATTCATCCATCATTCCTCCACGGCCTGCAATTATCAATTTTGCATCATGATAGTTTGATAAAATCTTTGGCATTGCAGCAATTAAATGTTGAACTCCTTTTTCATATACTAGTCTTCCAACATAAAGAATAATTTTTTCATTATCCATTGCATACTGTCTTCTGAAATCGTAATCTCTTTCAATTCCTGTGAAGTTAGATAAATTTATTCCATTTGGTATTACGTTTATCTTGTCGAATGGCAATCCAAACAATCTTTGAATTTCATTTTTCATGTAATTGCTATTTACAATTACTTCTGTAGCTTCATATGTTAATAGCCATTCTGTATCATTTATATATCTTTGTGTTTCGTCATGAATTCCGCTGTTTCTTCCAGCTTCTGTTGCGTGTATTGTTGCAACAATTGGAATATCATAAGCATTCTTTAAGCTTTTTGCAGCATAAGTTACAAGCCAATCATGGGCGTGAATTACGTCAAATCCACCTTCTTTGTTTATAATTTCTGTTGCTTTTGATAGCATATTGAAGTTTAATTGCATTATCCAGTCGATGAAGTTGTTTGGATGTATCATGTAATTATCAACTCTATATACATTTACTCCCTTATCGTTTTCATATTCTGGTACATCTGCGTTGTCTCTATACGTTACAACTGTTACTTCATGACCATCTTTTATTAATCTTTTAGATAAATCGTGAACAACTCTTGCTATTCCTCCAACAATTCTTGGTGGATATTCCCATGTTAGCATTAATATTTTCATTTAGAAAAATCTCCCTTCACATAATTTTCTTTAGTATATTATTCACATAATTTCTAACTTGCTCTATTGTATACAAAAAAAATACAAATGTAAACATTTTTTGATAATTTTTTTAATTTTATTTTTGATTTTACTATTGAATTTATTTTTATTTTGATATAGTATATAATAAGATTTTTATTGAGCGAAAACAAAGGAGGAAAAACATGCCAAGAAATACAGCAAGCAATACTGAAAATACGGAATTAAATGAGATTGAAAAGACTGTTGTAGAGAAAAAAACAGCAACTAGAAAATCTTCAACCAAAAAATCAACTAATACGGCTTCGAAAGCCTCTACAGAAAAAGAAAAAAAAGCAAAATCTAGTACGAAAACAGTAAAATCATCTAGTAAAAAAGAAACTTCGAAAGTTACAGCTTCAAAGCAACTAGAAAGCAATGAATCTTATTCTAGCAAAGATATATTAACTGAAGCTTCTGTTTCGAGTAAGGCAACTAGAAAAACTACAGCTGCATCTAAAAAGGCTTCTAGTTCAAAACGTACAGCTAAAACTTCTAGCACAAAAACTACAAAAAAAACAACTACATCAAGAAGTACTACTAGAAAGAAAAAACTTTCGGCCGATGAAATTACATCTACAACAAATTTAACACAAAAAATTGAAGTAATTGAATACTACGATTTGCCATATAGATATAATCAAACTGTTGTTAGAGTGCTTGCTCAAACTCCTACCACATTATTTATATATTGGGACATTTCTGATATAGATAGAGCAAATTTTGTAAAGCAATATGGCGAAGATTTCTTCAACAATACAAAACCTGTTTTAGTAATTCATAATAATACTATGCACTATTCTTTCGAAATCGAGATTGATGATTTTGCAAATAGTTGGTATTTGCATGTAAATGATGCAAATTGTGAATATACTGTTGAACTTGGTCGTAAGCCTAAATATTATAACAGTGAAAAACATGTAAATATTCAAAATGATTATTTATATGTAACCTCTTCAAATGTAATAGAGGCTCCAAATGATCATGTTTTATTTGACAGAAATATTAAAAATGTTTACTTTAAAGATGTAAAAACAAATATTGTCACTGCAAAAGATATTACATCTATTTCATTTCTTCGTAATATTGGAAGAATTTATAATTTATATGATTTACAAAGTGACTTTAATAAAAATAGTTGGATTGATAGCAACCATTGGCAATTGGATTTAAATAATCCTTCATCTTCTAGCTCGACATTTAAATAGATTTTTATGAGTGCCTCACTTTTTAGCGCTGGCACTTTTATTAGATTTAATAGCTGTGAAAATTACCGCTATACATATTTAAGTACATTTCAATTATGCGTTTGTATTCCTTTTACAAACCAAGAAAGGACAAATTAATTATGAAAAACAACCCAAAAGGATATGTAAGTTTTGTGCTTCATGCGCATTTACCTTTTGTACATCACCCAGAAAGCGAAGATTATTTAGAAGAACAGTGGCTATTTGAAGCCATTTCTGAAACATATATTCCGCTTCTTTTAAACTTTGGAAAACTAGAAAATGAACATGTAGATTTTAGAATAACAATGTCTATGACTCCTCCATTGTTAAATATGCTTGATAATACTTTGTTACAAGAAAGATATATAAAATATTTACAATCTCATATCGAACTTGCAAAAAAGGAAGTTATTAGAAACCAAGATAATGAATCTTTAAAAAATTTGGCGCAATACTATGTTGATAGATATTCAAATGATTTACATGTATTTAAAGACGTATATAAATGTAATATTATTTCTGGCTTTAAACATTTTCAAGATATTGGTGTTTTAGAGATTATAACATGTGGAGCAACACACGGTTACTTCCCTATTTTATATGTTAACGAGAAAACTGTAAGAGCTCAAATTGCTGTTGGTGTTAAATGCTATGAAAAATATTTTGGTAGAAAACCTCGTGGAATTTGGCTTCCTGAATGTGGTTATGTTCCTGAAGCAGATAAATACCTAAGAGAATTTGGAATACAGTATGTAATAACAGAAACTCATGGAATTTTGTATGCCAACCCTACTCCTATTTATGGCACACTTGCTCCAATAGTTTCTCCAGATGGAATTGTTGCATTCGGTCGAGATTTAGAATCTTCAAGGCAAGTATGGAGTTCTATAAATGGTTACCCTGGCGATTTCAATTATAGAGAATGGTATAGAGATATCGGCTACGATGCACCTTATGATTATATAAAACCTTATATCGCATGTAATGGAGCTCGTGTTCCAACTGGAATAAAATATTACAGAATAACCGGCAAAAACTGTGAAAAGGATTATTACAATTTACAATGGGCTAAAGATTCTATAAATAAACAAGCAGGTCACTTCTTCGATTCTCGTGAGAAACAAATTACAGAAGCTGCTAACTTTACTCAGAATCCACCTATTGTATTATGTCCGTATGATGCTGAATTATATGGTCACTGGTGGTATGAAGGTCCAGACTGGCTATATACATTATTCAAAAAGATTTATTATGATAAATGTGATTTTGATTTAATTACACCTAGCGAATACATTGATAAATATCCTCAAATGCAATTATGTACTCCTTGCAGATCTAGTTGGGGTGCTAACGGTTACAGTGAAGTATGGCTAAATCAATCAAACGATTATGTTCATAGACATTTACATGTTGCTGGTGATAAGATGGTAGAACTTGCAAATCTATTTCCAGATGAGTCTAAAAATAGTTTAAAGAGAAAAGCATTAAACCAATGTGCTCGTGAATTATTACTTGCTCAAAGTAGTGACTGGTTATTTATCATCACAAATGGTACAATGGTCGATTATGCAAAGAAAAGAATCAAAGACCATATCGGTAGATTCTCAAAATTATACCAACAAATAAAAGATGATAAAATCGATAGAAATTTTTTAAAGAACATTTCTGAAATAGACTGTATATTCCCAGAAATTGATTATACTATATATAAATAATTTTATAAGGATTAGCTAAAAGCTTGTCCTTATTTTTTATAATAATATACTTTT
>ERZ840057.334-NODE-334-length-51670-cov-5.401434_pt1 | contig 51670 bp, 45 predicted proteins | sample MGYA00519907_ERZ840057 | MGnify/ENA primary metagenome ERZ840057 (study PRJEB31850, sample SAMEA3708862) | human gut metagenome | biome: human gut; feature: human-associated habitat; material: faeces | place: China | collected 2014 ...
TTCTCTCTATCAGAAAACCTCTGCTTTAAATAATGGATTTTAAAAGCATGAATTTTCTGATTTGGCAGGTGTTCTCCACCTGTAATGAAACTTTTATATGAATTTAGATGTTTTAGAAAATATGCTTTGAAATAGAGTAACATATTTATGTACAATATTCAATGTTTTTTGATAATAACTTACAGTAATCAAAGCTGATAGTTACTGTTCACATGATGTGCGATCAGTAACACATCACACTGTTTAAAAGCTGTTTAAAAACAGAGTGTACTCTTGCAATATAAATCATCATCTGCTAAAATTTATCTTAATGAATCATAAGGAGGACTCGAAAATGAGCAAAATTGATGAAATCAGAAGCGCTATGGTCGCTGCAATGAAAGCGGGAGACAAAGAACGAAAAGCCGCACTTTCCTTTCTGCTCTCCTCTCTGAAGAATAAAGCTATCGACAAACGTGCCGACCTGACAGAAGAGGAAGAAGGACAGGTAATCTTAAAAGAAATCAAACAGTTAAAAGAAACAATTGATATGACACCTGAAGACCGTACAGATCTGATTGAAGAGTCTCAGAAGCGTCTTGCTGTTCTTGAAGAATATGCGCCAAAGATGATGAGCGAAGATGAAATCAAAGCAGTGATCACATCCGTTCTTGCAGATCTTGGTATCGATGCTCCTACAGCAAAGGATAAAGGTAAGATCATGAAAGAACTCATGCCGAAGGTAAAAGGCAAAGCTGACGGTAAAGAAGTCAATCAGATTCTTGCCGGCATGATGAAATAAATACAGATTCCAGAATAAAGACGTAGCAAAGAGGGTGTCGCACTAAACGACACCCTCTTACTTTTTGTTAATTATTTCATTTTTTCTGCTTATTTTGTCATCTGTTTTCCCACTTATGATAAATCGCCTCAAGTGCATCTACCGCACCATCGATTCCAAGAAGACTTGTATTCAGCAGGATTGCATTCGCATCAATGCTTCCCCACTTACGGTCTGTTCTACCTTCATAATACAGGCGTCTCTCTCTGTCAATCTTCTTAATCTTATCTACAGCCTCTTTCTCGGAAAGCTTATAGATATCCATGATTCGATTGATTCTATCATCCTTATAAGCATAGATAAATGTATTCACAACATTTGAATAATCCCCAAGAACATAATCTGCGCAGCGTCCCACGAAGATTCCAGGTCCGCGTTCCGCAAGCTTGCGGATGATTGCCGACTGTGCGTCAAAAAGTTGATCACTTAATGGTTTCTCCACTTCCGGACTGAGCATAAATGTAGTATAATCACCCATTCCAATATAATAGCTTGATAACACATTTCCAAGTCTCGTCTCATCTACTCTTCCAGCATCTTCGTTCGAAATTCCAAGATCTCTTGCTGCCATTCGAATCAGATTATGATCGTAAAGAGGAATGTTCAGTCTCTCTGCCAGTCTGTTTCCTACTTCATGACCGCCACTTCCGAACTGTCTTCCAATTGTAATAATTGTGTGATCCATCATAAGCAAGTCCTCCTTTTTCTGATAATTCTATTCTATCACTCTTTGAATTAAGAAAAAAGACTTTCTTCCTGTTTTCCGCTAACAATTTTGTAATACTGTTTCGAAGTCACCATGTAGACAATGATATAGAATAATGCAAATACTAAATAGGAGCACACTGTCACCAGAATCAGGAATTTTCTGTCAGAAAAAGCAAGCAGATGCACCATTTTTTCTATCATTGGAAATGCAAATGCCGTATGAATTCCGGCAGCCACAAGAGGCAGGAAGAATACTGTCATTACCTGAGAATTGATCGTCTGACGCACTTCTTTCTGTGTCATCCCCACTTTCATCAGAATCTGGAATCTGTCCTGATCCTCATAGCCTTCTGTAATCTGTTTATAATAAATGATCAGCACCATTCCAAGAATGAATACGACTCCAAGAAGGATTCCAAGGAAGAACAGACCGCCGTACAAAGCCTGGTAATCAGCCCTTGATGCGGCTCTGCTGTCTGTAGAAACTTTAAAAAATATGGTATCCGATTCCTGTTCAGCCAGTACATTGATTTTCTTGTCAATCTCGTTTTGAATCTGGATCTGCTCTTCGTCTCCACAGGGCAGATCAAAATTGTAGTACCATTTCTCATAAGAACCATTGACACTGTAAACGGAAACATTTCCTTCTTCTAAAGCTTTTATATCTTCCAGTCCGGGAACCACCAGATAGAAGCTGCTGTTCATATTTGCCATATTATTTCCATTTGAAATCATTTTATCCAAATGTCCTTTAATCCTCCATGTCCCGGAATTCTCCACCGTGATCTGATCATAGGGGAAATCGGAATCTTTCGCATACAGATACGCTTCCCCGGGAGCAAGCTCCAGATTCGTCCCCATGATCCGATTATACGCTTCCAACGGAAGAGCATAAAACATTTTTAAATGATCAAATGTATTCACTTCATTGACTCCCGGAGCATTCTCCGGATTAAAATAGATTTCATTTTTTGAAACAATTCCACTGACTGTAAGCATCCGGTAATTCTCCGGATTCTCCGCGGTCTGGTTATGTTCTTTCAAAACCTTCTGTACAAGCTCTATAATCTGTCCATTCTGATTCTCTTTCATTTCTTCCGTCTGCTCCGGTTTCGTGTACATCTCAATCTGGACAGATTTCGGATATCGAAGATTCAAGCCATGTTCCATACTCAGATACAGGCTGGTTGTAGAAGATACCATAACCAGAACCATTGTGGACAGAATACAAATAGACGCTAATCCTGCCCCATTTCGTTTCATACGGTAAATCATGGATGAAAGTGAAATAAAATGATTTGTTTTATAATAATATCCTTTCTTTTTCTGCATTATTTTACAAAATGTGACCGAGCCGGCAATAAATAACAGATACGTTGCAAGGATTACCAGCACGACGGCAACCATAAACCAGATCATCGCTACAAGCGGATCTTTGATTGTCAGGGATAAATAATAAGCCACACCAAGCAGAAGCAACCCGAGTACTGCAAAGATCCAGTTTGCCTTCGGAGGTTTCTCTCCTGTCTTTTCACTTTTTAAAAGTTCTACAGGTTTTAACCGATAGACGGACACGATCATCCGAAGCATGATTAATGCAAAAATGACCAGGAATAACAGTGCCGTAGCCACAAGTGCCGGAACACTGATTTTCATAGAAAGTCCGGCATTACTTCCAAGTATCTTCGCTGCCAGAAGTTCCCCCAATTTAGAAAACAGGATTCCTCCCACGATCCCTCCTGCAATCGTCAGAACACTGATGATCAGATTCTCAAGAACCATGATTTTTACAAGGTCAATTTTTCCCATTCCAAGGATGTGATACAACCCAAACTCTCTCTGTCGTCTGCGGATCAGAAATGAATTTGTGTAATACAGAAGGATCAGAGAAAAGATTGAGATCACACCAGAACCAAATCCAAGGATCATCTGCATAGTATCCCCACCTTTGATCTTGGCAAACTGCGGACTCACTGCAAGATAATCGATCAGATAGAACATCATAACCATACAGATACAAGTGATCAGATAAGGAAGATACAGCTTCTTATTTTTCTTAATTCCATTAACGGAAAGTTTCAGATAAAGTCCACTTTTCATTGTCTCTCACCACCTGTCGCAAGCATTGTCAGTGTCGCTGAGATATTCTGATAGAACTGTTCATCTGTCTGTTCGCCTTTATATACCTGGTGGAAAACTTCTCCGTCTTTAATAAATAACACTCTCCCGGCCTTGCTCGCTGCTTTGACAGAATGTGTTACCATAAGGATCGTCTGTCCCGATTGATTGATCCGCTCAAATACCCCGAGCAATTCATCCGTTGATTTCGAATCGAGTGCCCCGGTCGGCTCATCCGCCAGGATCAGTCTCGGATCTGTGATCAGCGCTCTCGCCACTGCTGCACGCTGCTTCTGTCCTCCTGACACCTCATAGGGATACTTCTCCAGAAGTCCTGCAATTCCAAGTTCTTTCACGATTGGCATCATCCTGACATTCATTTTCCTGTAATCAACTCCCTGCAGTACCAATGGCAGTAAGATATTGTCCTTTAGATTAAATGTATCCAAAAGATTGAAATCCTGAAATACAAACCCAAGATGATCTCTCCTGAACTTGGACAGATCCTTCTCACGGATTGCAGATAACGGTTTTCCATCTAGATAAACTTCCCCTTCAGTTGGTTTATCCAATGCTGCCAGCATGTTCAGTAATGTCGTCTTCCCCGAGCCACTCTCTCCCATGATTGCTACATATTCGCCCTCTTCTACTGAGAATGTCACCTTAGAGAGTGCCTGTACCTGATTACCGCCAAAACGTGGACGGTATATTTTTTTCAAATTTTCTACTTCCAAAACTGTCATTTCTTACGACCTCCTCTTCTTTCAACATCCTCAGTATAACAATACAGCCAGAATGCCGACATTGATTTCTGTGACATTCCAGCTGTCTGATGTGACAAATTTGTCACTTGTTTCTCTCTGTGTGATTTAGTGATTTACTCTGCTCTCAACGGATACTCTGCCAGATCTATTGTAAAACTGCTGCCTTCCCCCAGCTTCGACACAACCGTGATCTGATGCCCAAGTTTCTTTGCCGCCATCTGACTCAGGTACAGACCGATTCCCGTTGATTTCCGTTCCATTCTTCCATTATATCCCGTATATCCTTTTTCAAAGATTCTCGGCAGATCCTCCGGTGCAATTCCCATTCCGGTATCTGTAACCGTCAGTTTCTTTTCTTCACTGACAGTGATCGTCACTGTTCCTTTCAGCGTATACTTCACTGCATTGGACAACAGCTGTTCAATAATAAACGAAAGCCATTTCTCATCTGTCAGAACAATCTGATCTGTCCCTTCATAGATCAGACGGATTCTCCTTCGAATAAACTGGCCGGCATATTTACGGATTGATTTTCTTACAATTTCATCCAAAGGATACTGTGCGATTACCAGATCCTTCGTGCCACTGTCAAGACGCACATACCCAAGTGCCATCTCCACATACTGCTCCACCCGGAACAGTTCAGCTTTCAGATTCTGATTCGTCTCGGTATCTTCCTGCTGGAGTAATACATTCATCACAGCAATCGGTGCCTTGATCTGATGCACCCAGGTTGCATAATAGTCCTCCATGTCCTGACCGGACTTCTCCCATCTGGCATGTTCTTTTCTTTGCTGTTGTTCTTCTTTTCTGATCAGCTCCTGATATCCTGACTCAATCCCATCTAGTGCCGCCGGAAGCGAATCCTCATAAGGTCCTTCTCCTTGCAGCAGATGTTCCAGCTTCTGCCCGGTTTTCTTATACCGCAAATATCCACAGAGAAGAAAAAGTAATCCAAATGCCAGACACAACACTGTCGGATAAACCGCTGCCTTCAGATTAATCTCTTCCAACACAAAAATCAGAAAAAAGATTCCCGCACACAGCAAACTCCACAGAAGCACAAAGCGGATTCTTTTCAAATATTGTAAAAACATTTTTACTCCTTCTCGATGATATATCCACCGCCGACTTTCGTCTTGATAAAGCCTTCCATTCCCGCTTTTTCCAGCTTTTTCCGAAGTCTTCCGACATTGACTGTCAATGTATTCTCTTCGATATAATTGTCTGTCTCCCACAGCTTTGTCATCAGCGTGTCTCTGCTGACCACGCGTCCTTTATTCTCCATCAATGTCTGTAAGATGCGAAATTCATTCTTTGTCAACTCAATCTTTTCTCCATTATAGGTCATTGTTGTATCATAGAGGTTCAGGATTGCTCCTCTATGTTCCAGCATCGGCACTTTTCCTGACAAATCATACGTTCTTCTCAGCAGAGCCTGAATCTTCGCTGTCAGTACACTTAAGTCAAATGGTTTTGCCACAAAGTCATCTCCGCCCATATTCATTGCCATGATAATATTCATATTATCCGCTGCTGAAGAGATAAAGATCACCGGCACGCTCGATATCTTACGGATCTCGCTGCACCAGTGGTATCCATTATAAAAAGGAAGCGTGATATCCAAAAGCACCAGATGTGGACCATACTCTGCAAATGTCTCAAGAACCTTTGCAAAATCTTCCACATAACGTGCTTCATTTCCCCACGCTCCCATCTCTTTTTTAATTGCCCCTGCCATCACAAGGTCATCTTCTATGATTAGAATCTTATACATTCTGCGGATTCCCCTTTCGCTCTTATCCACTACTATATATCATAGTATACAGTATTTCAAGAGCACACGGTCATACCGTATCCGGCGAGATAACCCGCTGGATATGGATTGCAAGAAATCCGATTTCTTCTTTTGCGACCGGCTGTTTCAGCTGTCTGGACATATAATCACACACTCTCTTCGCCGCCTCTCCGGTCCTTGGGTAATTCTGAAAAATGAAATCATTAAAGTCTGCATTCGTCCCTTCACCCTTACGGGTTCTCAGAATCATATAATACATATGACTCATCAGACGTGTACATCCAAGTGAACCGCTCTCCAGCTTCTGATCGAATTCCTGTTCAATCATGGCAATCCCTTCATTTACAATCCTGGTCGCATCCAGAGTCTGGGATACTGCCTCATCTGAAAGACCTGCATGGATATGTAGCGTAATGAATCCGACTTCATCCTCTGAGATTTCATATCCTGTCAGCTGCTGTATAATTTCCCGCCCTTTCAGGGCCACTTGATACTCCTCTCCAAACAGCACACGGATATCCGGTGTAAATGGATTCGGAAGCTGGCGGTTCTCCTTCGCTCTCTTCGCTGCAAGCGCAATATGATCTGCCAACGGAAGCAGCATCTCATGATTGATCTTCTGAAACACGTTCTCTGCTTCTTCAATGATCTTTCCTGTTGCCTCAATAAACTCCGGGCGGATTCCATTGACCGTTTTCAGAACAGACTCCTGCTTCCTTCTTGTGACAAGAGAATATACTTTGGCTCCGGGAAGTTTCTCGATCTGTTCTGTAGGTTTCTTTCCAAATCCCACACCGTTTCCGAGAAGGATCATCTCCTTCCCTGTCTCAACATGATATACAAGAATCCCATTATTATTCAGAACTTTAATGACTCGATACATCCCCCCGGAGCCTCTCTTTCTTTCTCTTAATTCAAGCTTACGATTTCTGCTGTCTTCTCAAGCTTCTCTACTTTTCCGCTCTTAGACATTCTGATCTCTTCACCTTCCTGAAGACTTGTAAATACAACCATACATTCATCGGATTTTGCATGCTCTTGGATATATTTTATATCAAAACCTATCAGTTTGTCACCCTTTTTTACTCGATCTCCGTCATTTACAAAAGTTTCGAATCCTTTTCCATCCAGATTTACAGTATCCACGCCAATGTGAAGCAGATATTCGGTTCCGTCATCACTAGTCAGACCAACTGCATGTTTTGATGGGAAGATAAAAGATACCGTTGCATCTTCAGGCGCATAAGCCATTCCCTCTTCCGGGCGAACCAGATAACCGTCTCCCATCATTTTCCCTGCAAATGCTTCGTCACACGCCTCTTCGATCGGTGCTGCCACTCCTGTGAATGGAGAGCAAAGCTCTTTCTTTACAGTTCCGGCTGCATCAGTTTTGTTCTCATCTTTCTTCGCTTCATCTTTTGTTTCTGCACATTTATTCGTTTCTTCTGCGCTGTTTTCGTTTTCTTCCGGAAGATATTCCACATCCGGAGCTTTCTCCAGATAATCTTCCAAATTGGATTTGATAACAGAAACGGCCGGTCCGTAGATTACCTGGATTCCCTGTCCTTTTCTTACGATTCCGGATGGGGATGTCATTCTTAAGACATCTTCATTTACCAGTTCCGGCTTTACTACCGTACAACGAAGTCTTGTCGCACAGCAGTCTACATCAGAAATGTTTTTCTTTCCACCAAGTCCTCTTGTGATCAGTGCGCTCTTCTGATCTTCCGGTGTCATTTCATTTTCAGAATCTGCATCATTTCCATCTACTTTTGCTTTATAATCAGCTTTTGTATACAGCTTCGTTTCCGCATCATCATCTTCTCTTCCCGGTGTCTTCAAATTCAGCTTCAGAATCAAAGTACGGAAGATGATATAATATAAGAAGAAATAAATAATTCCAACCGGGATGATTCTGATCCAGCTTGTCTTAGCATTTCCCTGAAGGATACCGAAAAGGAACAGATCAATAAATCCACCAGAAAATGTAAGTCCTACTGCAATATTTAACATATGTGCGATCATATAAGCAGATCCGGCAAGGATCACCTGTACCGCAAAAAGAATCGGTGCTACAAACAGGAATGAGAACTCCAGTGGCTCTGTGATTCCGGTCATCATACATGCAAGTGCTGCTGAAAGCAGAAGTCCGCCTGCCTGTTTCTTCTTCTCCGGTTTTGCACACTGATACATTGCAAGTGCCGCACCCGGAAGACCAAAGATCATGAAAATAAATTCACCGGAAAAATATCTTGTCGCATCCGCACTGAAATGTACTGTGGATGGATCTGCAAGCTGCGCAAAGAAGATGTTCTGACCGCCCTGTACCAGCTGTCCCGCGACTTCCATTGTTCCTCCAACCGCTGTCTGCCAGAATGGAAGATAGAATACATGGTGAAGTCCAAATGGAATCAACGCTCTCTTAATAATACCAAAGATCAATGTTCCAATATAACCTGTTCCTGTTACAAGTCCGCCAAGTGCATAGATTCCATTCTGAACGGTTGGCCATACAAAATAGAGTACGATTCCGACAGCCACATAAGTCAATGTTGAAATAATCGGAACAAATCTTGATCCACTGAAGAATGACAGTGCATTCGGAAGCTGGATTTTGTAAAACTTATTATGAAGTGCTGCTACTCCAAGTCCAACGATAATACCGCCAAATACACCCATCTGTAATGTCTGGATTCCACAGACACTTGTCACAGTTCCTTCCAGAACTCCGGCTCCAAGTGTTCCGTCTGCAAGAAGATCTCCACGGATCAGAAGCATCGCATTCATTGTTGCATTCATTACAAAGAAAGAGATCATTGCCGCAAGTGCCGCAACTTCCTTCTCTTTCTTCGCCATACCGATTGCTACACCGACAGCAAAAATGATCGGCAGGTTATCAAAAATAATACTTCCCGCTTTGCTCATAATTGTGAGCAGGGAATTCAGAATTGTCCCCTCGCCTAAAATTGCCTGAAGATGATATGTCTCAATCATCGTTGCATTTGTAAATGAACTTCCTACTCCAAGCAGAAGTCCTGCTACCGGAAGAATTGCGATTGGAAGCATAAAACTTCTTCCGATTCTCTGCAATACTCCAAAAATCTTGTCTTTCATCTGTAATCCTCCTCGTATCATTTCTTATAGAGTTGACGCATCCCATAGTTTCTTGTGCTGGCACAGTTCTGCAACTTACTTATCCTATACTATAATGCGCAAAAAAGGCATAAACTAATCCTCAATAACCAAGTCCACCTTATCTGGTGAACTTATTAAGGATAGTTTATGCCTGCTTTACCAGTAACACTCTATCGTGCGCTTTTCTCTTTTAACCACGTATAGTATAACCATACTCACTTCCAACAGTCAATCTGTAATATTCAACAATATTTATCCTGTTTTTTTGTTGAATATGTTACTTAGTGATCATTCCAGTAAATCATTTTTTTCTTTTAATTTAAATTATTTTCTTTTCATTTTACGCTTCTGACTTCTGCTGATTTGCTTTTGTAATATCCAGACGTACATTCACACCAAATGGATTGATTGCAACTCCCTTTGCATCCGGAATAAGTATCTCCGGAATCTTATCCGCCGGAATTGCTGCTGTCTTCATCTTCTTGCCCTGTGCAAATCTGGTAAATTCTATCATATCTGTAAAGATCGGCTGATACAGACTTCCGTCCGGCTGTCTCAGAAGTGGAACCTGATTATCTTCCTGAACTCCTACGATAAAGGTTCCTTTCTTATAATGCGCCATCATCTCTTCCTGAAGTTCCTTCACATTCTCCGGCATCTCCGGTCCGATATTGCGGTGCATCTCCTGCATCAGATACATTGCTGTCAGATGAAGCTCCGGATTCTCGATCAGTTTCTTTCCTTCAGGCAGTTCTTCCTTATTCTTACGAACTACAAGCTGTTCCAGCTGAACCCTGATTTCCTCCTCTGTACCAACATTCACTGCCAGCGCATTTACGCCCATTGTATACAAGTTTGTAAAAAATCCAAGTCTGGCATTCTTTTCAATCTTGGCAATTCCTACATGATAACGATCTTCTGCAAGCGTCTTTGCCTTTTCCTTTGCAGACTCTTCCTGATAATAAACCAGAACCTCGTCATCAAATGTCTCTTCATCACAGAGGACAAACGGCATCTTTGTCACACCTGACATGATCACATAAATCTCTTCGAGATTTCGCAGATTCACCAATGCCTGCTTCATCTCTGTACTGACAATTACTTTATTCTCATCCATCTCTTTGTTTTCCTTTCTGGTTGCTTTTCTTTATATTACAGTAGTGCAATGAAATGAGGTATAAATATGATCCCCCCTATGATCACAGCCATGATTGCTGTAAAAAGCACTGCACCAGCTGCCGTATCCTTCGCGATCTTAGCAAGTGGCTTTCTCTCTTCTGTCACAAGATCGACAACAGCTTCCACTGCCGTATTCACAAGTTCCAGTGAGATCATCATTCCAAAAAGGAGAAGACAGATACACCATTCCATCGGTGTTAATCCTACAAAGGTTCCAACTGCTGTTACAAGAATCACTGCAAGGCAATGAATCTTCATATTCCTCTCTTTTGAAATCCCTGTCCAGATTCCTTCAAAGGCATAGCCAAAGCTTTTGAATAAGGGCTGTTTTCGATTCTTCATTCGTAGTCTCCTTTCGGATTCGTATCATAGATCAAGCAACAAATCTAATATCTATGATACCACATCTGGCTCCTTATCAAAAGAGGTATTTTCCTATTATTATCAAAAGAAGACTCGGATTTCGAATCCCAGATCCTTTTCACTTATTTACAAGCTTCAACCATACTCTTTACATATTCAGCAACATACGGCACGCAGTCTTTTCCGTATTTCTCACACAACTTAACGATTGCACTTCCAACGATCGCACCGTCTGCGCTCTGACACATCTTCGCCGCCTGCTCCGGAGTGGAGATTCCGAATCCGACCGCACACGGAATATCATTTTCCTCTTTTACAAGCTTCACCATTGCTCCGATATCCGTCGTGATCGCGGATCTTGTTCCTGTTACACCAAGTGAGGAAACACAATATACGAATCCCGATGCTTCTTTTGCAATCATCCGGATTCGGTCATGAGAAGTCGGTGCAATCAATGAGATCAGATCGATTCCGTACTTTTTGCACACGATGTCAAATTCTTCTTTCTCTTCAAATGGAACATCCGGAAGAATCAGACCATCCATTCCGACATTTTTCGCTTTCTCAAGAAATCTTTCTGTTCCGTAAGAGAACACAACATTTGCATATGTCATAAAAACAAGCGGAATCTGTGTATTCTGACGGATTTCTTTTACCATATCGAAGATCTTATCTGTCGTCACGCCTCCTGTCAGCGCACGCAGATTTGCGCCCTGTATAACCGGTCCTTCTGCTGTCGGATCGGAAAATGGGATTCCAAGCTCGATCAACGCCGCCCCTGCTTTCTCCATCTCATAGACGATCTGTTTCGTCGTCTCAAGATCCGGGTCACCACATGTGACAAATGGTATAAATGCTTTCTTCCCTTTAAATGCTTCCTGTATTCTACTCATGAAGATCCTCCCCTCTGTAACGTGCGATTGCTGCGCAGTCCTTATCTCCGCGTCCTGAAATATTAATTACGATAATCTGGTCTTTTCCCATTGTCGGCGCAAGCTTTCTTGCATATGCAACTGCATGTGCACTCTCGATCGCCGGAATGATCCCTTCTAATTTAGAAAGATACTCAAATGCATCGACTGCCTCATCATCAGTGATTGCTACATATTCTGCTCTTCCCTTATCATAAAGGTCTGCATGCTCCGGTCCGATTCCCGGATAATCCAGTCCGGCTGAGATTGAGTAAACCGGTGCGATCTGTCCGTACTCATCCTGACAGAAATAAGATTTCATTCCGTGGAAGATTCCAAGCTTACCGGTCGCGATCGTTGCAGCTGTCTCTGCTGTATTCACGCCGCGTCCTGCCGCCTCGCATCCGATCAGGCGCACGCCTTCATCTTCAATGAAATTATAAAATGCACCGATCGCATTGGACCCACCGCCGACACAGGCAAGCACTGCATCCGGGAGTTTTCCTTCTTTTTCAAGGATCTGCTCCTTAATCTCTTTAGATATAACTGCCTGAAAATTACGCACGATCTGCGGAAATGGATGCGGTCCCATACAGGATCCGAGTACATAATGTGTGTCATCAATTCTTCTTGTCCACTCACGCATCGTCTCCGAAACAGCATCTTTTAAAGTACCAGTTCCACTTGTAACCGCGTGTACCTGTGCTCCAAGAAGACGCATTCTGTATACATTCAGTGCCTGACGCTCTGTATCTTCTTTTCCCATGAAAACTTCACATTCCATTCCCATCAGAGCTGCCGCTGTCGCTGTTGCAACTCCATGCTGTCCTGCACCGGTCTCAGCGATCACTCTTGCCTTTCCCATCTTCTTCGCAAGAAGAACCTGACCTAACACGTTGTTGATCTTATGGGCACCTGTGTGATTGAGATCTTCTCGTTTCAGATAAATTTTCGCCCCGCCAAGATCTTCTGTCATACGTGCTGCATAGTATAAAAGAGACGGTCTGCCTGCATATTCATTTAATAATGTATTCAGTTCGTCATTAAATTCTTTGTCATTTTTATAGTAGTTGTACGCCTTTTCCAATTCGATCACTGCATTCATCAGTGTCTCCGGAATGTACTGTCCACCATGGATTCCGTATCTTCCTTTTGTCATGGTTGTCTCTCCTTCTTTCTTGTTTCTATTGTTTTGGTAAATTTATTCATTCACCTGTATACTCTTTTGTTTCCCAAAAATGTTTACTGCTTTCAAAATTTCTCACAGTTTTCACAGCTTGAAGAATTTTCTCACGATCTTTCTTTCCATCTGTCTCCACTGCACTGCTCAGGTCAATTCCCCAAGGGTGTATTCGCTGTATTGCCTCCGGTATGTTCTCCGGATTCAGTCCTCCTGCGAGGAAATACGGCCGCTTTGTCCAGCCTTCCAAAAGACTCCAATCAAATGTCTCGCCGGTTCCGCCCTTTCCGTGATCGAGAAGAATCAGATCTGCACTGCTCGCTGCCACCACATCAAGATCTTTTTTCTCCTGAATCGAAAATGCTTTCATCACCGGATGGTCTGTCAGACTTTTCAACTTCTTTATATATGCCTCATCTTCCTGCCCGTGAAGCTGAGCGATCTGAATGGTTCCTTCATTTAATAATTGTGCGACCTCGCCACAGTCTTTATTGACAAATACTCCGACCGGGCAAATCTGCGATTCAAGATTTTGAACCAGTTCACGAACTTTCGAAATGGATACATTTCTCCGGCTCTTTGGCACATCGATGATAAATCCGCAATAATCCGGTTTTGCCTCATTTATATAGATAATATCTTCCGGGCGGCTCAAACCGCAGATTTTAATCTTGGGCATGTTCATTTTTTCTTGTCTCATACTATATCTTCCGCTAATTCATATCTAGCTGCCTTCCTGTCTGCTGCTTCAACTCCATCAGTGCTGCTTTCCGATCAGATTTTCTCATCAGAAGTTCTCCGATCAGTACCGCATCGGTTCCATTTTCATAAAGTGCTTTCATATCTTCCACTCCGCGGATGCCGCTCTCAGATACGAAAACTGTTTCCGAACTGACCATTTCTCTTAGCCGAATGCTATTCTTGATATCCACTGTGAAATCTTTCAGATTCCGGTTATTTACACCGATAATCTTTGCACCGATCTTCTGTGCTCTTAAGATTTCTTCTTCGTTGTGTGTTTCCACCAATGCTGATAATCCGAGTTCTTCTACCAGCTGATGATATGCTTTTAGTCTGCCATCTTCTAATACCGAACAGATCAGAAGTACTGCCGAGGCTCCCATTGCTTTCGCCTGATAAATCATGTATTCATCACAGGTGAAATCTTTTCTGAGTACCGGAATGGATACATTTTGCACAATTTCTTTCAGATACGCATCACTGCCCCGGAACCAAAACGGTTCTGTCAGACAGGAGATTGCTGCCGCGCCGCCTGCTTCATATTCTCTGGCGATCTCAACATATGGAAAATCCGGTGCGATTAATCCTTTGGAAGGAGAAGCTTTCTTTGCCTCGCAGATAAAGGATAATCTGTCTGCCCGAAGTGCCTGTTCGAATACTGGGATTTGATCTTTAATTCCTTTTTCTTCCGCCTGTCTTCGAACCTCTTCTAATGGAACTATTTTCTTTTCTTCTTCGATCCGCTCTTTCGTGCGCTCGGTAATTTTCTCGAGTATATTCATACTATTTGTTCCTCTTTTTCTTTCAAGTTGCTTCTTCCATTCTCCCCTGCATAGCCGGGAATCAGACTTTTTATTTATTACTTTCTTCTTTAAACTGCTCCAGCTTCTTCAGTGCAAGTCCTTCGTCAATGATCTGTTCTGCTTTTCTTACACCTGCTTCGATTGAATCTGCTTTTCCTGCAAGATAGATTGCTGCTCCTGCATTCAGGCAAACTGCATTTCTCTTTGCTCCCTGCTCTTTTCCTGAAATGATATCCAATGTGATCTGTGCGTTTTCCTGAGGTGTTCCTCCTGTCAGTACACCTTTTTCGCATCTCTCATAACCAAACTGCTCCGGTGTGATCTCATAGCTTGTAAATGTTCCTTCTTTAATCTCACAGACTGTAGTCGGTGCACACATGGAAATCTCATCTAACTTATCCTGTCCGTAAACGACCATTCCGCGGACGACTCCGAGATTCGCCATTACTCTTGCAAGTGGCTCTACAAGGCTTTCATCATAAACTCCCATCAGTTCCATGTTCGCTCCTGCCGGATTAGACAGTGGCCCCAGAATATTGAATACGGTACGGATACCAAGTTCTTTACGGATCGGTCCGACATATTTCATCGCAATATGATAATTCTGTGCAAATAAGAAACAGATCTGAATGTCTTTGAGAAGCTGTGTGCTGCGCTCCGGTGCGACATCGATCTTCACTCCAAGTGCTTCAAGTACATCTGCCGCACCGGACTTAGAAGATGCTGCACGGTTACCATGCTTTGCGACTGGGATTCCTGCTGCCGCAATCACAAGGGAGGATGTTGTTGAAATGTTAAATGAATTTGCTCCGTCTCCCCCTGTTCCTACGATTTCCAGCACATCCATGTCATGCAAAAGCTTGATGCAGTGTGCACGCATTCCCGCTGCTGATGCTGTGATCTCATCGATTGTCTCACCTTTCATGGAAAGTGCTGTCAGATATGCTGACTTCTGAACATCCGATGCCTTTCCTTCCATAATCTCATTCATTACTTCTTCTGCTTCTGTATAGATGAGATTTTCTTTCTTTGATAATTTTATAATTGCTTCTTTTATCATTTCTTAATTCTCCTTCAATGCTTTTGCATAGTTAATAAAATTCTCTATCATCTGAAGTCCCTGCGGTGTCATCACAGATTCCGAATGAAACTGTAACCCAAAGATTGGATATTCTCTGTGTTCCATCGCCATGATCTCGTTATCTTCGCTTCGCGCTGTCACAATCAGTTCTTCCGGTAGTGTCTCTTCCTTAACTGCGAGTGAATGATATCTTGCCACCTGGATTGGAAGTGTCAGATTCTGAAAGAGGACACTGTCTGTCTTTACATCTTTCAGCTTTGAAGTCTTCCCATGCATCAGCTGTCCGGCGTGACCTACGGTTGCTCCAAATGCTTCCGCCATCGCCTGATGTCCGAGACAAACGCCGAGCATTGGAATTTTTCCTTTCAGCTTCTGTATTGCTTCGATACAGATTCCGGCATCAGAAGGTTTTCCCGGCCCCGGTGAGATTACCAGAGCCTCAGGCGCAAGTTCCAGAATCTTTTCCGGTGTGATCTGATCATTTCGAACGACCTTTACTTTTGAATCAATCTGATCTTTTTGCATGTCACCTCTTTTTGATTCTACTCCTGCGATAAACTGATACAGGTTATATGTAAAGCTGTCATAATTATCAAGTAATAGTATCATTCCAATCCTCCTTTCGCAGTTTCCACTGCCTGAAGTACTGCCCCTGCCTTATTTAAACACTCCTGGAATTCATTTTCCGGGATACTGTCTGCTACGATTCCGGCTCCTGACTGTACGCGAATGTATCCATTTTTCTTATAAGCAAGACGGATGGAAATGCATGTATCTACATTTCCTGCAAAATCGAGATAGCCGACTGCTCCTCCGTAGATACCTCTCTTCTCCTGTTCAAGTTCTGCGATAATCTCACATGCGCGGATCTTCGGTGCTCCGGAAAGCGTTCCTGCCGGAAGAATCGCATCTACTACGTCCAGTGCATCTTTATCTTTCCGAATCTTGCCTGTCACGGTGGAACCAATATGCATTACATGGGAATATCTCTGGATTTCCATATATTTATCAACTTTAACTGTTCCCGGCTGGCTGATCTTGCCGACATCATTTCGCCCAAGATCTACAAGCATGTTGTGCTCTGCAAGCTCTTTCTCGTCTGCAAGTAGCTCTTTCTCCAATTCCTGATCTTCCTCTTCGGTCACTCCCCGCTTCCTTGTACCGGCAAGAGGAAAAGTGCACACCTGTCCGTTTTCTAACTTCGCCAGCGTTTCCGGTGAAGCCCCTGCCACTTCAATATCATCACTTGAAAAGTAGAACATATACGGAGATGGATTCGAGGTTCGAAGCACCCGGTAGGTATCAAAAAGACTTCCTTTTGCCTTCGCTGTCAGCGGATTGGATAAAACGACCTGGAAAATATCACCTTCATAAATGTATTCCTTAGCTTTCTCAACCATCTTGCAATAATCTTCTTTATCCACTCCCGGATGGAACTCTTCTTCTAAAACAAGTGGTCGGAAATCTGCCTGCGCCCCACTTCGGATCAATCGTTCCATCTCTTCTAATTCCTGCTTCGCGTTCGTATAATTTTCTTCCAGATCACCTTCCAGCTTCACGCCTGTGATCAGGATCAGCTTCTGTCTGTAATTGTCAAATACGATGACACGGTCAAATAACATCAAGTCCGCATCCCGGAAATCTCTTACTGCCGTTTTTGCTGCTGTCTTTCCTGTAGTCTCATTCTTCTCTTCCAGGACTGGCTTCAATGTCGGTTCTGCATATTTGATGTAGTCATAAGAAAAATATCCGACAAGCCCTCCGGTAAATGGAGGAAGTCCCGGAACAACCGGACTTTTATATGCTTCGAGAATTTCTCTTAGAACCTTTCCCGGATGGTCGGTTAAAACTTCCCGTCTGGTCTTATCCTCATCTTCATGCCCTTCGCTGATGATCACACGCCCATCGGTACAGGTGATCTCCATCGTTGGTGCATATCCAAGGAAGGAATATCTTCCCCACTGCTGTCTGTCCTCCGCACTTTCCAGCAGATAGCAATGCTTGCTTGCCGCCCGCAGCGTCCGCATCACACTAATCGGCGTAAATGCATCTGCATACAGCTCTTTGCTGATCGGAACTCGCTTGTATCTGCCTTGTTCAGCGTAGGATCTGATTTGTTCTAATGTCTTGTCCATGTGTATTCCTCCTTGAAGTTATGCTGCAAAATAAATTTCTCTTTTATCTCGATAGGAAATATATGTTTATGGTAGAAAAAAAGTCCCTGACAGAATATTCCTATTCTGTCAAGGACGGTAAATCTAAATCTTTTCCGCGGTGCCACCTTGATTCACGGGTACACTCCCATGCGCTCTGTAAGATACTAACATATCTCCGGCAACTGACGTATGCCCACACGTCACAGAGTACTCGGATTCTCAAATCCTTTGACTGTGCCCTCAGCGGTCCATTTGGCAACCTGCATCTCGATCCGGCTCTCAGCTTCCCGGACTCTCTGTGCGCGCATAATTACTTTGATCTCCGCTTCATCGGTTTAAAGCGTTATTCCATTTGCTAAGAGTTTATCACTTTAAAGCGATAGTGTCAATGCACTATTTTAATCTTTTTCGCGAAATTGTTGAAAAATTTTCTCAATTTTCTTGTCTTTATTTTCTTTTTCTCTTCCATGCAAATCCGCCAACTCCTGCTCCGAGTGAGGAGAATGCAAGTCCTAATAAGCCAAGAACATTTGCCGGATCACCTGTCTTTGCGGCTTTTGATCCACTTGTTCCTTTGGAGGCTGATCCATCCGTAGTTGTTCCGGCCTTCTTTGTAACAGTTGGAGTTGCACTTCCATTCTGGCTTCCATCCTGTTTTCCATTCTTTACAAGTGCTTTGATTGCTGAATTCAACTTATCTGTTGCTTTATCAACTTTTTCCTGGCTTTCTTTTGCATTCAATGCGCTCTTAGCGTCTGTCAGTGCACTCTGCAATGCCTTCCAGCTGTCAACTGTGTAATCAGCTTCTTTCAGAGCTGCCGCATCACTGATTACTTTCTCAAGGGAAGAAGTATCAACTGCTGCCGGCTCTTCTATCTTAACAAGTGCTTCAATAGCTGCGTTGAGGTGGCTTACTGCCTCGTCTACAGTTGCCTGAGTTTTTGGATTTTTCAATTCATCTTTTGCTTCCTGAAGTTCCATCTGCATAGATGCCCAGCTTTCCGCTGTGTATTCAGCTTCTTTCAGGGCTTCTGCTTTTGCAATAGCTGCCTCAAGATTTGTTGTTGTGATTGTTTTATCCTCAGATGCTTTTACAATGTTCTCCTCTGTTGCCTGGAATTTGTATGTCACGTCATTATATCCAAGTGCTGTCAGTGTAATGGTCCAGTATCCTGTTCCATCTGTTCCTTCCGGAAGTGTGCAACGAAGAGAATCTGTCAGTCCAAGCTGGATTCCCATTGCTTTGTGCATCCAGTTATCTGCTGCAAATTTTGTTCCATAAGTAGCTTTTGCATTTGTATATGTGCTGTCATCTCCATAGTAAGTCCATGTAACAGTCTGGAGATTTGATCCAAGATCACCATATTTTCCTGTCAGATCAACTCTTAAGAATTCTCCATAAGATCCGCTTGCTTCTTTTACTTTCAGCCCTGCTTCCTCTGCTGTTGGTGCTGTCTTGAGTGCCTGATCTTTGATTCCGGACTCTGATCCATTATTCACTCGTGCAGAGAAACTGAAAGATCCATTCTCATTCTTTGTTGCTGTTTTCAGACCGTTTGTATTCTCTGTTACATTGGCAACCAGTCCTGTATAGCTTACCAGATTCTTTTCTGAATATCCTCCTGCAAGTTCACTTCCGTTTTCGATCACACGATAGCTTGCTTTCAGTGCATCCAGATCAGATGTTTTTACTTTCACCGGCACATATTTCAGTCCGAGTACATCATACTCTGTCATCTTTGTTGTTGCACCGGATTCTTCTGTGATCTCTCCTCTGTTAAATGTAATCTTACTTCCGTCTGTCAGAACTGCAGTAGTTCCATCTGTCCAGTACTCTACTGCATACTCTTTTCCATTTTCCGCCTTGATTACTGCGTTGCACTGGAAAGAACCTCTGTGAAGTCCATGATTTACTGTAGCTCTTGTTACAGTATCGAATGCACCCTTGTCAGACTCTCCTTTTGAATCCTTTGCATCTGAAGAAGATGTATCTCCTGCTGCCTGCACATTTTCAGTAGCCCAGTACTCTGCCCAGCTAAGTCCTACATATGCGTAAGTATACTCACTCTCCTGGGCTACAGTATAAGTAAATTCACAATCCTTTGCATAGCCTGTTGCTTTCACTGTGATCTTAAATTCCTGTCCATTTTCTGCATTCTTAAACGGAGCTGCAGTTGTATCAATTGTTCCATCTTCTTTAATGATCTTCACTGCACGTTTTCCTGTTGCTGCATACTCTGTTCCGTCAACTGTTACGGATTTGATCTTCTTTACATAAGAAGTTACATCATCTGCTGCATATCCTTCTGCCGCTACAAGTGCTGCACTTTCACTATTAAATACAACCGGTACAGCTTCTGTTGTTAATTCAAAATCTGTCTTAAGATCTGCATATTTTCCAGATTTATCAGATACTTTCAGAGTATATTTTCCTATCTCAGCGCCCTTTGTCTTATAGGTAAGTACTCCTTCTTTTACTTGAACATCCTCAAGACCTTTAACTGTATATTCTGCCTGATAATCACCAGGAAGGCCTTCTACAGTTACATTTACTTTTCCACTTTTAACATCTGCATTCTCTGCTGCGACAGTTCCATTGAATTTAATTGGCACATACTGATCTGCATCAATCTCATAGATTCCATTATCTGTGTAATATGTGATTTTATTGATCGTCTGGCCCATCATCTTTTCATAATCTTTTGAGTTCAGTGTATTTCCATGAGATGTTGTCACAAATCCGGTACTCCATGCCAGTTCTTTCTTTTTCCAGATATTTTCAAGATGACGAAGTCCGTAGTTGTCTCCTTCTTTTGTACTGATCACAACTCCGTATACTGTATTAACTGTATCTGGGAGTCCATTTACATCTAATTCATAATCTCCATACTTCGTGTCTGTTGTAAAATCGATTGATGCATCACTCAACTTCTGTGCAGTTGCACCTTTCACTTCACTAAAACTGAATGAACCATCTGCATTTACTGTTGCTTCTTTATAATAGGAAGGAGTCTCACTTAAAATATAGTAAGAATAGCTTGCACTCTGGAATAACGCATCTTTTCCGTTATATTCCGTTGTTGTTTCCTTTCCTTTCATGTTCACTGTGATAGAAAGCTTGCTGTCATCTGTAATCTGTGTATAGTTTTTCAGCACAGATGCATCACTGATCTTAACCGGATATGTAATACCTGTAATATCTGTTCCATCACTGTTTACATGATAAGATCCAGCTACAAGTTTTGATCTTGTTTTCGCTTTTGTAGCGGAGGATACACTGTCTGCTCCTGCTACCTGATCAGCTGCATAAAATTCAGAATATGGAATATTCATCAACACATACGTTTCTTTCGCAACTTCTGCCTTTTTCAATGCCTTCACTGCTGTATTTAACTCATCTGCCGCTGTGTCCACTGCACTCTGGGATTCCTTTGCTTTCAGAGCTGCCTTCGCTACAGTTAATTTTGTCTGCATTGCACTCCAGCTGTCTGCTGTGTAATCAGCTTCTTTCAGTGCTTCAGCGGCTGTGATTGCAGCTTCCAGTTTTGTTGTGTCAACTGTTACTGCTTCGTTTGCTGACTTGATTGCAGCAAGTGCAGCTTCTTTCACTGCCTTTGATGTACGTGTTGCACCACTAACAGAATCCCAACCATTAATTGTATCTTCTGTTGCAGCCTTTCCTACAAGCATTTTCTGGATTCCTTTCGATTTTGAAACAGCTTTTGCAAAATAGGAATCACTCTCCGCGTTATATCCTTCCCCTGGAGTCACAGTGATGGCTGAAAACTTGCCATCCTCCACCTTCAGGCTGACTTCAACGTCATACTCATTCCATTCGTCTTCATTTTCGTCATCCTCTGCAGTTCTTGCCACGTGGGCCGTCTTTGTATAAGTTCCATCCTTTGTAGTCTGACTTCCTGTTGCCGCAAAGATGGTTGACGGGCAAAGTCCTACTACCATAGACATTGCCACTGCCATAGACATTGCCTTTACTTTCATTTCTTTGTTTTTCATAGAAACCTCCTTTTTAACTAAAATAGTTACATACAGATCCTGCCTGTCGCAGTTCTGCTTTCCTGCTTCCGCAGGGAATATATTATCAAGTTAGCTTTTGCTAACCTATAATCCCAAAAAATTTTTACATCTATACTGTCCTTACAGCTTCTTTCTTCACAACCGGTAAAATCTTTCCTGCGACAATTCCTATCACGAATCCTGTTACTGTCCCGGCTACAAGAAGAACCGGCAGATAATAAATCAGTTTCAGATTCTCCACCACTGACATGGCAACAAGAATCTGTCCTATGTTATGAAAGACGCCGCCAGTGATACTGACTCCTACAATGGAAATTCCATCCATCTTCTTTACAAGTACCATGGCAAGAAGGCTGACAACCGCCCCTGCCAGACTGTAAATGATCGACATTCCATTTCCAAAAATAAATCCTGTCAGAAGTACACGCAGTACAGATACCGCCAGTACCTCCGGCGTTTTCAGAAAATAAAGACCTGTTACAGTGACCAGATTGGCCACTCCAAGCTTCATCCCCGGCACTCCAAAATTAATTGGAATCAGGCTTTCTACATAACTAAAAATCATTGCCAGTGCAACAAGCATTGCCATATTTGCAAGTTTTTTATTTCTATTCATACATTCTCCTTTACAGTCGAACAATTGATTTATTTAGAAATTGTATCCGGTAGATCTTCCTTTTCACTTTGAGAATCATCAGAATTCTCAACCTCTTCTATTTCTACAACCAACTTATGTGGCAGGCAGACAATTGTCTGCGTCCGGTTATTGATCTTCCCCTGCTCTTCGCAATATCCATCTGGACAGTCAGCCTCTTCCATATACGCTTTTCCATCCTCGATCCGGACACGGTTGTAAAAGTCTCCTTCTTCTATTTCGACTACCTGGTCTTCATCCAACGAATATCTTCCGTAAACTTCACCGTCTACCTTGATCACAACCTGTTTTTCCTGATTTTCTTTTTGTCCGCTTTCCTTTGCCTGTACATACTGCATCAGATTCATCACAAGAAACAGTACACATGCCGCAAATAGGATTCCGCCTCCTAAAAACAGATCTTTTTTCTTCATCTATTACACTCCTGCCCAGATCATAATTACAAGTAACAGAATTGCCCGAAGAATCGTAAACCAGAATTCATTTCCCTTCAGACCTTTTATTCCTGTATAGATATGCTTCTTTGGACAGGTATCAATACATTTCTGACATTGGAAACAATCTCCCTCGACTTTGATCGAGCCGTCTTTTGGAAGTCCGATCCCGGATGGGCATTTCTTCGTACATCCACTGCAACCTTTGATGCAATTTTCTCTGTCGCGGTGCAATGCAAAGAACGGAAGCACCGGAAGCAATGAGAATACAGCTCCCATCGGGCACAGATTCCGACAGAAAAATCTTTCTTCCAGGCACATTCCTACAATGATAAAAATTAGTAGTATCACTCCCGGCAAATATCCCTGCAAGTGGAAATTTCCTGCATGCAACATAGAGAAAACATCCCACGGGCTTGTCCCTCTTGCCTTTCCGTATACTCCCGCAAAACAAAGTACTGCAATCACGGTCAATACCAGATATTTCAGATAACTTAACTTCTCCGCGATCTTTTCTGAAAGCAGCACTGGCTTTTTCTTTCTCTTCTTAAAGCACCAAAGATAAAATGCATGAATTCCATCTCCAAGACTTCCGAATGCACATGCGAATCCGCAGAAGAATCTTCCGAAAAGAATCGTATACGCGCAGAGAACTATAAGCACCGTTACAAAAGAGGTCATCCCGATCGCCTCGCTTGCCCCTATCTGTGTGAAAATATATTTCACGCCGGCAAACGCTGCAGTATACACAGATGGCAGAAACAGAAAATAGAGAATCTGAATCAATGTGCGAAGCCATGTATGCAATTTTTTAATTTCTTTTGCTTTTAAATTATGTATATTCAACTTCTTCAAACTACTTTACCGCCTGTTCCAATGCCTGTTCTGTTGCATTTTTAATTCCTGTCGAACTGAACGTTGCGCCGCTGATCGTATCAACTTCTGCACTCTGCGCCTCTATGATCTTCGGAATGATATCTTCTGCCATTGCAAGATATGCGCTGTCTTCCTTCTCTGCAGATGTCACTTCTACCGCTTCAATCTTTCCATCTTTTACAGTAACTTCTACCGCAACCGTTCCGCCAAATCCATCCGCTTCTCCGGTATAGGTTCCATCCTTGTATCCTGCTCCATCTCCTGAATCACTTCCGGACTCAGAATCACTGCCGGCACCAGATGACTGTACCTCCAACTGTGCATTCAGTTTTGCGATTTCCTCATCCTTCGCACGGACATTCAACACTTCGTTATATCCGAAAAGGACACCGACGATTGCCAACAGACTAAACAGTCTTACGATAAACTCTTTCATCCTACTGTGCCTCCGTCTCTTCTGGTCTCAAAGCCGTTTCCAGTGCCTTTTTGCATCCGTCAATAATCGCATTCGAAGAACAGGTTGCTCTGGACACCGTATCGATTTCTTCCGGCATTCCTTTGGTAATAATCTGAGAAACGACACCTTTTTTACTGGACGTTCCATTTGCCGCTTTTTTGATGTAACTGTCGTTCTCGCTGCCTCCATCTCCAGCAATTTCCGTAATGGATACAATTTTGTCATTGCGGATGGTCACCTTCATGCTAAGCTGATACTCTGCAAAGTCTTCATCCTCATCCGGTTTACACGATACACTCACCTCATAAGTTCCATCGATGTATTTTGTTTTCACTTCTTCCTCTTGATCTGACTTCTTTTTCTCAAGCTGTGCAATTGCAAGGTTCAGATTCTCCACCGCTTTGTCTACCGTCTCCTGTTTCACCGAAGTCTGTCCTGCTGTTTCGAGCATTTCTTTTGCGTCCTGAAGACGAACCGCCAGTACAGACCAACTGGCTTCTGTATATTCTTCTTGCACCAGTGCTTCTGCTGTCTTGATTGCCTCTTCCAGCTGCGTTGTATCTGCCTTCTCCTCGATGGTTTCCCCATTTGTTACTTTTTCTGCCTGCTTTAATGCATTTTGGATTGCCCCGAGAATTCCTTTTGAACTGTATGTTGCACCTGACACAGTATCGACTTCCGTACTCTGCGTCTTAAGTACATTTTTCACAACTCCCATTGCGCGCTGGAAGAATGCCTCATCGTCCGAAGTCTCTGTGATCAGAATTGCTTTGATTGATTTTTCCTGAATCACAACCGCCACCGAGACATCTCCGCTGTAGCCTTCTGCTGTTCCGTAATAAATTCCTTCTTTATACGGGAAGTTTCCTGTTGCGGCGGATGTGTCCTGATTCTGGTTTCCACTATTTCCTGCATTCCCAGCTTCTCCGGAAGTCGTTGTCCCACTTGTACTTACTGCCGCCTGACTCAGCGCATCCCGGACTGCCTGAATGATTCCGACTGAACTATAAGTTGCCCCCGACACAGTATCTACATTGGTACTCTGATTCTGTATGATCGTATTGATCAGAGCAGATGCCTTAGAAATGTATTCGCTTCCGTCCTGATTCTCCATAATTTGAATTGAAGTGATCTTTCCGCCACTGATCTCAACTTTTACTTTCAGCGTTCCGCCAAATCCGGTCCCTGTTCCGTAATAGGTTCCATCCTTATATGCTGATGGGTCTTCCACTGCTGGGACAGAAGTGGAACTTCCAGCTGCCGCGCCGCTACTAGACTGTGACTGACCTGTTGTTCCGCTGTCTTTCTCTCCGGTCATTGCATTCTTCACCGCACTGATGATTCCCCGGGAACTATAGGTTGCACCGGATACCGTATCGACATCCAGTGTCTGACCTTCTATGATCTTGTCAATCACTGCCTGTGCACGTTTAAAAAATGCCGCATCATCCGAAGAACTCAGAATATCGATTGCAACAATCTGTTTATCTTTAATTTGGACGGCAACTGTGATATCTCCCGCATAACCTGTTCCGGTTCCTTTATAAACACCATCTGTCAGATCAAAAGAACCTTTTGCCACTTGTGCCTGCTCTTCTGACTTTGTAGTCTCTTCTTTTACAAAATCCGTTTGCTCCTGCGCTGCATAAACCGGTGGCTGATATCCACCCAGGGAGCCTGCTACACAGGATGCCACAACTGCTACCGAAAGTACCGGTGCAAATGGTTTCAGCTTCTTTCCTGTCTCTTTTAAATCCATTTTTGTCCTCTCATCTCTGATTTTGTCTTATACTTTCTATCGGATAATCTCAACCGTTCTCTCCGTTGAAAAATCATTTTCCAATCCTTCTGTTACATATAGCGTCCCGTTATCACTCATAAGGATTGCATCAAAATCATCCTTATGTTTTCTCCAGAAATCTGCCGCTTTCTCTTCTCCCATAATAAAAAGTGAAGTAGACAGTCCATCTGCCAGTGTTCCATCCTTACTTACAATTGTTACAGAGACAAGTCCACTTTCTGCCGGGTATCCAGTCTTTGGGTCAATGATATGATGATACGTCACACCATCTTGTTCAAAATATCTTTCGTATCCCCCCGAAGTAATAACTGCCTTGTCCTGAACACTCAGAATCCCCAGATAGTCTTCTGTATCATCCGGGCTCTGCACTGCAATCTTCCATTTCGTTCCATCTGTCTTTGTTCCAAGTGCCTGCACATTTCCGCCAAGATTCACTAATCCGCTTGAGATTCCATTTTCTTTGTAAATGTCCATAATTCTGGATGATGTATATCCTTTTGCAATTCCTCCGAGATCAATTTTCATTCCTTCTGCGCCAAAAGAGATCTTTTTCGTTGCTTTGTCATAAGAAATGTTTCCCGCATCAGTAAGTGGAAGAAGTTGATCCAATGCCTCCTGTGAAGGAACCCGGAAATTCTGTGTCGGGAATCCCCATGCTTCCATCACCGGATAAATCGCAATGTCAAACGTACCATCTGTCTCCTGATAAAGTTCTAACGCACGTTCCACCAGATAGCCTGCATCTTCGGAAAGCTTTGCATTTCCATCTGCATTTAGTTTTGCAATCTCGCTGTCTGCATCTCCTGTCGATAAAAGTGCGTCCAGACGCTCAATCTCTACTTCCGCTGCATCAACGGCTACTTCTGCATTTTCTCCATATGCAGTCACTGTCATATAGGTATCCATAGCAAAAACATCCCTGGATGCTTCTTGTATATCATCCGACTGGTTCTGTGAACTTTCTGACGCTGTTTCGGATTTCTCTGCTGTCTTCTGTCCGCAGCCGACCAACAAAGCCGACACACAGAGACAGACTGCAAGTAAACAATTTATATATTTTAATTTCATGTAACCACTCCTAGTTATTTTCTACTAACTTGTGTTAGTTTAACTAACTTCGTAAGTATACAAGATGTCTTTTATCCAGTCAATTAGATTTTTATTATTTGAGAAGTTTTCTCATTTACAGTTTTTCTAAGCAAAAAAGAAAAAGAGAGACGAAAATCTCATCTCTCTTCTGCTTCCACTTTATATTGCTTTTATCTTTTTCCAGATTTTTGTCTGTAATCGCTGAAATATTTTATCCTGTGACCCATACAGTACTTCATATCCGTTTGGAATTACAGAACTCGCCAACAGCATTCCCGGTTTTCTTCTTTTTGCCATTTTTCACCTTACTTTCTTGAGAAAATATGTTTCACAAAAACATAAATCATTATCACCACTGCCATCAGATATCCAAACGCACCAAGTGCCGGGATTCCCATAAACTTCGGTGTCATATCCGTTGTACAGATAATACTTGAACTAATCAGAAGTGCCATGACCCACAGACCCATAACAATATTTCTTACCAAGCGTCTCAAAAGAAATGCCAGATCCTTTGACACACGCAGATCAAGGTTCACCTTTGTCTGGCCTTTCATGAATTCATCCATTAAGTCCGTTGTCATGGATGGAATGTCAATCATCTTCCGCACAGATTTCAAAAGGCTTCTTCCTGTGCTCTTCAATTCCTTCTTAAAGTTAAAATTGTGAAGAAAATCCGCAGCTAGTCTTGCTTTGGCAATCTCCACCATATTGATATCCGGTGCGATATTGGCAAGTACACCTTCCATATGCGTAAGTCCTCTGGCAAGCATCGTCAGTCCATGTGGCATCATGATCTTATTTTCTTTCATAACTTCCATTAAGTCCGTCATGACCTCTGCCACATTAATCTTGCCCATATCGGTACTTCCGTATTTCAAAAGCAATCCTTCAATGTCTTCGTAAAGTTTTCTCTGCTCCGGTCGTTCTTTGAATTCGCCCAATCCGAGAACCGCCTTCAGGATCAGACCAACATCATTGAGTGCAACGCCTTCGATTGCAAGCGTGATCATCTCACGGTCATGCTCTGTCAGTCGTCCCATCATTCCCATGTCGATCCAGACAATCTTTCCATCACGGATCTTAACATTTCCGGAATGCGGATCAGCGTGGAAGAACCCGTCATCCATTACCTGCTTGATATAGTTATCTACAAGTTTGCTTCCGATTTCTTTCAGGTCATATCCATCTTCGAGCAGCTTATCCTTCTCATCAATCCCGCAACCATCAATATATTCCATCACCAGCACGTGAACGGTCGTATATTGCTGATACAGAACCGGTGTCTGAACGAAATTGACATCCTTGTTTCTTCTGGCAAATTCTTCGATGTTCGCTGCTTCTGTCAGGAAATTCATCTCATCTCTTGTCACTGACCAGAGTTCATCAAGCACAAGATCAAAATCAGCCATTCCTTTCAGACTGATCGGTGGCATCAGTTTGATCGCTTTACGGATAAACTCAATGTCCCGTGCCATCATTTCATAAATGCCTTTTCTCTGGATTTTAACGACGACCTCTTCTCCTGTCTTCAGAACTGCTCTATGTACTTGCGCAATTGATGCAGAACCAATTGGTGTCTCTTCAATCGAAGAAAATACTTTCTTCCAAGAACGTCCGTAAGACTCGTCGATTACTGCTACTGCCTCCTCGAAAGGCATCGGCCTTGCATCTGTACATAACTCCATCAATTCGTCACAATAGGCTTTCGGAAGAACATCGGAATGAAGTGCCATAATCTGTCCGATTTTTACAAATGTCGGACCGAGATCCTCCATGATCAAACGAAGTTTCTTCGGACTTAGTCCATGTGTGATATTGTGCTTGCGAAGCACCGAAACAATCTCTCTAAATCTTGAACCATTCGTTCCCTTTTCTTTCTCACTCATATTGTAATCTCCTGCTGTCAGAGTGACGTTTTTCCTTTTTCCACTGTCATTTACAAATCGACAAAAGTGGAAACGACACTATTTCCTTTCTTAAGAAAATAGAGAAGCTACTTTTCAGCAGCTTCTCTGATAGATTTAGATCAAAAGGATTTCCCTACTCTGCTTCTTTTTTCTCTTCCTCAACAACTTCTACGTCTTCAACATCATCTTCTGCTGTATCGTCTGCGTCCACTTCTTCTGCCTCAGAATCTACAGTTGACTCTTTCTCCTTGATCTGAGCCTTCAGTGCTTCTAACTGCTCCGGTGTCATCTTATCAAGAAGTTCACTCAATTCCTCCGGTGTAGTAACTTTTACCTTCACATTCACATTGTTCTTTACAGTCTGTTTCAGATTGTGCTTGAGTTCTTCATTCAGAACCTTTCCCTGCTCCACTGTAAGCTCACCCTTTTTTACCATATCATCAAGAACATCCTTTGACTTCTCAGCAGTTATAGCAACTGCTCCGATTCCAGCCAGTATTACCTTCTTTAAGTTGTCTGTTAATTTCTCCATAATGCCTGTCTCCTTCCGTAAGTGATCTGTTTCCAGATTCAAAACTATAATTAGATTTTACAACTTTCTCGTCATCTCGTCTAGTATTCGAATCCATTTTCTGTGCTTGTTTCACAATAATTTAATAAAGACTTTATAATTTTCAAGACTTTTTCACAAAGAAATGCTTAAAATGTTACATTTTCAACCTTTTGTAACTTTTCTTTTTTATTTGTGCTTGTTAAAATAAAGACATAGTACATCGGGAATACCTCTAAAGCTTCCCGAAAATCTATTTTTAAAAAAGGAGATCGAAAATCATGGCAAACAGAATTATGTTAAATGAAACATCTTATCACGGCGCAGGCGCAATCAAAGAGATCGCTACAGAAGCAAAAGCAAGAGCCTTTAAGAAAGCTTTTGTATGTTCTGACCCTGATCTGATCAAATTCGGAGTTACAAAGAAAGTAACAGATATTCTTGATGAAAATGGACTTGCTTACGAAATTTATTCTGATATCAAAGCAAACCCAACAATCGAAAATGTACAGCACGGAGTAGAAGCATTCAAGAAAGCTGATGCAGATTACATCGTTGCAATCGGTGGTGGTTCTTCTATGGATACTTCTAAAGCAATCGGTATCATCATCGCAAACCCAGAGTTTGAAGATGTAAGAAGCCTCGAAGGTGTTGCACCGACAACAAAGCCTTGTGTACCTATCATCGCAGTTCCAACAACAGCCGGAACAGCTGCTGAGGTTACAATCAACTACGTTATCACAGATGTTGAAAGAAAGAGAAAATTCGTTTGTGTTGACCCACATGACATGCCGGTTATCGCAGTTGTTGACCCGGATATGATGTCCTCTATGCCAAAGGGACTTACAGCTTCCACAGGTATGGATGCCCTGACACATGCAATTGAAGGATATACAACAAAAGCTGCCTGGGAAATGACAGATATGTTCCATATCAAAGCAATCGAGATCATCGGAAAATCTTTAAGAAGCGCTGTTGAAAATGAAAAAGAAGGCCGTGAAGGAATGGCTCTTGGACAGTATATCGCAGGAATGGGATTCTCTAATGTAGGTCTTGGAATCGCTCATTCTATGGCTCATACACTCGGTGCTGTATACGATACTCCACATGGTGTTGCATGTGCTATGATGCTTCCAATCGTTATGGAATACAATGCAGATTGTACAGGTGAGAAATACCGTGAAATTGCAAGAGCAATGGGCGTTAAAGGTGTTGACGACATGTCTGTAGAAGAATACAGAAAAGCTGCTGTTGACGCTGTTCAGAAACTTTCTGTTGATGTTGGAATCCCGACAAAGCTGGAAGCTCTGAAAGAAGAAGATCTGCAGTTCCTCGCTGAGTCTGCTCATGCTGATGCTTGTGCACCTGGTAACCCGAAAGATGCAAGCGTAGAGGATCTGAAAGAGCTCTTTAGAAAGCTTATGTAAATTGATTTCTGGTACACGGGCGAAAATTCTTCCTGTGATTGGGGTTAGAGTTTTGTCTTCGTAGAAAGGGACAGTGCAGCTGGCTCAGGGTTACGCACACTGTTCATACTAAGAAAAACAACAGATTGCTAAGAACAAAGAAAGGATCGATAAACTCGCTGCCGCTCAGACAGCTATCGATCCTTTCTTTAACACAATCTATCGTTTTTCAAGTATGAGCAAGTATGCTCCACATTCACCAGCTGCACTGTCCCTTTCTACTTCGATTGTACTCTATCGAATCATAGAGCAGATTTGTTTATGTACAGAAATAGATTTACGGATCGTGCAACGATTTGGAAGGATTCGTATAAATTTTCTGTGGACAGAAATAGATTTACAAGAGCCCTCGTTCTTTGAAGACGTCTCTTAGCTCTACCGGCATGGATTCGGAGAGGAATCTAGCCAGGGTTTCAGGGGTGGCTTTGTGGTTTCCGAGAACCCACTGGACGGTCATGTAGATGGAGCCCTGGCAGTACATTTCTAACTGGAAGCGAATCTTGTCAGACATCTTTTTCCCTGTATTTCCTTCAATCCGATCGGTGTAGAATTTTGTGATCAGCTCGAAATCATGATCACGCAAACAGTTCTGGTCGTCATTTTTAAATGCCGCACGAAAGAAAAGTGTTTCTTTCTGAATGTATTGGAATTTATTTACAAGGCTTTCATAGACTGTTTGTCCCTCTCCCATATGCTCAAAGGATTCAATCAGTATCTTATCAAAATACCAGTTGATCAGATCGTATTTATCCTGAAAATTCCGGTAAAAGGTCTGACGAGTCACTCCGCATTCTTCTGTGATCTCTTTCACAGTGATCTTCTCAACCGGTGCTTTTTTCATGCATTCTTTCATCGCCTCTGCCAGCCGATATTTTACTTTTTCTCCTGACTTGCTTATTTCTGCCATAATTTTTTCCTCTCCACTCCAAGCAATTCAAGTAATTCATTATGCGGATATTCTTCGTCTTCCTGATAAATATCCACATAGTTCATCGCCGCACCTCCGTCTACGAATGCCGGAAACAGAAATCCACATTGTGGTTCGCCCGGTTCGTATTCCCCACTCAACGGGCAGATTACACACAAAATGTATTCATACATTCTTTCGGATTCTCCCTGACGTATATGATCCAATCCCTTCGCCGGAATGTCATATCTGTCATGAAAAACATAGATCGCATAATCCTCATCTGCCTGATAATGTTCTCCGACAATCTCATAAAAGGTCTCCATCAGAGCATCATTTTTCAGACCGCAGGCACGCATCCCCATTAGAAGTTTCCACATACTGTCCGGATTTCTCCGATCATCACAAAACTTATATTCCTTCAAGTTTTTATTCGTCTTTGCAAACGGTACTTTCTTCGCAAGGGCCAGATTTTTCTCCTGTTCTGCAGGATTTAAGTTTAGAAAACTGGTGTTAAATGTTCCATCTATAAATCCGTCTATATCCATATAGCTTCCGGCGATCCGAGTGATCGATGTCCGTTTTACTGTCATCCGTCTGGTCAGCGCTAGCATATCTTCTCGATTAATCATAGTTTTCCCCTCCGTACTGTTCACTTCGAATCTCTGCTTATGTAGACAATTTCTTTAAAAAGTCTTCTGTCGTATCCTCTCTGTCAATCCTCGAAGCATTAATGGTTCTACTCCACTACTTTTTTCTTCCTCTTTTTCCTCTGCCTGCATGATCACATCACGTACCTTCTGCATTCTCTCGTCAAGAGCTGAACTGATCTGTGCACAATCCATCATCTCTTCTGCAAGATACTTACTCTGTTCTTCCGGAATACTCTTCTTATAACGAAGCTTATGCTCCAGACTCGCCCAGAAATCCATCGCAATCGTGCGAAGCTGCACTTCAACTGTGATCATCTTTTTTCCTTCTTTTAAGAAAATCGGAGTCTTCACGATCAGATGAAGACTTCTGTAACCACTCGGCTTTGGACTTGCAATGTAGTCTTTTTTCTGAATTAAAATCACATCGTCCTGATCAAGGAAGCATTTCGCAAGTTTATAAATGTCATCCTGAAAAGCACAGATCACACGCACACCGGCAATATCCTGAATATTTTCTTCGATTGCATCAATCGTCAATGGAATATTTTTACGACGAATCTTCTTCAACAGACTCTCCATTGATTTCACACGAGTCTTAATGCTCTCGATCGGGTTGCGGTCATACTCCAGGGAATACTGTTCGCTCAGCACCTTGAATTTCGTCTCGACTTCCATGATTGCACACTGATAATAAGCCATCATTGTGTTGACCGGCTTTAAATTCTCCTGTACAAAGTCAATAAATTCATCTGAAAGAAGACTGTTTCTTACAAAGTCCTCTCTTCTTTTCTCGATTCGTTCTTCTAATTCTCGTCTACCCATTTGTTTCTTTCATCTCTCTTTTCTTGCTTTTATAAGATTGATCTAATCAGATACTTCCATTCTGCCAGATATTCTCTAAGCATATTGTTTGGCAGATACAATGGATTCGAGCCTGCAGCAATCGCTTCCGCTGATTTCAGCCCCTGTCCTTTTGTGATCTGCATCGCCCGAAACATATGGAAATCATTTGTGATAATTCCAACACTTGCTCCGTCTCTGATATATTTCTTACTGTTTTTTATATTCTGCTCTGTTGTCTTTGATTCGTCTTCCAGAATCAGACGGTCTTTCTCAATTCCGGCTGCTTCCATATAATCAGCCATCGCCTGCGCTTCCGTACACGGCTCGTTATACCCCTGTCCACCTGACACAATACAGATTGTCTCCGGATTCTTCTCCAGATAATCGATTGCTGTGTTCAGTCGATGCTTCAGCACCTTACTCGGTCCATCTGCTCTCACCTGTGCACCAAGCACTATGATGTAGTCCAGATTTCCATCTGCCTTCGCATGCATCTGACTAATAATGCATCCTTCGATAATTACAAAGGAAACTACAAACACGAGCAGTATTCCTCTTAATATCCACAACATCCACATCGGAATTCTTGCCCATCCATCCAGAAATGTAATCGCTGCGCATCCTCCAAGCAATGCAGCCAGTACAAACCAGATCAGGAAGAATCCTGTCCCTGATCCATTTCCACTCATCCAGAACCCATAACAGGCAAATAGCACTGCAAATAAAATACATATTATAGTTACTGTCATTTTCCACTTTGTTCTCACTTTCCACTCTCTCCAAGAATCAGTCGAAGCAGTGTCTTATCAAGCATGATTGTCCGGTTCCATGGGTTCAAAATGATACCTTCAATCTCATTCACCTGTACAGCGGACTGAAATAATGGTTCGATTGCTGTCAAAAAGGTAGACATCACACGATCAGAACCTTTCAGTTCTTCTTCAAAACTTGTAAATGCACTCCACCACTTCTTTCCATCAGCTGTCTTCACTGCCTGTATCTTCAGTTCTTCTGCAACAGAAGGCTCTACCGCAAGAATCAATTGTCCTTCTTCTTTCATTCGTCTGCGGATCACTGTCAACGTATGTGCTAAAAGTTCCTGAGACGCTTCCTGCTGGAGCGCAGAAATTGCTTCCTCAATCTTCTCGTTTCCTTTCAGTCCTTCGTCTTTTGTATCGTTATTCTGTATCTTCATCCTCGCTGCTCCTTATAAATTCTTTATAGTTTAATAAGCATTAATATTCTAACACCAATATGCTCTAATCCCCCTTGTGACGGAGGCAGTAACACATCTCATGCTTTCATGTCTGATATCTTTTAAGTATATCATAAAAAAAGAGAATAGTGTGATATTTTAAATTTGTTTCACACTATTCTCTCTTTTTTTATTTTTATTAATATGACTTTGGATTCTTCACATTTATCTAAGACACAAGCTCCTGCATCAGCTCATGCACACTCATCATCTGATTGATCCGTCCGACATTGCTTCCGCAGAATACAAGTCCATTTTCCACATCACCTTTTACGGCATCAATCAGTGCCTTCGTGATACAATACGGAACTTTTACCGGATTACATTTCGCTAAGCAATTATAACATTTCTTAATAGGCTCTTTTTCTTTCTCAACACGCTCGATCAATGCGTTGCGGATGGCTCTTCCCGGCATTCCGACCGGACTTTGGATAATCTGAACATCCTCTTCTTTTGCATTGATATAGGCCTGCTTATACGCCTCTGACGCATCACATTCTTCTGTTGCCACGAACCTGCTCGCAATCTGGACTCCATCTGCTCCAAGTGCCAATGCGTGATCAATATCTGCTCTGTCGAAGATTCCACCCGCTACAATTACTGGAATCTTCTTCTCGTATCGCTTTTCATACTCTTCCTTACAGGCAATGATCTGACGGATCTCCTCATCATAATCCATCGTATCAATCTCATCTAACTGCTCTCTTGAGAATCCAAGATGACCTCCAGCTTTCGGTCCTTCTACAACAAGGAAATCTGCTGTTCTGTCATACTTATGCGCCCACATTTTCAAGATCAGCTGTGCTGCTCTCTTAGAAGAAACAATCGGTGCAATCTTCGTGCGACAAGTCTCACTGACCAACTCCGGCAGATTCATCGGAAGACCTGCACCGCTGATGATCACATCTGCGCCTGCTGCCACAGCCTCTTTCACATGCTCTGCATAATGTTTCAGCGCAACCATGATATTTACACCGACAAGACCATTTCCCTGCGCGATTTCTTTCGCTCTCTTGATATGCTTGTGGATTGCTCTATTGTTACATGCAGCCTGATCCTTCTCAAATCCTTCCTCATCATAACCGATCTGTGCTGTCGAAATAATTCCTACTCCGCCTTCTTTCGCTACTGCTCCTGCGAGAGAGCTTCTGCTGACTCCAACGCCCATACCACCCTGGATGATCGGGAGCTTCGCAGTCAGATCACCTATTTTCAATTGATTGTTTATACTCATTTTCAATTCTCCTGTATTTTATTTTGAATTTCAAACTATTTTAAGTATAAACTATTTTATTGAAATGTCAAGGAATATTGATTCTACGGATTAATCCGCGGATTAAAAACCCCCGTTTTGATAGGCTCTTGCGATAACATATGATGGTTCATAAAATGCACTGCAATTATAATTATCTATCGTATCGCAGATTTCATTATTATATACGCGGATAATTCCATCTACATAATCTTCTTCCGGAACTAATGTATCAGAAATAAGACGCTGATATACTTTTCCCATTTCTAATGCTGTAGGTATTTTTTCTACCAATTCTTTATCAACTACTGTAATATCGAAATCACCTTCTACCAAACTATATTCCTCGATCCAATCATCCTCAACCTGCAAAGGATTCTCACAATGGAGCACATTTGCTACACTGATCAAATGCACTAGTGACTCCCTTCCAATTGCATTTACCACATATTTATTTCTTTGATGAATTCTTCGGGCAACACGTTCAATCATATAACAGATGAAATATAAATCATTTGTCTGTATTTCTTCATCTGGGAAGTACTTATTTGTCATAATGTTATGCTCCCTTCATAATGCAATGTTTGTAATGCTTCTTCCGTACAAAAAACTATCTGATGGGTAGGATATTTGAATTTAACCAAAGCCCAAAACGCTTCTTTCGAAATTTTATCTGCTGTATAATCCTCCACATAATCCCAAATCTGATCATCTGCCATAGGACCTTCTACAATATCATATGTGTGCATCTTTCCTCTTCGACAATTTACAACAAAATCAAGCCATTCTTCTGTCATTTCAGAAAAACAGAGAATCTTAAGTTCTGGATTTTTAAGATAACTATAATTATTTACGACAGATGCGCCTTTTTTTGTTAATGCCCAGCGTTTCGCTTGTTTTTCTATATTTGTACAATAAAAACCATATCCAAAATCCTTATAGTAACCATTAATAAGTATTTTGGGATTAGATACTTCTACATTACTCCCATGATAAATAATCGTGTTTTTCATTATGCTACCACCTCATTTTCTGCGGAATTATCGGCTCCGTTTTCGATTTCAAAATTCAATATATAAATTATAACAGAAATCTTACGCTAAAGGGATTTTTTCCAAAAAAACGCAAAAAGAGCAAGACATATCCGCTTTGATGCACTTGCTCTTTTTGTTTTTATTCCCCTGTTTTTGACTGGCTTTGTATTTTTGCAATTTTCGGATAACATTTCCTGCTCTATTCGTTGACTTGCTTCTTAATTTTGCAATTCTCGGGTAACATTTCTCGCTCCATTCTTGACTTGCTTTGCAGTTCTTCGCTTCTCGGGTAACGGTGTACCTCTCTCCATTGACTTGCTTTGCAGTTTTACGCTTCCCAGGTAATGATACGACATCCATTCGTTGACTTATTTTTCAGTTCTCTAATTCTCAGGTAATACTGCTCCCTATTTCCGTTGACTCAAATAGCATTTTAGTCAATCAAGTCATCAAACATCTCCAAGTGCTATCCCAAATAATATTTTTCTAATATAAAGTCATTCAAGAATGCCTCGGCATTCTTGCTGCGAGGTGCGCGTAATTGCATGACATACTTCTACTGCACACCTCTGCAATCCTGCCTGAGGCTATATCAGCTCAATAACCATAGTAAGAATTTTCAGAATCTCCGTCAGCATAGCATCTTTCCATTCATATAAAATAATCGTAACTGTTCAGCGTCAGAGTCAACCTCCAAAATGCTACGCATTTCGTCGGTGTGGCGTATCCGCCAAATAACATCAACATAAATATTTTTCCGTCAATTTTTCCATTAATCTTGAATTTAACAGGCTTTGTTCCGTTTCGAATGTCATTATTAACTGCTCGCCGGGGTAAATATTATTTAATTGATATAATTCTATTTTCCGTACTGCTGCTCTTGCATAATCTTGTTTATCCATCATTCCTTCATGTTCCCAATAAATTTCCTGATAAGTTTTCTTCGACAATAGTGTGAAATCTGGATATACGATACCATATCCTTTGAGATAGAGTGGCTTCTCATATTTATAAGGTATATTGTTTCGATAAAAATAATCAGCAAGTATTTTCTCAGACTTAGATCTGACTCTTTCTCCTTTTTCAGTCAAAATCAGTGGCGTACCTTCTTTGAATTCTTTTCCCTGATATTCTTCTTCATACCACATTTTAAGCAATTGATCCCATGTTGACTCTACTGGAGTTACTAATGCTTGCCTTTCTTTGTTCATTGATGTGTAGATTTTCTCTATTTCATCATCCGAATAATTTTTTGTTATTTTCTTTATTTGCTTAAGTCTTGCTTCTGCTTTTTTCACCACTGATTCATTATAATTCTTTTGTGCCAGAAGCCTTGCCAGTTCCATCTCCGCTTTTGGAATGTAAGTTTCATTATCTGCGCTCATATACTGATAATAACGTGGCTTGCTTTTATCGCATGAAATTCGAAGACGTCCTTCCGGCGCTGATTCCAGACCTGATCTTGCTTTATTTATAATAGTTTCTAAACGCTTTTGCTCCTGGACAAGCAAATGTCTTAATTCTTGCATACGTGTCTCCTTATTAGAAATTGATAGATTTGTTTTTAGAAAAATGTCATCAAATTTTCTTTGATTATTGAATTGTTTTTATTTTTAGATTTTGGGATTTTTAAATTGTTTCAATTGATTTTTATCTTTTCGATTTGTTACTGAATTAGTTCTGATTGCTTTGATTGCTTTGATTACTTTGATCTGTTTTTGATTTGCTTCAGTTGTTTTTGACTGTCTCAATCTGTTTTTTCGGTTATCTCAATCACTTGTAAAAGTTGCTCTACAATTAATTTTACGTGATTCTTTTGACTTGTTTTTTATTTCTACGATTCTTAGGTAACGACACACTCTCCTTTCATTGACTCGCTTAGTGGTTTTGCAGTTCTCGGGTAACGTTACGCCCTCTCTCCATTGACTTATTTTTTCATTTCTTTAATTCTCAGGTAATGCTTTCCCCTGTTTCCATTGACCTAAATAGAATTATTGCCAATCAAGTCACCACACAACTTCCAAGTACTCCCCCAAATATCACTTTTCTAATATAAAGTCAAATTACTGACTAGATGCAAGTGTTTTTAATAGTGAGACTACTCCCCTGAATAACTCTTTTCCACTATATAGTCAAGTTCCTAACCAGGTTCAGGGCTTCTAGCAACGATGTTAGTATCTAAAATAACATTTTTCCTGTACAAAGTCAACAGATTTGTAACACTCTTCCATAGTATTTGTAACAAGAAAATCCAAAATATTGGCACGTAATTTAAACAAGAAAATCTCCTCTCAAACCTTATGGGATCTAATTGAACCCAGTAGATATGAAGGGAGATTCTATTTTGCTATTTTGAGGAAAACGTTTCTACATCTACTATATTCATTGACTTATTTCGCATTTCTTCAACTCTCGGATAACTGCACGCCTTCTCTTCATTGACCCAAATAAAATTGTTGCTGTGCCTCTGTTTTCTAACAAATGGTAAATGAATATCTGATGTCTTCTTCCGCACTGATATGGTATTTATCTTCCACATCACTTCCCCAGCTGTCGATACCCCCGACTCCTCTTACTGCTCCGTATACACATAAAACAGTTCTTCTTGCTGGTGGTAATTCCTCATGATGCAGAGCATTTTCAATTTCAGATGCTGTATATGGAAGGCATGAAAAAGCAAATTCCTTGTCTTCCTTCTCAATACGAAGTGTCTGTGGTGACTGATCTGTTCTACTATTATCAAGACTTGTATGTCTGCTGATTTCAAGCCACTCTGTATCCATTCTCATTCCACATTCCTGTGGGACAAGGTAAGGTGTCAGGCTCAAATCCGTCACTTCATAAACACCTTTTTGGGCACCTGCTTTTCGATCTGGATATGTCTCCCCGGACAATCCTTTATAGATATATTTATCTGCAAGTGTCGGCATGATAAAACGCATTCCAAATACCGGAAGCTCAGGCAGTCCTTTAACTCCATTATAATGTACATCCACCTGGATTTTTCCGGATGCATTAACCGTATATGTCACAAGTACCGTTGTTGACGGATTGGATATTGTCTCATAAGTATATTTTACAATGATCTCATCAGCAAAAACATCTCCACCGAAGCTGTTATTGTCCGGTGCATATGGTTTCTGCACTTCTCCATCCATGATAACCTGTGTTTCCTTGCAGTCAATAAACATATCTGCTGAAAGCCAGCTTCCGCTTTTGATATGGAACTTGCTTCCTCTGTCGTTGTCTGTCAGCGCTCTCCAGAAAGTAGGTTTTGGGCAACGGTACAGCCACTCATATCCGTTTTTAACGATAGATTCCAGTCCGCCTTGTGCATAGGAAAAAATATAATCAAATCCCTCACCATGTACACCAAGTGTATAGTCACCATAGACCACTCTTAATTTATCTGTATAAGCCATAGTAATACCTCACTTCCTGCATTGCCGGTTTCTCTTTTCTGTCAGCAAATACGATTCCATTTGCTGAGAATTCATAGTCTGAAGGTTTATCGTCAAAGTCTCCGCCATAGCGTAAAACTTCTTTTCCTGTCACCGGATCTTTTACAAGAATTGCCTGATCGATAAAATCCCATATAAATCCACCCTGATACATATCATATTTATCAATCAGCTTCATATAAGATCCTAGACCTCCCATGGAATTACCCATGTCATGCATAAATTCACATAAAATATATGGTTTCTTCGGATTGTTATTCAAACACTCCTCTACATCCTCCGGCTTTGCATACATTCTTGTTTCCATGTCAGAAATCGTATCCTCATATGCCCTATTGTAATAAGAACTTTCATAATGAACTAATCTTCCATCTTCCTTTTCAGCAAAATAAACGTTCATTGCTTCAATGTCATCACCCGCATAAGATTCATTTCCTAAAGACCAGAATAAAACGGATGTATGGTTTTTAAATGTTTCAAAATTGTTTCTTGCACGATCAAGCACAGCCTCTTTCCACTGTGGGAATGATCCCGGCACATTGCAGGATGGTTCGATCGCCCCTAACTTCTGGAAGGATCCATGACTTTCCAGATTCGTTTCTGCCATCACGTAAATTCCTGCATTGTCACACATATAATACCACGGTATCTGATCCGGATAATGACAGGTGCGTACCGAATTAATATTATTTCTGAGCATACATGCGATATCTGCTCGCATATCTTCTAATCCAATGCATCTTCCTGTTTTTGGATTCCACTCATGACGGTTTACTCCTGTAATAACCAGGCGTTTTCCATTTAAATAAATAATCTTATCAATAATCTCAATTCTTCTGAAACCAATATCGTAAGGAATTACTTCTACTAAACTTCCATCTTCTGCTTTAAGTTCTACATACGCATGATATAAATAAGGATCATGATTATCCCACAGTCTAACAGTTTCTAAATCAATACAGATTGTACCCTCTAAGTGGTCATTTTCTTTCTTTAACTGCACGGATTTTTCTGCTAACAGATTTTCTTCCCTGTCTTTTAAAATAAAATCAGCAGTGATATTCTGAGCATCCGGTGCAGATACTTTCATGCTGACAGATACGCTTCCACTTACATTATCCTGATTCAACACAGGTTGAAACCATACATCATCCATATGTACATCCGGTATCGCTTTCAAAGTAACATTTCTAAAGATTCCAAAAAAGCGGAAAAAGTCCTGGTCCTCTAAAAATGCTACTGTGCTCATCTTGTGAACCTGAACTGCCAACACATTTCCCGTTTCTTTTATATAAGGTGTCAGGTCAAACTCAGAAGGCGTAAAACTATCTTCTGCATAGCCTACGAACTGACCATTCAACCACAGATACATCGCCTCTTCTACACCTTCAAAACAAATATGGATTCTTTTCCCACACATGCTCTTATCCAGGTCAAAGTATTTGATGTAGGAACCTACCGGATTGTACTCTGCTTCTGAAAACATTCCTTTTTCTGCTCCGGTTGCCTCCATGCTGTAAGCTCCTCTGTGGTACTCTTTTCCTTCCCACGGATACATGGTGTTAATGTAGCGGATCTTATCATATCCAGCCAGTTCAATATGTCCCGGAACCATAATTTTATCGAATCCTGATGCATCAAATGTTTCCTCATAAAAATTAACTGGTCTGCTTTTTACATTTTTACTATAAGAAAACTCCCACTGCCCATTTAATGACTGAAATAATGGGTTTTCCTCTTTTTTCATGGCCGAATAATCCAAATAATAGGAATGATCACTGTGCGGAGCTAATTGATTCACCTTAAATACTTCCGGATTATCCAACCATTTCATATCAGCATTCATATTTTTCCTTCCTTTCCAAACAAATCCCAAAAAAAGATTTTTGAGATTCGTTCGTTAAAATTTTCTTGTTCTATTTTAGTATACACCTACAAATGAGATTACAGGAGCAACTCTTGAATCTTCAATACGAATTTCAATTGCATCTGTTTCTACGCCCTGCAAATCGATGATCTTCTTATAACCAATTGTGGTAGCATCCACTATTTTCTCTTTTTTTCCATCTTCTGCCGCATACCATACAGAAAACTTCTCCACTCGCTGGCTGAAAGGAATTGCCTCTTTTAATACCAGATAAGATAATTTCTTTTTCTCTGTCCACTGCAGATGAATTGTCAATTCTCTGTCCCCGGCTTTATTTCTGAACACATTCTCATAATCATCTACTCTTAAAAGATCTGCATTTTTACCTTCCGCATCCTGTTCCGGAGTTGTTGTGATTTCAGCGATATCTGCCAGATTATCTTTAAAAGTGCTTCTTATAAAATCTCCAAGCATTTTTACATTATTAACATCTGTCTGATGAAGTCTTCCATTTTTCATCGGAGGAAGATTCAACAGAAGTGTTGTATTTCCACCAACTGAAGATAAATAAATCTCTTTCAGGTTTTCGAATGAACGAACCTGATCATCTTCTTCCTCATGATAGAACCAGCCCGGACGGATAGAAACATCTGTTTCTGCCGGATAATATGCTAATTTTTCTTCATTACGCAGGCATTCACGGCTTCCGAGATCTGCCTGTGTTTCATCTAACGGACGGTTTCTGAACTCTTCATTATCTTCCTGCTGGCTGAGCTGTGCTGTAATCGCCGGATCTGTCATATCTGCTGCAACGACACTCCACTCACTTGGACGTACCTGTCCAGCTTCGTTTCCACACCAGCGGATATCCGGACCTGAAATTGAGATCACAGCGTTTGGCTGGAGTTTACGCATCACTTCATAATACCTCTGCCAGTCATAAACCTGTTTCTTTCCATTGCTGCCTTCGCCACATGCTCCGTCAAGCCAGATTACAAATATGTCACCGTAATTTGTCAGAAGCTCTGTAAGCTGATTCACATAGTAGTCATCGTATTCTTTGCCTTTTCCATAAGATTCATTATTTCTGTCCCATGGTGAGAGATAGACTCCAAACTTCAGACCATATTCTTTACATGCCTCTGCTGTTTCACGAACGATATCACCTTTTCCGTTCTTATAAGGTGAATTTTTAATACTATGTTCTGTATACTTGCTTGGCCATAAGCAAAAGCCATCATGATGTTTACAAGTCAATATTAATCCCTTCATTCCACCTTCAGCAGCTGTCTTTGCCCACTGACGAGCATCTAGCTCTTCAGGATTGAAGATAGATTCCGGTTCATCGCCTAATCCCCACTCACTTCCTGTAAAAGTATTTACTGTAAAATGAATGAAGCAAAAATACTCCATATTCTGATAGGCAATCTGTCTTTTGCTTGGTGTAACTGAAATGAAACGTTCGTCCTCTTTCATACCCTTGTATTCCATTTTAACACTCCTCCAACTGTTTTCTAAGCTTTTTGTTCGCATCTTCTACATTCATTCTTGACATGATAAATGTAATGATCAATGACAATACCATCGGAATCCACAAATACATAACATGCAACATGTTCAGGCAGGATTCTGGCTGGATTGTTGCTTCTTTCACAAATCCACTTGCATCAAGTAACCATCCACAAAGAGCAACTCCGATTCCTCCTCCGATTTTTGTACCAAAGGAAGTACAAGAATACATTGTTCCGTCAATGTGTTTATGTTTTGTAAGGTATGTATATTCTGAACAGCTTGCAACTACAGCTCCCATATCCCCCTGCCATGGTGCCATTCCAAGTGCTGCAACCGCTGTGAATGCAAGCATAAGTGGAACGCTGCCCATATAACCGGCAAAAATCACTCCGACACGTCCTGCTGTTCCGAGAATATAACCAGAAAGATTCATTCTATATAAACCTTTCATCTTTTCTACCAGCATAGGTGTGATACACATTGCAATGATGACAGGAATATTGATTGCCCATGAAAATACAGAATATAAATCTTCATTTTTCAGTATGTAAATCATGTAATAAATTCCCATATTTAACATAGCTGAATAAATCTGCTGACAAATATAAGTAGCACAGATCATAAGATAATATTTATTGGAAAATAAAAGTTTTGCTGCCTCTACCAGACCATACTTTTCTTCTGTATGATCTTTACCTGCTTTTAATTCTTCTTCCGGAAGCTCCTTGATTGAAAATACGGAAATTGTATTTACGATCAATCCAATGATAGCATATACTACAGCAACCGTTCTCCAGGCAGTTGCTCCACCGCCTGCTGCTCTTACAAACTGAACTGTAACAGATTGAATCAGTAAGCTTGTTGAAAATGCAAAGATAAAACGCCATGATCCCATCTCTACACGTTCTCTGCTGTTTTTTGTACAAAATGTAACCAATGATGCATATGCAATATTATTTGCAGTAAAGAATACTGCATTTAACAGTGTATATGCAACAAAGAACCATGCGTACTGAGCTGTTGTTCCAAGACTATCCGGTATTGCAAAGTTTGCTACAAGTGTTACCGCACAACCTATATACGCATAGAGCATCCACGGTCTTGCTTTTCCCAGTTTGCTTTTTGTTTTGTCAATCATAGTTCCAAAGAACATGTCGCTGATTCCGTCAAATAACTTTGATACCATGATCAACGTTCCGATAATACCCGGATTTAAACCTACTGTATTTGTCAAATACAGCATTACGAATGATGACAAGAATGCATACACAACATTTCCTGCCAGATCTCCCGAACCATAACCTACCTTGTTATACCATTTAAGGTATTTTTTCTCTTCCATAATCGTACATTTGCTCCCTTCTTCCACCCCAGTGGATACCTATAACTAAATTTGTCCCATTTGTAGATTTTATCATTTGGTTTATCTACAGCACTGTTTCATTATATTCTGGTTTTTTACAAAAAGACATAAACTGAATTATACGATATATACACAAAATGCCACACTTTTTTCAGTTGTTCTGTTCTTTCTTTGTATCTTTTGTAATTATTCACAATTTTCCACTTCCAATTTTGTGCATATTTACAGCAACTATATTTTTTCATGAATCTGTATGACAGAATATGTCTAAAGTGATATACTGTAGATTAATCAAGATCTGAATATTTCCGATCCATTTAGAAATGAAAGGTGATTTCACATGTATATTAATTCTGCTTACTGGCATAAAAACCGCAGAGATTTTAAAGATAAAAAATCTCCGCTTTTTGTTGGAAGCTGCGGCACATATCGTCTGAAAACCGTCGAAAAGTTACCAACACACCGTCCTCGGGGAAGATTAGATTTCCAACTTATTTATATTGCCTCAGGAAAAGGAGAATTTTATTTTCATGGTAAGAAAGAAATTGTAAATGCCGGAAATATGGTGATCTACCGCCCCAAAGAAGAGCAACGCTACTACTATTATGGTGTAGACCAAACTGAAGTTTACTGGGTTCATTTTACTGGGAATAATGTAACGAATATTTTGAGACAGCATGGTATTTCTGATGATACGCATATAATTTATACCGGTACTTCTCTTGAATATAAACGAATTTTTACATCTATTATAAATGAATTACGTTTTTGCAAAAGTGAGTACGAAGAACTTTGTGTTTATTATTTAATGGAGCTCTTAATTCTGACGCACCGGCTTTCCAGTGAAAAGCCACGAAAAAGCAATTTACTGACAATGCAGGAAATGGAACAGGCTGTCCAGTATTTTTCACAAAATTACAATTCACCAATAAACATTGATGAATATGCACATTCCCATAATTTCAGTATCAGTTGGTTTATCCAAAGTTTTAAACAATATACGGGCACTACTCCTACCCAGTACCTTTTATTCTTGCGGATCTCTAATGCAAAAAATTTATTGGAAAATACTTCTTTTAATATATCGGAAATTTCTCGAGCGATCGGATATGAAAACCCACTATATTTTAGCCGTATTTTCAAGAAACAAAGCGGGCTTTCCCCGTCTGAATATAGAAAAAAATATCAAATAATAATGTGAAACTAAATCGCTTTCTAAAAAAGAACCCAGAATTGTTATTCAAAACAATTGTCGGTTCTTTTTTCTGTATAGATTTCCTGTTTTTGCAGTTCTCAGGCAACAATATCCTCTCTCTTCGTTGACTTGAACACTCTCACCATGCTTTAACAATGGAATATAATTCCCTTTCTGCTTTAAAATCAAAGAATCCTTTCGATTCTGCATATTTTTTCATGACAGTCTCCTTCTATTTTTTTAAAGGTTTAATTTCCGTGACACCACCTAAAGAAGCAGGTGCTGTATCCTCTACAGCACCATTGTACGTCACTATAACCAATATTAATCGAATCATTTATTGTAACTTTTAAATCATCTAAATAATCATTGATTTCATCATCAGACACAGAATATCCCACTGCAATAGCTCTTTGATAAGTTGCATCGCGTTGTAACATATATTCTACTGCCTTATCTTCAGCGTCTGACTGTTCATACCCTGCTAAAATGTAAAATTCAGTAGCTTGTTCAATATCCTTTGTAGTAATAACACCACCGGATTTACCTCTTGCGTAAATAGACTCATCTGTTTTATCTCGATAGGGATCCAATAATTGTCCGGCTTTCTTCATCAAATCAATATTAGACTCTTTTTCATTTATCACATAGATATTCTCGACTTTAAGTGGTCGAACGTCTGCATTATATGGGAAATAGTAAAATATAATTTTTTTACCTTCCTTTAGATTTTCTAATTCATAACCACAATTTCTACAATCTAACTGCAGTGTATCGACATTTTTAAAATCCTCATCTTGTTCATTCAATTTATCCAAACGAACAACTATAATATTCTTATCTATAGATTCTACTATCCCGCTTCTGTTAAGATGGTATACCCCCGAAGAATACATTGTGTCATTTCTTTTTTTTAGTCCTAATAACGCCAAAAGCACACCCAAAATACATAAGACATATATTATTTTTTTCTTCATTACGTTTCACCACACGTTTATTTTTAAAATGGAAGAGAAAATACTTTCTCTTGATAGAATTATTCCTAAAAATCGACGTATTTTTTTCATATACTCTTCATATCCCTTTCTTTTTTATTGGCGACATTTAATTGATAAATAGATTATAACATAGTCTTTTCTAATCGCATTAAATTGACCGTTATTTCAAAGTAACTGACCTTATTTTCTTTCAATAGGATTTTTACACATAATTACCATATAATTTCATCTAAATCATCATACAACACGCATATTATCCCACCAATTCCAGACATAAAGGCCAAATCTCCAAATTCTTTAATTGCTATTTTATCCCTTATTAAAATTTTTTCTCGAACCTCTTCTGCTTCCGCCAAATACTTCGGGTTCTATATAATCAATACCTATCTGTATAAAAAAGCGAAAAAATGATTCGAAATTAACTTTTGATATTGGCTTCCTGTAATATAATTGATTGGATCGAAATAACTGAAGTAATTCACCTTGTATCCCCTGCCTTAATAATTTTTCTTCTTTTTCCACAAGTAACCGGCAATATTCCTTGTCAATCATCCTGTAAATATCTTCTCCAAGAATTTCTGTCCACATTTATGTTTCCTCTTTTCAGCTCTTATAGCTTACACAATATAAAAATAGCACAGCTTTTCAACCGTGCTAAACTTTTACTAATTTTTAACAACAAATAAGAGTCCTCAATCCACCACCATAACTTATTGTAGGTGCATCTTCCATTTCATCTATATACAGTTTTTCTGCTTCTTTTAGCTCTAATAGAATTTCTTCGTATTTCAGTTCCTCATTCATATTCCTTATCCTCCATAAAAATTATGTTTACATCAAACATTCCATCTTTACAAGCGCACTGCATTTCTCCATGATTTTCATCTACAATCTGTTTAATATTTTTTATCCCCCATCCATGCATAATTTTGTCCGCTTTTTGAGATTGAAATCCATTTAAATTAACTGTATCTGAAATTGAATTTTTCACATCCAAGAAAACAATTTCATTAATTTGTTGGATTGTCAGTTCAATTCTACGTTCCTCAATTTGACATTTCACGGATGCTTCCATTGCATTTTCCAGAAGATTTCCCATAATAATCATCATGTCTTCCCCTTTTACCGGAAGCTTATAAAGTTCAATTTTTTGCGTGAATTTAATCTTTTGTTGCTGCATTCTTTCATATTCATAATTTAAAATACAGTCAAGATCCATAAACCCCGTCCATATCTTCCATTCTCTGTTCCTTGTATTTTCTAAATGTGTATTCAGACATTCTTTTGCTGATTCTAACGTTCCTTCCTCGATACAATTGAGAAGATAGAGATAGGTATGCTTTACCTCATGAAGTCTTTTTGCTTCCAGTTCACAATAAGTACGAATGAATTGATATTCCTTGGTTAATATTTCCTTTTGTTCTACTAAAGAAGTCTTCTCCAGTTTATTATATCTGTACATACTTCGAAACACATAAATAATAAATAACAAAAGCAAAATAAGTATAAGCAATACATTGGTTATCAAATTAAAATCACTATAATATCCTCCATCAAAAAATCCTGCCATCCACATCACAAGAAATAATGTGCTTATGTCGATACACAAAATAAATAATGCCATTTTCCAACTATTTTCAATTTTTTTTACAAAGATCTGAATTTGTGTTTTCCATTTTCTATATACGAAAATGAAAATAAAAATAATCAATAGATTCCAGATGCATTCCCAATAGTTTCTTCCACCTAATACATTTGTATGCATTACGTCAGTTTTTTCATAAACTCCCCGCATAGTGAGTAAGGGAATACGAAGTAAATCTGTAATCATATTATATAACCATAACCAAAGTAAAGAAGATCGGTAGCATATCTTATAAAATATTTTTAATAACAAAAGGTTTATAATAGGGTTAAATATCATCTGAAGATCTGTTACAAACCCTCTGGTTGAATCTTGAGCTTCCCATGCAATTTCACCTGCTATTAAAATGTAAAAGATAATATAAACAACACGTGACTTCCATCTTCGCTGGGGAAATTCCGATAACACACTCAGAAGGCCTATTACAATAATAATATAACTTGTAATTCCATAACAAATGTTAATCAATTTCGTTCCCTCCAATATTCCGCAATTTTATCCTTTACATTTTTAAACTGCGGATGGCTAACTGTAAGACAAACTCCGGTTCGCATTTTAACCTGATAGGGTTCTACGGACATAATATGTTTTATATTTACTACGCATCCTTTATCAATCCTGAGAAAGCAGTCCTGATTTAAGCGTTCCTGTATTTCTCCAAGACTAGTCCTGATTTTGCCCTCCCCCTTTGAATGTATAAGAACAACATACTTTTTTTCCTTATACATATAATAAATTTGACTTTTTGCAATTCGTTCCATACGTTTTTCCGTCACTACTTCAAAGTACTCCTCTTTTCGATGCCCAATCTCAGGTTCTAATACTTTGTAAGCTTCTGGAAGTTTCTTTTCCAATAATATTTTTGGAATATACCGAAATGCATTTACTTCAAATGCCTCTATTGCATACTCTGCATGGCATGTCACATAAATAATTACAGCAGATGGATATAAATCTTTAATCTCTCTTCCTATGGAAAGCCCTGAAATTCCATTTTCTAATGGAAATTCCATGTCTAATAAATAGAGATCATTTTCTTTATATTTCAATTCTAATAAAAATTTATCGACATCATTATAAGCAGAAAAACTATAATCTCCAGATTCAAAACATTGCTCAGTAATTATTCTTTCTGTCGTAAGCCACTGCGTTTCATCATCTAATGTAGCAATCCGTATCATTAAATTCCTCCATCATATTTCAAGTTGCAAGCAAAGATGTAATTTTGTTTTCTGCCATTTATCACACTATAACATATTTTTTTCATTTTTTACTATAAATGGCGTGAACTTAGATTTACTGACCTTTATCTATAGCACTATTCTTATTGCACATAGTTTTGTTTTATCTACTTCACTGTAAATAGACAGTAATCCTTAATTATATTGTTTAACAGCATCCTACATTTCTGTGAGATTTACCCACCTTATATACACCATAAATTCACTATACATTATTTCTTCATTTGCTACAATCGTAATCCAATTATTTTTCAATATTATATTCAAATTTATTTTGCAAAAAGACATTATACTTAAAATACGGTCAGTTTTACTTAAAAAGAAAATTTCATATTATAATCTATTTAATCAATAAGAAGAACCCATAAATTTTGTATATCTACTTAGTAAAAGAGGTGTTCCAATGAAATTATAAAAAATAAAGGAGTGAAGCAAAATGTTTGATTTTTTTTAACGTGAAATACGTGTTACGCGAAACCTGAATGAATGTAACAAAATTAGAGAACTTTTACTTGAAAATAATATCCAAACTTATGTAATTACAAATACATTTACAAACCCAGGAAGACATCACGGAATAGCTTTTATTCAGATGGATGCAGCCTATGAATATCAAATATTTGTAAAACGAAAAGATTAGGAAAAAGCAAATTTTCTAATAAGATAAAAGTATTGAATATTACAGTGCGGCAGTCCGGACAGGTAGCTTAAAGAGCCCCATAATAATCAAGTATATAATGAAAGGGGGACACATTATGTTAGCAAAGATTTTAAAAAAGGGGATTTGTATTTTAACATCATTTTGCATCTTGTTACATTTTACCTCTATTATTACATATGCAAATGATGAAATTACTACTTTCACCCAAAACGAAAAATTCAAGATATTGATATTTTATTAGATCGAGCAATAGATCAAAAGAATGATGCCCCGACATATGTTGTAAAAGAAACTAAAAATAATTGTAAATTAACAATTAATGGAGAAGAACAATCTACTACACCATTAGTAACAACTGAATTACTATACAGTGATAATAATTCATCAGAATACGCAGCCACTGTTATATCAGAATTAGAAGTCTACAATAATACTCTTAGAGCAGTATCTTCTTATTCCAAGGAAGAACATACATCTTCATCTGGCGAAGAGATATATTTATATACAACAATTTATTTTGATATTAGCAATGTAAACGGAGTCGGTATTATTTTTTTAAAGGAAGTTATCACTGGAGGTTTTCTACACAACGTTAAAGCTATTCCAACCACTCGCATAGCAGGTGGTTTATTTGTTTTCTAAAGCTGCGTTTTTGAGAACCAAAAACTCCACAATAGAAAACAGGGCCTTGCCCTAACAAGAAAAACACAGGGAGATGTCTTTATCTTCCTGTGTTAAAAATGAAGCATTGAT